>Ga0335077_10001983_pt1 | contig 24445 bp, 15 predicted proteins | sample Lox_Sample_31_FD_207151 | JGI IMG/M metagenome (GOLD analysis project Ga0335077, IMG submission 207151) | Soil microbial communities from Loxahatchee National Wildlife Refuge, Florida, United States - Lox_Sample_3.1 | ecosystem: Environmental > Terrestrial > Soil > Wetlands | place: USA... | reverse complement strand
CGCTTCAGCGGTTCGGCACCATGAGTCTTGCCGAAGTTGCAGCCTCGGCGATCGATTACGCCGACCACGGTTATCCAATCGATGTATCGCTGGCAAGAGCAATCGCTGGTGCGCAGAAGCGCCTTGCGCAGTTTCCGACAACGGCCAAAATCTTCCTGCCCGGAGGCCGTGCGCCTCAGCCCGGCGAGCTCTTTAAGAACCCCGACCTTGCGGCAACGCTCAAGAAGGTGGTGGAAGCCGAACAAGCTGCTCTCAAGAAGAAGAAATCGCGAGCGGAAGCCATCCAGGCGGCCTTCGATCGATTCTACAAGGGCGATATTGCCCAGGAGTTCGATCGGTTCTTCAAAGAAAACAACGGGTACCTGACGGCGGCCGATCTTGCTGCCTACCACCCCAGGTGGGACGAACCGCTCCATACGACCTATCACGGATATGACGTCTACAGCAATCCGGCGACCTCCCGCGGCGGCTTCGAACTCGAAATGGCGCTCAATCTGATCGAACCTTACGATATCGGCAAATTCGGCGCCGGCAGTCCGGAAGCTCTGCATCTGGAGATCGAAGCCATCGAAGTGAGCAAAGCAGACATTTACCACTATGTAGCGGATCCCAAGTTCACGCACATTCCGGTTGAGGGGCTATTGTCAAAAGCTTACGCGGAGACACGCCGCAAACTGATCGACCCGTCGAAGGCGAGCGCTTATCCGGAGTGGGGCAATCCCCCGCAGTCGACGGCCGAATTGCCTTTCCAATTTTTCCAGCGCCCGGGGCTGCGTGCTTTTGATGACGATTACGAAACCGAACGTGATACAACCAGTTTCTCCATTGTTGACCAATATGGGAATGCTGTCGCCTGCACACCGACGCTGGGTGGGGGGTTTGGAAATGGGGTGGTGGTCGGCAACACGGGATTGCTGCTGAACAACGGCGTCCGCCTGGGATCAACTTCGCCTTATCCGGATAACGTGAATTATGTTCGCGGCGGTCAAATCCCACTGCTCAACAATTCCCCGACGATCATCCTGAAGGATGGAAAACTGGCGATGGTATTCGGCACTCCGGGCGGAGAAACGATTGGCCAGACGGAGTTCGAGATGTTAGTGAATGTTCTCGATTTTCATTTGCCGGTGCAACAGGCAGTGGAGGCGCCCCGCTTCGCGTTGAACGCCCGGCCGAACTTCTACAAGCCGGGCGCGGCAATTTCGATCACGAATGAAAACCGAGTCCCGCAGGCGACCCTTGAAAAACTGGAATCCTGGGGACATAAGTTTAACGTGACCTCGAACTTCACCGCGGCGGTCGGCGGCATGCAAGCGATCGTAATCGATCTCGATACGGGAACCATGGAAGCCGGCGCAGACCCGCGGCGAACCGGATATGCGGTAGGGTGGTGAAACGCTGAGTAAGATCGAATAACCAGCAAGACGGATACGGCTAGACGCTTTCACGTATGTTCGCATCCGTAATTCACGCACCAACAATCCATATGGCACCCCAACTCCACTCCAGATACACGCCTATACGGTCCCGATAGCGATGCACTCCGCTTCTCCGTCTTCCGCTTCTCCCAGGTTCTATCGCAGTCTTCACTTTCAAGTGTTGGTTGGAATTCTGGCGGGAATCGCTCTGGGATTCTTTCGTCCGTCCCTGGGCGCGAGCATGAAACCGCTCGGCGACGGGTTCATCAACCTGATTCGCATGATGATCGCGCCGATTATTTTCTTGACGGTTGTCGTCGGCATCGCCAATGTGGGCGATTTGCGAAAGGTCGGCCGCGTAGGACTCAAGGCCCTCCTTTATTTTGAGGTCGTCACCACGATGGCGCTCCTGATCGGGTTGATCGTGGTAACGCTGGTGCGGCCCGGCGCAGGCATCAATGCAAATCCGGCGACGCTCGACGCGCGCGCCGTTCAGCAATACACGAATTCAGCTGCAAAAACGACTACGGTCGATTTCCTGCTTAATATTATTCCGGATACGATCGTGAATGCCTTCGCCAAGGGCGAAGTCTTGCAGGTTCTGCTGGTCGCGATTCTGTTCGGCATAGCGCTCGCCTCCTCGCCTGGCGGCCGGCAGATCATCGCGATGTGCGACTCGATCGCACAAGCTCTCTTCCGGGTAATCGGCCTCATTATGTACTGCGCTCCGCTGGGCGCCTTCGGTGGAATGGCCTTCACGGTTGGCAAATATGGGGTGAAAACGCTTTTGCCGCTCGGCAAGGTGATCCTATCGGTTTACCTGACCAGCGGCGTGTTTGTCTTGGTCGTCCTCGGTTTGATCGCACGCGCCAACGGATTCGGATTATGGAAGCTGTTGAGGTATCTCGAAGAAGAGATTCTCATTGTGCTTGGGACATCGTCTTCTGAGACTGTCCTGCCTCGAGTCATGCTCAAGCTGGAACAACTTGGATGCTCAAAGTCTGTCGTCGGGTTGGTAATCCCTTCCGGCTACTCCTTCAATCTTGACGGAACCTCGATCTATCTCACGATCGCTGCCGTATTCATCGCACAGGCAACCAATACCCATCTAAGCGCCGGTCAAACATTCACATTGTTATTAGTGCTGATGCTGACTTCAAAAGGGGCAGCCGCGGTTACAGGCGGCGGCTTCATCACTCTTGCCGCCACTCTTTCATCGTTAGGAACCGTTCCGGTCGCTGGGATCACACTGCTATTGGGAGTGGATCGTTTTATGTCGCAGATGCGTTCTTTAACGAACTTGATCGGCAATGGCGTTGCCACAATCGTCATCGCCAAATGGGAAAACGAGTTTGACGGTACCCGCTCTACCAATGTACTCGCGGGCCGCGAACGGGCTTCCGATCGCGGAACATTCGTTGAGGCGAAATACGACTAATCGCAGCCCGTATCGAAAATGGCATTACGCGTTTTTGGACGCGGCGGCAGCCGTTGCGGAAACGAATTCCGCGATCCTCACATCGTGATCCAGCGCGACCATCTCCGCGGCCTTTTCACCGATCATGATCGAGGCTGCATTCGTATTTCCGCTAACCACGTTCGGCATCACGCTCGCATCGGCTACGCGCAATTTACGCACACCCGAGACCCGAAGCTGCGGATCAACGACGCTCCCGATACGGCACGTGCAGCTCAAGTGGTATACCGTCATCGAGAAGTGCCGCGCCACGTCTTCAAGCAGCGCGTCGCTCGGCGCTAAACCGTCCTGATAGCCGTGCTCCTTAGCGAGAGCCGGAGGAACCATCCAGGGCCCAAGTCTGCCTTCCACCGGCCAATGCGCCGCGATATCCAGCGCTCGCCTCAAAACCGCGATCATGACTTTCATGTCGTGCGGATCGGCGAAATAGTTCATGCGGATGGCGGGATGTGCTATCGGGTCGGCGGTTTCGAGACCGATTTCTCCTTCGCTGTGCGGAAGCACCGGATTTGCCAGGATGAGCAGGCTCTCGGCGCCAGGGGCAAGCCGGCGTGCGGCGTCATCGAAATATTGATTCGCATCGACGTTCAGGCACGTGAACAAATCCGGCGAACCACCGGAAACGAAGCAGGAAATCTGCGCGTCGTGACTGTGCGAATCGCCAAGGCCGGTCGAGTACCAGGCTGCCGCGTCATACAACGAAGACGAGATGAGACCGCGACCGGTCGCGGCCCATTCACCGAGCCGACGCGCAGCCTCTTGCTTGAGAGCATGAAGCTCAACCGGCAAGTTCTCGTCGGCGGCAGGATCGGCGGGTAGCGGGCCGGCCGGCGCGCGCAGCGCATCGGGTCCCAGCGAGACTCCGACCTCGTTCATCGAAACGCCCACGCCGCGTGCTTCGAAGAACAACCCGACCTGCACGTGATCCTTCAGGTGCTTGCCCACGTGCGGCGAATCGACGATGCATTCGACGCCGGCCGCTTCCAGCTCGCGCCGCGGACCAATGCCGGACAGCATCAACAGGTGCGGCGAGCCAACCGCGCCGCCGCTCAAAATGACTTCCCGAGTGGCATGGGCCACGGCGGATTCACCAGTCGCAGTGCGGAACTCGACGCCGGTCGCTTCGAGCGCATTTGAAAGAATTACCCGCGTCGCTTGAGCACCGGTCAGGATCGTGAGATTTGGCCGGCGTTCCACCTCGCCTTCGAGAAAGGCATGATACGTACTTGACCGTTTACCGTTCCGCGTCGTGGTTTGCAACAGTGAGACCGAGCCTGAAGGGCCGCCGCGATCGCGGCCATTGTAGTCGCCGCGGGGAATGCCCGCCGCGACCGCGGCTTCGACAAATTCCTTGGCGCCTTGGAGTGCGGGCGATCGTACGGAGACACCCAGCGGACCCGAAATATTATGGGCCTCCGCATCAATTACGATTTCGTCGCTCGGTGTGAGCCCCTCGCTCTTGCGGAAGTAGGGCAACACATCCGCGTAGCTCCATCCGGTCGCGCCGTTCGCGGCCCAGTGGTCGAAATCCCCCGGATGGCCGCGGACGTAAGCCATATAATTGATTCCCGAAGAGCCGCCCAGCATCTTGCCTCGAGGAACCGGGACCCGCCGCCCGATCAGGCCCAGCCCCGCCTTGCCGGGATCCGCTGTATACATCCAATCCGTTGCGGGGTTTCTCTGGAGTGCCGCGCATGCAACGGGCACCAATTCGAGATCCGGCGGCCGAGCCCCTGCTTCAATCAGGGCGACCCGGCACGCGGGATCTTCAGAAAGACGCGCCGCGATCACCGCACCGGCGGAACCCCCGCCAACCACAACGAAATCGAACGTGTCGCTCATCTCCGTACTCCCGTTATGATTCAATCGGACCAGTCCAGAATACTCCAAGCCTGCGTGACGCCGTGCCGCGCCCTTTTGGTGGCCTGATCGCCATTCATTGCCTTCGATCCGGCGCTTCTTGCGGACTGGTGTTGCAGCGGAATTCGCGGAAGTTGCGGAACGGTCCGATTAACCATCCGAGGGCGAGACGAACTGGCGGTCTGTCTGCTGAAACTCAGCCTTCAGGACGGAATTGGGCGGGCTTAGCGCGTCATCGACGCGCTTCTTCACGACACGACGGCCGTGGTGTGGCGCTATATCCGGGATGGCAGGCTGCTCTGCGAGAACTCGGCCGGGAAGTTGCGCTTATGAGGGCGCAACATGCTTTCCAAATCTGTGACGTAGCTGCGCAGTTTACGGGTTTGCTCGTGCTCGGCGCCGTGACGCTCCAGACAATCCTGGTAGAGCTGACGGGCGAACTGAAGCTTTACGTCTTCGACAATTTCATGGCTCCGAAGTGGCATACCGTATAGTGCGGCACTCCGGAAAAGCGTTTCAGGGAAAGAAGCACCAGCATCTGATCCTGATATCGCTGGTGTATTGCTGCGCCTAGCGCGGGTGGAGCGAGCCCGTGCGAGTGGGCGCGGCGCCGAACTGCGTTACACTGTCCGCATGAGACGCGCTCTGCTGCTGGGTTTCCTGCTGCCGCTGCTCCTCTCCGCGCAAAAAATCTTCCCTCCCATTCGCATTGTCGGCAATCTGTATTACGTCGGCGACAACGAATATGCCAGTTACCTGGTGGTGACACCGAAAGGCGACATCCTGATCAACACCGGCTTCATATATTCGGTTCCCGAGATCCGTTCGCGCATGCAGACGCTGGGATTCCGGATCAGCGACATCAAGATTCTGCTGGTGACGCACGCGCATAGCGATCACGCCGCGGGCGAAGCCAAAATGAAGAAGCTCACCGGCGCCAAACTGTTCGCGATGCAGGAGGAGGTGCCGCTGCTCGAGTCGGGCGGCAAGACCGATTATCTGTTCGGCAGCTCAGGCTGGTTCTCGCCGGTGAAAGTCGATCGTGTTCTGCACGACGGGGAGAAAATCGAGCTGGGCGGTTCCGTCCTCACCGCTTACCTGCATCCCGGGCATACCAAAGGCAGCACCAGTTACGCCATGGACATCGCCGATCGCGGGAAAACCTATCGAGCACTGATCGCCAATCTCGGCAACATCAACGAAGGGACCGTGCTGCTGCACAATCCGAAATATCCGAAAATCGCGGAAGACTACGAGCGCACTTTTGCGGAGCAGGAAAAATTGAGCTGCGATATTTTTCTCACCTCGCATGCGGGCGAGTTCGGATTGTTGCGCAAATGGCGTCCCGGCGACGCCTACGATCCGGAGCGCTTCGTCGATCCGGAGGGCTATCAGCGGGCGGTGGCGCGCACAGAGGATCGTTTCCTGCGCCAGTTGCAGGAAGAGCGCGATGAAGAGCAGGCCTGGAAGGATCATCTGAAGTTCAAGGACGTCATTCCCAAATAATTTCTCGCATCAAGCTCGATCGGCTACACTTGCGGCAGGAAGGTGAGGATCAAGATGATTTTGAAACAGTACTACCTCGGCTGTCTGGCGCATGCTTCTTACCTTGTTGGAGACGAGGCAAGTTCGACCGCGATCATCGTTGACCCGCAGCGCGACGTTCAACAATACCTGGCGGACGCGGAAACATTCGGCCTGAAGATCCGGAACGTCTTCCTGACCCACTTTCATGCCGATTTTCTGGCCGGTCATCTGGAATTGCGCGACCGCTGCGGCGCGACCATCCATCTCGGCTCTCGCGCGCAGGCCGAATACGCGTTCGCTGCGATGAAGGATGGCGATACGCTCGATTTCCCCGGACTGCGCCTGCAGGTTCTCGAAACGCCCGGTCACACCATCGAGTCCATCTGCATCCTCGTGTTCGATCTTCACCAGGATCAGGCCAAACCGCACGCGGTCCTCACCGGCGACACTCTGTTCATCGGCGACGTCGGCCGGCCCGACCTGCGCGCATCCCTGGGATGGAGCGCCACGGATCTCGGCGCGCATCTCTACGAGTCGATCCACGCCAAACTTCTGCCGCTTCCGGATGAAACCCTGGTGTATCCGGCCCACGGCGCCGGCTCACTGTGCGGAAAGAATATTTCCTCCGATACCGTCTCCTCGCTGGGAGACCAACGAAAATTCAATTACGCTTTGCAACCGATGGCGAAGGAAGATTTCGTCCGCCTGGTCGCCGCCGATCAACCCGACGCGCCGCCCTACTTCGTCTACGACGCAATTCTCAACAGCCGTGAACGAACCACGCTCGACAAAAATCTCGAGCAGGTTCTCCATCCGATCGATCTGGGGGAAGTCCTGCGCATGGGCGACGCGGGCGCGCAGATTCTCGACGTGCGCGACCCCGCCGAGTATGCCAAAGGCCATCTGGCAGGAAGTCTCAATATAGGACTCGGCGGCCAATACGCGACTTGGGCCGGCACCGTGCTGGACCGCTCCAGGCCGATCGTCATTATCGCCGAGCCAGGACGCGAGCGGGAAGCGGCGACGCGGTTGGGCCGCATTGGCTTCGATCACGTCAGTGGATATCTGCACCGTGGGATGGAGGCGTTCGCGGGCAGACCTGATCTGGTCTGGCCCACCGAGCGAGTCAGCGCCGGGATGGTGGATCAGGAGTTGGCCGGCTCGGATGCACCGTTTCTGCTGGACGTCAGAACTCCGCGGGAGTGGGCGGCGAAGCATATTGTCGGGAGCGTGAACATTCCGCTCAACCATTTGCAGGAGCGTATCGCCGAAATTCCTCGCGACCGGCCGATTGCCGTCCATTGCGCCGGCGGTTACCGTTCGTCACTCGCCGCGAGCATTCTGCATCAATACGGCATCACGCGCTTGACGGAAATGGCGGGCGGCATGGCCGCCTGGGAGGCCGCTCAACTGCCGGTAATTTCGGGCGGCATGCACTGAACACGCCGTCTTCTCCTCCACGATGGAACTCCACCCCGCCATACGCATTACACTGGATTGAACAAATGCGCCTGATCCTCGTATGCTTGCTCATTCCGCTTTTCGCTCAGGAACGATCGATACCATGCAGCAACTGCGCGGTATGGAACCAGCCGCAGAAGCCGTTCCGGATTTTCGGGAATACCTACTACGTCGGCCCACACGGGCTCAGTTCGGTTTTGATCGCCTCGCCTTCAGGAAATATTCTCGTCGACGCCGCGCTACCGGAGTCCGTGCCGCAGATCCGGGATCACATTCAGCTTTTGGGCTTTCGGGTGAAAGACATCAAACTGATCGTGACCTCGCATGTGCATTTCGATCATGCTGGAGGGGTTGCCGAATTGGAGAAGTTAAGCGGCGCGCGGGTCGCCGCCAGTCCGTGGTCGGCCGAGGTGATGCGCAATGGCGCGGTCCCGCCTGATGATCCGCAGCTCGGAATCATTTCCCCGATCGCTGCCGTTGCCAACGTCCAGGTGATCCACGACGGCGAAGTTCTGCGGGTAGGAGAAATTTCCATTACGGCGCACTTCACGCCCGGCCACACACCGGGAGGGACAAGTTGGACCTGGAGATCGTGCGAGAACGGTCGTTGCCTCGATCTCGTTTACGCCGACAGCCTCTCGCCGATTTCAGCCGACAATTATTACTTCACGAAACGAAAGCAGGATCCTCACGGTGAAGACTTCGAGCGTAGCTTCACCTTTCTCGACACCGCCTCTTGCGACATCCTGCTCACCCCTCACCCGGATGCTTCCGGTTTTTGGGAGAGGTATTCGAAGCACGAGTTCGCAGCACCAAACGGCTGCAGGGCACTGGCGGAAGCAGGGCGTGCATCGCTTCAGGAGCGCTTGAGAACCGAAGCGCTCTCGAAGTAGGATCGTCAGCTCGCCACGTTGTCGCTACCGCAAGCGCCCGCTCCTGGCTCTATAATCCCTTCATGGCTCTCGTTGTTTTTCTCCGGGGCGTCAATGTTGGCGGACACAGGACGTTCCGCCCAAGCGTCCTGGCAAAAGAACTGAGCGACTACGATGTCGTGAACGTGGGTGCCGCGGGCACGTTTGTCGTCCGGAAACCCGGCCCTCAAGCCAAGTTTCGTGCTGAACTGCTTCGGAAACTGCCGTTCGAAACCGAAGTTGTGCTCTGCAACGCGCGCGATCTTATCCGCCTGGAGATGCAGAACCCGTTTGGACCCGACGCATCACGCCCGGATATTGTTCGATTCGTCAGCATCCTATCGAAACCCAGCCTCGCTTCCATTCCATGCACACTTCCGCCATCTGGAGAGTGGTTCGTGCGAGTGATCGCGTCGAAAAACCGGTTCGTGTTTGGCGAGTACCGCCGCCACATGAAAACCATCGGCTATCTGGGCCAGATCGACAAGCTGTTCGGCGTCCCGGCGACCACACGGAATTGGAACACCATCACCGCAGTCGTGCGAATTTTGAAAGGCCAGAGCAAGCAAGGCAGACGGGATTGAACGGGAACTCTCCGCAACCCGGCGCAACGCTCAACAAATTGGCGCATCACCCGGGATGCAATCCCGTAAAAATGCGCGCGGCTCTCATACAGTGGATGATTCACTTCGGCCAGCGCAGAAAAGTCTCATACACCAGCCCCCTTCGTCTTGGGCAGGCAGTCGCCGGGGTTGGTGGTGCAAACACCCGATTCACGATATCGTTAAATCCATGCTCAGAAAATTGCTCCTGATCTCTTTCGGTGCTCTCGTTGCCTTCGCGGACGGGTTCCAATCGTCGGATTATCTGAAATTGCGTTCCGTCGGCGCTGTCGAGATCTCACCGGACGGATCGAAGATCGCCTACATCGTCACGCGCGAGGACGGTCCCCGGCGGCCGTACGGCCAGGTTTGGATTATGAACCTTGCCGATCAGAAATCCATCTGTCTGAGCGCCGGGAATGAGCCGAGCGGGAATCCGCAGTGGTCGCCGGATGGAAAATGGATCGCGTACTCGGGTCAGCTTGAGGGCAAATCGGGGTTGATCGTCGCACACGCGGATGGAAGCGCCAAGAAATTCCTGACGGCGATGGAGGGGACCAACGCGCCGCTGCCGAACAGCGGCAAGACGGTGGCGTGGTCGCCGGAGTCGAAACAAATCGCCTACATTTCGGCGCAGCCCGGTCCGGAGCCGGATATTCACGGCGACCCGATTGTGATCACGCGCTACCTCTACAAACCGACCGCAAGCGAGGGCAACAGCCACTTCAATGACAATCGGCGCCTGCATATTTTCGTGGTGGATGTCGCAAGCGCGCAATCGCGCCAGCTCACCACCGGCACGCATTACGAGCACTCCATCGACTGGTCCCCCAATGGACGCGAGATCGCGTTCATCTCCACCCGAGATCAGGACGAAGATCAGTATTTTAACTACGACATCTTCACGCTTTCCCCTTCCACCGGCGAAGTCACGCGGCTGACCGCGACCGAGAGCGCGGAATATCGCCCGCACTGGTCGCCCGACGGCAAAGCCATCGCGTTTGAGGCGACCAAGCGCGGCCTCACCGATCGCGAAACAACCATGGAGGACACGCACGTCTGGCGAATCGACGCCGACGGGAAAAATCGCAAGGAGATTGGCGAAATCGACGGCCGCCAGGGAGATCCCGGCTGGTCAAGCGACGGACAGAGCGTTTATTTTACGGTGCAGCAGCGCGGCGAAGTGCATCTGTATCGCGCTCCGGCCTCGGGCGGGCCACCAGTCGCGGTGGTTCACGATCGCGGATCGGTGGGATCGTGGTCAGCCGTGGGCGACAAGCTCGCCTACGCTTTCACCGCGCCCGATGATATGGCGGAGTTGTATCTCAAAACCGGCGATGGTCCTGCCAGGAAACTAACCGATTTGAATCGCGACGCCTTTCAGGGAAAGAAGGTCGAGCCGGTCGAGCCTTTCACTTTCCTCAGCAACGACAATAAATGGACGGTCGAAGCGTTTCTCACATACCCCTCCGACTTCCGCGCCGATCGCAAATATCCGCTGATCGTCAACATTCATGGCGGACCGCACGGGCAGCAGGGTCCGGCGTTCAATTTCAAGAATCAGGTTTATTCCTCGCATGGCTGGGCGACGCTGATGGTGAATTATCGCGGATCGACCGGCTATGGGCAGGCGTTCACGGACGGAGTTTTCCAGGATCAGAACGGGAATGAAGCGCAGGATGTGCTCTATGGCGTGAACGCGGCCATGCGGCGCTATCTATGGATCGATCATGATCGCCTGGGAGTGGAAGGGACCAGCTACGGTGGGCAATTGAGCGATTGGCTGATCACCCAGACGAATATTTTCAAAGCGGCGATTCCCACCGCGGGCATCAGCAATCTGATCAGCTACAACTACATGACCTATTACAACCAATACGAGGCGATGGAATGGGGCGCTTATCCGCATCAGGGGAATTTGATGGACGTGCTCTGGGAACGCTCCGCGCTGAAGCACGTGGCCGCAGCGCACACGCCGACCATGCTGGTGCACGGCGAGAACGACGCGGATGTGCCGATCGCCGAAGACGAGCAATACTATATTGCGCTACGCGACGTCGGCGTCGACACGATCATGGTGCGCTATCCGCGAGAGGGCCACGGCGTTCGCGAGTCGCGCCACATGGTGGATTGGATCGACCGCTCGATCGCCTGGTATGAACAGCACTTTCCGAAAGAGTCCAGATAAGTTTCCACTGCACGGAACCCGGCGCTGAAACGTCGTGATCTTAGGGTGAGGTTTCTCCGCACGGCTGGCGTTTGTTTATTGGTTCTAACGCTTTGCCGCGCCTCGGAACTGGCGGATGCCTACTACAAAGCCGCGCAAAAGGCTGAAAAAGCTGGCGATCTGGTCAACGCGTACCTTTTATATGTGCGGGCGGCGGAGCTCGATCCCCACAATCCGGCGTTCGCCCAGAAGAAAACGTCACTGCGCCTTCAGACGGCGCGGTCGATTCAGACCGAGCTGGGACCCGATCCGGCAGGCTTCGGAGAGAACCCGTCGATCGAGACCGATATCACCGGTCGCGACCAGCGGGATACACGGCAGGCGCTGCCGCCGCCCAAGTTCGCCGGATCGAAAGAGAAAAAATCGTTCCATCTGAAAGGCGATGCGCGCTCCATTTTCGAGCAGGTGCTTCAGGCCTACGGGGTCCAGGCGGTTTTCGAAGCGGATTACCAGTCGCCTCCGCAGTTCCTGTTCCAGTTGGACGATGCGAGCTTTGAAGACGCGCTGCGCGCCCTCGAGATCGTGTCCAATTCGTTCGTGGTGCCGTTGAATCCGCGCCTGGCGCTGGTGGCGCGCGACACGCAGGCCAAGCGCAATGAGCATATGCCGGTGGTCGCCGCGACCATTCCCGTCGCGGAGCGGTTCAGCGCGCAGGACGCGCAGGAAATGATGACCGCCGTGCAGCAGAGCCTGGACATCCGGCGCGCGCAGTTCGACCCCGGACGGCACCAGGTGGTGCTGCGCGCAGAGGCCGACAAGGTCGCGGCGGCGCGAGAGCTGTTCGCGATTCTCTCGCAGATCCGGCCGCAGGTCCAAGTGGACGTGCAATTTCTGGAAGTGGACAAGACTTCATCGCTCGGCTATGGCATCGGGCTTCCCAACCAGATCTCGGTGGTGGATTTCCTGGGGCCGATGACCATTCCGGCGGCGTATTCGGCGCTCCGGCGGCTCACTGGGCCGAACACGCCGTACGGGATCGGGATCGGGAACGCGACCATTCTGGCAACGCTCGCGCGGGCCTCGGCCACGGACCTGTTGGATGCGCAGATGATCGCGCTGGACGGACAGGCGGCGACGCTGCACGTGGGCGAGCATTATCCGATCGCCTCCACCCAATACATCGGCAGCACGGCTGGGCAGACGGGCCAGGTCTACGCTCCGCCGCCCAACATCGATTTCGTGGATCTCGGGCTGGTGATGAAGGTAACCCCATCGATGCACGACGATCACGAAATCACGCTGGATGTGGAATCGGAGTTCAAGACGCTGGGCGCCGTGAGTGCCGTGGCGGGCATCCCGGTGATCAACAACCGCTCCTATAAAGGCAAGCTGCGGCTGCACGAGGGCGAATGGGCGGTGATTGCGGGACTGGTGCAGCACACCGACAGCGAGACGCGGACGGGATGGCCGGGGTTGATCCGCATTCCGCTCCTGGGGCGACTATTTTCGCAGAACATGACGGAGCACGATTCGTCGCAAGTGCTGCTGGTGCTGAAGCCATATGTCCTCTCGGCGCCGGCCTGGGACAACCCGACCAAAGGGATCTGGGTGGGCTCGGAGACCCGGCCCGTGGGGCTGTTCTGAAGAATGCTCGCGACCCATGATCTGACGATCACCCCTCGCTCGGATTGAGGCGCGGCCTCAAGCGGCGGGGCTGTCCCAAGCTCCGCGCCCCACAGCCCTGGCCGTCAGGCGGGGGTTCTCACGCAGACTCATCAGATCGCGAATAGGACCTTTGTTGAAAAACTCCTCACAGGCTGAAGCCTGTGCCACGGTCGCAACTTGCTGATTCTGTTTTGTGCACAGGCTCCAGCGTGTAAATTTTGAGGCACGAGTTTTTCAACAAGCTCTAGAGTCCCGCCCGCAAGGGCGTATCCACGATGCGCGCGTTCACCGCGGCGCCCTGCCGCAGCTTGTCGATTCCGTCGATCACGACTTCGTCGCCGGCCTGCACTCCCTTCTCGATCGAGGCGCGGTCGCCTTCAACGATCCCGACGGTGACGTTGCGAACCTCCACCGTGTGATCCGGTTTGACCACGTACACAAATGCGGATTGCGGGCTGTGCTGGACTGCGGCGACGGGAAGCAGCACCGCGCCGCGGCGCGTGTCGATCAGCATGCGGGCGTTCACAAACTGATTGGGGAACAGCGTCAGGTCGGCATTGTCGAACACGGCTTTCAATTTCACCGTGCCGGTGGTCTGATCGATCTGATTATCGATGGTCACCAGCTTTCCCGCGGCGAGCTTGGTCCGCAAATCGTGATCGTAGGCGAAGACGGGCAGCGTCCGGCCTTCGGCCACGATGCGGGACACCTGCGGAAGATTGTCGGAGGGAAGATTGAAGATCACGGCGATGGGCTGCAACTGCGTGATCACCGCCAACGCGTTGGTGTCGGTGGCGTGGACGATATTGCCGGGGTCCACCATGCGCAAGCCGATGCGGCCGGTGAGCGGCGCGGTGATGTGCGCATAAGTGAGCTGGAGATTGGCGCTGTCGATGGCGGCCTTGTCCGCAACGATCTGGGCCTGCGCGCTGTCGATGGCCGCGTGGTCCGCCGCGACGGCTTCGGCCTGGGTATCCGCCGTGGTCTTGTACTGATCGCCCTGCTCCTTGGAAACGATGCCTTGCGCGAAGAGATTGCCGTAGCGCTCGGCTTCCGCGCGGGCGTAGCGCTCGGAATCGGAATCGCGCGCCTCGTTGGCCTTAGCCTGTCCGAGCAGCGCCTGGTCCTTGGCCAATTGTCCCCGGGCCTGCTCGAGTTGGACCTGGAATGGTCGCGGATCGATCTCCACCAGGGAATCGCCCTCCTTGACGAGCTGGCCCTCCTTGAAATTGACCTTGACGATCTGTCCGTCGACGCGCGTGCGAAGCTGAACGGTGTAGAAGGCCTGCACGTTGCCGATCCCGTCGAGATAGACGGGCATGTCGCCGGTACGCGCCAGCGTGGCGACAACCGGCGCGGGTCCACCAGAGTCGCGCCGATGCGCGCGCGACGATTGCGCCTGAGCCGTCTGCTGGTTGAGGAGCCGCGGATACAACGCGTAGGCGGCCGCGGCGGCTGCGAGAAGGACCAGGAGTCCGGCCCATCGCCGAGTTTTTCGTTTCGGTGAATCAGCCGTATTTTCAATTACTTCCGCGCTTCCGCGGGGCGTGCTCATTTGCTTTGACACGAATTTCTGCCTTTCAATTTACGCCAATCCCCGGCCGCAACCTATCCCGGAAATTGAGTATTTTGACGTGGCCGGATGGCAGTCGCGGCCACAGTGTTACGTTTAGCGATAGTTGGTCTGATCGAGCTTGGAGAGGTCCAGGTTATCGGGCAGCACGCCGATCGTCACGATGGCGAAGGTGAATACGGTAGTGTCGGGATGAAGATGGCCGCCGAAGGCTTTCTCCGGAGTCGCCATGGTCATGTGCGCGTGAATCTTTCCACCCGTGATATAGCCGTTCATGCTGATGATGTCCGCAGGCTGGCTGGGATCTTTTTCGATCATGATCTTCGCGGGCAGCGTCCGGTTGCTGACCTGGTGGACCTGGTAGTTGCGCACCGATCCGGCGCAGGAGAGGATCACGGCATTGACCACGTGATTTTCCTTGACCATTTTTTCCATTCCGGCGAGCAGGTCCGTGTCGTACTTGAATCGCCAGATCAGGACTTTTTCAAACTGCGTGGGTATCGAATAGACGTCGGGAACGGCAGGGTTGTTGGGCTGAGCGCTGCCCGATCCGCCGGTTTCGACGCGCGTCTGCTGCGCCGCGGCCAGGGACGCGAAGATCGCGAACGAGATCAGTTTCTTCATGCCATTGAGGATACCAACCGCCGCAAAGCGTGCAGGGATGGTGCGACCCGATATTCGGCGCCCCGGCCGCGGTTCGTTCGTGCGGCTGATTGTGTACGGAACCGCGGCCGGAGGAGCGGACGATTTCGATGTTCAACAACTCCTAAAAGCTGAACCGCGCTCCGAACTCGCCCGTGAACGAGAATGGAACCACCGCATTGGTAGACGTGATGAATCCGGTCGGCTGCATGAACGTGCTGGTGCGGATATTGCCGCCATAGCTGGGGCCGAAGTTGGCGTGGTTGGTCAAATCGAATGCCTGGAAAAAGACTTCCAGCCTGTATCTTTCTGCGAAAGTGAAAAACTTCCCGAACCGCGCGTCGAGTTGCAGGAAATCCGCCCCGCGCGCGTCGTTGTAGGGCAACTGGTGGCACGTGTTGGCCGCGATGCACGCGTCCAACTGCGCGGCCGTGTAACTGGCCGTCGCGGTCAGATTGGTCGGCTCGCTGTTGAGCACGATATCGTGCGTGGCTGCCACGCCGGCCCCGTAGCCAAAGACGTCCGTGATGCCTTCCGTCAAGTTGTACGGACGCCCGGTCGCCCATTGCAGAATCGGCGTGAAAGTGATTCCCCAGGGGAGATTCACCAGCCCGCTGACGGTGATGCGATGCGTCTCATCGGCCGGCGTGGGACCCAGATCGTGCGGCGCGAACCAGTTTAGTTCATCTGTGGGGGTGTTGCCGAAAGCCGCCGAATTTCCGTTGTACGCCAGCGCCCGCGACAGAACGTAGGACGCATTGACTGAGAAGCGATTGCTCAGCCGCCGCCGGTAGGAAAGGTTCATCGCGTCATAGCGGCTGCGTCCGATCGACATGGCATCGCTGATCCGGCCCAGCACCGGGAGCCCCATCGCCATGAAGGGCGCCGTCGTGTCGCGAACGCCGTTGATGGTCGGGTTGATCACGATGGTCTTGCTTTCATGCAACCCGAGTTCGTGCACGTACTCAACTTCAATCACTGAATTCGGCGTGACCTGGTAGCTGTAGCCTCCGTTCCACTGCTCGCTGTACGGATTGCGATAGTTCGGGTCCATCATCTGACCCGTCGCGCCGGTGGTCAATTGCGATCCGCCGGGCGCCTGCGGCGGAATCGGATCGATGCCGAAGCGCCATGCTGAAAGCAGCTCACCGTTGGGCAACACGCTGGCGCTCGAACTCCCCGGACCCGAGCTTGTATAGGCCACCGTGGTGAACAGGTTCGAGTTGGCCTGTTGTTCCATGAACAAAGGAATGTTCTGGAAGATCTGCCCGAAGTACAATCCGTAGCCGGCGCGCAGCACGTGTTTCCCCGAATTGGTCAGTGAATACGCCACTCCGAAGCGCGGGCTGAAATCGATGTTTTCGTTGTGCGGAATTCCGGCGTAAGGACTCCCGATCGCCTTCAGTTCCAGATAGGCGCGCGACATCCCCTGCGCCTGATCGCCGTTCAGATTGATGTCCTTGTCCCAGCGCAGGCCGAGATTCAACGTCAGCCTCCGGGTGACCTTCCAATCGTCCTGGAAATACAGGCCGAACATCTTGTTGTCCTCGTAGTAGTAGGAATTGCCCGCGTTGGCCTGCGTAATCCCCTGCACGGCGCCCGGCGTGGCGAAACCTTCCGGATATTTTGTCGTGTTCGTAAGGATGGTCGTGGGATCGTCGAAGAACGAAATCACCGGTGTCGGATCGGTCACGAAGAACCCGCCGAGCACCGGCTCGTATACAAAATCGACGCCGAACCTGAACGAATGCGAGCCATGATTGAACGCGTAATCGTCCTTGAACTGCCATTTCTTCTGGAAAGTATTCTGCGGAACGTTGGCATTGGTGCCGACGGTCAGGTCGGGAAACGTCAGGTTGGTGAAGTAATCGCTGGTGGAGATCAGGTTGTTCCAATATTGATACCCGATGGTGGCCGAGTTCACGCTGGTGGCCGAAACCACCGTGTTCAAAGTCGCGTTGGCGATGATGAGCTGGTTGGTGGTGAAATTGTTCTGCGAAAGATCGGCCGTGGTGCCGTCCTGGTCGTTCAGCCCGCGATTGTTCTGGTTGGTGTAGCTGGTGGTAAACGTGTTTTTATCGTTGATGCGATAATCCAGCCGGCCGTTGTAGCGCCAGTCATAGTACGGAGTCGGAATCACTTGCGACGGATTGAGCTTCAATGGCAGGATACTCGCCACGGATAGGAGCGCCTGGTCGTTCGAATAAGCCGTCGGCGTCATGTTGATGCTGGTGATGTCGCGCTGCCGTTCGATCGCGAAAAACAGGAACAGCTTGTCCTTCTTCACCGGCCCTCCGATCGATCCGCCGAACTCCTGGCGGCTCAAAGGAGCCTTCTGCCCCGTCCCTTTATTCGCGAGTTCCTGAAAATAATCGAGCGTCTCGAAAGCCTGGCTCTCATCCTGGAAGAACAGCGAACCGTGCAGGGTGTTGGTGCCGGATTTGGTGATCACGTTGACCGCCGCGCCCTCGCTGCGCCCGTTGGCGGCGGAAAAGCGCTGCGTCGAGATATTGAATTCCTCGATCGCCTCCATAGGAAGCTGCATCACCGGCCCGCCGACGGAATTGTCTTTATTGTCGACGCCGTTGACTTCCATGTTGACGTTGCGCCCGCTCGATCCGTCGATCGAAAAGACTCCGTATCGCGCCTTGGTCGGATCGTAGGAGTTCACCGGACGCGCGCCGGGCGCGAGAATCGCGAGGCTGACGAAATCGCGCGAGTTCGCCGGCATATTTTCGATTTCCGTGCTAGAAACCGGCCGGCTCACGTCGGTTTTTTGCATATCCACCAGCCCTGCGTTGCTGGCTTCCACCGTCACCGTCTCGGTTTGCTGGCTGGGGGCAAGCCGCGCGTCGATGGTCGTGGTGCGGCCGACGAACAGCTCGACGTCTTGATACACCCCCGTGGTGAATCCCTGCACCGCCACGCGAACTTCGTAAATTCCGGCAGGCAGCAGATCGAACCGGTACAGGCCGCTGCCGTTGGAGTTCTCCGTGCGCGCCAAGCCTATCGATTTTTCGCTGATGCTGACCTTGGCGCCCGGAATCACCGCGCCCGAATTGTCGGTCACCGTGCCTTGCAGCACGGCCGTGGCAGTCGCCTGACCGAACGCGCTCACGCTCGCAGCAACAAATACGAGAAAAACCAGCCACTTCGAAGCCCCTTTTTGCATGAATCTCCCCTCCCCTTGTTCTTGCGTTGAAAGACAACTTCCCCTTTGGCGATCAGTCCTTGGTCGCCTCAAAAACATAGCCGCAGAGAATCAAGACTCCCGATACATCCAGGTCCCCGCGGTTTTAAAAAGTATACACCAAACGGGGCGCGGGAAGAGACGTTCAAATCGAGTCTGTTCCAAGGATCTCGCGGCCGCAGGCAATAACCGGACTATTCTGGGAATGGAGCCACCCTCCGGGCATCATTAAGCGATCGAAAATCAATAACTTACAAGCCGTGCTATGGACTTGCTCTAGATCACTCTGTCTGCTTAGCGCTGAATTTCTTACGTCGACAAGAAAAACGAGGCTGCCCAATGATGAGGAACCGTTCTATGCAGGGGGAAGACAGATAGTATTTCTCGCTTACGAGCAGTGCAGCAAGGCCTTGAATCCGTAGTCCATGTGTTGCTGGATATGGCAATGAAACAAGGTCGCTCCTGGCTGGTCGGCGGTAAAATCCACGCTGGCGCGGCCGTAAGTAGGAACCACCACCGTGTCCTTAACGATACCTGAGGTTGGTTTGCCGTAAATCTCGGCGATCTCGAATTGGTGACGATGCAGGTGCAGCGGGTGCGCATCGTCGGTCCGATTATGAAACGTCAGGCGGTAGCGTGTGCCCTGTTTCAGTAGAAACTCCTGGTCGTGCGGGTATTGCTTGCCGTTTACCGTAAACGTGTTGAACGGCCCGGCGCCGCGCGGTATTTTTTCAAAGATCATGTCCAATTTCTCAGTCGGCGCTGGTTGCGACGGCGGTTTGCCGAAGATGGTGTAATCCCAAATCGATTTCGGCGGCGCGATCCACTGCGGCGTGCGATGCTGATTGGCGTACTCGATCACAACGCCCAAGCCGCCTTCGCGGACCGGATCCTCCGGTGCGCCGAGAATCCAAATTCCAGGCTGATTCATCTCTACCCAGGCATCGATGCGCTCGCCCGGACCGATCATCAAAACATCCACGGCAGCCGGCACAGGCACGGGATTGCCGTCAAGAGCGATCACGTTGAATTTATGACCGGGCAGCGCCAGATGACGATTCTCGATCGCGCTCGCGTTCAAAAAATGAAACAGCACGCGCTGGCCGGGATTCACGCGAATCGGCTCGCCCGCGCCGAGGGCCTTGTCGTTGATCGAAAAAATATCCGCGGCGATCTCCAATCCTGCCGGACGCGTATCGAGAACCTTCGGTTTTTCGGGTTGCGGCCACGACGGGTCAAGATCGTCGGTGTCCATGGCGGTGTTGGTGAAGTACGGCTCCCAATCGCGCAGCGCAAGGTAGTGCTCCTGATCGAAATTTCCTGGGTTATTTGCTCCTTCGATGATCAGGAAGCCGAACATTCCCGTGAAACTGCCGCGATGCAGATCCTCCATCGACATCGTGTGGGTGTGATACCAGCGCGTTCCGGCCGGCTTCGCCGTCAACTGATAGCTCCGGTTTCCATGCGGCGGCACCACCGGCGTGCCTTCTTCTTCTGATCCGTCGACCTCAGAAGGAATGATCAGTCCGTGGAAGTGGACGTACTCCGGCACATCCGTCTTATTGACGACGTTGACGGTGACCGTCGCGCCCTCCTTCATGCGCAATCGCGGCCCTGGCGACGTGCCGTTATAACCGATCGTGCTGAGGACGCGATTCGGCGCCAATTCAACCGTGACCGGCGCGATTTCCAGCGTGAAATCCGTCTTGGCCACGTCTGGCGCGGTGGCCGGGACCAGAAAGGATTGCGTTTGCTGGGCCGTTGTCGGGAGGGTTGCGGCACCGAAGCCGGCAACTTTGAGAAAATCACGTCGGCGCATGAAACATACCGAAAGCACATGTTACCGCAATCTTCGGCCACGCCCGCACGCGCTCGGACGCTGGAGATGGAGCCGCGCGTCTGATATGCTGCAAATGACAATCGAGGCGATTCCATGAAGTTGCTGAAGCTGGTGCGGCCGATTTCCCTCGCTCCGCTGTTGTTGTCGTTGACGGTCGGCCTGTTTGCGATGCAGCTCGGCGGCTATCGCCCCTACGACCGGCGAGGCGGTTATTACGGCGGCCCCTGGGTTCCCTCCGAGTTCTACTGGACGCGGCTCCAGTACAACTCGAGCTACGCCAGCGGCAGCAGCTATGGCTATCGGCGTTGGGGCGGCGGGTTTGGCGGCTGGTCCCGCGATTATCCCAAGGCTGACAACGATTGCCTGATCGCTTTGCGGCGCTTGACGCACATCAATTCTCCCTCGCCGCTGAACGTGGTCAATCTGGACAGCGATGAAATTTTCAATTATCCCTGGATTTATGCGGTCCAGGTGAATACGTGGACTTTCACCGAACAGGAAGCCAAGCGCCTGCACGACTACCTTTATAAAGGCGGGTTCCTGATGGTGGATGACTTCCATGGCACCGATGACTGGGAGCATTTCATGGCCGGAATGCGCATGGTTTTGCCCACGGAGCCCGTGGAAGACCTCCCGGACGCGGACGAGATCTATCACGTGCTCTACGACATCAATGAAAAATTTCAGATCCCGAGCGAGGTGTACGTCAATACCGGCCGAACCTACGAAAAGGACGGGTATGTGCCCAAATGGCGCGCGATCCGCAACGATCGCGGGCGCATCATGGTCGCGATCTGCGCCAACATGCATCTGGGCGACGCCTGGGAGTGGGCCGACAGCCCCGAATATCCCGAGAAGTTTTCCGGACTCGCGTTTCGCATTGTCCTGAATTACATCACCTACTCGATGACCCACTAGGCATGAGCTGGGCGCGCCTCTAATGTTCGAGTTCTTTCTTAAGTATCCGCGCTCGGTGTATTCACAGGGCCACCTTGCCCTGCTGGGCGCATGGCCCAAATGGGTGCTGGCGGTGCTGATCGTCGCGGCCGCCGCCGCGCTGGCGTGGCTGATCCGCTCCCGCCTGGCTCAAGCGGCTCCGGTGATGCGCGGCTGGCGAGCCTGGGTGATCTGGACCTTGCAGACCATGATGGCGGCGATCGTGCTGGTGTTGCTGTGGCAGCCGGCAATCACCATCGCGCAGCTCACGCCGCAACAAAATATCATCGCCGTGCTGGTGGACGATTCGCGAAGCATGGGAATCTCGGAAGATGGCTCCACGCGAGAAGCCCAGGCCATCAATTCCCTTCAGAACGGCGTTCTGGCCAGCCTGAGCCGCTCCTTTCAAACGCGTTTGTACCGCTTCGATGAGACGGCTGTCAGAATCGAGAGCCTTAAGGATCTGAAACCGGAGGCGCCCACGACTCGTATCGGCGAGAGCCTCAGGCAGTTGAATGAGGAAACGTCCGATCTGCCGATCGGCGCCGTGGTGCTGTTGAGCGACGGCGATGACAATAGCGGAGGGGTTAGCGCAGACGCGATCAGCGCGCTGCGCGCGCGTCGCATACCCGTTCACACCGTCGGCTTCGGGCGGGAGCACGTTCGGCACGACGTGGAATTGGAGGATGCGGTTGTGGCTCCGCGAGCCTTGGCCGGTTCGCGTCTCGCCGCAAAGATCAGCTTCAAGCAGCGGGGGTATGCCGGCGCAAGAATCAACCTGACCGTACGCGATGTGAGCGAACGCCAGGCTAAGATTCTCGCCTCCCGCGCCGTCAGCCTCGCCGCCGACGGCGATCTCCAGACGGAAACTTTGCTATTCGATATCGGCAGTGCCGGCGTCCGGACGCTCGAAATCGCGGCGGGCCCTTTGCCCGGCGAGGAGAATACGGCCAACAACACGCTGACTCGCGTGGTGAACGTTGGCTCTGATGTACGCCGCATCCTGTATGTCGAGGGCGAGCCGCGTTGGGAGTATAAATTCATCCGCGAGGCCGAAGAAGACGACAGAATGGTGCACATCGTCTCCACGGTGCGCACCAGCGAAAACAAGACCTATCGGCAGGGAATCTCCGATCCCAAGGAACTCGCCGACGGTTTTCCCAGACGCCCCGAGGATCTTTTCGGATACTCGGGCTTGATTCTCGGGTCGGTGGAGGCTGCTTATTTCAGTCCCGGCCAGCAGGAATTAATCCGCGAGTTCGCCGACCGCCGGGGTGGCGGGCTGTTGCTGCTGGGCGGCCAGTTCGCGCTCGCCGACGGCGGTTGGAATGCCTCGAATCTCACCGAGCTGTTCCCGACCACGCTGCCCGACAAGATCGGGACTTTTCATCGCGAGGCCGATCCGAAAAACGGCACCACTCACACCACCGTCGAGCTGGCACCGGCCGGTGTGGACAGCATCATCACGCGCCTGATCGACGATCCCGCGGCGAATGCCGCCAAATGGAAGACGTTGCCATACCTGATGGATTACGAAGATCCCGGCACACCCAAACCGGGCGCGACCGTCCTCGCCAATATGATCACGCCCGAGGGGCGCAAACTGCCCTTGCTGATCACGGAGAAGTTCGGGCGTGGCCGTACCGCGATTATGGCGACCGGCGGAAGCTGGCGCTGGCAGATGAGCTTGCCCCTGGGCGATACGGCTCACCATTTGTTCTGGCAGCAACTTCTCCGCTGGGTGGTCTCCGACACGCCCGGTCACGTGACAGTATCGGTACCGTCGCAGATCCTGCTCGATAATGGCGCTGTCACGCTGAGTGCGGAGGTCCGCGATCAACAATACAATCCCGCCCCCGACGCCAAAGTAGAAGCGCACATCCTGGGACCGAGCGGCGTGAGCGCTCTGGTCGAGATGTCGCCGGTGCCCGATAATCCAGGCCAGTTCCAAGCCGCTTTTTCCGCGCCCAAGGCCGGCGCTTATCTGACTGAGGTGACGGCTCAGCGCGCCGCGAGCGGCGGGGTAAAGGAACTGGGCCGCGACGTGTTGACGTTTGAGCGCCTGGACGGCGTTGCGGAAAATTTCCACACCGAACAAAACCGCGAACTGCTTGAAAACCTGGCCTCGCAGACCGGCGGGCAATATTGGAAGCCGTCTGATCTCGGCAAGCTCGCCGGCTCGATTCCCTACTCACAGGCCGGCGTCACCATCCGCGAGACGAAAGACTTGTGGAATCTGCCGCTGATTTTTGTGGTTTTGGTACTTCTGCGTTGTTCCGAATGGTGGCTGCGCCGCAGGTGGGGGATCGTCTGAATGGGGTTTTTCGCGCCCTGGTTTCTCGCGGGTCTTGCGGGTCTTGCGCTTCCGCTCTATCTGCACCTATTGAAAAAGCATAAGAGTCCGCCCCGGCCCGTGCCGTCCCTGATGCTTTGGGAGCCGCGCACGGTCAGCTCCACGCGTCATCGCCGGCTGCATTATCTCTTGCTGCTGTCTCTGCGACTGGCAGTGTTGTCGCTGTTGATTCTTGCTTTCGCGAACCCGTTCATCAATCGCAACGCCGCAACTCTGGCCAGCAACCGGCTGATGCTGCTGGTAATCGACAACTCATTCAGCATGCGCGCCGGAACACGCCTGGCCGACGCCAAGGACGCCGCTATGAGCGTCCTGGCCGGAAAGGGAGGGATCCGCGCTCAAGTGGCGGCATTCGGCTCGCAGTTGCACATGATGAGCCAACCCATAGAAGATCAGGGAGCGCTACGTGCGGCTGTCGAAGCCATTCAGCCGGGCGATGGCCACGGCAACTTCGGCGAGCTTGCACGCACCGCGCGCGCGATTGCGGAGTCGGCGCGCACCCCCATCGAGCTGCACTTATTCAGCGACATGCAACGCGGCGACCTGGCTTCGAATTTTTCCGATATGGCGCTGCCCGCGAACGTCAAATTGGCGACGCATGCGGTGATCGCCAAATCGCAGCCCAACTGGACGGTCGAATCCGTCGACGCGCCGGGACAAGTCTGGGGGAAGGATGTGAAACCGGTGCGCATCCAGGCGGTGATCGCGGGCTACGGCACTCCGGCCGCCCAACGCAAGGCGTCGCTGATCGTGAATGGCAAGACCGCCAGCACGAAGACCGTCGCGGTTCCCGCGAACGGACGAGCCACCGTCGATTTTCCAG
>Ga0335077_10001979_pt1 | contig 24450 bp, 21 predicted proteins | sample Lox_Sample_31_FD_207151 | JGI IMG/M metagenome (GOLD analysis project Ga0335077, IMG submission 207151) | Soil microbial communities from Loxahatchee National Wildlife Refuge, Florida, United States - Lox_Sample_3.1 | ecosystem: Environmental > Terrestrial > Soil > Wetlands | place: USA... | reverse complement strand
TTGGGACACACGCAGGTTGCAACCACGCAGCGGTATGCACACCTTGCGGACGCCCCGCTGAGAGACGCGGCCAACGTGTTTGGAAGAATATTCGCGGCTTCGAAGCCAGAGGGTGGCGAGAACACCAGCAATCAAGGCTCGTGAGCCCAAATGGAGTCGAGGCCACGGGGCAGTTACAGCGGCGCGGTTTTTGAGTTTCAACGTGGTCGCGCCCTACTCGATGCCCGTGTGCGGGACGGGCATTGGAAATGAAAATGCCGAACTGCGCTGGAGCGTTCAATTCCGACGCTCGACACGGAAATATGGGGGTGAGGGGAAACGACGGTCCACTGGATGAAGATATCCGTATTTGAGCCGTCCCCTGCAGCCTCAGGAGTGCCAGCGTGCAAGAGGGACCTGCAAAGCTTGTGCTTGAGAGGTCCTCTCCTAACAAAATCCTCAGACTTCGCGGTGCCTATAAAATGCTTCGAGTGCCCTTTGAGTCTTCGCGAGTTCCTCGACGAGCTGTTTCTCTGCCGGCAGTGCCAACCGATACTCACCTGCCAGCACTTTGTTCCGCAGATTGCCGAGTGCGTAATGTGCAACCGCCTCATCCCCTTTGGTGCACAGGATCAGTCCTACGGGCGGGTTCTCTCCTGGATGGGTCCAATGCTCTCGTGCATAATTCAGATAAAGGTTCATCTGGCCAGCATCGGCGTGCGTGAATTTACCTGTCTTCAGCTCAATAAGTATGAGGCACCTAAGGCGGCGGTGAAAGAACACCAGATCGATGCGGTACCATTCATCGCCGACACGGAGGCGCCTTTGGCGGGCGATGAAGGCGAAATCATTGCCCAGCTCGAGCAAAAAATGCTCAAGGTGAAGAATAAGAGCTTCTTCCAGGGTTGATTCCGAATACTCGTCCTTTAAACCTAGAAACTCCAGCACCAGCGGATCCTTAATTTCTTCTTCGGGAGTTAACTGGTCATACGAATGCCCGTGCTGGCCTTTGCGCAGCATGGCAGCCTTATTTCGCGAGAGTGCGGCGCGTTCGTAAAACAGGGTCGAAATTTGTCGATCAAGCTGACGCACGGACCAGCCGCCACGTAGCGCTTCGCCTTCGTAGAATCTGCGCGCCTGTACGTCTTTCACAGAGAGCAAGCGAACATAATGAGACCACGGAAGGGGAAATTGCGGGAAAGCACCAATTTCGGAAGGGCTCGACTCCCCAGGCGCTGTCTGGAGATTTCCCTGTGCCGATCGTGTTGACAATCCGTCAGACACCGTCTGGCTTTTTTCGGGCCTCGCGCCGGCACGCGTTGCCACTTCAGATTCGTCAGACAGCGTGTGACGAATCGGCCACGTAAGATAGAACTCTCGCATCTGCTTGAGATTTGTTTCTGAAAACCCCCGCCTAAACCTCGTCGTCAGATCAGCCGCCAACCTCGCGATCAACGCCTCGCCGTAATTCGCGCGCCTCTTGCCCTCTTGCTCGTACTCAACGATCCTGCGACCAATCTCCCAATAGGTGGCGGTCAGGATTGCGTTGACTGACCGGGCGGAGGTCTTCCGCGCCTCCTCGAGCAGATGCACCACTCCACGAAGCAATCCCTTATAGGACTCGGTGATCAATCGGTTTTCTTCTTTCATCAACAGCACCCGTTGGGCCCGGGGGATTTTATGGGTCTCATCCGCACCGGTGGTCGTGGGAGGTGGTCTGCGAATGGTTCACATGCAGGCGGAACTCCGTCATCCTAGATCGAGAAGCCTGCTCCTCAGATTTTCAAATCTATCCGTCGATTAACTCGATTGCAAATTAAATCCTCAAGGAGGACCTAAAAGTGTTTGTTGAACTCATGCCGTTACTGGCGGGCCGTGCGGTCATGATTACCGCCACCCGCGAAAACGAAAAGACGGTCCGGGTGTGCGTCATTCCCAAGAAAGCCAAAGAGGATGACCACCCGGCGCTCACCACCCCGTTGAGCTACACCGGCACGCCGGAGGAGCTCGACGCAGAATTGGGAAAGCACTTGGCGAGTTACGTCGAGTGTCACACCCAACTCGGCAGCACGCTCGCCCAGGCCAAAGCGGAAATGGAAGCTGCGGCGAAGGCTGCCCAGGAGGAAGCCCGCAGGAAAGCGGCGGAGCGAAACAAGAAATCCGCTGACAAGGCGCCGGTTCCAGCCAGCACCGCCCCCACCGCTCCACTGCAGACGGTTAATGCGGCACCGATGGCCAATACACTGTTCGGAGACACCACGGCGGCCGAACCCGCGGGTACGGCCAAATCGACAGGAGGTGAAGGCTCATGCAGGCTAGCGTTATAAACCGTGAATTTACCTGGAATGGGGTCAAGATTTGCGATCCCGGCCGTCACCTCAGTCCAGAAGAAGTGCGTGCCGTCCTGGCGACGATGTACCCGGATATCGCCATTGCGACGATCACCGGGCCCGAGGCCGTTGGGGACAAGTTGGTGTATCGGTTCGTTGCCGCCATCGGCACGAAAGGGTAGGGATTGATGAAAGCCGGTTCGAAGGCACGAAGAGAGAAAGCGAAGCAGATGGTCCTCGCTGAACTCCAGCAGCGGAGCGAGGACCGCCACCCCCGCAATCAAACCCTGCTCGCGAGGTTCGCCCAATGCCGACAACTTCAACAGCCAGTTCTCGCAGTATCACGAGCGGTGGACGCCGAACGGCGAGCTTACAGCGCAACGCCCCTTGCCCCACCGCCCGGATGGCTGCCCCCGCTTGCCTGATGGGAAGCGGAGCCCACCTGCTCATTCCAAACCTCGACCGGGTTCCCCTTGAGCATCACTTTCACGCCGGCGAGCGTGCCGCAATCCGCTTGGCCGAGGGGTTACTTGAGCTCGATATCGCGGACCCGAGCGACTGGCGGCGCGTTCGGCGCGATCCCGCCGACTATGTGCAAGCGACATTGAATCGCTGGATTGACCTTCACGGCGGAAAGGCTATTCGCCGGCGCTTTTGCCTCCGGCTAACGCTCAGTGAGGTTGTGGACGAATACATAGAGGCAGGCGAGTCCGACCCGGACGGCCGACGGCTTTACCTGTTTCTTCACCCCGAGAGTGCCGCCTATGTTGTCGCCGGGCCTACGCTCGGACTTTTGGAGAACGAGCACCCAAGGCTGCCCGCCACTTTCTACCACGTGTTTGCAAGAGCCCTGAACAGGTGGATACGAGCCTATGATTTTCGTGATGCCGAAGATCGCGTCGAGATGCTGCGCGAGTGGGCTGAGGGGGAAGAGGAACAATACGATATCGCGGACGTGGCGGCTTCGACGCCCGGATGTATGAAGCAGAAACCGCTAGGTTTGAGAACCTTTTACCGGATGGAAGCGCAGACGAAGGGAAAAGAGGCCAAGGCCATCATTGCCGCTACGCTCGAACTCGAACGAACCTCTACGTCGGTGCGGCGCCCGGAATTAACTGATGACATGCGCGAACAGCTCATGGATGCAAATCCACCGGTGCCAGCCGTTCTAGTTGTCTTCGCGGAGAATGATTCGATTGAGGGACATTTCGAAGACGAGTCGCAAACGTGGGGGGAGGCGAGTTCGGAGCCCAATCTTATCTTGCCTTTGAGCGTCTTTGACCCTGGGAGCATTCGGTCCGCCTTTCATACTCTGGCGGCTGTGTGCCGGACTCTCGCCGCCGCCAGCCAGCTGATCGACCTCATGCCGGGAAACGAGAAATGGGTTTCAGACTGGGAGGAGGGCCATGCAAGCGCGACTGGTAATCGGAGCCAATAGGACATTCAGGCTAACGAATGCGATTCTCCTGTACGGGGATGGCACGTCGATGTTCGGAACACTTCACTCTGTCATGATGCGAGAGAAATGTGAAGCCCCGCATCTTGGGCCGGGCCAAGCCCTGACGACAGCCTTTCTGAGAACGCTGGCGGAGGGGCTGGGAGCCCGCACCGCGGCGGAAATCTTGCCTGAGAAGGTGGTGGCGCGCACGCCCGACACGGTCACCTGGTGGGTGCCCGCCCAGCGCGAGGTGATGTTTTTCGGCGGCGTGGACCCCGAGGCGCGCGCTCTGGACGGCGGCACCTATCCCCATCCCACGCTGGTCTTCAAGGTCACACGCCGGGAACTATTCGTGCGCGCTTTGGAGAGGGACGAGCGCCCCAGGGCAGAAACGCCTCTGAAGACGGCTCCCTATTGGAACTGTGACGCAGCCGGTCGGGTGTGCCTGGGCTCCATGCGCGTCCCGGACGATACGACCGTTGAGTCGATTGGCGGGTGGCAAGCAGGCTTCTTTCGGAGCCAATTCACCCATGCCAGCGGAGCAGTGCGGCTCACCGGTTATCCAGGTGGATTTATATCATTGTGGAAGAGCCTCAAGAACAGCCAGCTTCCTTTCCCCACGGAATTACTGACGGACGCGAAGGAGACGTTGCGGCAGTTTGTGGAGCGGGAGTGAGCCGATGGAGACACACACCATTCATGCGGACTTGTTGCGACGGCGGGTGCGGGTGTTAGTCGTCGGTTGCGGAGGCAGCGGTAGCGCCGTAGTCGGGGGCCTGCCTTTTTTGCACCAAGCGCTGATCGCGTGGGGGCATCCCGAAGGCTTGCACGTGACGGTCATGGACGGGGACGTGATATCTCCCAGCAACTGCGTGCGGCAACCCTTCAGTCGCTACGAAGTGGGCCATCCCAAAAGTGTCGTGCTCGTGAACCGGCTCAATCTGTTCTGGAATCTGGGGTGGGACGCGGTGCCTGAGCACTTGGTCGGCAAGCAGCGGCTCGACCGGGTCGACATTGTTATCGGCTGCGTGGACACTCGCGCCGCCCGCGCAGTGATCAGGGAATGCACCAGTGGCTGGGATGCGACGACCTATTGGCTCGATCTCGGGTCAACTTCGGATGCGGGGCAGTTCATTCTGGGTGAGCCGTTGAACCACGTGAACCGACGATGCAGGACCCGCCTGCGAACCGTCGCGGAGCTGTACCCAGAAACTGTGGATGGACGATTGGATGATGATGGGCTCCCAAGTTGTAGCGCGGTGGAGGCACTTAGCCGGCAAGAGCCTTTCGTGAATCAGGTCCTCGCTCAGCATTCCCTGGCGTTGCTGGCGCGCCTCTTCCGCTACGGAAAGATCAGCTATCACGGCGGGTTCATCAACCTGCGGGAAGGCTGCGGGGCGAGGCTTGGGGTCGACCCGTCAGTGTGGAAGCGGATCAGACGGCGTTGCAGGCCGAAACGGCGCCTTGCATGACGCCTTGAGTCAACTCGGCGCCCATTGGTCTCCGCCCTCTGCCGATTGGTTTATCTGGGCTGGCAAATCCTTGTCGATGTTCTGGTCGGGCCTATATCTGCCTTCTGCCCTCCTAACTGGCCCATAAGCCCTCGTCATCCTTGAAAAGTAGAGCCGCATCTTGCAACCCTTCGCGGATGCCGATTGGAGCGTCGCCCTGTCAGCACTGGCGGGCGACACAGATGGTGGCGGATTCGCATGACGTCACCCGCACATTCAATCAGAGCTGGAGAACTCCCACATGTCTCGAAATCAAACCGAATTCAAAGGTATCCGCCGCTTCCTTTGGTTAGCAGTTGGCTTCGTACTGATGGCGGCGATCCTAGGAAGCACACTCTATATCGCTGCTCGCCTTATTAAATGTTTTTGAGCCCCCCTGGTTCGGACAGACCTTCAGACCGAGCCACTCGCGACCCTCCTCCCTTCTTTCCTCTTTGAAAACGACCCCATCCCGGGGAACTACTGCTGAAGACAGAAACACAAGTACGCGCGCGACGGCGGGCAACGCGTCCCCACAGTCAAATCCCCGATTCGGACCTGCTCCCGTCGGCGAGAAACGATTCCAGATTCGTCAACCAAACGCGGGAATCGGAAGTGTGGACGGTGCGACCCAAAAAGCCGAGCTTCTCGGCAACATTGCTACGGTTCTTTCGAATGTCTCCCTTAGGGCTTTTTGCGTAAACCGCCAGGAAGACTTCCATATTCGAGGGTTTGGAAAACAGGTACGTCGCATGGCCCAGTTGCGGTTTTTCGACCGCCACGCCACCTGGAAGGTCGAAAATATATTCGTCACGAAATAGATAGATCTGCCGCGCCCGTTGGGAAAGCTGCTGATAAAAAAATGGATCGTAGTCTGGCCGCCAGTTGATCCGTGCGACATCGAAGTCGCCGGGAATTCCGAGGTCCCAACAAATGCTGCGCAGTTGCTTTCTCTCCACGGGCTCGCGCTCAATGCGGGCACGGATGTTGGCCAAGGCGTCCGAAAACTCACCAAAACGGTGGTATCTGTTTCGGGCGGCTTCAACCTGCCCAGTGAGATTCGCAGGCACCTTCACCGCGATGCGGCTGGGTAAGGCCGTTTCCCACTTCACTAACTGCCACTCACCACGCCGATGCCGGTATTTCCCGGTTTCAACGAAGGTTCCCTTCAGTTCGACCTTGGCGCCCAGCAAGTATTTCCACTGGTTCCAGGTGGCGTCCCAGGTGATCGGCAATGCTGATTGATCGAGCGTCACCTCGACTTTCCTTCGGGCATCGCGGTATATGGCCCGATCGTTGTGAAAGTCAAAACCGTGCATAGGTGCGTGAAACCGGCGCTCCCGGTGCTCGGGGAGGAAGGTGAGGATTTGCGTGGCGAAAAACGTCACTCCATCCCGCGACCGATTCCCGGCAACCAAAATCGAACCGAACCCCCCATATGGAAAGAGCGTCGGCGCCGCCGAATCCTTTAGCAACGAGTCGTAACAAGACCGTAATTCCGGCTGCGCCAAGATGTTGAAGGCTCGCTCCAGCGTTGCGTGGTCGCGTTTGGAAGCTCCGCCTGCGCGAAGTTCCAATTGCCGGAGGCTGAAGGCTAGTCGCAGTTCAGCGAGCGATGCTGAGGGGGTGATGCGCAGAACGTCATAGAAGCTCGGCGGGTGCATCCAGGGCTCGCCGCGGGCGGAGGTATAAAAATAATCGCGCACCACGGTGCAAGGCAGGTGAATGGAGGAAATGCCCAGTCCGCCTGTCGAAACCTCAACCCGCACGCAGAGCCGCCCCCGCTTGTCGGCCTTGGGTTGCCCGACATAACTGATAGGTGCTTGGTACAGACCCAGATCTCCGCCGGCGGAAGCGGTGTTGCGAATATAGATTTCAGTCCTCGCGCCAGAGGGGTCAATGGCCAGAGGAAAGGTGATTTCATCGCCAGGGCGGACAAGTGCGGCTAACCGGTTAGCAAGATGCACACTGCTGCCGTCATTGAAACGGCAGACCGTATTTTCGCCTTCCCGCTTAATGCCCGCGACCACGCGACGCAGGATCACGTCGGTGTTCTCGCTTGATTGAATGGGCGCTCCCATACCGAGTGCAGAATAGCGAGCCGGTTGGATTCCGTCAAATGAGGCCGGAGTCATCTCAATCGGAGGCACATGTCCAGCCATTGGGGAGGGACCAGCGCGACACTTGGAAGGAACTTCCAAGGAATCAATTCAGTACGAAGCGTGCAGGAAAGGGAGGAATGTGGGACGATAAGTTGGCCACACCGCTGACCCATTGTCTCAATTACAACACACATGTTGAATAAGGTGATGCTCATTGGATACGTTGGTGCCGACAGTGAGATGAAGTTCACTGCTGCCGGCGTACCAGTGGCGAATTTCTCTTTGGCGGTGAACGAGACGTACAAGAATGGCGGCGGAGAAAAGAAGACGAACACGCTCTGGATTCACTGCGTTGCCTGGCGGCGCTGGGCCGAGATCGTTGGCGAGCATGTGAGCAAAGGCAAGTTTCTCTATGTTGAGGGAAGACTCCAGTTGCGCAATTACGAGGATCGCGAAGGTCAGAAGCGCAATGTAACAGAAGTAGTTGTCACCACGCTACGTTTCCTCGGTTCAGCCAAGAACGGGAACGGCGAAAAGGCAGCTGCGTCCTCAAAGGCCGGTGAGCCCAGCGATGAGGCTGACAACCCGTTCAACGAACGAGAAGCTGGCACTGAAGCGCAGGAGGTCCCGTTCTGAATGGGGCGTGTCTTTCCGCTCAGTCAGGTTTTGCGCCTGAGCTCTTCCAAGGTCCTCGCCCGGTTCTGCACACCCTCGGGATCAATGAGAACTCCCCGGGCGAGGAGCCGCTGGGTCGTCTTGCGCCCGACCCGTGCATGCGGAGAGCTTCCAGAACGGTGGCAGGCTGCTGCCCCACCAGTGCCTCGATGGCTGCACGCGAGGGCCCAGGTTGGCCGCGCAGTTCGTCATGGGCGATAGGCCTAAGCGGTTTCATCGTCAATTCCTTCGTGCTGAGTCGCTGATCGCATTTTCTCGCATGTTGGTGTTCGCCTCTCACTCGCAGAGTTTCAGTCGTTTCAGTCCCCGTATCGTATCACCTGCAAACATGGGTATAGGAGGGTTTATGAGGCTGGCGGGCAAGCTTCGTATGGCATTTTTTCCATTGCCGGTCACAGAGGCGGACCGCATCCGCTCCTTCCTTCGATTTCCTGAAGGCGGTTGCGCAGCTATGGATCCGTGCGTGGGCGACGGAATAGCATTCGCCACCTTGACCAGGGACGCCACTGTGCACCGTTACGGCATTGAGCTTGACAGTTATCGGGCCGTGCAGGCGCGTGAGCGAGTCGAGAATGTTACTCAGGGCAATGCGCTCGAAACTCATTGTCCGACCGAAAGCATCAGCTTGCTCTACGAAAATAGCCCCTACGATCATGAATTAGGACAGGACCACAACGAGCGCATGGAGCGACTTTTCCTGAGCCATACGTACCGATGGCTGAAGCCTGGCGGGGTGCTGGTACTGGTGATTCCAGCAGAACGGTTGGAGGAATGCAGCAGGACACTGGCAATGCAATTCCGGGACTCCAGAGTCTACCGTCTGACCGAACCATGCTGCGTGCGTTACAAGCAGGTTGTAGTGCTGGCGGTGCGCCGCACCCGGCGAGAGCGCGAGCGGATGCAGGATGCAGACATCACCCGGGCTCGGCTGCAATACTCAAGCCTGGCGCGAAACATGGCGCAGTTGCCGGTGTTGCCCGAAGTAGCAGACACCGCCTATGAAGTGCCCGAAAGCGGCCCCATGCAAGTTGTCTATCGAGGTCTGCCGCTTGATGAGATCGAGGATCTGCTGCCCGGCTCGGGGGCCTACCGCCAGGCGGGAAGGCTATTCTTCCCAGAGCCATCAGGGATCTCCGGCAGACCATTGATCTCGCTCAAAAGCGGAGCTGTCGGCCTTCTTGCCGTGGGTGGTGGTTTAGACGGAATCTTTGGTTCCGGGGACGACCGCCATATTTCGGCGTGGCAATTGCAAAAGCACACGGACCGGTTCGAAGAAACCGACGACGCAGGGACATTGACAATCCATGAGCGGGAGCGGTTTGCACACGAATTGGCTCTGGTCCTGGTCACCGGCCAGACCGCAATCCTGAAGTGATTGGATAAGGTGATTTCGCGATGAAGAACGCACACGTGAGGTTTGGACGGCTGGAGTTCACCCGCCGGTTGCGGGACACGACCACCCAAGTGCGCCTGGTAATGGACAGGTTCATCGGAGAAGTTGGGGAGCGAGGTGGGGCCGGCCGGGGCCATTTGATATCGGTAGTGGGCGGCGACCAGGACGTGGGAGCAATATGGGCAGGCGTGGTTGACAATGACGACTTCACGGTGTCCGGGCCTGCCCTTGAACCAATGACGCTTGCTTTCGGGGAAGGAGCACAGTGTTTCCGGGGCACCTTGAGCGTGGGCAGCCGAAAACGGCCATTTCGACACCTTGTTGTGCTATCGGCGGAAATGGCAGGAAAGATTCCGGAAAACGCGAAGGTAATTCGGACGATCATGTGCGACAGCGACGCGGGATTCGTGCTCTACCGTTTGGCAGCGAGGTTGGGACTGCCAGTGGTCCCGGAATGGGCGGGCTGGTTTCGAACTGAACTCGAAAGGCGCAAGGCAGTCGCACCGCTGATAGGCATAGGTTGCGCGCCACTAGCGGTAAAGGCCAGCAAGAAGGCGCTGCTCAAATGGATTGGCCGGGCGGTGAAACGGGGCGAGGTTCGTTTCCCCGAGCAGAACGGCCCGGTGATCTGGAGTGTTCCAAACAATTTTCTGCGTCTGCGTCCGGCCGACGAAGCAGAAAGCGACTCCGGACTCGAGGAAGTCGAGATGGCGGAGGCCCCTGGCGGGGGGCCGGTGCAAGGAGTTCGCTGGGAAGAACGAGGATGAAGCTGATAATGAAGGTTTCGAGCCGCAACGAATACGATGAAGGAGGCTGTGTCCTCGCGTCGATTCACTTAACACAGGACCTGGCAGAACTGGCCCTACGACGGATCGATGGGCTTTGTGCGTTGCAAAACCAGGACCCAAGGGCCGACGAGATTTACTACTGGAACTACGATGCCGAGTTCTTCGATCCGTTCCTTGAGCCAGGCGGCAATCCCCAAGGAGCATCGGTTGCACCCGACACGCAACTATTCGAGCAATTTGAAATGGCGTCTGGCGATTTCATCGAAGTGGACGCGGCGTTCCAGGTTCCTGAGACTCAATTGGCTCGTGTTGAATGTACCCAAATGATAGCCCGGAAGGAAGGCATCGCCTTTGTCGCCATCCCGAAGCACGCGAGCTTCTATGTCGAAACCACCGAGATTCCACTTGAAGTCCTGCGCCGCGCTGCAACTCACCAGTAGCCCTGTCTAATCCCTTTCTCTTCTACCCCCGTTTCCTTTCAACCCGATCATCAACAAACCGGTCATTCATCGACAGGAGTGTGTTTTATGTCGACGCCAGCCGACATCCCCGATTACTTGCGCCGTTACTCCGCTGAGCTAGGGCAGCGCATTTTGGACCTATATCCCCCATTGCATAGCGTCGAGGATCCAGTCTCACCTCTGCTTAACCAGTTGTTGCGCAAGCCATTCGAGGCCCAGAAAATCGCTGTAATGGGGTGCGTTAAAAAACTGCGCAACAGCCGTGCGGCCGCAGTGGTCGCGGAGTGCGGGGCGGGAAAGACGCTAATCGCTTTAGCTTCCCTCTGGGTGCATAGCGGCAGCAGCGCATCCACAATCTTATACATGTGTCCCCCGCATTTGGTGAATAAGGTAGCTCGGGAGGCTTTCTTGACGCTTCCCCGAGTTCGCGTGTTCTTTGTCGACGGCATTCGCGATTCAGGTAGTTCCGATGCCCCATCCGGCGTAAACGAGGTGAAACTCCGTCACGGGCATATCGTGCGTGATGGCCTGCGCACGACGCTGCCGGAGCTGAGCCAAGCTAGGAACGGCAAGTCGGCTCGCAAGCGATGGCAGGATATCTGCCCCATGCCTGCATTGTTCATTGCCTCCAGGGAGCGGGTGAAATTGTCCTACCGTTGGCGACACGCCTACCAGGTCGCCAAGTGTGGGCGCTACCAGGGGAGCGTTGTTAACTCGGACAGCGGCAGGCCAGTCTATCTGGGTGAAGAAGGTGAGCGGCTGCTCGCTGATGATTTCAAGAAAGCGAAGCTCAGTGAGGAGTTGGGTGGAGGGCATGGCGAAGGAGGCGACAAAGAACGCCGCTCGTTCTACAGCGCGCTTTGGCAAGCCGACGGCAGCCGGTTGCGCCGGTTCGCACCCGCCTCATTCATTGGCCGGTACATGAAGGGTTTTTTCGACTACTTCGTCGCCGACGAGGTCCACGAACTCAAGGGCGAAGACACGGCGCAAGGTAATGCACTGGGGACGCTCGCTGCCTGTGCTCGCCACACATTGGTCCTGACGGGAACGCTGCTGGGCGGCTACGCCGACGAGCTTTACCCGGTCCTTTTCCGCTTAAACCCCGCGAAGATGATTGCCCGCGGCTTCGACTATGACGAGGGTGGGATGCGGGCCTTCGGAGAGACCTATGGGTTGCTTGAGAAGATCACCGTCATTGAGCCTGCGGACAATGCCTGTTCGGAAGGGCGGACGACGAAGCGCGTGCGCCGGCGGCCGGGCGCCTCCCCCTTGCTCTTTGGCCACTATCTTATGGACCTTGCAGCGTTCTTATCACTCGAAGACATTTCGAGCGCCCTTCCGCCGTACCGCGAAGATGTCGTGGCGGTCGAAATGGATCCCCCTCTCAAGGAGGCTTATTCGAAGTTGGAGTCAGCGATCAAAGAGTCTCTGCGCTCGCATCGGGGGAACCAATCGGTGGTGAGCACGGCTCTCAACGCGCTCCTCGCCTACACCGACCGGCCCTTTGGATGGGGAGAGCTCTGTGGATACGAATACAACCCGGAAACAGGGCGACGCGAACGGTTCGAAATTGCGCACCCGCAAGATCTCGACGAGACATGCATCTACGCCAAAGAGCGCCGGCTCGTTGAAGAGTGCAAAAAGAGCGTCACCAGCGGGCGGAAAATTCAAGTTTACGCTGTATACACCCAGAAGCGGGACGTGACTGCGCGATTGGACGGAATCCTCTCGCGAGCGGGCTTGCACGTCGCAGTCCTGAAAGCTGACGTCAAGCCGGAAGCCCGCGAGGCGTGGTACGAAAAGAAGCTTCGCGAGGGTGTCGACGTTTTCGTCTGCCACCCCAAGTTGGTGGCCCTGGGCCTCGATCTGATTTTTGCCCCGGATATTCTGTTCTACGAGACCGGCTATTCGATCTTTACGCTCCGGCAGGCAAGCCGGCGTTCGTGGCGGATCGGGCAGCGTCGGAACGTGGTAGTGAAGTTTCTCCACTACACCGGGACCATGCAGGAAACCTGTCTGCGGCTAATGGGTAAGAAGTTGCTGGTATCGCTCGCGATGGAGGGGAAGTTTGCAGCCGGGGGATTGCAGGCCATGGAGGATGGAGACGATCTGTTGATGGCCATGGCTCGCGAGTTAGTTACGGAACAGCACATCGGAGAGACGGCGGATCAGGTCTGGGCAGCATTGCAAAAGGAGCAGGTGGAGGCGTTTAAGAATGGCGAGGAGGAAAGCCGCACCACCAACATTGAAGCCGGCGCGACAGTAGAAAATGTACCGGAACTGATATGTCCGCCTCCAGCGCCCACCATGGCGGCCATGGAGCAATTATTGATGTTTGGTGCGTCGATTGAGGAGGCTCGCAAGCGCAAGGCTCTGCACCGGCGCAATGCCATTGCTGTCACGTCAGACCAGCTTCCATTATTCTGATGCCCACGATTGAAAAGGAGAGGTCGGCGATGCCTTTCAAATTTTCACACGGTGGTGATTTTCACCTCGAGGAAGATCATTACTTTGCTGATACCGCGCAGTGCGTCAATTGGTTCGTGGAGGATAGCATCGGCCAGGGCACTGAACTGTTCGTGATCGACGGGGATCTCACCACCTACAAGCAGACAATCCGGGAGAGGAAGTTCTGGGTGGATGTCATCGTCCGCATGGCGGATCATGCCCCCGTGCTTTTGATAGCGGGCAATCACGGCAAGGAGCTAGAGGATGATCTGTATCCGCTGAGCAAGGTCAAGGGGAAGCATCCGGTTTTTCTATGCACGGAGCCAGCTTTCATTGATTTGGAGCATGCTGCCATTGCCGTGTACCCTTACCCGCGGAAGGCGGAATCTGTGGACCAGACTAACGACGGAACTCCCGGTCAAATATTCGCCCATCAACTCCAAGAGTTCAATGACCGATTCTCCCGGCGACCGGATGCCTATCGGATGTTCTTTGGCCACTTTGGTGTGGTCGGCGCTAGGGTGAGCAGCGGCCAACCGCTGGTCGGGCGCTGTGCTGAATTTCCCCTTGATCCCCTGCGCCACCTGAAGGCTCAATATGTCGGGCTCAGCCACATCCATCTTCATCAGGAACTGGCACCGCGCGTTTGGTACGCCGGGTCTCTCTCCCGCTGCGATTATAGCGAGGTCGAGGACAAGGGGTACCACCTTGTGACACTCAATTCGCCTGACCTTCGCCCAAACTTGTCAGACCTGGATGTCAAGTTCAGGATATCCCCCACTCGACGGATGGTCGAAGTTCATGCCCTATACCAGGACGGAGAGCTGCAACTACCTGACCACCTGGACGTTCATGCTCTACAGGACTCTCGGGTGAAAGTCGTGGTGACTGTGCCCAACGGGCCAGATCGCTTCCTCAGCCGGGAACAGCAAGAAAAGCTTAGAGAAAAGTTGTTGAGCGCTCACCCTGCCGAACTGAAGGTGAAGATCGAGCACGACGAGGGCCTTCAAGCGGAGCCTGCGCCTATTGTCGCCGCTCGGTCGGCCGAGGAGAAGCTCCGTGCCTATTGGGCAATGAAGGGCGCCCCACCGGCAGATCGTAAGGAGAGGTTGCTGGCGAAGCTTGCGGATGTTGAGAAGACGCTACTGTCGAGCCACGGAAGCTAACCTTCCCAATCCTTCGAACGATTTCAATCCTAACTCACACCTCTGGGAGAACCCCAACAATGAGGCTAATAACCCTACGCCTGAAAGGCGTGACCGAGGCATTCCCGAATGAAGTATCCGTTGATTTCGGCTCTTTAGGAGAGGGACTGATCGCGCTGGTAGGTGAAAACGGAGCCGGCAAGTCCACGCTGATTGGTTCGATCTTTGCGGCACTGTTCCGCCAACTGCCCGGGCAGAAGCGTTCGCTCTATGACTTCGCCACTCATCCCGAGCCGGAAATTGACCTCGCATTCAGCGTAAATGGCGTCAAATACCGGTCCCTCCTCAAGATTGATCCCAAGTCCCGCCAGATGGAAAGTTACCTGTTCAATGGAGACGGGAAGGCACTTACCAATGGCAAGAGAGAGCCCTTCGAGGAGGCTGTCTGCAACTGCGCTGGCACGCCGGAATTCTTCCTGAGCAGCATTTTTTCCAGCCAGAAACACACCGGGAATTTCCTGTCGCTTGACCGGAGCGAACGAAAGGAATTATTCATCCGCGAGCTGCTGGGGCTGGATCGGCTCCGCCTGATTTCGGCGGCGGCCAAGCAGAAGGGCGAAGATGTCGCCAGGACCACGCTTGGCCCGGATGGCCAGGCGAAAAGCCTGCGCGAACTGGTGGAGGCCGGGGTTGAAGACCCCGCGAAAGTTGAAGCCCGGCTTCGAGAAGTGTCATCCCGCCTTGAGACCCTGGAGACCGACAAGCGTGTGGCACAACAACGTATGCTGGAGATTCAGGCAGCGGAGGCCAGCCGGAAGCCGCTTTTGGCTGAAGTTGAGACTCTGAAACAGCGCCTGCGCAAGGCCGATGCCGAGATCACAGAGACCAAACGCCAGATCGGAAGGGATGAGAGCCTTCTGACGGGAACGACGGACCTCGCCGATTTGACGGAACGAGGCGCGACACTCGCCAATCGCATCGAAAATCTTCACCGGCAGATCCGGGAGATTCAGGGGCTTGAATCCTCCAACCGTGAAGCCGAGCGCACGATCCAATCTCTCGATGGCGAGTTGAGGAACAACATGGCCGAGCTCGAACGGCTGCGGGTGGAGCGTGAAGAGCTGGCGGTAGTGCCCTGCCGAGGTCAGGGTCCCTACGCCTCCTGCCCGAAGATTCGCCGCGCCGTCGAAGCCGGCCAGAAAATCCCAGGATTGGAGGGAGAGGTCGCGACACTCTCACTCGAAGTCGAGATCCAACGCAGTTCGCTCCTTCAGATTGTCACCCCATCCTTTGAACTCACCCGGACACTCGAAGGCTGCGAGCGGGACCGCACGAAAGTTGATCAGGAGCGGCAGCGCTACGAAGAATTGCGTGCTGTCGAGGCGCGGCGGGACGAACGGCTGAAGGCTTTGGAGCGTCTGGCTCAGGGCCGAGCGGAAGTTACCGCGGAGTTGGCAAGGAAGGAATCCACGCTCTCCGCTTTCGTTGATCTCGATGGCCAGATGCGGACTTCACAGCAAGAGGTTGCAGACACGGATCGGCTGACCATCTCTAGCCGCCGTGAACGCGATAGCCTTATTGCCCGTCAAGCACAAATCAAGCAGCGCCTGGAGCAACTGGAGGCCGCACGGAATCGCCTGGCCCAGATCGAGGCCGAACTCGGGGCGGCAAGGACTGAGCAGGAGGACTACGCCTATCTTGCCAATGTCTTCGGCCCGGACGAGATCCAACTTTGCGAGATCCGAGCTGCCGGACCACAAGTCTCGACCCTGGTAAACGCTCTGCTGGAGGGCTGCTTCGACAACAAATTCGAGATCCGCTTCCGCACGCAGCGCCCCAAGGCGGACGGCCGGGGGATGGTGGACGACTTCGATGTCGAGGTCCGCAACAAGAACTTAGACCGCACATGCCTGGTGGATGAACTTTCAGGCGGGCAGTTTGTGCTGGTCAATGAGGCTGTCAACCTGGGTATCGCCATTTACAACATGCGACAGGGGGAAGGCATCCGTTACGAAACTCTATTCCGCGACGAAACGGTCGGAGCCCTTGATGCTGCCAACGCAAAAGAGTACGTACGCATGCTGCGCCGGGCGATGGACCTGGGGGGATTTCACCAAGTGATCTTCATCTGTCACACGCCGCTCGTATGGGAGTTAGCGGATAAGATCTTGCGGGTCGCCGATGGACACGTCAACACGGAAAGTTCAGGCGAGCGCTACAATGCGTCGAATCGGATTTGCTCACAGTAATTTCAGCGAGCGGGGACGCCGTTGTCTGTTTTTAGCGAGAATGCCTTAGCCCACGATGCCTGCTGCCGGTCGTGGACTGTTCTGGCAAGCCGCTACGGCTTTGGTTGAACGATTCCCTGGAAAAGTCGCCGTCCTAAGATTTCAGTGATATTGATAGCCGACTTTACTTCATCAGGGGTGACCCTGACCTTGCGACCTATTACGGCGAATGGGTCGTTCGCCTTGTGAACGTACTCCTCGTCGATAACGCCCATTTTGTGTGCGAGGACGTGCCGCTTTTGAAAGACCCTGCAAGCGCAGTCCCAATCAGTCGGCGTGAGGGTATCCGCGAAATCAATCCCGAAAACATCCTGCACCTTGTTCCTCGCACCTGAAAGATTTTGGAATCGAATATCAGCGGCCCTTTGCCGGCATATCTCTCTCCCGAAACCATCAAAAGCGGATACGACGTTCTCCAGAGCGTCACCAATCATGTGCTCAGCAAGTTCTGATTCCGCAGACTGGGCAAAAACTAGTTCCTTATTGGACAGCTCAAGATTCTTGGCCAAAATCTGGAAAGAATTGTGTGTACCACAATCAGGGCACCACCCGAACACTCCATAGATCGCATACCGGAGAGCGCAGCTTTCACAGATGACCTCGGTCTCCAACTGTTTTTCCCGGTAGTAGCGAATGGGCACAGGAGCAGACGGCTTTAACTTCATACTGAAGCCGATGCCAAAGGCACCTTTTGGTTTGTGGTCAAATTCAAGTCCCTTCAAATCTGCGCGGATAGCGTCTGTGACCTTCCTGACGACTATGGAACGTGCGTACTGGATCTGCTCCTGAGTGAAAAAGGTACTGCTTGGTCCGCTGTGGCCACAGTAAGGGCAATAGCAGGGAGCCGGACCTTTGACGCCTGTGCCGGGGGTTATTTTGAAATAACTCAGACATTCTTTGTCCGGGCATTCTCTGCCCACGTATCCGTCTTCGTCGGGCCGGATAGGAACGCTAAACTGGCTGCCTAAATTCCGAAGATGGTTCATGTGTCATGGCTCCATTGTTTCGGGTCATCCATTTGTGCGTGCTAAATGATGCAATACGTGTAACGGGGTGATCGACGGATAACCTCACTTGTGCAAGTCGTCGAGAAACTCCGAAGCTGGAGCGACACCTGTAACCAATAGGTGATCACGCGCTCGCGTGCAGGCAACATAGAGCAACTGCCGCTCGGTGTTGTAGACATCTTCAAGATCGGCATCGTCGCCGACCGCTTCGATCCGTTCCTGCGACGGAATAACCTCGTCATCACACGCCATGACCACCACCGCGCGGAATTCCAGGCCCTTGGCGAGATGCATTGTGCCGATTGACGCGTAGCCGCAGGTTGTTTCAACCTGTTCATCAAGAACTTTGAAAGGCAAGCCTGCTTTTTCGACCACCCGCTTGGCTCTATCCAGTTGAGCTTGCGACCGCACGAAGACGCCGATTTCGTGCGGCAAGATGCGTTTTTTTGTCTTCAGGTCAGAAAGCCATTTGGCGACCGCGTTTGTTTCATCTTGCGGCGTGTCCAACTCTAGGATCTCCGGTGGCACCCCGTTGAAAACTGAAACCGTGCCCCGCCGATCCTCCGGATTCCCGTCCACATCCGCAAGTTCAGGACCAAGAAGCCGGTCGGCCTGTGTCCGAATCTGGTGTGACGTTCGATAGTTGACATGCAAAGTAGTGGACCGCCCGCGTACCTCGACGCCCAGCGACTTCCACGAAAAAGGTTGCTGGAAGATACGTTGCCCAAGGTCTCCGGCAAAAAAGAGGCTGTTCGGCCTGCCACCCCCGAGAGCGGCGAGGAAGCGCAGTTGGGCTACGCTGATGTCTTGGGCCTCGTCCACTACCACGAAATCAAACGGCGGATTCTTGACTGCGGCCAAGCTGGATACGAGCCGCGTAAACATAGTGGCTCGCGTGATCAGCTCGCGGGTTTTGAGGCTGGCTCGGAGGTGCTCGAATATGGACCAGAGCAGACGGCGCGGTTTCTCCGCCAGCCGGGTCTTGCGCCCCAACCGAGTAACGTCGCGGTAAGCCTCCCAAGAATCGAGTTGCCACGCATCCACCACCTGCTCCCACTCCGTTAATAGGAAATGCAGGCTGAACTTGTGGTCAGCCGTCTTGGACGCCTCGTCGATGAGCTGACGCAAGATTTCGCCTGAAACGAGGTTGGGCCGCCCGGCGTTTAACTCGCAAAGGCGTTGGCCAATGGCGTCGATTCCGTGCACTTCCAGTCGCTCACCAAGCCGCGGTTCGTTACTGATGAGTCGCCGCAGCTTCGTACGCAGGGCGTTCGCGAGGGTTTCAGAAAAGGTAGCCAGCAGAATTCGGGAATCGGGATTGCTGCGAGCCAGGAAGACGGCGCGATGGAGCGCCACAATCGTTTTGCCGGTACCGGCAGAGCCGGCGACGCGGGCGGGGCCGTTATAGTCCCTCTCCACCAATTGCCGCTGCGCGGGATGGAGGAAAATGGTCCATTTTTCCCAGGGATATTCCAAGGCGCGTGCCAGTTCCTCGACGTTTGCCATCGTACGAAACCGTCGCTGGGCATCAGGGTGGGCGAACGGATCGGCGCCGGGAACCACAGGTTCGGGAACGGCGGGCACTACGCCGGTTGCGAGGTTGAGCACTGCGTCTGCTGCCTCGGCCGGCAAATGCCCCGCTATTTCGAGAATCGAGTCCTCGTTGGCGGTCCGCACGTCGGCAAGCCACTCGTCGGGCACGCCGTAGCCAAGCAGGTCATCATCGGAAACCCTGGCGAGCAAAGGCCGCTTTTCGAGCGGCAGCTTCGCTTGGATTCCCTCGACGTATTTGGGAACGGTGATTTCCTTAATTCTTTCCCGAAGTTCCACCAACTGGGCCGCGCCCGTCTTGGGATGCGTTTCAAGCTTCCGTCTCTCCGCCCATTGATAGGCTTTATCGTGATGATCGACGTAGCACAGCAATAGGCTGGTTTCAGATTTATGGACAATGAGGCGCAAGTCAGCGCCAACCCGTACCGACCAGAAGTTTTTGTCCTTGGCCTTGTCGAGCTTGTGAAATTGCATTCCAGGATTTGCAGGTTTGAGTTGCAGATCGAAGGCGGTGGTCTTTACGAGTTTTTGCTCGTCGCCGGTCAAGCGCGCCAGGCTATCGGTAAAGGTGTCGGCGATGCGGAAATCCAGAGGCATGATCCCTATTACTCCGTGACGGCAATAGCAGAATCAGTAGCAAAGCGGCACTGGGCCGAACTGGTGCTGAGATCAATGGGTTACACAGCGATGGTATCCTTCCCGCAACGTATGACGAAAATCTTGCGGGGCTCACAGAGCACTGCCCAGTCCTCACGGGTCAAGACAAACCTGCTATTTATGGCGAAGGACAACCTTGGGGAATCGGCTTCGACTCCGTCATTTTTATGTGGACGTGGACGCCTTTAAACAAGTCGCCGGGAGTGTGGAAGTGCACTGTCAACCTACAATCGTTTGCAGCCGGACTCGTCCAGCGTGCCGTCGCGGTGCATTTATCGCATGTGCCTGTGATCTGCAGATGGGACTCAGCAAGACCGTCTCTTTGAAAGCCATTATCGCAGACCCCCGCGTACGTGCGGTCTTCGTTGACACCGCCGAGATTGTTGCCCGCAAAGTCGTCGCGTTCAAACGTTATACGTCCCTCTTCCTGCGGGCCGGGGCAAGTCGTGCAAATTCCGCCCAAGCAACCCAAACCGTCAGAGCAGGGACTCTCTGAACAGCACGGCTGCCCCACTCCCCCACAGGCAGATGGATGGATAATGCCGACCGTTCCAGGTTCGCCGCCTTTCAGCGTGAAAATCACGTATTTGCTCGTCGCAGTAAACGGGTAGTTCCGAATGTTCAGGGTCGCCAGGAACTCTGAGGGTACGCTAAATGTACCGGGCCCAGGATTGCGTCTGCTACCACTCTTGTCAACCACCGAGACATTGATTGTGTCTTCACTAAAATTGAAGCCGTAGATGTTAAGCGTTCCTCGCCGATCGGGCGAAAGCCCCAGGTCAATCGCAACTGGATCCACGCTACAGATTTTCGGCGGTTCGCCGGGTGGACTCTGGTGCCTGTATTTCGCCAGGATATTCTGCAGAGCCTGAGCAAGCTCAGACCCCACAAATTGGGTATCGCAGCGAGCTTCCATCGACCCGGCGGCAATTCCGCGATTCAGGACGCCCTGCACCTCGTTCGCCAACGAGGACTGGCCCTCCTGAACGAGCTGAGAGTGCAGCCCTTGAAGCGTTTTCTGCCAGTCTTCAGATTGGTTCTGAAGGCGATCTATGGCATTGTTGAAAGTTGTGACCACTGGATCAACCACTGAGCTGCACGCTCCGAGAACTACAACGAATGCACACGGAACCCCCACCTGCGCTGCAAGCCGCCAGTATCTGCGCTTGGTCGCGGGCAGAAATTGCGCCAGCCACCGCAACGCTCTGGTCAAAGCATCTCGCATCTCTGGCCCCCCAACTAATCTCTTTACTGCTGCGAAAGGATTCTGGCGTTCACGTTCATACGCGGAAGACTTTCATGACTTCGTCACCAAGGTGGTTGATCACCTTCACCGCGATGCGGCCGCTCTTGGGTTTATCAAAGGGGCGGGAGGTATCACTGTGCAGCGTCTCCCACGCTTCCTGATTGATTTCCGCCTTCAGGGTGGTTTTGAGCGCCTTGTAAGGGTCGTTGGCGCCCAGGAAATAGGCGTGGCGGACGAAGAAGCTCTCTTCATTGTAGTCGGTGTCAATGAACCAGCAAGCGATGCCTTCAGCACCGTCACTAAGGACTTCGCCGGTATTGGGGTGGAACACATCTACGCCCTTGATCTGCACTCGAATCTGGCCGGGTTTGCCATCCGTGCCCACGGGAAGGATGGCAATGTCGGGCTCCCCAAAGATGACAAAAAGATTGCCCTTGCCGGTGTTCTTAAGGTCTTCAGCCATGTGCAGGTCGGCGTTCATGCGGGCCTTGAGCACCGGAATGCGGCCAAGTTTGTTGAATTCCGACGAATGGGCGTCGTAGTTGAAGGCGCAGGTGATGAGAACGTCAAAATTCGAGTCACCGGCCTCGCGCGCAGCCTCTACCAAGTCGGGCCGGGAGACCGTGCCGAATTCGGGGCCGATGAAGATGGCGGCGCGTTTCTCGATGCCGGATTTCCCGTTGCCTTCCGCATATCGGGCTTCCGCACAAATCAGCTTTCCGGGCCAGGGAGAAAGGGATGTAAAGCCGATCTTGTCTTCTTTGTGGGCCTGCTGAACCCCAGCGATCTTTAGGTTCTCCAAAATCATCTGCACAAAATCTTGCGTCCCGCCGTAACCGAGTTTGGAATCGGCAAGGGAGTCAATCAGTTCATCGTTCTCGTCCACTCCCAAAACGCGATGGGGCAAGAGACTCTCGACGGTGAACGGGCCGGCCACGCGGACCACCTTTTTATCCTCGTAAGGTTTGTCGAAGAGGTATTCAGATTCGGCCTTGGCCGCTATTGAGGCATCAATCTCCCTCTGCCTGGAGATGCGCGCCTCCCACCAGTCGTCGTGCTGCTTCCTGGCGGCGTCCGGCCACGGGTCTGAAGGGCGCTCCGGCAGAGTCTTGAGCGTGTACTTCCGAGTGAGATTGTGATTGATCGCGTGTAGGCACTCGGTGATCCTCTCGGAATTGGCTCGATCTCCGTGTTCTTGTTCCGCCTTTAATTGATAGAAAAACTCTTGGGTGTCCGTGCCCCAGGGGTCTTCGGCGGCGCACGGAATTTCCCATTCCTGCCAGTTCCGTTTCATCGTGGCGTTCAGTTTTCGGCGCAACGGCTCCAGGGTGACCTGCCATTTCTCCCAGATGACATCAATCTCCGCGTTGTTCGCGATGGACTTTAGCGTGATGTGGGGTACGCGCTCATAAACGAAGCCGTGGCGAATGTTTCCGTGCACCGGCTGCGAGCTTGGTGCAGTTTTGGTGATTTCGGCTTCCTTGACTTGCCCTTCGCGGGAATCAGCGAGCAGATAATAGGGATATCGTGAGCCCATGATTCGGGCGCGCGCTAACGCTAGCGCTACGCGTGAAGTGTCAATCGTGATCCAGCGACGGCCCCATTGCTCGGCGACGTAAGCGGTTGTGCCTGAACCGCACGTAGGATCAAGTACTAAATCACCTGGCCCGGTTGCCAAGAGAATGCACCTTTCGACTACCTTTGTTGAGGTCTGAACGACATAAACCTTATTAGAAGTGAACCCGGCGACGCCCGTATCATCCCACGAAGCGTTTATCGGGAAGTACGGGAATTCGTCGAAGTAGCGTACGACGCTCATGGTATTCCCGGATGCTGCAAGCCTGCTTGCTCGTGATGCCCTATTCATTCCCTCCAGCGTGGTCGTCCAGCCGCGCGTTCCTGATGGTCGGAACACCCTGCCTTCAAGAGTGAATGGGAATCCCATGGCGGAGGTTTCCCCCGCTGACCGTCCTTGCCTCTGAGAAGTAGCGTCCCCAAGCCGAACAATCCTGACGCCGGCCTCCGTGAGTTCTCCGCCGCTGTCGAGGAACGCGCGGAGTCGTTGCCGCTTATAATCGCGTTCCACAAACTGCCACGGTCCTGGATCTTCTGGATCGAATAACCGCTCACTGTAAAGCTGCCGAAACTTAAGCTCGTCAAGCGAGCGTGCAAACCAGAGCAAGTAATCCTTGGGATTCGCCAAATAGTCCGAGGTTTGCCCTGAGGTGGTGTTGTAGGCGATAAGCGCAATGAAATTTGCCTCGCCGAACACTTCATCTATCAACGCTCGTATGCGGTGTAGATTCACATCGCCAATCTGCACAAAGACGGACCCACTCTCAGTGAGAAGATCGCGTGCAACTGTTAATCGGTCGCGCAGATAAGTCAGATATGAGTGAATCCCATCCCGCCACGTGTCCCGAAACGCCTTCACCTGCTCGGGTTCACGGGTAATATGGTCAACGTTACCGTCCTTCACATCGCGGCTAGTGGTTGACCACTGAAAGTTGCTGTTGAATTTGATGCCGTAAGGAGGGTCGATGTAAATGCACTGCACCTTGCCCCGTAGCCCCTCGCGCTCGGCGAGGCTGGCCATGACCTGGAGGGAATCGCCAAGGATCATGCGGTTCGACCAGTTCTGGTCGTGCTGGTAGAACTCAGTCCTGTCCACATCCTTGGGCATGCCGTTGAAATCTGCGAAAAGATCGAAGTTCGTTCCCTTGACCCCGGCCGCACTCGCGTTGCTGGTGCGGAGCAAATCATCAATGAGGACCTTGGGGTGAACCTTTTCCTGGATGTAGAGCGGCGGGGCGTTCACCACCAAGTCCGACCAGTCCTGCTCATCCTTCCCACGCCAAACCAGTTGCGGGTCCAGGTCTGTGTTGCGCGGATACTTCACCTGGCGGGGCAGTTCCTGGTCCCTCTGAAGCACGGATTGAAATTCGGCAGTGGGAATGTTCTTCCTCTTATCAGCGTCGTGCTTAAATGTATCGACAGTTTTCGTGAGCTTCTTGACCATGATTAATTCGTCCCAACCGCCTCCGGCGCCATGACGGATTCGATCATCCTGTTGAATCCGCTTTCCACCTTCGCCTTGAAGTCCGCTTCCATCCGGTACACGTCGGCGAACTCCGCGAAAGCCCAGCGGCCATAGGTCCCCAGGTTGTTTACGCCCGGCACCCAGTAAGTCTCCATGGTGGCTTTCTTCTCTTTTGCATCTTCCCGGCGATAGCCCTTGATTTCCACAATCAGATGGAGCGGATCATCATCTCCGTGCCCATCATCCACGAGCACGATAAAGTCCGGGCGGTACATCCGGGTTTCCGAACCAAACCGGTACGGCACCTCCAGCCAGAGGTTGTGATTCTTCACGTAAGCCTTTACACGGGGGTGCGACTCCGCGACGCGGCAGAATTCTGCCTCCCAATCGCTGTCCAAAATGACCCAATTGA
>Ga0335077_10001977_pt1 | contig 24455 bp, 14 predicted proteins | sample Lox_Sample_31_FD_207151 | JGI IMG/M metagenome (GOLD analysis project Ga0335077, IMG submission 207151) | Soil microbial communities from Loxahatchee National Wildlife Refuge, Florida, United States - Lox_Sample_3.1 | ecosystem: Environmental > Terrestrial > Soil > Wetlands | place: USA... | reverse complement strand
CCCAATTTGTCCCAAAAAATCCTCAAAAATGAGGGTTGAATTTCGCTTTCAAATGTGCAAAAAAGAGGTCGTCAAAATTCTGGGAAGTTTGCATGGTTGTAAGTTCAACATGCAGAAAGGTTAACAAAAACCCAGTTTTTTCGGCAAAATCCAACGGGCTGGAGCCTCGACTCCCGGTATCGCTACCAAATAATTATATATCTTACAAGTACACAATTCTGTGAACAGACCAAGAAAGAACATCACTTCGAAAAATAGCGCTCTGATTTCGGCTGCGTTTGCTTGGCCCCTTGTGCAAGCTCTTTGATGAAATGCTCCAGGGGAAAGGCTTCTACTCCCCTGCCGATCGCGGAAGTGATCATAGATGCGCGCGGCCTACGGTGGACAACAATCAGGCGCCTCGCCTTTTTTCCAAGGGAGCGCTGCAATGACTGGAGTGGTGCGACCATTCCGGGCTGGACGGTCTTACCAGCCTTTGCCTCGATCAGCCAGAGTCCAAGATTAGGCCCGGGCACAAGAAAATCCACTTCGAGACCTTGCTGATCGCGAAAGTAGTACAACTCTTTTCTCAGCCCGCGATTCGTCTGGCTCTTGAGTATCTCGGCTGCAACGAAGCCTTCAAACAAGGGGCCCAAGAAGGGAGAACGCTCTAGCTCAGCCACCGATTTTATTCCAAGGAGGTAACAGGCGAGACCAGAATCAAGCCAATATAACTTTGGAGATTTAATCAATCGTTTGCCGAAGTTCTCGAAGTATGGGGGTACAAGAATAATTTCGCCTGTTGCTTCCAAAATCTGCAGCCACTCACCAATTGTTGGCACGCTTATGCCGAGGGGAGCCGCCAGGTCCGTTTTGTTGAGAATTTGGCCATGGCGGCTAGCCAGCAGTGCTAGAAAACGACGAAACGTTACCAAGTCTCGCACGTTTGTGATTGCCCTTACATCACGTTCCAAATATGTCTGCAAATAGGACGCAAACCATAACTCACGAGCTTTAGGCCGCGCAATTACTTCTGGGAAACCACCATACAGGAGAGTGACCCTTTCCGTTTCTAACAAGCTGAAGGGGAATAGCTGCAAAATCGCGGCTCGCCCGGCCATCGACTCGGTAATACCGCGCATCAAAGGAGCTTCCTGCGATCCGGTGAACAGCCACTGCCCCATACGGCGGGGCTTTTGGTCAATAAGTGTGCGAACATAGTTCAACAACTCCGGTGTATTCTGAATCTCATCAAAGATGACGGGAGGATGCAGCCCTTCAATAAAAGAACGGGGATCACTGCGCACGCGCCCTTGAATATCGGGGTCCTCAAGGAGGACGTACTGGGCTTTACGAAACAGTTGACGCAAAAGGGTCGTTTTCCCTGCTCGACGGGGCCCTGTTACGACCACCGCCGGAAAGTGACGTGCGGCCCCCACTAGAACGTTGGCTAGTTTCCTCGCGACATAGCGCATATGAGAATTCTAAACTAATACTTTAGGATTCTCAAGAACCAGTATCGAGGAGATCTTACAAAATGGGCAGCGCGTACTCCTATGGATGAGATGAAATCCAAAGAGCCATCTGAGACTATGGACGCCGAATTCAAACGGCTGCGAGATGAAAATGCACGACTGAGGGCGATGCTAGGTATCCCGGATTCGGGAGTTGCCTCGCAGCCTGATGCATCAAGACCAGACCCGAGAAGATCCGGCAGCGACCTCACCACACCCGGAGGCAAGATCGCCCTGTTTCGGAGCCTTTTTCGTGGGCGAGGAGACGTTTACGCTGTTCGATGGGAGGGGAAGGGAGGGAAATCAGGCTATTCCCCAGCCGCCGCCATGGATTGGCGAGCAATAAATGCCGCCCGGCCAAAAGAACGCAAGCGCATCGCTCGAAAGACACGTATCCTTCTCCCCTTAACGGAAGAGGTGATTCGGAAGCACCTCACAGGGAAACTCACTGTCGGAATATATCCGCTGCTGCCGGATGAAACTTGTTGGTTCCTCGCGGTTGACTTTGACAAAAAGTTTTGGATGGCAGACTCCACGGCCTTTCTTCAAACGTGCCACCGCTTTCATGTTTCGGCAATCGTTGAGAGATCACGGTCAGGAAACGGCGCGCATGTCTGGATATTCTTTGATCGACCGGTTCTCGCCGCTGACGCAAGAAAGCTTGGCTGTGCCCTTTTAACGCGGACTATGGAGAAGAGACACCAAATTGGCCTTGATTCGTACGACCGTCTTTTCCCCAGCCAGGACACCCTGCCGAAAGGCGGCTTTGGCAATCTGATCGCATTGCCATTACAGAAAGGGCCCAGGGAACATGGGAATAGCCTCTTCCTGGACGAACTCTTCGAGCCCTATCCGAACCAATGGGAATTCTTAGAATCAGTGCAACGCACTAAAGTAGACACGCTCTCAAGCCTGATTCGCGGCCTCGCTCCTGAAGGTAACGCCCTTGGAGTGCGGCTACTTTTGCCCGAGGAACAGAATGCCGAAGCCCCGTGGCTGTTGCGCCCGTCGCGGGCGCGGAGAGAAGAAAAAATCACGGAGCCGTTGCCGGACACGGTTCGCATAATCAGAAGCAATTTGCTTTATGTAGAGAAGAACGGCCTGCCCTCGTCTCTGCAAGACCGCTTGATTCGAGTCGCCGCTTTCCAGAACCCGGAATTCTACAAGGCTCAGGCCATGCGGCTTTCAACTTACGGTAAACCTCGTGTCATATCGTGCAGTGAGAGTTTCCCTGAACACATAGGCCTTCCCAGGGGTTGCTTGGAGGAGGTCGTTGCCCTATTCAAGAAAAATGGGGTCAAAACTGAGATCCGAGACGAACGAAACCCAGGCCAGAGAATTGAAGTCGACTTCTCCAGCGAACTGCGGCCTGAGCAGCAGGACGCGGCACGGCAGATTGAAAATTTCGAAGACGGAATACTTTGCGCTCCCACTGCGTTTGGAAAAACCGTGGTCGCCGCCTGCTTGATCGCGAAGAGAGGCGTTAACACGCTGGTGCTTGTACATCGTCGGCAGCTCATGGACCAATGGCGGGAGCGGCTCGCGTCCTTTCTCTCTTTGTCTAGCAGTGACACAGGGCAGTTTGGAGGAGGCAAGAACAAGAGAACGGGGACCATCGACATTGCCGTGATCCAAAGCCTGCACCGCAAGGGCGGGGTTCAAGATTTTGTTGCGGATTATGGACACGTCATTGTTGACGAGTGCCATCATCTGTCTGCTTTCACGTTTGAGAGTGTCCTTCGCGAGGTCAAAGCTAAATATGTTCTAGGGCTGACTGCCACACCGACCCGGAAGGATGGTCACCACCCGATCATTTACATGCAATGTGGCCCGGTTCGGTTTTTCCTCAGTCCCAAAAAAGCAGCCAAATCTTCACCGCTCGAACACAAGGTAATCCCCAGACTCACCGATTTCACCTGGAACAACCCCGAGGACGAAACGGCGATCCATGACATCTATAGCGCGCTAGTTACAGACGCTCGGAGAAATGACGCGATCATCGAAGATGTCGAGCAAGCTCTCCTGAACGGGAGGTCGCCTCTCCTATTGACCAGCCGGACCGAACATCTCGATTATCTGGCAGGACGCTTGCGCGGAATGTGCCAGCACGTCTTTGTCTTGAAAGGCAGTACGGGAACGAAGCAAAGAAAGCAAACCGCAGAGTCGCTTTCACACGTTGGGCCCCACGAGCCCCGAATGATTCTGGCGACAGGGAGCTACCTCGGTGAAGGCTTTGACGACGCCCGCCTTGACACCCTGTTCCTTACGATGCCGATCTCGTGGAGAGGGACGCTTCAGCAATACGTTGGTCGGCTCCATCGGCTGCACGAGAACAAAAGGGAAGTGCTCGTGTACGACTACGCCGACGTGCTCGTGCCGATGCTGGCCCGAATGTACAAGAAACGATTGGCCGGGTACTCAGCGCTTGGGTATACGGTAGCTGTTAATACTGACCAACAACCTTCTGCTTGAGTTCACGACAAGATAAATAAATCAAGATTTACAATGTCTGTTTGGGACCGAAGCCTTTGGCTTGACTTCCGCTCCTGGTTCCTTTTTACTGTTTTTACTAAAAGTGGGCGGAACAGGGCTTGCCTAGCGCTAAAAGGAGCTAACGGCGATTGAAAGTCCTGAGCGCCAACTGGTTGGAAAAGCACGATTTCCCTTGTTTTTGCCGCGTTTTTGAAGATTCTGCCGGACAATCCCGGTATCGCTACCAACACCACTCTCCTAACCTGCTGCTGTGGATTCCTGTGCGTAAGGATAACACCTGTGGAAAAGCTCCCTGGGAACCGAAGTTCCCGGGCTGCCGCCTTCTCGGTGACGGAATCACCGACGCGCCCGTCGGTTCGGTAGTGATATGGAATTAGTTACTTCTTTTTCTGTTGAAGAAGGAAGCGAAAAACCGTGTTTACCTTATCAGAGGTACTGCCCGTCGAGGAGGATGGCGCGGAAACCTCTGTGGGTGCCCGCGCCCCCGGGTAGAGTCTAAGTTACCGGCCAAGACCGAAGCGGTTGAACTGCTGGGGTACAAGTACGGAGCCGTCCAGATCGGCATCAGTGAAACCGAAGACGAAGAATTGGTTGGGATTGAGGATCAGGTTTCCATTGGAATCGAGAACCTGCTGAATGAAGTCGTTGTCGTTCGCGACCCAGAGAGTGTGAAGGATCGTGGTTCCTTCCTTGACATCCGGTCCAAATGCGAGCCCTTCAATTTTAGAAGGGACCTGATCGGCCGGGATACCGTTGGCAATGAGCACGCCAGCCACGTCCAGGAAGAGGTTTTTTGGAACGGCGTTTGCGGCGGCGGTCAATCCGTCGAAATCGCTGATGTCAACGGCGCCATGGAGGTCAATCTTGTAAAACAGCTTTGACTGACCTGCCTTGGCTTTGGTGCTGAGGCCTGGAGGAATGCCGTTCGCTTCGCGACCCTTGCCGTCACGCTCGTCAACCAGGAATTCGTGATCGTTGATGGCGAGAATTTCGCTAACGCCTGAGCCGGTTGTGAGGAGATAGCCGAACTGGTGGGTGACGCGGCCGGAAGGAATGTCAATCGTGACAATTCGGAGAAGATTGACCGCGGCACCACCTTCGGCAGCATCCTGAATCAAGGCATTTTGGATTATGCCCACGAGAGTGCGGCCATCGGGCGTAATGGCCAAGCCTTCCATGCCCTTATTGGCAACGCGGCCACTTGTGTTGCCGGAAATTTCGACTGCGCCCATGGATGAGAGGTTGTCGACATAGAAAGAGTCTGGCAATCGGAAGGAGCGGAGGCGCACGCCGGTGAGCCGGTCGAATTCATAGACGTAGGGGCCGTATTCATCGGAGATGTACACGCGAAGGCCGTCGTTGGAGACTCGCATACCTTCGGAGTCCAAGCGGGCGTCGCGGGGGTCTCCCGAATTCTGGTTCGGATCGAAATTGTCCGAACGTCCAGCGAAAAAATGCTGGATGAAATTGTTGATGGGCGGCTTGCCGGAGCCCACGATGCTATCGCCGGCGCCGTAAACGAGCGGGGTAAAACTCCAGAGCAAAGTCGTGGCGCGGAGAGTGGGAGTCAGGTTGAAAGGGAGGCCGGTGCCCGATGTATTGGGCTCCAAGTCCATGGTGACGGTATGAAAACGATTGACGTAGCTAACGGTGTCGTCGATGTTGGAATCGAAAGGGACAGCATTCGGGCCGCGGTCGGGAAGGGCGAGGAAGGTATTGCCAGAAGCATAACAGATGGCGGAGCCGAAGCCACCGAGGGAGTTCGCGGGGACGCCGTTTTCCAGCGTGTAAGTGAGGCCGGAAAGGTCGGCGAAGGAGCCGGCTCGGGATTGGTCGAGAGTGCCAACGGCAATTAAATTGATCTGCGCCTGGGTCTGAGAAGCGCAGAAGAACGCCAGAACAAAGCCGAGCGTGAATAGACGGACGGACGTAATTCTCAAGTATCCTCCTGTTGACGTTTGAGTTTTGTGAGCTTGCCACGAACACAACAAGGCATCATTCGCTTGGAAATGAACAGCGAGGTTAAGGCGGAGTGAATTCTCCAAGACAGGGGGACGATCTTTTCGATTCAGTTAGCGGCGACGCCAACCGGATCCAGTTCCCGATGAAGGATGCCGGCTTAACCGCCCATACGTCCCTCTAGTCAATCGGGACATAGTAACTGCGGCCACCAAGATCGGTTTGCAATTGCTGAGTTGCAGCGTTCGTGGCAGAAACGGGGGCAGTGCGGGCGGAGGCTTGCGTTGCGGTGCTGGCTAATTTCCGTGCGAGAATGGCTTGCCGAGCCCGCTCGGCTTCGTCGATCGAGAAATGCAATCCGCGTTGCTGGACAGTCAACAGTTGCTTACTCGACCAGAAGTTGGACATCAGTCCCATGCTGGAATGAGAGTTGGTCCCCAATAGCAAATGGCCAAGTTCATGCGCAATGATGCTGCCCAATAGTTCATCGAAATCTTCCCGGCGTTTCTCCGCACAAGATTTGGCGTCGTCGTAGAAGATGAATGCAGTGGAAGCGAAACCGTTGTCACCGGTTTCGGCAGCAAGACCCAGAACTCCCGGTAGAACGTGGAGTCGGGTGGACATTGGACGGGGGATCAAGTTCACCTGGAAAGTTAGAGGTGAGAAGGGTTGCTCACAGGAAGCATTAGGGGAATCGTGTGCGCCGACGGGGCACTCCAACCAGACAGAATTCACACCTGCGTGCCGCAGAACGTCGCTCGCCGTCTCTCGCGCATGTCGCACAATCGATGGATTAGTGTTGGCATAGTTGTGAATCCGAATGGTTATGGTGTTTTCGTGACCAGCCTCCGAAGTTCCGGCTGGTTGCGGATCTCCGTAAGAGGTCGCCACGGATAGGAAAGCTAACGCCAAGGCTGTTAGAACCATTTCTCCTCACCTCGCGAAAACCGCGTTTGTGAGGACAACGTTGGACCGAAGCCATGAGACGGCTCCATGCACAGGGCGTCACGGCTGCTTCACCTTTGCGTCACCAAGAGTATTTATCGTGTTTTCAGCAAATTAACCGGGGGGTCCTTGCTGACGCCACGCGAGCGAAGATGGTAGACTTCTCCGCCAAGCGAGGCGGTTATGTTCGACATTCACGATCCACCCGCGGCCTATCGCTTCGAAGGATTCGAGTTAGACCTTCAGAGTGGTGAATTGCGGAAGACCGGCGCGCCAACGGTACGTTTGCCGGAGCAATCGTTTCAGATTCTGGCCATGTTGCTGGAGCGTCGGGGCAAAGTCGTGAGTCGCTCCGAAATCCAGCTGCGCCTATGGCCGGACGGGACGATTGTTGAGTTCGAGCACAGTATCGGCGCCGCCATGAACCGCCTCAGACAGATTCTCGGCGACTCTGCCGAGAGTCCCCAGTTCATCGAGACGCTTCCACGTCGCGGTTATCGCTGGATCGGCGAAGCGGAACGGGTAGCACAGAGCGAGCCAAGCTCAAGGGTAGGCTCGGAGGGGCCGCCCCGGCGCACACCGGAACAGCCCACTAAGTACCGACGCACCATCCGAACGCGAAGGCAAGCAGCCCTCCTGATTGCCTCGGTGGGAGTCTTGCTCGCCGTGGGTGTTCTGGGCATTTGGAGATGGACAGCTACACCATCGAAACAACCTAGAGTTCTGCGGTTCAGGCAACTGACGACTGACGGACACGCGAAAGCTGGTCCACTGGTTTCGGATGGTCCCCGCGTATACTTCAATGAAATCCTGCCCGGCTCTCGCAATATAGTTACTCAGGTACCTATCAACGGCGGTGAGTCTGTACCTTTTGCGAGCCAACTCCCGCGACCGTCGATACTCGACGCATCGGAGGACGGTACCGAGTTACTACTCGCGAATCTTGAGGCGCCAGACAGTTACTCAATTTGGATTCAGCCGGCGTCGGCCGGATCCCCACGCCGAGTAGGGACCTTCCTGGCCCACGATGCCGCGTTCGGACCTCGCGCAACGAGCGTGATTTACGGATGGGACAAAGATGTCTATTTGATCGACCGTAGCGGGAAAAGCCAACGCAAACTTCTAACGACAAACAACGTTCCTTTTGCGTTCCGCTATTCGCCCGACGCACGAACACTTCGATTTACCGTCTTTGATTTGCAAATTGATGACATGTCGATTATAGAGTCCGCAACAGACGGTGCGGGCTTCCGCAAACTCTTTGCTGGATGTTGGGCCAAGTGGACTCCTGATGGACGATATTTCGTTTTCCAAGACCAGCACGAAGGCAGGTTGGATTTCTGGACAGTGCCGGAGAAGAAGGCACTCCCGTGGGGCACGCACCGAGATACCCCGGCACGATTGACTGCCGGTCCGCTGGACTATCAATACCCGCTGCCCAGCAAAGACGGTAAGACCATCTTTGCACTGGGTACAGCCCGTCGAGCGGAGCTGATCCGTTACGATCAACGCACCCGAAAATTCATCCCGTTTCTGGCAGGAATCTCCGCCGAAGGGTTGGCCTTCTCCCGCGATGGGCAGTGGGTAGCGTACACGTCCTTCCCAGAAGGAGATTTGTGGCGGATGACGATTGACGGAAGCGAGAAGCGGCAATTGACGTTTCCGCCGTTACGGGCTTTCTCGCCTCGGTGGTCGCCGGACGGGCAACAGATCGCTTTCACTGCTGATTTTCCCGCGTCACGTGTGGTCCGAAATGTCTATCTCATCTCGCGTGAAGCAGGAACGCCGGAGCGCGTGTTAGCCAGTGAGCAAAGCCAGTCGGACGTTGACTGGTCGCCGGACGGCAAGCAACTCGTATGGAGCAGCCTCTTTGTTCCGAATGCACCCATTTACTTGTTTGATTTGAGAACGCACAGCATTACCGAGATGGCGGAATCGAAAGGACTCTGTAAACCGCGCTGGTCGCCAGACGGCAAGATGATTGTCGCCATGTCGACGACGGGACCGGCGAAGCTCATGCTGCTTAATATCGAGGCAAAGAGATGGGCGGAAGTGACCAGTTTTCCTGTGGGGCACTATCCGACCTGGTCGCACGACGGGAAGTACATATACTTCCAGTATTCACGCGACGAAGCGAAGCAGGTCTTCCGCGGGAGCATTGGTCGCCTGAGGGTCGTCGACCGCAGGATCGAGAATCTCGTCGACCTCCAAGGCTTAGGCCGGGTGACCACTGGAACTTTCGTGGACTGGTTTGGCCTTGCGCCTGATGACTCCCCTTTGTTCGCCCGCGACATCAGTACCCAGGAAATTTATGCGCTGGACATTGAATGGCCGTAAACAAAATTTCCTCGCAGACCGCCGGGCCGTGTTGGGTCGACCGCTCGCTTACCGATTGACGTTTGCACGCCTGCCAACGAAGATTTGTTGCAAGACGGTTAGCGAACGGTCACCGTGGTATTAGAATGTCGGGAATGTTCTCGTAGGCGTCGGTAAAAACATGCAAAGTTTATTGATCGAAACACGTCGTTTGTGTGGGGCCCATTTACGGCCAAGTTCTGGCATCAATCTACGGGTTCACAGCGGCCGTATATGTCGGATGCGTTTCCTACACGCGTTCAGATTCCACTGTTGACGCTCTGAACGAGAGGAGAAGCCTACGAGCAAGCGGGAGACAGGCAACTTCTGGTCTTTTGCGCCGTCTTTGGTGTGCGTTTTATGCCTTGTGAGTGCACACGAGGCGTTTGGCCAGGCGACTGCAGGCACAATCTCCGGGTCTGTTCAAGATGTCCAAGGCAGCGTAGTTGCCGGCGCGACGGTAACCGTGCGCAAACTCGACACAAATCTCGAACGTGGGCTGGCGACGGAAACCAATGGCGGCTTCACGTTTCGGGGGCTTGCGGTTGGACCGTACGAATTGAGCGTCGAACACGTCGGGTTCGCCAGATATGTGCGCGGCCCCATCCAGCTACTGCTTAATCAAGATGCGGTGATCAATCCAGTCTTGAGGGTCGCAGACGCGAGCGATACCGTAACGGTCACCGACGATGCTCCGTTGCTGAACACGACATCTCCGGAACTCGGTGTGCGATTCGATGAACGGCGACTGACCGACCTTCCGACGCTACCCCCACCTGGCGGAGGAGGGTTCCGTGACGTTTTCGCTCTGGCCCTCGCGGCCCCTGGAGTCAGTCAGCTCAACTGCGGAAACCAGGTATTCGCCGAAGGAACGAACTTCGCCGTGAACGGCTCGCGCCCTCGCAGCAACACCTTCCTGATTGACGGCCAGGGCTCTAATGACCCCACGGTTACTGGCCGCGAGCAAGTGATGAATAACCCGGAAATCGTTCAGGAATTCCGGCTGATCACGAACCAGTTCTCGGCCGAATACGGCGGGGCGGCGGGATCGGTGGCGAGCTTGGTAACCAAGAGCGGAACGAACGATTTCCACGGTTCGGCATACTGGTTCCACAATGACAACGGTTTGAACTCCTGCAGCAATCTGGACAAACGTGCGGGACTCGTAGATCCGCGGTTTTGCAGTTCACTTTCCGATGGTCGCGGAGAGGCACCCTTCCGAATTGAGAACCAGTTCGGCGGCACTTTAGGTGGGCCGGTCTGGAGGAACCGTACGTTTTTCTTCGGGTCCGTGCAACGGTGGACTGATCGCGCGCTTGGCTCCGGTACGTCGATCAGCGGTGTGCCCACTGATTATGGCAAGGCGGTGCTTCAGTCCAGTGTCGGAGCGCGCCCACAGGTTGCCGCTCTTCTGCAGTTTGTGCCTGGTGCCGCGACTCAGGGCACAGATTCCAATGGGCATCCCACTTTTGCTGCTTACTGCGTTGGAGGAACTCTACCGTCTTGCCCAGCGGGCATGCGGGTTGATATTCCTACGGGGACCATCACCGGTTCCGCGCCGTCTTTCTTCAACGACTGGCAGGCCTCTGGCCGAGTGGATCATACCTTCAACGCGCGTCACACGATGGGAGCTCGCTACCTCTTCAGTGACGGGCAGCAGGGAGGGATAGGCCAGGTAACCCCGCCCGGGCTAAGCACGCAGAATCTGTCTCGCACACAGGCAATGACCGTTTATTTCATCAGTGGCTTCACTCCGCGAGTGCTGAATGAACTGCGGGGTTCATGGCAGCGCTTGGCGAACGTGAACTCCGTGACGGACCCAAGCTCGGAGACGATTCCGTCCATCGAGATTCCGGAGTTGGGGCTGACTGGATTTGCCGCCGACGCGTCACGGACCGCGATCGGACTTGCCGTAAACTCGCCGAATTCCGCCTGGAACAACACCTATCAATTACAGGAGACGATCTCGTTGACATCTGGCCCGCATACCCTGAAGTTCGGACTTGATGTTCAACGGGTGGACAAAAAGAGTGTTTTCACTCCGTTCGTTCGCGGGCGGCTCACCTATCCCAGCAATCAGGCTGGTCTGGACCTCTCTGCCGGGACGGTGTCCATCCAAAACTTCATTGACGACTTGGCGACAGTGGCGAACATCAACAAGCCGTTACCCGGAGGGCAGGCCGCTCAGTACTTCCGATGGGTTGATTACTACTTCTTCGCGCAGGATACCTGGCAAGTGCGCTCCACTCTGTTTCTGTCGTTGGGTCTGCGTTACGAGGTCCCGGGCAACGCCCTGGCCAGCTTGTACCCGGTTAACGACTCCATCCAGATCGCCAATGGCGGAGACCCTGTGTTTCGCTTTGCTCCCCGGCCCGGGCGAGACCTGAACAACTTACAGCCCCGTATTGGTTTCAGTTGGAATCCCAGGACCGGCGAGAGCAGCTGGGCGCGATTTCTGACAGGCGGGAACAAACTCGTCGTGCGCGGGGGCTACGCCCGGACGAATGACTATCAGTTCACTACTCTGGCGCTCGTTGTGAGCAATTCCTTCCCATTCGTGGCTGCAATCAGCAGCCCCGGGTTGGCGAATGCTTTTACGACCTTGCCGACACTGAGTCCGGATCTGAACAACCCGGCCGCGCTCAACATGCAGACGCGCACCGTATTCGACACCAACTTTCGATCCCCGGTGGCGGAGCAGTTTTCGTTGGAGGTTCAGCGCGCATTGGATGCGGACACCGTGTTCCGGGTCGGCTACGTGGGCACGAAGGGCACTGGACTGTTCCAGACCCTTGACGGGAATCCACGGACGTTGTGCACAGCAGTTCCGATCCGCATCGACCCGATTACCGGCGCTTCTACCGTTTTGGGATGTCCTCGGATCGATCCCAGAGCTGGTACGGTCAGGGTCTACGCTAACACTGCGTCGTCTATCTATCATTCCATGCAGCTCAGCGTGGAGCGCCGGTTCAAGAGCGGGCTGAGTGCCGGCGCGCACTACACCTGGAGTTCATTTATTGACACGGCGTCTGATCCCTTCAATGCCTCTGTCCGAGGGGAAGTGGCCATCGCTCAGAACTCTTTCGACAGGCAAACGGAGCGAGCTCGTTCTGCGTATGACCGGCCGCAGCGATTCTCAATCAACGCGGTTTACGAACTGCCGTTTCATCGCGGCCAGGAAGGTGCCCTCGGCCGGATCCTGGGTGGCTGGCAGATCGGTGGATTCCTCATATTGCAGAGCGGCACTCCCTTCGGAGTACTGAACGGGTCTGACCCAACGGCGGCACTCAGCGGTATCAACGCGTTGGTGGGAGATGCGATTCGACCCAACCTCCATACGAACCTTCCAATTTCCAGGATGACTCTGAAGGAACTGCAAAAGGCCGGCGGCAGCTCGCTGTTCAGCACCCTCGCGCCGTGCACACCGATTGCCACGACCTTGACGTGTGCCCCTGGTGACCGGTTCGGGAACCTGGGCCGAAACGTCCTGCGCGGCGACGGGATCGGCAACGTAGACCTGAGTATCTCGAAGACCACGCGGCTGTTCAACGAGCGTCACAGCCTCCAGTTCCGTGCAGATTTCTTCAACCTGACGAACACTCGCAACTTCGGTATCCCGGAAGCACGCATTACCAATCCCGCTGGTTTCCTCGATGAAGGATCGACAGACGGGGGCAACCGGAGAATCTTTCTCGGTTTGAAATATTCCTTTTGACGAGAAACCGCTCTTCAAGTTTTCGGATGTCGCCGGCGGGTTCGCGAACAACTCCAAGGGCGAGCACGGCGCCGCATGTGCCGCGTCGCGCTCTACCTTGTAGTGCGTCGCCTTGCGTTACACCGCGGAGAGATAATCAGTCCTACTCCTGCGGTTCCTCAAAGCGCGTGCCCGTGCCGCTGGCGCAGGGCGAGGCGTAGACGTTGCCGTCAGTGTCCAAGAACTGACTCGTGGCCCCGAACGTCATCTGGTCGCCGTCTACCTCGAAGTCCCACATGAGCCGCTGCACGCCTCTCTTGTACGGGAATCCGGGAGCGGTTGGAGGAGTGTCAAAGAGAATCAAGGCGTCCCAAACTCCTTTGTAGGCATTGCCATGGGTGTGGCTCCAGACGCCGAGGCCAGGTGTCCGTTGGCCGGGCAGGAACGCTTGGGCGTTCATGACCTCGGTGAGCGTGCCGCCGCTATGGAATGACAGCAGAACGTCAAAGGAAGGACCCTGGGCGCCCGTCTGGCAGTTTCTCGGATTGACCTGTACGCGCCACGTCCCTTGCAACTTGCTGTCACGATTCGAACGTGCGGCCGCACCTCCCCAAAACGGTAAAACGACCACACCTGCCACAACCAATGCAACAACTAGAGCAAACGTCCGATGCGATTTTGAGTTCATGCTTTTCTCCTTTTGACTGGCAGTGATTGCGGAAACGAAACGTCTGTACTTGTAACCGTGGAGCATCTATCGGTGAAATCCCTGTGTGTGCTCTCTTGAGGGAGTAGAGCCTGTTTACGTACCGACCGTTCCTATGAGCGTTAAGGCTCCGGTGGTGGCGTCGATGATGTACATCGAAACGTCATTGGAATCGGCATTCGCCACATAGGCGAACTTGCCTGAGGTATCCACTGCTATCGATAGCGGTGATCTTCCTGCATCTCCCGTCCCGGTTAAGGTTAGCGCTCCCGTGGTAGCGTCGATGGTGTACATGGAGACGTTGTTGGATTTTGCATTCGCCACATACGCGAACTTGCCTGAAGGATCCACGGCCACCGAAGAGGGAGACCATCCCGCGTCTATCTCACCTAGGGGCGTTAAAAGGCCGGTGGTCGCGTCGATGGTGTACATCGAGACGTTGTCGGAATTGCCATTCGCCACATACGCGAAGTTGCCGGAGGGATCCACCGCCACCGAAGAGGGCAATGTTCCGGCGGCGATCGTTCCCTTGAATGTTAGCGCTCCCGTTTTTTCGTCAATGGCGTATGTGGAGACGGTGTTACTGGAGCCGGGGACCCCAACGAGGAGAGCGCCGTTTGTCGTGTATGCAAACTTGCCGGATGGATGGACCGCCACAGAGGTAGTACCCTCGATTGCTCCGGCAATCGTTTGTGTTGACGTAAGTGCTCCGCTGGCGGGGTCGATGCTGTAAGTCCAGATGGCGTTGTTGAAACGGGCCATTGCGCCATAAGCGAACTTGCCGGACGGATGGACCGCCACAGAGGTGGTACCCACCCCTTCGGCAATTGTCCCAAGTGACCTCAAACTTCCATCGCTTTTGATTGCGTACATCGAGATGCTGCCGGAAATTCCCGCAAGATCATCCCCGTAATTCGCCACATACACGAACTTGCCGGAGCTGTCCACGGCCACCGAACTGGGATACAGCTCGGCGTCAATCTCTCCTACGAATGTCAAAAGGCCGGTAGTCGCGTCGATGGTGTACATCGAGACGTTGTCGGACAAATCGTTTGCCACATAGACGAACTTGCCAAAATGGCCCGATGGATCCGCAGCCACCACTACTGAGATCGGACTCACGCCCCCTATGGTGAAGCCCAACCCCTTGGAGCTGTTGCCGGGCTGGCCAGGGTTGAAAACTGTGATGGTTGCTACGCCACTCGCAACAAGGTCACCCGCCGGGATCTGGGCGCTAACCAAGGTGCTGTTAACAAATGCTGTCGGCCGATCGCTGCCGTTCCAACGCACAACCGATCCGGACATGAAATTCGAGCCATGCACCTCCAAAGTGAGGTCCGGTCCTCCGCGTGGGCTGGCTAGGGGAGACGTCGAACTGACCGTGGGGATGGCATTGTTCTCCGTGGTGATGATTTCAACCCTGGCGCTTCCTGTTTTCGTGGAGTCTGCGACTAAAGTGGCCCTGGCCGTTATGGACGGTGGATTGGGAGCGCTCGCAGGCGCAGTGTATTTGCCGGTTGCGTCAATCGAGCCGCAACTTGCTCCCGCGCAGCCTGTTCCGGAGATACTCCAAACGACAGGCTCGTTGGCGCTCCCGGGACTCACGGTCGCGGTGAATTGCTGCACCTCACCGGTCTTAACGCTCGCACTGGACGGTGCAACACTAAGCGCGGAACGTTGCGACGGCGGCGGAGGCTGGCTCGTGCCCGCGCTACCCCCACATCCAACCAGAAACACAAGTAATGCACTTGCGAAAACCACGACAAGTTTCTTCTTCATCGCCGGTGCTTTGCTGCCCATCTCGTCCTCCTCGTCACTCTGGCTCCCGGGTGGTGCGGGCCCGCGAGCGCCGACATTGGCGCGAAACCCCAGGGAACGCAATCGTCTGCGCGTAGTCTGCGGCTTTCTTACTTCTACTCGTCTAGCGCTATGAATCCAGGAGGGTTACGGGGAAGCCCTTGTCGACTCTGAGAACTGTTGCCTAAGGAACTATGAGTGGTAGACTAGCCGAACGCACGGTCGTGCATCTATGGAACCAACGGTGCGAACTCGTACGGTGTCCTTTGGCGCCTTTCGCGCAGACTTGCATGCTGGCCTGCTCTACAAGCACGGCATTCGCTTGAAGCTGCAAGACCAGCCATTCCAAGTGCTTGCACTCTTGTTGGAACATTCCGGCGATCTGGTTACCCGCGAAGAGTTTCATCGAAAGCTCTGGCCTGCGGACACCTTTGTTGGCTTCGATACGGGCCTGAACAACGCGGTCAAGAAGCTGCGCGACGCGCTGGGGGATTCCGCTGAGAAGCCTCGCTACATCGAAACCCTGCCACGCCGCGGCTATCGCTTTATCGCTTCTGTCGAAAATGGGAATGGAGACTTCCCCACATCGGCTGCCGTCGAATATCCCTCCGTTCTTCTTCCCCCCGCACAGCCACGGATTGAACAGTGGTACAGGCGCCGCAGTGCGGTGATAGCCGGTGCCGCAGTGCTCCTCTTCATTGCCGTCGCCGCCTTGTGGCGCATCTTTCCCGTCCGGCCCGTGCTGGCGGAGACCGACGTCGTTCTTCTGGCGAGCTTCATCAACAAGACCGGTGATCCCATTTTCGACAATTCCCTGGACAAAGCCCTCGAAGTCAAACTCACCGAGTCTCCATTCTTGAGCATTTTTCCGGAAGCAGGCGTCCGCACGACGCTGGGGATGATGCGGCACGATCCCAGCGAGCCCGTGACCCGTGAACTGGCTATCGAAATCTGCAAAAGACAGGGGCTCAAAGCGGTCGTGGTTCCTGAGATTGCCGCCTTGGGAAGCAAATACCTGATCACGCTGGAAGCGATCGACGCCAGAACCCAAAAGACCATCGCACAGCAACAAATTGAAGCGCAGAGCAGAGAGAGTGTAATTGCTGCGCTGGGGAAGGCAGGTTCGCAGTTGCGAAGGCAGCTGGGCGAGAGCCTGGGTTCGATCGAGAAACACGACGTCCCACTAGATTTTGCGACCACAAGTTCACTCGAGGCGTTACAAAGCTTCCGAGCGGGTCTGCTTCATTTTCGTTTCGGAAAGCTGCATGAGGCCATCGCCCTTCTCCAGAGGGCCGTCGAATTGGACCCGCAGTTTTGTTCGGCATACCGCGCCCTCGGCGCCGTTTCCAGCAATTTGGGTGACGGCGAAGCTGCCAGGAAGTATCACGCCAAGGCATTTGAGCTTAAGGATGGCCGCCTTACGCAAGAAGAGAATTTTCTCACCACCGCTACCTATCATTTGTCTGTGACGGGCAATCTGGAAAAGGCAATGGCTGAGCTTGTTCTGTATAAGGAAACCTATCCACGAAGCACGATTGCCCACAACGTGTTGGGTGCTGTTTATTTCGAAATGGGCAGAACTGAGGAGGCGCTACTTGAGTTCCAGTGGGCAGTTAGTCATGCGCGCGTGCCTGCCGCTACGGATTCGGCCAATGCCACTCGTGCGCTGATGGTGCTGGACCGTTTTGAAGAGGCCAGGCACATACTTGACCAGTGGTGGCAGCAAAAAGGATTGTTGGGATTTGGCCAAGCGGAAGATCGTTACCGTCTTGCCCTTTATGAGAAAGATACCGCGACCATGGAACGGCTGGTCCGGGAAGGCCCAAAGGAAGATCTGCTTTGGCTCGGTCTACAAGAGCAGGTCGCATTTTGCTTCGGCGATATCAGCAAGCTCCGTTCTCTGAGTGAGACCTTGGTAAACCAGCAGAAGGGCGCGCAACGGACGGAAAATGCTGCGAACGAGCTAGCTTGGCATGCCCAACTCGAATCTTATCTGGGAAACTTTGGCTTTGCGCGCGAACTGTGCCGCCAAGCTGATGAGACTAGTAGCGACAGTAACCTGGCGCTTGGGCATTGCGCCAAGGTATTAGCGGAAACCGGCGATGCGCGGAAAGCTGAAGCGATGGCGGCGAAACTGGATTTGCTGCGGCCAGAGGATACCTTGAACCACAAGATCCATCTACCGCTCATTCGATCTATCATCGAGCGCAAACGAGGAAATGGCGAGAAGGCAGTACAGTTGCTCGTTCCAGTCGCGCAGTACGAGCAAGGTGATTCACAAATTCTCTATCACCGTGCGCAAGCGTACTTGGCGGCAGGAGAGCCTGTTAAGGCTGCCGCCGAGTTCCAAAAGCTCATAGATCATCGTGGATGGTCGGATTGGGCAGTGTTTGCTCCGCTGGCGCAAATCGGTCTCGCCCGGGCCTTCGCAATGCAAGGAGACCCTGAGAAGAGTCGCAAAGTCTATGACGAGTTCTTCGCCACTTGGAAAAACGCCGACCCGGAGATCCAGATACTCCGCGAAGCCAAAGCTGATTACGCGAAGCTTGCATTCACTTCGTCGTTAGCTGCATCTGCATTTGCGAATGGCCAATAGGCGTGACTTCCAAAGAACGCAGGAATTCGATACTTCGAAAGCATTCCTGACAAGCACAAGCGCTCAGGTTCCGTTGAGGAGTCTTGTGACTACGGTTGTCGTGACTCCCCTTTGAAGTCTATCCCGGATAGTCCCCTCACATCTGAAGGGAGAGGGTCCTTGCAACTCTGTAACTCGATTATTCGCTCTTGATGCTTTTGGAACCCTCGTCCCACACCGCTATCTTCTTGTTGAAGTACGAGTAGTTCGACATGTGACATCCGGTCAGCGCGGCGTTGTTGCCGAACACTTCGTTCTCCACCACCGGTTTGCGTGTTCTCACCGCCTGGAAGAAGTTTGCCTGGTGGTCCACCAGGTCACTGTAGTGCGAAGGAGCGGCATACACCTCGGCCTCCGATTCTACCTTGGAATCGCCCGGGCCCGGGTTGGGATGCTCGTGGTTCCAGGTGGCGATGTATTCCGCGCGCGCCTTTTCCGGCCACGAGCCAATGGAGTAGTCCTCGCGCGTGTGATAGGGCGGCTCCGGCTGGAACGCCAGCGATGCTCCGGCGCCCAGAGCCGCGGGTGCGCCTTCGCCTCGAATAAACATCGTTCCCTTCTTCCCGTAGAAGGCGAACATTTGGTCCTCGTACTTGTTGTTCTGATTGCAGCGGAGAACCACCTGGAATTTCGGGTAGTCGTATATGGTCCACTGGAGGTCTCCAAATTCGCGGCCATCCTTGTAGTGGTAGATTCCTCCCGTGGAGAAAGCACGTAGCGCCGGCGCGTTCGTGCCGGTCACGTAGTTAATGCCGGAGATCAGATGCACGAACAGGTCGCCCGGGAGCCCTGCTCCATAGTCCTTGTAGCAGCGCCAGGAGACGAAGCGTCGTCCGTCAAAGGGCCGCTTCGGTGCGTTTCCCTGCCAGGTATTCCAGTCGATGGTCGTTTCGCTGGCGTCCGGTGGAATCGGGTACACCCACGCCCCGCTGTCCGTGTTGCGGTCCCACACCGCCTCAATGGTGTCCACCTCCCCCAGTCTCCCGGAGTCCCAGATTTCCTTGGCTTTCGCGTACAGAATGGAGCTCACGCGCTGGCTACCGATCTGGCAGATCCGCTTATTCTTCTGGACCGCATCGATCATCGCAAAGCCGTCCTCGGGTGTATGGGACATCGGCTTCTCGCAGTACACATCTTTGCCGGCCTGCGCCGCCTCTATCACCAATCGCCCGTGCCAGTGGTCTGGCGTCGCCACAATCACCGCATCGATATCCTTGCGGTCCAGCACGCGCCGGTAATCGCGCGTGGTATCGATATCTTTCTTCAAGATTTGTTTGACGCTCTCATGCCGCGCGTCGTAAAGGTCCGCCGCAACTACGCATTCGATTCCGGGCACAGCCCGGCTCGCCCTCAGTAAATCGCAACCTTGCGTTCCCGTGCCGATGATGCCGAATCGCACGGTATCGGAAGGCGCGGCCGCCGAAGTCGGCCACAACGTCTTGGCTTCCAGCAACACCGCCTTACCGCCCGTGATGCCAGCAGCAGCCACGGACCCAGCTCCCAACCGAACGAAATCACGCCGTGACATCTCGACCATTTTTTTCATGACGGATCAAGCCTCCTTGGATAAGTCTCACACCTGGTGCTACGTGCCTCCCGAGCATAATGCGCAAACCGGCTCATTCGGCGCGCGTGGGCTGGGCCGATTTTTAGACAATCGACGGCGAACCCATCGTGACTGCAGCGGGGAAAATGTTTTGCTTCTTTTGCACTCGCACAGACAGAGAGCATGGTCATGCGATGACGATGCTAACCTCTGAGACCCGTGTCACAACTGATTCTGGGCTGGACCACGACTGCTGTAAAGAGGCGATTTTTCAGCTGACTCCGAACTGACTAGCGCAAAGGACCTCCCAATTATTGTGCAGTGGGTTCGATCTGCGGTTCCCCCTGTGGCGGCCAATTGGACGTATACTCGGGTATCCGGACAAATTCGTTATGGGGGCGGAGCGATTACTGCAAACGAGCCTCTCGAATCTACGACCATGCAGTCACAGATTGTACTGGGCGAAGAGGACGAGCAGGCGGAGGGACTACACAATGCGTACTCTGGTTCTGGTCTCAATCCGTTCGTTGCTTTTCTCGGTCATTTTGATAGCTTTTTCCGCAGCTTCATTTGCTCAAATCGGGATTTCCGTCTCTTTTGGCCCTCCCGCACTTCCTATCTATGAGCAACCTATCTGTCCGGGAGACGGCTACATCTGGACGCCCGGATATTGGGCTTGGAATGGAGACGAATATTACTGGGTGCCCGGCACCTGGATCTTAGCTCCCGAAATCGGCTTCCTCTGGACTCCCGGATATTGGGCTTGGGGCGGCAGCGCCTTTTTCTGGCACGAAGGCTATTGGGGCCCGCACGTCGGATTTTATGGCGGCATCAATTATGGATTCGGCTATGGGGGGCACGGCTACGAAGGTGGCCGCTGGGAACATGATCATTTTTATTACAACACCTACGTAAATCACGTGAACCAGACAATCATCCACAACACCTATAACACCCGTATCGAAAACGTCTCGGAAAGCCGGGTCAGCTATAACGGCGGGAGCGGTGGTATCAATGCGCGCCCCTCCGGAAAGCAAGAGAACTATGCCCGGGAACACCACGTGGGTCCGGTGGCGGCCCAAAATCAGCATGTCCAACAGGCTCGCTCCAACCCTGAACTGCGCGCCTCGGCCAATCACGGTAAGCCTCCGATTGCCGCTACGTCCAGGCCCGCGGACTTCCACGCCAGCGTGCCTGCCAGAGAAGCCGGGGCTCCCTACACTGCTCCGGAACGTGCCGCAAACGTAAACGCAAATCGTCCACCCGAAGCTCGCACCAACAACTACAACCACGCGACAGAAGTTCAGTCCCACCACTACACGGCGCCGAGCACCGGCAACTCAGCCACCGACAAAAAGTATCAGCAGCAGCAGGACAAGCTAGCCGCCAAACAAAATCAGGAACACCAGAAGCTGCAGCAACAGCAGGAAAAAGAACACCAGAAAATGGCGCAAAAGAATGCCGACGAGGCTCAAAAACAGCAAATGGAACAGCGCCACGCCCAGCAAACTCAGCAACTCGAACAGAAGCACACTCAACAGCAGCAGAAGATGGAGACTCATCAGCAGCATCAGAGTGCGCCGCCTCCACAGAGCCATCCTCCATCGGGAAAGCACTAAGCGAGCAGCGGCGCTCGAATCGAGGCACTATTGGTTCCGTTCGTATATCTTGAGCGGAAAATAAATACTGAGGAGTGCGAGCACAGCAGCGCTGGCGTTTTGAATCTGGAGCTGCGGAATGTGTTTGCACAGCTCAGCCGCTTTTTTGACCACCGGCCGCCCAAGGCACGGGTTACGTTCCGCCCTTTGCGTTAAGGGTCTCCATAAAATCCAGCATGGTCTGAACCACGGATTCTTCGCCAATCTCCGTGTTTACCATCAAGTGGTAAATGGAGCGGCTCGGCCATTCCACATTGAAATACTTTTGGATGAAATCGGCGCGCTCCCGATCGACGGAATCTGCAAGTTGTTCCGCTTCACCTTCGGATTTTCCGCGCGCCAGCAATCGCCGGATCTTAGCTTCTCTGGGAGCGTACAAAAACACACGCAATGTATCCTCGCGATTCCTCAGAAAATGCTGGGCCCCCCTGCCCACGATAACGGAGTTCCCGGATTGTGCGGCGTGCCGCACGACATGCTCTGTGAGCTTCAAGATGTTTTCGCTGTCCACCACTTTCAGTTTGTGCGCGTTAATGCTTCCTTCATAGCTCCCGCGCAAAAAGGATTTGAGCAGCCGGTAGTACAGCGGGTCGGTCCGCTCTTCCCGGACCTCGACAACCGCTTTCGGACACTCCGCGAGTCTCGCGATTTCTTCGGTCAGCAGCTGATCCCACAGTTTCCAGCCCAATCGCTCCGCCAGGCGCTGGGCAATTTCACCGCCGCCGCACCCATATTCCCGTTCGATGGTTATGATTTTGATGGTCATGCTTTCTCACCCGTGTGAAGTGCCATGCCGCATCAGATGGCTCTTACTCCGCGATGGTCACCCCACCCCCACCGGGATCATTTTTCTTCAACACAAACGCCAGGCAGAACATGATCGCTGCAGCTACGGCGAGAACCATAAAGGTGTCCACGTAGGCGAGACTCGCCGCCTGGGCCTGTAGACCCTGGTAAATTTTTGCATAAGCCGCGTGTCGTGCATCGGGCGGAGCTAATCCGGAGTTAGCAATGTGGCGCGCCAAGGCCCCGGCGGAGTTTTGGAAATTCGGATTGTCTATCCTGGCGTATTCCACCAGCCTTGCCTGATGGAATTGCGAGCGCCGCGCAATCAACGTTGTTACCAGCGAGGTCCCCACGCTGCTTCCCATATTGCGCATGAAATTTACCATTCCCGCCACCGTGTTGTTCTTTTCTGGCGCGATTCCGACGTACGCCACCAGGGTAATCGGCACGAACAGGAAGCCCAATCCAACCACTTGCGCGATACGCAGCCACACCGCGGCCCTGAAGCTGATCTGCAAGTCGATTCGCTTCGTCGAATAGTACATAGCCAGGCACAAGGCCAGCCAGCCAAAGGCTATCAGGTAACGCGCCTGCACCTTCGTGGTAAGCTTCCCCGTAAGCGGCGTTTCCAACAGTAAGACCAGCCCTCCCGCGGATAGCGCCAGTCCCGCCAACTCGGATGTGTACCCCACCAGCGTCTGAAGGAACTGCGGCATCAGCACTAGGCTGCTGAACAGCATGATTCCCAGCATGAACATCATCAAGTTCGCGCTTGCGAAGTTGAAGCTCTTGAACATACGCACGTCGATGATCGGCGCCCTCTGAAACCATTCCCAGATGACCAGCGCGGTCAAGCAAACCACCGCCATAATCGCCAAAGTCGTAATGAAGTGCGACCCGAACCAGTCGTCTTCCTGGCCTTTGTCCAGCAATATCTGCAACGCCCCGATTCCCAGTGTCAGCAGCCCGATGCCTATGTAATCCAATTTCACTCCCGCCGTTTTCAAACGCGCTAAATAAGGGGGGTCCTCCACAAAGCGCCGCACCAGAAACCATGTCACTAAACCAACGGGGAGATTGATGAAGAAGATCCACCGCCAGGAATAGTTAAAAGTGATCCAGCCGCCCAGTGTCGGTCCGATCGTCGGCGCCATGATGGCGGTAATTCCGTAAAGCGCAAACGCCAGGCCTCGCTGCTGCGGTGGAAACGTGTCCGCCAGAATCGCCTGCGCCATGGGCTGCAATCCTCCGCCGCCCGCGCCTTGCAATACGCGGAATAGGAGAAGAAATCCCAGGCTCGGAGCGATGCCGCAGAGCAAGGAACTCGCCGTGAACACAGCCAGGCAACTCATGAAAAACCGCTTTCGTCCCAGCGCGCCGGCCAGCCAGCCGCTGATCGGTAGGACGATGGCGTTGGACACCAGATACGACGTCAGCACCCATGTGCTCTGGTCGTTGCTCGCCCCCAGATTCCCCGCCATATACGGCAAAGCCACGTTGGCGATGCTGGTGTCGAGCACCTCCATAAACGCACCCAACGCCACTACCACCGCAATCAGCCATGGATTGAATTTTGGCCGCCAGACTTCCTGACCGAGAGTGAGTGTGGCGGAGCTCATTGCAGGTACACGTCCGGCACCACGTTCATCCCGGGTCGAAGCCGGTGGTCCCGGTTTTCTCCAGGGTCCAGCACAATTTTTACCGGCACGCGCTGCACGATCTTGACGTAGTTGCCGGTGGCGTTTTCTGGCGGCAGCAGACTGAAAGTTGGGCCCGTCGCGCCCGCAACGCTGTCCACGTGCCCATGCATGATTTGGCCCGTAGAATCGACGTGAATTTTCGCCTTCTGTCCGACCTTCATGTGCCGCAGCTGAGTCTCTTTGAAATTGGCTGTGACCCACACTTCATCGAGAGGCACCACGGTGAGAAGTTGCTGGCCGGGAACGACGTTCATCCCGACGACCACCGTCTTATTCACTTGGCCGGAAACCGGCGCTACGATCTTCGTGTACTGGAGATTCAGTTGCGCCTGTTCCAGTTGCGCGCGCCTCTGCTCCACGTCGGCGATTGCCGCCCGCACGCGAGCCCGCGTGGACGACACCTGCTGCGGACCGGTCTCGGCATATTGGTGGTTGGCCTCCGCCTCTGCATAACGGCTCCGCGCTTGCTGCACATACTGTTGCGCGGCGGATTCGTTTGCGCGCATCGCTGCTACCGTGGCGGTGCTCGACTTCGCCGCCGCCAAGGCTTGATCGTAGATTTGCTCGGCCACCTCCCTCTTGTCGACCAGCAGCTTGTAGCGCCGCAAATCGTCTTGCGCTTTCACATCGTTGGCTTCCGCTTGCACCACCTGCGCCTCCGCGGCCGTCAGTTGCTTCTCGGCCGCCG
>Ga0335077_10001976_pt1 | contig 24458 bp, 22 predicted proteins | sample Lox_Sample_31_FD_207151 | JGI IMG/M metagenome (GOLD analysis project Ga0335077, IMG submission 207151) | Soil microbial communities from Loxahatchee National Wildlife Refuge, Florida, United States - Lox_Sample_3.1 | ecosystem: Environmental > Terrestrial > Soil > Wetlands | place: USA... | reverse complement strand
CTGCACTCGAACTCGACACCGAACACGGACCGTGCTGTGCCGGGCGCTTGAAGAGCATCGCCGCCATCGTCGATCGACAGGTGATCATCCACGGCCTGACTTGCACGCCCGCGCCCCGGCGCACTCGTTGGCGCTATTCCAAGCGGCCTAACCCTCAAAGCCCCAAGGTCGGCTTGAGTGACTCAGCCAGCGCGCCCGCTCGTCCTGTGCACGTGCGAAGACCCGAATGCGCCTCGACATGGCCGAGCTTGACTCAGGAAGCGGCCCAGCAAAGCCCGCAACACCGGAAGTCTTCAGCACCAACTCACGCGATTGACCACCCGCTCGCGCGGCGCTAGAGTGCTCCTCGGGAAGAGCGGCGTTTAAGCTCCCCATGCCCCCGTGACCGGAAGAAATGGCCTCATGAAGCCCGTGCGGTCACTTCTCGATTGCAGCTTGGGATGCAAGCGCGGGCATCATCGCTACCTGCGTCTCCAAAAAAATTTCGCGTCCCGCACTGTTACTTCTTGGGAGGCCCAGATGTTCCAGTTCAAATTTCGGAGTCAGCGGCTCTTTGCCGCCGGCAGCCGCCTTTTGGCGATGCTGGTGATATCCCTAGCACTCAATATCCCCAGCGCGGTACTAGCTGACGAAGATCGTGGCCACCATAGCCGACAGCCTGACTTCGGCCCCAACGTGCTGATCTTCGATCCCACGATGCCGATTAGCGAGATCGAAGCGACGGTCAATGCAATCTATGCCCAGCAGGTGCATAACGAGTTTGGCGCGCAGCGCTTCACACTGCTGTTCAAGCCTGGCACTTACGGTAGTCCTGACCAGCCGATTATTTTTAAAGTGGGGTACTACACAGAGGTGGCCGGCCTGGGCGCCTCACCTGCCGATACGGTCTTTTGGGGCCATTGGGACGTCTACAACCAATGTCTGACACCCGGCTACTGCGTTGCGTTGAATAACTTCTGGCGATCACTGTCGAATCTGACCATCAACGTGGCGGGCGGGCAAGGGTGCCGGGGCGCGGGCAACTTTTGGGCCGTCTCACAGGCGGCGCCGATGCGGCGGGTCAATGTCAACGGCGTCCTGACGTTCATGGACTTCTGTCCTGACGATGAGGGTGGCGGTAACGGTCCGTTCTATGCGAGCGGCGGTTACACCGCCGATTCCAGGTTCTCTGGGGACGTCATCAACGGGTCGCAGCAGCAATTCTTCACACGCAACAGCTTCATCGGCGGGTCTTGGACAAACGGTGTCTGGAACCAAGTCTTCTCCGGTGTGGTGGGTGCTCCTCCCCAGTCGTTCAGCACCTGCACCGACCCGGCATGTAACCCGTACACCACGCTGCCGAGAACCGAGGTGAGCCGTGAGAAGCCCTTCTTGCATCTCGACGCGTCGGGTGATTACAAGATCTTCGTACCCGCACTGCTCCGGAACTCTGTCGGCACCACCTGGCAAAGCGGATCGGCGGCAGGCTCGGACATTCCGATCCGGGACTTCTTCATCGCCAGTCCGACGGACTCGGCCAGAAAGATCAATGACGCGCTCGAGGATGGAAAGCATCTGATCCTAACCCCTGGCATCTACCATTTGGGCCAGGCTATCGAGGTGAAACACCGCAATACCGTGGTGCTGGGAATGGGCTATGCGACGCTGGTGCCGCAACGGGGCACGCCCGCGATGACTATCCCGGATGAGGACGGCGTGAGGGTAGCCGGGGGGCTGCTGATCGATGCCGGTCCGGTGACCTCGCCGGTACTGCTGGAGATCGGTTACGACAAGCACGATGAGCATGGCTCCAAGCACGAGCACGGACGCAATCATTCGGACAACCCGATTTCGCTGCAGGACGTGTTCTTCCGCATCGGTGGAGCCGCCGCCGGTAAGGCCACGGTGAGCCTGGTGGTGAATAGCGACGACACCTTGCTCGACCATCTCTGGCTTTGGCGCGCCGACCACGGCAACGGCGTGGGTTGGACTGTCAACACGGCGGACACCGGCTTGGTCGTCAAGGGCGACGATGTCAAAGCGTACGGCCTGTTTGTCGAGCACTACCAAAAGTACAACGTCATCTGGAATGGCGAGCGCGGCAAGACCGTCTTCTTCCAGAACGAGTTGCCGTACGACCCACCCAGCCAGGCAGCCTGGTCGCACGACGGCGTCAACGGCTTTGCCGCCTACAAAGTGGACGACGGCGTGCGGGTGCACGAGACCTGGGGGATGGGCAGCTACTGCTTCGTCAACCAAGGCGTGGATATCGTTACCGACCATGCCTTCGAAGTCCCGGCCACGCACGGTGTAAGGCTGCACGATACCTTGACCGTCTGGCTCAATGCCACCTGCAGTATCGACCACGTGATCGACGACATCGGCGCTGCGGTGAATCCGGCTAACCCCAGAACGAACATCGTGGAGTTCCCTTGATAGCAGAGAAGTGGCACCACAAGCCGTGGGGGTCGCACAAGCTGTGGGGGCGACTCATTAGCCGACGTTTAGTCGACAGCGAAGAGTTGACCTTGGCGCGCGGCAGCGCGCGCCTGCTTTGCATCGTTGTCCTGCCCCGTGGGCGACCTTGGCGCGCTCTGGCGTTCAATCGTGTGGTTGCGTACCCGACCTCGTGATCGAGACCCGCCAGTCACCCGGCAGGATCAAGTGCAGTTCACGGCACACCGGCACCCCTTCGCTGGTCTGATCAACCCGACCGGACCGCTCACCGCCATCGCCGCTGCGGATGCCTGCAGCCGGAGCAGGATTGGGATTGCGTTCTGAGAAGCTCGGTGAGCTCTTCGAGGTTCAGGAAAAAAGCCTTCCTCTTAGAGTGTACGTTCTCCACCAAACCCGCGAGCTGACCGCGTGTCCGGTAGATGCGGATCACGAAGACCAATGGGGCGCGCATTGGATCTCTCGATACGAGTCACGCCAGCGGTCACGAGCTGGCGTCTGGCGTGACTCGTGGGGCGCTCTTCTTCTAGGACGATAAAGCGCCGATGTCACCGGAGGCGGTAGGTGCCGACAACGCGAGTACAACGCTGGAAGACGCCGGGCTGAGCCGCCGGTGGAATTCCGTTCGCAGGCGTGAATGTTCCGCGTATCGCCGCGCCCTCGTATTTTCCCGTCCCCACGGTGAGTTCGAAGGACCCCTCTACGTGATCGGGGCCGATCCGGTCGACGAACGACATGACCCAGGTATCCCCGTCGCCATCTGTGTACCTGCAATAGCCGTTCACGGTCATCTCGCTACCGCGGCGCAGATAGATCGGGGCGCAGTGGGCCCCCAGCTGGTCGAACGGACCTCCGGGCGGGTTGCTGATGGTGGAGGCGTAGTTCTCGTGGATATAGCCTGCCTGCAGCTGCGGGGTCGCGACGATGTCGACGAACTTGCCCGTCATACAGTGATCGAAGTCCATTCTGCCTTCTTTCGGCATCTCGCCGGCGTTGGCCAGCGACGCCAAGAACGCCGAAGCGACATAACCAGCTAATTTCCCGAATCTCATCGCATCTCTCCTCGACTGGCTGTGGATGTGGTGCCGCATCTGCGGCCACGAACGGGCGCGGGCCGATCGCGCGAGGAAGAAGACTAGGGAAGCTGCACCAACGGATTGCTTACCGATTCCCGCTGGCGGCGGTTCGGTCAAGCGGTGGAGCCGAGTGCCGAGGGAGTGGGGGACTGGGTCGCCTGTCCGTCTCCAAGTAACTCAGCGTAGAGGGCGCGGCTTGAGGCCGAAGGTGCGATCCCGAGGCGCTCTTGCAGGATGCGTTGCATCCGCGCATACACGTCCACGACGGCGGCAGACTGACCCATTCGGGCATGACACCGCATCAGTTGGCAGTAGAAGCCCTCCACCAACGCGTCGACTCCGAGCGCTCGCTCCAGACAATCGATCGTCTGTGCAAGCTCTCCGCTGCGCAGGAGTGCCTCGCTATGTCGCGCCATGGCTTGCACGTATCGGGCGCGAGCACGCTCGCGTGGCGGAATCGCCCAGCCCTCATCCTCGTCGGGAAGCAAGGGCCCTCGATACAGGGCCAGAGTATTGCCCAGGGATTGCGTATCCGCGCGATCAACGCAGTCGATCTCGTGCTCGAACTGCCAGAAGTCAACCCAACACGTTGCGCGGTTTAATGCGACCTTCCCGCCGTGCTGGCGCACCGCTTCCTTGTCGTTGAGAATGACCCGAAGCCGGGCCAGTGCGGCGGTCAACGCGTTGTAGGCGGCGTCCCCGTCGAGCTCGGGCCAGAGCGCATCGATCAGCGCCGTGTCGGGCACCTCCGATCCGCCCGCCGCAACGATCACCTTGAGGACGGCCAGCGGTTTGCGCGGCACCTTTCGCCCGAACTCGAGAGGGCGGTCGTCCAACAGGACCTCGAATTTGCCGAATGCGTGAACCTTGATCGGCCACGGCCAGTTCGCACCGGCCTGGCCTGGCGGGCGAACCCGATACCGTCGAACGACCTCTCGCACGAACTCCGTCTCGATGCCGCGATCGAGCGCAATGGCGTAGAGCCGTGAGCGGATTGCCAGTCCCCCCACCCAATCCAGGTAGTTGTTCATCCGGCCAGTCGTCTTGGCGTGCCTTAGCGCTTCCTTGAGCAGCTCTTCGCAGCGGGCGAGGTTGCCCGCGGCCCAGGCCAGGTAGGCTTCCATGAGCGCCAGCTCGACCGGCACATAGTAAAAGCTCTTCGGCGCGGGAAGATGTCGCGTTTGCGCAACCCAGTACGAGGCCTCCTCGGAGAGGCCCGCCTGTGCACAGATCTGCGCGAGCTTCACTCTGGACTGCACGCACAAGCACGTCATTCCCGATTGGTCGGCGACAGCCAACGCATCCTTCCCGTACTGCAGCGCCTGCTCGAACCGTCTATGCCGCACGCATTCGCCGGTGCGGGCCCACAATAGCCCGTGATAGATGGCCAGCGGCGATGCGGCGGTGACCAGCGTCTCAAGGCGCACGAGGTTGAGCTCGGCCGCTTTGCCATCGGCTGTCGACACCAGGGCCCCTTGCCTCAGGAAGCGCACAAAGGGCTCCAGCTGGGCAAGACCGCTCTCTTCCCCGATCCGCAGCGACTGCGCGTAGCTTGCGAGCGCCGCCTCGAAATCTCCGAATCGATGCAGACAATAGCCGAGATGGCAGAACCAGAGCATCCTGGTGATGGGTGCGACTCGCGGATCGTCGAGATCCGCACCCACGATGTGCCTGACCCTGCGTAGAAGTTCCTCGTCCGGCAGGAAGTGCAGATGCTGCAGGATCTGCCCTGCCGCGGTCACTTTATGGTTGACCTCGACCGGTCCCGACAGCAGGCCGATCAGGTGCTCGACATAGGAACGCAGAAGAGGATGATCCGGGTTGCGACGTGTCAGGCCGACAACCATGGTCGCGTAAGCCCGGACCCCATCCTCTGCCGTCGGCAGATCGGGATCGGCTCGTAGCAGTTGCTCCATGACCCGTAGCCACGGATCCATGCGGCGGTCATCGGCGAGCTCGAAGTAGTAGCTTTCTAACAGCCCGGATACACATAAGGTTCGTCCAGCCACATCCGGTTCCGCCGTAAACTCCCCGTAGGATTGCGCGAGCACGGCTTGCGCTCGTCGGGGGTCGATCCAGACCAGCGAGGCTCCGTGCCAGTATCGAAGCCATGAGCGGTCCGCGTCATGGTGCTGAGGCACCAACGCGATCCAGTCGCGTAGGGTTTGGCCGCGGCCTTGGGCGAGAAGAGCCGGGGCCCGGCGCCGGATCAGCGCGCAGAGCGTGTCCCAATCGGCGGCTTCAGCGAGCTGCAGGGCTGCCGCCTCATGCTGGTCGGACTCGATCAAGAGCGCGGCGGCGCGTCGCGCCAGGGCGGAGCGCTCGGCCGCGCTGTGCCGCCGCCCACTCATCACGGATAGGAATTCGCAGAACAGGTCGTGATAGCGATAGGTCGGCGTGGCGCTGCCACGCCGATCCACGAACAGGCGCCTTCGGTAGAGCCAATCCACGAACTTTCCCGCGGCCGGCCGTCCGCTCACAAGCTCCGCCTCGCGGGCGGTAACTTGCGGCAGGCGGGAAGTGGCGAGCAAGATCTGCTGACCTTCCTCGGAGATCTTGTCGAAGATCTCGCTGGCGAAATAATCGAACGCGCTCTGGCTCATCTCGCCGGCGCCGTCGTCGTCGAGCCACCTGCCGTGCCGCACGTCCTGGAGCATCAGGACTAGCCCGGCGGCCCAGCCGTTCGAGCGCTCGTGCAGCACTGCAACCGTTGCTGGATCGGCCGTGCCACGCAGCCGCGCGATCCCCCGAGTCTCCTCGAGCGTGAGACGCAACTGGAGCGCGTCCATGCTGACCAAGCGACCCGAGAGCGTGTGACGCGTGAGCGCAGGAGGCGGGTCGCTGCGGCTGACGGCGATGAGACGAATGCTGTCCGGCAGCTCGTTGATGGCCTCTCCCACGACAGCATGTACCGGGGAGTCGGACGGCAGCTCCTGGTAATTGTCTAGCACGAGCACGCTGCCATGCGGCAGGCGTTCGAACAGCGAGCGGAAGTAGCGACGCGAAAATCCCGCGACGTCGGGCAGATACTCCGGGGTGAGAACCGGCAATGGACGATGCGCTCTCCTGTTGATGCCCCGGACCGCCAGCGCCAGATAGTAGAAGAACGTCGATGGGTCGGCGTCACCGCCGTCGAGCTGGTACCACACGAAGGGCAGACGTGCCGTCTGGATGTAGGAAGCCAGGAGGGTCGTTTTGCCCGACCCGGGCGGCCCGGGAATCCAAGTCACGGGGTGCGCGCGCAGATCGTCGAGCAGCCGAAATAGCCGCTTGCGCGGCATCGTTTGGTAGAGTCGCGGGGCCGTCAGCTTCGCCAGTGCCACGGTCTTCTTGTTGGGCATCGTCACCCCCGAATTTGCGCCGGCCACCTCGTGCTGCAGCTCAAAGGCCCGTACCGCGACGGCACCAGCTATCTTGTGATGTCCCCGCTAGGGTAGTCCTCGAAGAGAAGCCGCGCTTAATTCTTCTATGCGCCGGCAGCGAAGGGGCGTTTTCCAGCGCCGCCCCTGTGTAGAGCGCGCCTCAGGCTCGTTCGCTCCGCCGGCGATACCAGTCGAGGATGTCTTCTCCCTTCCAGAACAGCACGCCGGGCTTTTCTTTCATGTAGCTGTAGATGGCCTCGAAGTACTTGATCCGGTGCGGCACGCCGCTGATGTAGGGGTGCACCGCGATTGCCATGATGCGCGCCGACTCGCGCCCCTCTTCGTAGAGCCGGTCGAACTGATCGCGCGCACGCTGGAACAATTCCGGCGCCTGGTGGTGCTGGATCAGCATCATCGGGATGTCGTTGATCTCGAGCGTGTAGGGTACGAGCACCAGGGGGCGCGTCGTCGTCCGGATCTCGTACGGCTGGTCGTCGTTCACCCAATCCGAGACGTATTCGATACCTTCCTCGGCGAGGACATCCAGCGTCTCCCACGTTTCGGTCAGACCCGGGCCGAGCCAGCCTCGCGGCGCCTTGCCCGTGAACGTGCGGATGGCGTCGATGGACTTGCGGATCGTCGCCCGCTGGTCCGGCTCTGCATGCAGGACCCGCTGCGTATAGCCGTGGCCCATGAACTCCCAGCCTGCGCGCAGCGCCGCATCGGCGACGCGCGGATACGACAGGCACACAGACGCATTCACCGCCATCGTGGCTCTGACGTTGTGCTTGTCGAGCGCTGCCTTGAGCCGCCAGAAGCCTACCCGCATGCCGTACTCGTGCCAGGACCAATTGGGCACGTCCGGCACCACGTTCACGCCGGCCGGCGTAGGGAGCACGGTGCGCGGCATGGGAGCCTCGATGTTCCACTCTTCGACGTTGACGATGGTCCAGACGGCGATCCGCGCCCCATCGGGCAGACGGACCGGTTCGCGGTCCACGATTGCGGAATAGTCGAAGCGTTCTCGTGGCAACTTCATGGCGCTCTCCTGGATCGTGTCTCGGCCGCGCGCTTTCCGCGTCGACGGCGTCTCCCGCTAGGTGGCTTTGAGCCGCGGATAGACTTTCCGCGCGTTCGCTTCGAAGATCTTGTTCCGGTCCGTGCTCGTCAGCCAATCCACCGAGTCGACGTAGCGCCGCGTGTCGTCGTAGTGGTGTCCCGTCTCTGGGTCGATGCCACGCACCGCGCCGACCATCTCGGATGCGAACAGAATGTTATCCACCGGGATGACCTTGAGCAGCAGCTCGACGCCGGGGCGATGGTACACGCAGGTGTCGAAGAACACATTCTGGAGCAGCAGATCCTTGAGCGGCGGGCGCCGCATGTCTTGCGCCAGGCCGCGGAATCGCCCCCAGTGATACGGGACGGCGCCGCCGCCGTGTGGGATGACGAACTTCAGCGTCGGGAAATCGCGGAACAGGTCCGAGGTCAGAAACTGCATGAAAGCGGTGGTGTCGGCATTCAGATAGTACGACCCGGTGGTATGGAAGACGGGATTGCATGAGCCGCTGACGTGCACCATCGCCGGCACCTCCAGCTCGACCATCTTTTCGTAGAGCGGGTACCACCACTTGTCGGTGAGCGGCGGCTCTTTCCAGTATCCACCGGAGGGATCGGGGTTGAGGTTGCAGCCGACGAAGCCGAACTCCTTCACGCACCGCTCCAGCTCGGCGATGCACGTCTCCGGCGCCACTCCCGGAGATTGCGGCAGCTGGCACACCCCGACGAAGTTGCGCGGATACAGCGTGCAGCAGCGGTGCACGAGCTCGTTGCAGATCTCGGACCACACGCGGCTCGTCTGCGCGTCGCCGACGTGATGCGCCATGGAGCTCGCGCGCGGCGAGAAGATCGTCAGGTCGGTGCCGCGCTCGCGCTGAAGCTTGAGCTGCGCGCCCTCGAGGCTCTCGCGGATCTGGTCGTCGGAGATCCGCAATGCCGCCTTCTGTGGCGTGAGCGACGGCTTGCCGAGCGCCTCCACCTGCAGTTTGCGCCACGCCTCGGCCTGCGCGGGCGCGGTCGTGTAGTGGCCGTGACAATCGATGATCATGCGTACAGCTCCTCCGGTTCGAATCGTCGCGGGATCATACCTTGTCGGTACACGCAATCGATTGCGACCTCGAGATTGCGGCGATTGGCCTCGCGCCCGATGGGTTGGGTGTCGAGCGTGCCTGGCGCAGGCAGGCCGGCCGCACGCTTGCTTTCCGAAAACATGCGGACGATCTCCTCCGCGGCGTGCGGATGGGCGGTCGCCACGTCGTCTTTGACCACCAGCATGTGGTTGATCTGCAGCGCACCGGTGCGCCGATACCAGGCTTGCGCGGACGCGTCCGGATCGGGGATGACGGTCTTCAACCGTGGATCGCTGGACCGCTCTCCGATGATGACGGCATCCAGATCGCCCTCGAGGAGCATCGCGATCATCTGCGCGCCGGCCGGGGCGCGCTGCACGTTCGGCGGATCACAGTACTCGGCGACGTGCGGCTCCTCGAAGGCGACCCACTCGATGCGCTCGGGTGGAATGCCATAGTCGTCGTAGAGAATGCCGCGGACCCATGTCGCCGTGGTGACCGAATAGGAGCGCAAGCCGATGCGGCGGCCGGGCAGATCGGCCGGTGACAGGTGGCCCCGTGCAGCGTTGTAGACGAGAAGCGGATGCTGGAACCGGGCGGTCACCACGGCGGGCAAGAGGCGCAGCGAATTGCCATGCGCCCGGGCCAATAGGAAAGTCACGATTGCGAGCTCCGCCACGTCGAATTCGAGTGCGCGCACCACGCGCTTGAAGGCCGTGTTGGGGACTTTCACGTCGGCGAAGTCGAACGCCACGTACGGCGATCGCAACTCGCCGCTCTTCAGAGTGCGGGTGACGGGGTAATCGCCGAGCAGCGTGTGCAGCCTTGCCTGCACGTCAGTCGACCGGACCGTCGATGTATTTGAGCCCCTTGTCCTCGAGCGCCTTGCGCATGCCGTAGATGTCGAGACCGAGCTCGCCCCGCTCGAGGCGGGCGCGAGTGGCCGCCTCCTTCTTCTCCCGCTCCTCGGCGGCGCGGGCGACACTCTCCGCGTTCGCGCGCGGAACGATCACCACACCGTCGTCGTCGGCCACGACCACGTCGCCGGGATGGACCTGAGCGCCCGCGCACACGACGGGCACGTTGACCGAGCCGAGCGTGGCTTTCACCGTACCCTTTGCCGAGATCGCGCGCGACCAGAGAGGAAACCGCATCTCGGTGATCTCGTGCGCATCGCGGCAGCCCATGTCCAGCACGACGCCGCTCGCGCCGCGTGCTTTGAGCGAGGTTGCGAGCAGCTCGCCGAATGCGCCGTCCGTGTTCTCGCTCGAGCAGGCTACGACTAGCACGTCGCCCGGCACCAGCACTTCCACCGCGACGTGGATCATCCAGTTGTCGCCAGGATGGCAGAGTGCCGTCACCGCGCTTCCTGCGATCCTGGCGCCGCGCCACAGCGGGCGCATGTGCGGTTGCATGAGACCGATGCGCCCTTGCGCTTCGTGCACCGTCGCCACCCCGAGGCGGGCGAGCGATGCGATCGCCGCCGCGTCGGCGCGCCTGATGTTTCGCACCACGATCCCACTCACCGCCTCACCTCCGTTCGACCAGCGAGGGGTCGGCAAGCTGCACGCTCTGGCCCGGCGGAGGGTTGTCCAGCGCTTCCTCGAGCGTGTGCGCCTCGCGCCACTCGCTCTTGGGGCGCACGCGGCCGTCCGGCCCGACCTGGTCCAGTCCCCAATAGATTTCCAGATGATGTCCGTCCGGGTCGAGGAACTCGACCGCGAGCTGCACACCGGCGCGGCGCCGTCCCTCGAACACGATCGGCACGCCCTGTTCGCGCAGGCGCTTGCGCGCGAGGAAGACCTCGTCGAGCGTGGCAACCTCGAATGCGAAGTGATGCAGCTCGCGCTTTTCCGAAGGGCCTGGCATGCCGCCGACGAGCGCGACGCCGTGATGGTCCGGGTTGCAGCGCAGGAACACCATCCCGCCAGGCACCATCTCGTCGGGGTAAATGTCGGAGATCTCGAACCCCAGCACCTGCGTGTAGAAGGCCACCGATCGGCGCAGGTCGCTGGCGCGCAGGACGATGTGACCGAGTTTGCGGATCCGGAATGGCAGGTCGCGAGGTGGGCGTAGCCCTTTCAGCTCAGTCGGGTCGAATGGCATGATGTTCAGCGATCACGGTGCCTCGGTCCAGGCGAAGTCCGATCCATGCTCGCGCCCCGCCCCGATGGGAGTGGGCTGGAGCAGGGAGCTCGGCTCGCGGATCGAGAAAGACTTAGGAGCCTACTGCTACGCTAGGCCAATGTATCGCGCGACCCGACCGGTGGTCAAGGTCGAGACCTACAAGCGGCCGTGGCGTGCGCCGATCCGAACGCCGTTTCGATAGGTCAGATCCGCCCGAACTCCTTGAGCAGATCTTCGACGGTCTTGCCCTTCGCGACCCATTCGCGCGTTGCCTGCTCGCGCGCGGCCTGTTCCCGTGCGGCTTTCAGCACGGTCTCGGCTTCGGCCACTCGCACGACGGTCACGCCGATCTCGTCGGCGATGACGAAGTCGCCGGGATGCACGGTGATGCCTCCGCAAGAGATGGGAATGTTGATCGAGAGCTCCTCCTTGCGTCCCGAGAACATGGTATGCGTGCCGCGCGGCGTAATAGCCCGCGTCCAGATGGGAAAGCGGATGTCGCGCAGCTCGTCGGTATCGCGGCCGGCGCCGTCGATCACCATGCCGCGGATGCCGCGGTTCTTGGCGAGCCCGCCCATGAGTCCGCCGCAGACCGAGGTCTCGGTGTCGCCGCCGGCATCGACCACGATGATGTCGCCGGACTGGCCCATCTCCAATGCTTTCAGCGGGTCCACGAGATCGCCCTGCGAGAGCTGGACCGTGAGCGCCTGGCCGACGGCCTTGGCGACGAAGGCAGGTTTGATCCGGCTGTCCATGATGCCCTGACGGTACTGCGAGTCGGCGAATACGCACGACGCGCTATAGCACTTGGCCACTTGGGTAAACGCCTCCAAGAGATCCGGCCGGCGCTGGAATTCGCGAAACTCTTTTAGCATATGCATCTCCTCATGCTGTGCCGCCACGCCCGACCCGTTCGGCCCGGCGCGCCAGCCTTGATTCTCGCGCGCCCGATGACGGCGTCGGCGCTCGGCTATTATGACCATGAAACCAGGAGCTGCAGGGATGATCTTCGTCAAGCTCGACCAGACGGCAGTGGCCGCGAGCGCTGTTCGTCAGCGTGCCACGCGAGGGCCGCAGGCATGATCGGCGTCGACTGGGGAACGACGCAGCTTCGCGCCTATCGGATCGGCGCGGACGGTAACGTGCTGGCGTCTCGCTCCGCCCCCAAGGGCATCATGGCCGTGGACGGTGGGGCGTTTGCGCAGACGCTGGAGGCGGTGATCGGAGATTGGCTCGACCAGGAGCGCGGACCGATCTTGATGAGTGGGATGATCGGCAGCCGCCAAGGCTGGGTGGAAGCGTCCTACGTCTCCTGCCCGGCGCATCCCGCGCAGGTGGCGCAAGCGCTGGCCGAGGTGGGTTGGGGCAGCGGGCGCCGCGGCTTCATCTGCCCCGGGCTCACCTGCCGGGACCGCGACGGCGTGCCGGACGTGATGCGCGGCGAAGAGGTGCAGATGTTCGGTGCGCTGGAAGCGCTCGGCGGGGGCGCCGTGTCGGGTATTTGCCATCCGGGGACGCACAGCAAGCACGTGGAGATCCAAGACGGTGCCGTCGCCGGTTTTCGGACGTACATGACGGGTGAGGTATTCGCGGTGCTGCGCGAGCACAGCATCCTGGGCCGCACTATGGCGGAGGGCCCTACCGATTGGCAGGCGTTCGAGCGCGGGGTGGAACGCGCATCCAACAGCGGCGGCTTATTGCACCATCTGTTCGGCGCCCGAACCCGGGTGCTGATGAACGAGCTCGCGCCGGCAGCGGAAGCCGATTATCTTTCGGGCATGCTGATCGGGCACGAGATCCGTGCAGCCGGAGGCAGCGGTCCGGTGCTGGTTGTCGGCGCGGCGGCGTTGGCCAAGCGCTATCAGCGCGCCTTCCGGCTGTGCGGGCGCGAGGCGCGCGTGCTCGACGGCGAAACCGCAACGGTCAAGGGCTTGCGCCTCATCCACGACCTCGCCCAAAAAGCGGCGTAATGAGCGGACGCAGCGTGCCGCCTACGCGGATCGCAGCGCTTCGGGATTGAGCACGCGCGTCGGCTTGCCGTCGAGGAAGGCAGCCACGTTCGCGATCGATTCGCGATAGAACTGGGAATAGACCTCGCGCGTGCAGTAGCCCAGATGGGGCGTGAGCACGACGTTGGGCAGCGTGCGCAGCGGATGATCGGCAGGCAGCGGCTCCTGGCCGTAGACGTCGAGAGCCGCGACGAGGCGACCCGCTTGCAACGCCGCGAGCAGCGCGGCCTCGTCCACCAGCGGTCCGCGCGAAGTGTTCACCAGGATCGCGCCCGGCTTCATGCGCTCGAGATCCTGCGCGCCGAGGATCCCGCGCGTGCGCTCGGAGAGCACGACGTGCAAGGTCACGACATCGGCCTCCGCCAACAGCGCCGCCTTGTCGACCAGCTTTGCCCCCGCGGCCTGCGCTTTCTCGGGACTGAGATTCTGACTCCAGGCAAGCACCTGCATCCCGAGCGCCTGCGCATAGCGCGCGACTCTTCCGCCGATCTTGCCCAGCCCGATCACACCCAAGGTTCGTCCATCGAGGATGGCGCCCGCGGGCACACCGGTCTGGAAGTGCCCGGCACGCATCGAAGCATCGGCGGCGGGAATGCAGCGCACCGCCGCGAGCAGAAGCCCTAACGCCAGCTCCGCCGTCGCGGCCGTGGACTGCACACCGCCCGTGTTGCATACGACGATCCCGCGTGCGGTGCAAGCATCCAGATCCATCGTCCAGGTGCGCGAGCCCGTGAGCGCGATCATGCGCAGGCGCGGCAGCCGCGCGATCAGCGCCGCGGGGAAAGCGGTGCGCTCGCGCATGGCGATGACAATCTCGAACTCGGCGAGCGCCCGCGCGACCGCGTCCGGCCCAAGCATCGGGCGATCGAAGAACGCCAGCTCCGCACGCTGCGCAAGCTGCGACCAATCGGCGCTTTCGCGCGCGACACCCTGCCAGTCATCCAATACCGCAATTCGCGTCATCTTCTCGTGCCTTCCGGGTTCGCCTCACGCCTGCGGGAAGTCCGCGCCCAGTGTGACCGCTTCCCATTGATCGATCGTGCGCGTGAGTTTGGCGAGTTTCTCTCGCACCCGCTCCAGCCCGTTGCGGCCGAGCACGAGATTGAGCGGCGGGGAAGGGCTTCTCACCACTTGGATGATCGCCTCCGCGGCGCGCTCGGGGTCGCCGGCCTGCCTGCCGCTGCGGCCGGTGATCTCGGCTCGCCGTGCACCGGCGGTCTTGGCGTACGCATCGATCGGATTGGCGGGCTGGTGCAAAGACCGGCCGGCGAAGTCGGTGCGGAACGGGCCAGGCTCGATCGCCGTCACGCGGATGCCGAGCGGTTCCAGTTCCTTGGACAGCGCTTCGGACAGCCCTTCGACGGCGAACTTGGTCGCGTTGTAATAGCCGGCGGCGGGGCCGCCGATGAGTCCTCCAACCGACGAGATGTTGATGATGTGCCCGCGCCCGCGCTGCCGCATCCCGGGCAGCACGCGTTTGGTCACGGACACCAGGCCGAAGAAGTTCGTGTCGAACATCGCCCGCACCTCTTTCTCGTCGCCTTCTTCCACGGCGGCGAGGTAGCCATAGCCGGCGTTGTTCACGAGCACGTCGACGCCGCCGAAGGTCCGCTCCGCGTGCGCCACAGCGCTCGCCACCTGATCGGCGTTGGTCACGTCGAGCGCAAGCGCCAGCCCGGTGCTGGGATATGCGGCGACGATGTCTTTGATCTGCTCGGGGTTGCGAGCCGTGGCCACCACACGGTATCCGTGCTTCAGCGCGTGGCTGGCGATCGCTCGCCCGAATCCGGTCGAGCAGCCGGTGACGAACCAGATGAGTGCGTTCTCAGGAGTAGAGGCCATCGATCGATCCTTTCTCGATCCGGAGGACGTGGCGGGCTTGTGCGGCCATGCGCCGGGTCACGACTGCAGAGCCGCCGAGCGTCCGTTCGCATTGCGACGCGACAGCGATTTTGCTACCGTTCCGACACCTCGACCGGTCCGCGTGGTCGATTCTATGGAGTTCGATCATGACTGAAGCGCGTCTCGGATTCATCGGCGTCGGGAGAATGGGCGGCCCCATGGCCGGCCGGTTGCTGGATGCCGGATTCCAGCTCGCGATTCACGATACCAGTGAAGCTGCGATGGCGCCATTGCTGGCCCGCGGTGCGCAATGGTGCGCATCGCCTGCGGCGGTCGCATCCGCCGCGGAGACTGTGCTGGTCAGCCTGCCCACTCCCCGGGTGGTGCGCGATGTCGCGCTCGGACCCGACGGTATCGCCGCCGGCTCTCGCGTCAAGACGTTCGTGGACCTGTCGACGACCGGGCCGCGTGTGGCGACCGAGGTCGCGCGCGCCCTTGCGCCGAAGGGGATCGCCGCCGTGGATGCTCCGGTGAGCGGCGGGGTATCGGGTGCGCAGAAGGGAACGCTCGCCGTCATGGTGTCGGGTCCGGCGCAACTGTTCGAGCAACTCGAGCCCGTGCTTCGCGTCTTCGGGAAGGTGTTCCTGGTCGGCGAGAGGCCCGGCATGGGCCAGACGATGAAGCTCGCGAACAACCTCATGTCGGCCACGGCGCTGGCGATCACCTCCGAGGCCATGGTCATGGGCGTGAAGGCCGGTCTCGATCCCAAGGTCATGCTCGACGTGATCAATGCCGGCAGCGGCCGCAACAGCGCCAGCCAGGACAAGTTTCCCAGATCTGTCCTGCCGCGCAGCTTCGACTTCGGATTCACGCATGAGCTGTTGTACAAGGACGTCAGGCTGTGCCTCGACGAGGCCGAGGCGCTCGGCGTGCCGATGTGGGTCGGCAACGCGGTGTGCCAGCTCCTCGGCGTGGCGAAGGTGCGCCAAGGTCCGAGCGCGGACATCACCACGATCGTGAAGTGCGTCGAGGAGTGGGCGGGGGTCGAAGTAAAGGGATGAAACCTCACTGCGCTCGCGGCTCTACGTCCAGCCGCACCACGACGCCCTCCAGCTCGGGTCTGGCCGGCGGATAACGCTTGAGCACCAGCGGGTCGTGCCCCGGGATGACGTGATTGGCGGAGCTCGCCAGCCGCCGCATCGTCCTGTGCCCCTCCAGCATCTCGCCGACGTTGTAGACGATCGGGAAGGGCCGCCCCTGATTCATGTTGGCGTAGAAGTGCGAAGCGTCCGATGCCAGCACCACCCAGCCGCGCGCGGTCCAGACGCGCAGGACTTGCAACCCCATGGTGTGGCCGCCGACGTGGTGCAGCGTCAGTCCGGGCGCCAACTCGTCCTCGCCGTCGTGAAATTGCACGCGGCCGTCGAATAGCCGGCGCACGACTGCAGCGACATCCTCGGGCTCGTACGGATAGCGCATCGTCGGGTGGCACATGTAGCGGCCCGTGCAGTAGGCGATCTCCCGGTCTTGCAGGTGGTAGCGCGCGTTGGGGAACAGCGTGTGGTTGCCCACATGATCGTAATGCATGTGGCTGATCACCACGTCTTCGACTTTCGCTGGGTCGATGCCGATCGCCTTCAGCCCCTCGCCGGGGCTGCGCAGGAACTCGCGCTTGCGCCGCTTGGCCATCTCGGCATCGAAGCCGGTATCGAGGACGAAGGTCTGCTTCTGGCTGCGGATCGCCCAGACGAAGTAGTCGAGCGGCATCGGCGCATCGTGCGGATCGCCGCCGATGAAGTTCTCGCTGGCGCGTCGATCGTGGTGGGCATAGCGGATGGCGTAGATCTCGTAGGGTTCCAAAGCCGACATGGGACAGTCCTCCTCGTGTTGCGCGGCGCCGGGTACACGGCGCTTGCGCACCTGACATGTTGGTCGCCCGCGGATCGGGGGCGGGCGCGGTCGCGTGCTTGCGCCGCGCTCGAAGGGGTCAGCCGGGCGGCTTGACCTCGACTCCCGCCCACCGCTCGACGCACTGCACGATGGTGGTGAAATCCTTCTCCGGACCGATCTGACTGCAGGCGAGAAACCACAACTGCCGCACCGCGCTCGCGACCCACATCGGCACGCCCAGGGCTTCCGCTTCCTCCAGACACAGCTTGACGTCCTTGTACATGAGCCCGTTCGCGAACCCGAAATCGAAGCTGCGAGGCAGAACGGCGCGCGGGAACTTGTCCTGCGAGGCGCTGTTGCGGCCGCTGCCCGCGTTGATCACGTCGAGCATGACGCGCGGATCGAGACCGGCCTTGACTCCCATGACCATCGCCTCGGAGGTGATGGCGAGCGCGGTCGCCGACAGCAGGTTGTTGGCGAGCTTCATGGTTTGGCCGAGCCCAGGCTGATCGCCGAGGTAGAACACCTTGCCGACGATCTCGAGCAGCGGGCGAATCGCCTCGAACCGTGAGCGCGGGCAGGACACCATCACAGCAAGCGTCCCCTTCTGCGCTCCGCCGACGCCGCCGCTCACCGGAGCGTCCACTGCCGTGATCCCTTGCGCCTCGAGCGCTTTGGCGATCTGTTGTGCGGCGCGCGGGCCGGTCGTGGAGAGATCGATGAACGTCTTGGCTCTGGTGCCGGTGACGATTCCGTCCGCGCCTACCGCCACCTGTCTCACGACATCCGGCGTGGGCAGGCTGACGAGCACCGTCTCCACCGTGGATGCGACGGCGGCCGGCGAGGCCGCGACCTGCGCCCCGCGGGCGGCGAGCGGCTGCATCGCCGACGCCCGCGTGTCGAAGACGGTTAGACGGTAACCTGCATCCAGGAGCCGCCCGGCCATGGGCGCACCCATGTTGCCCAGGCCGATAAAGCCGAGATGCTGGCTCACGATCGCATTCTGATGTTCGTGCCCGCGTACGGCGCGCCCGCTGGCCTCCGCGCAGCCGGCTTACGGCTTGGGCGCGTCTTCGGCCAGGACCTTGCGCGCGGTGCGAAACGCATCCACTGCCGCGGGCACGCCGGCGTAGATGGCAACCTGAAGCAGCACCTCGCGGATCTCCTCTTTGGTGCACCCGTTTCGCAGCGCGCCTTTGAGGTGCAGCTCCAGCTCGTGCGGACGGTTCAAGATGGAGAGCATGGCGAGGTTCAGCAGGCTCCGGGTTTTGCGCGGCAGGCCTTCGCGGGTCCACACCGCGCCCCAGCAATACTCGGTGACCAGCTCCTGGAGCGGCCGGTTGAAATCGTCGGCGTTCTTGATCGACGCCTCCACGTACTCGGCGCCCAGCACCGCTTTGCGTACTGCGAGCCCCTGGTCGAATAGACTGCTGGCCATAACGTTCCTCCTGCTGATCGCTGGATGAGAATCGAGCGGACTGTAGGACAATAATACGATATGATCGGACTGACAAGACCGGCCGCCCCGCACACCCGGGCGCGACGGCGAGATCCAGAACTCACTCGGCGTAAGGCGCGATGCTCGCCCAGCAAACCCTGAATGCGCTGGTGGCCGGGAGCGTCTATGCGCTCTTCGCCCTGGGCTTCACACTCATCTTCGGCGTGCACCACATTCTCAATCTCGCCCATGGCGCCGTGTTCATGTGGGGTGCCTTCGTCGGGCTGTACGCCGTCACGTGGCTGAATGCGCCGTTCGCGGTCGCCATCGTCGGTGCGGCCATCGCGGCGGGTCTGCTCAGCGTCGCGCTCGACTGGGTCGCGTTTCGGCCGCTGCGCCGCCGCGGCGCGCCGGAGTTCTCCGCCATCATCTCCAGCATCGGCGCGGGGCTCATCCTCATGAATGCCGCGCAGCGCCTGTCGCAAACGCGCGTGATGCGCTATCCCTTCGGCACGTTCCCGATCGAGGTCTACAAGGTGCTGGGGTTACGCGTGACGCTGCTGCAGCTCACCATCGTGGGCAGCGTCGTGTTCATCGTCGCGGCGCTGTTCGCGTATCTCTTCTACACGGGATTCGGGCGTCAGATCCGCGCCGTCGCGGTCAACCAGCGCACCGCATCGCTGCTCGGCGTGAATCCGGATGCGGTCTACTTCCAGACCTTCTTCATCTCCGGTGCGTTGGCCGGCGTGGCGGGCGTACTGATCGGGATCGCCTTCAATTCGGTGCACTTCCTGATGGGCGAGCCGTACATGCTGCGCGCCTTCGTGGTGATCGTGCTCGGCGGGCTGGGGAGCATCGGGGGCGCGGTGATCGCCGGCTTGCTGCTCGGCCTGATCCAGACCATGACGATCGCCTACGTATCGACGGACCTGAGCGATGCCGTGATCTTCTCCTTGCTGTTTCTGATCCTGCTCGTGCGTCCGACGGGGTTCTTCGGCACGCTGCACAGTCAGAAGAGGGTCGCGCGCGAATGACGGGCTCGCTCGCCGCTTATCAGTCGCTGCTGGATCTCGTGCTGCTCAACTGCGGCCTGGCGCTCAGCCAGTTCGTGGTCCTGCGCGCGGGCGTGTTCTCGGTCGCCACCGCGGGGCTCGCCTCGATCGGAGCCTATGCGGCAGGGATCGCGACGTTGCGCTGGGGCGCGGGCGCGGCGGTCGGGCTCCTCGCCGCGACCGCGGCGGGGATGCTGACGGCACTGCTGCTGTCGCTGCCGCTTGCGCGCCTGCGCGGCGTGTACCAGGCGATCGCCACCGTGGCGATGGTGCAGATCGTTCTGTCGCTCGCCCTGTATGCGACCGACGTCACGGGTGGAGCGAACGGACTGAACGGGGTCCCCAAGCTGGTGGGCACGCCCGAGCTCGCGATCCTCGTCCTCGCGATGGTCTACGTTCTCCACTCGCTTGGGCGCTCGCGCATCGGATACGCGTTCGACGCCATCCGCCAGGACGAAACCGTGGCGGTCACCCTGGGCGTCTCGGTAGCGGGCTACCAGGCGCTGGCATTCGGGCTGAGCGGCGCGATCGCCGGGCTGACCGGCGGACTGATGGCGTATCACAACCGCAGCGTGGTGCCGGAGGAGTTCGGGTTCGGCATGCTGGTGACGGTTCTGGCCTATGTCGTCCTCGGCGGGCGGCGCTCGGTGCTCGGCCCGCTCGTCGGAGCACTCATCCTGAGCCTGTTGCCCGAGCTGGCCCGGCCGCTGGCGGACAACCGCCTCATCGTCCACGGCGCCGTGCTCATGCTGGTCATTACCTACCTCCCGCATGGGATCGTCGATTCGCTGCAGATCGCAATTCGGCGCCGCGCCACTGCCGCGAGCCGCGCGCAGATCGTCGGGAAGGAGGCGCCCGATGGCCCGGCTTGACCTGGAGCGCGTCTCGCGCCACTTCTTCGGAGTGGAGGCGCTGAAAGGCCTCACGATGTCGGTGCTGCCTGGACGGGTCACCGGACTCATCGGGCCGAACGGCGCCGGGAAGACCACCGTGGTCAATCTCATCACCGGGCTGCTCAAGCTGACCGAGGGACGGATCCGCCTCGAAGGCGAAGACATCAGCGAGCTTCCGCCGCACGCGGTGGCGCGGTTGGGCGTGGCACGCACGTTCCAGAACATCCGGCTGCTGCACGAAGCGAGCGTGGTCGAGAACATCGTCGCCGGCTTTCACACGAGCGATCACACATCGCTGCCGGCGCAGGCGCTGGGGCTCGCATCGGTGCGCCGAGTGCGCGCCGGGCTGGTGCAGCGTGCGCGCGAGCTGTTGGCGGAGTTCGCGATGGAGGAATACGCGGAGTGTCTCGCGGGCGAGCTGTCATACGGTCACCAGCGGCGCGTCGAGATCATGCGGGCGCTGGCCCTGGCGCCGAGCGTACTGCTGCTCGACGAGCCCGCCGCCGGCATGAGCGACGGCGAGGCCGACGAGCTGGGCGCGATCTTTCGGCGTCTCGCCGATCGCGGGCTCGCGCTGCTCGTCATCGAGCACAACATGCGGCTGGTGATGTCGCTGTGCGACGAGATGTACGTGCTCGACTCCGGAGAGCTCATCTGCTCGGGCGCGCCGGAGCGGGTGCGTTCCGACCCGCGCGTCATCGAGGCGTACCTGGGAGGCGAGGCGTGCTAGAGATCGACAACGTCACCACCACATACGGCGGCATCGTCGCGGTGCGCGGTGCGAGCTTGCGCGTGCCGCGTGGGCACATCGTGGCATTGCTCGGCGGAAACGGCGCGGGGAAGACCACCTTGCTGCACACGATCTGCGGGATCTGCCTGCCGCGCGCCGGTGAGATCCGACTCGATGGACAGTCCCTGCTCGGTGTGCCGCCGCACCACATCGCGCGCCGCGGCGTCCTGCTGGTTCCGGAAGGGCGCCAGATCCTGGCGCCGCTGTCGGTGCGCGAGAACCTGGAGCTCGGCCGCCTCGCGCGGCGCCAGCGGCCGGGCGCCTATCAGACCGATCTCGACGGGGTGTTCGGGCTGTTTCCCCGCCTGCGAGAGCGCGCCGATCAACTCGCCGGAGGCTTGAGCGGCGGCGAGCAGCAGATGCTCGCTATCGGTCGGGCGCTGATGGGCGGCCCCGAGATCCTGCTGCTCGACGAGCCGAGCCTCGGCCTGGCGCCGAAGATGGTCGCGGTGGTCTTCTCCGCGCTGCAGGCGCTGAATCGCGCCGGGCTCACGATCCTGCTGGTCGAGCAGAAGGCGCGCCGCGCGCTGGAAGTTGCGCACGAGGGCTATGTCATGGAGCGCGGGCAGATCGTGGACGGCGGCCCATGCGACCGCCTGCGCCACAATCCGCACATTCTGGCCCATTATCTTGGCGGAGCGATGGAGCGCGTGCTGGCATCCAGCGCAACGCATCCGACAACCGGCCGGGCATCTTGATCGACGATGAGCGGCGCAAGCCGGGCGCCGCGTTTGACTGGGAGGAGAGCGATGAGATCTGCGATGACGTGCGTATTGGGCCTGTGCGCGATCCTGTCCGCCGCCGGGCCGGCGCGCGCGCAGGAGTACACGGTTGCCGCCGAGCTGGCGCTGACGGGTACCTATGCGTGGGTGGGCGTGCCGAGCCGCGAAGGGCTGGCGGTCGGGCTCGACGAGGTCAACAGCAGCGGCATGCTGGGTGCGGGGAAGATCAAGTTGGTGCTGGAGGATACCGGGAGCGACAAGGCGCAAGCGATCTCGCTCATCAACCGCTTTCAGGGGCGCGATGACGTGCTGATGGTGCTCGGCCCCAGTTCCAGCAGCGAGGGCGTGGCGATCGCGCCGGTGGCGAACGACGTCAAGATCCCGCTGCTCACCACCACGGCGGTCTCCGAGGCGATCAACAAGAGCGGCATCTGGGCTTTCAAGACCCCGGCGAGCCCGAGCGTCATCATCGGCGAGGTGGCCAAGTATGCCGTCGACAAGCTGCGCATCAAGAGCGCCGCAGTGGTGTTCGGGCGCGACAACGACGGGCAGGTCGGCCAGAAGAACGTCGCGCTGGAATACTTCAGAAGCCACGGCGTCAAGATCGTCGCCGAGGAATCGGTGCTCACCACCGATACCGACTTCCTGGCGCTGCTCACGAAGATCATCTCGCTCGATCCGGAGGCGGTGTTCCTCGCGCTGACCGCCGAGCAAGCGGCGAACCTCATCATCCAGGCGCGCCAGGGCGGCATCGACCCGAAGGTGCACTTTATCGGCGTGCCCAACATGGGCGCCGAGCAGTTCATCGTCATCGGCGGTAAGGCGGTGGAGGGGTCGGTGTTCGTCGCGGACTATTTCCCTGGGCTGCAAACGCCGGACAACCAGCGCTTCGTCGCGGCCTATCGGAGCCGGTACAACCGCCTTCCGGATAACGGCGCCGCGCTCGGATACACGGCGATCCAGATCGCCGCCACGGCGATCAAGGCGGCCGGCCCGCATCCGACTCGAGAGAGCATCCGCGCGGCTCTGTCGCGCATCAAGGGCCTGCGCGTGATCCTCGGAACGGGGCAGTTCTCGTTCGACGAGAACCGCGGCGCGCATTACGGCGGCGTCATCCTGACCGTGAAGAACGGCAAGATCGTTACCGCGGACTAGGGCGGCGGCGGTGTCGTCCTGCTCCGAGCGGCTGGCGCACTGGGCGCTCACGCTGGGTTTCGACGAGCTGCCCGCGGACGTCGTCGAGAACACCAAGTACCGGATCTTGGACGTCATCGGCCTCGCGCTCGCGGGCCTCGCGACCCCGTTCGGCGAGTCGTTGCAGCGCGCATGCGCGGCGATGAATCCTCCGGGACCGAGCCGGGTGCTGGGGACGGGTGACCGGGCAGGCGTGGCCGCTGCGGCGATGATCAACGGCGCGCTTGCCCAAGCGCTCGAGTTCGACGACACCCACAACGAGTCGATCGTTCACATGAGCGCTCCGTCCGTGGCGGCTGCGCTCGCCGTCTCGGGGTATTCGCCCGTCACGGGTCGGGAGATGATCACGGCGATCGCGCTGGGGAACGAAGTCTCGTGTCGCACCGGGATCGTCGCGCCCGGTCAGTTCCACCGCCGCGGGCTGCATCCGACCGGGCTATTCGCGCCGTTCGGCACGACGTGCCTCGCCGGGCGGCTGTTGAGCCTCACCGAGGAGCAGCTCGTCCATGCGCTTGGCATCGCCGGCAGCTTCGCCGCCGGGATTCTGGAATGCTGGGTCGACGGCACCCAGTCCAAGTTCGTGCATCCGGGATGGGCGGCGCAGAGCGGCATCACCGCGGCCTTCCTGGGGCGAGCCGGCGCAACGGGTCCGAGCGCGGTGCTCGAAGGACGGTTCGGTCTGTTCGCCTCGCACCTGCAGGATCCCGCCGTCCCGCGCAACTTCGATCGCATCACGGATGCGCTGGGACGAACCTGGGAGAGCCGCAAGGCATCGTTCAAGCCGTTCCCGGCGGCGCACGTGATCCATCCCTACATCGACGCGCTGCTGGCGCTACGCGAGCGGCACCGGATCGATCCCCGCCAGGTGCGCGAGATCCTCTGTCCGGTGGCGCCCTACATCGTCCCGATCGTCTGCGAACCGGTGGACGAAAAGCGCCGCCCCCGTACCGATTCGCATGGCCGCGTCAGCCTGCAATACACGCTGGCGGAGGCGCTGCACTTCGGCGCGATGACCAAGGACGCCTATCGGCCGGCCTCGCTGCACGACCCCGAGATCCTGCGGCTCGCGGATGCCGTGGCATACCGGGTCGATCCGGACTTTCCCGGGCCCGAGCGGTTCAAGGGCGCCGTGCGGCTCACCCTGGAGAGCGGGGAAGCGTACGAGGCGATCGAGGAGCACAACCGGGGCTCGGCGGAGAACCCGATGACCCGCGACGAGCTGCAGGCGAAGTTCGACGAGAACGCAGCGGCGCTGCTGAGCCGCGAGCGCCGCAGGCGCCTCATCGATGCCGTATCCAACCTCGAGACTGCGGCCGACGCCGCAGCGCTGGTACAGCTCGCCGTCGCCGACTGAGACATGCAGACCCAGGCGATGGTCGAGGACTTCTTCCAGGCGCTCACGGCTGGAATTCTGGACGGCAGCATCTACGGTTTGATGTGCGTAGGCCTGGGGTTGATCTTCGGGGTCATGCGCGTCATCAACTTCGCCCAGGGCGAGTTC
>Ga0335077_10001974_pt1 | contig 24467 bp, 19 predicted proteins | sample Lox_Sample_31_FD_207151 | JGI IMG/M metagenome (GOLD analysis project Ga0335077, IMG submission 207151) | Soil microbial communities from Loxahatchee National Wildlife Refuge, Florida, United States - Lox_Sample_3.1 | ecosystem: Environmental > Terrestrial > Soil > Wetlands | place: USA... | reverse complement strand
GCTGATGATGGCCCTCGTGCACGCTCCCGACGGGTCGGGACACAAGATCGCCGCTGTCGCCATGTGCCATTGCGGCGACCTGGCGACGGGCGAGAAGGCCGCGGCCGCCATCCGGGGGGCCGCGACCCCGCTGATGGACATGCTCGGGCCGCTCCCGTACCCCGTACAGAACACCTTGCTCGATCCGGCGTTCCCCGAGGGTGCCCGCAACTACTGGAAGTCCGCCTACTTCAAGGAGATCACGGCCGAGACCGTGTCCGTCATGGTGGAGCGGTTCGCCCAGACCCCGTCGATCATGACGGGAATGGTCATCGAGCACTTCCACGGCGCTGTCACCCGCGTCCCCCCGACGGCCACCGCGTTCCCGCACCGGAAGCCGGGCTGCAACCTCGTCATCACCGGCGTGTGGCCCGACGCCAGAGACGACGACGCCAACATCGCCTGGGTCAGGGACACCTTCGGCGCGCTCGCTCCGTACACGGCCGACTCGGTCTACGTGAACTACCTGGACGGCGACGACACCGCGCGGGTGCAGGCCGCGTACGGGCCCTGCTGGGAACGGCTGCAGCGGGTCAAGCGTACGTACGACCCCGAGAACGTCTTCCACCTCAACCAAAACGTCACGCCCGCATAGCCGCACGTGCATTTCGACCGTCGCCCATGCCGACGTCACGGCAGGATCCGTGAACCGCCCGGGTTCTCTCGGCGCGCGGTTATCACGAGTTCCTGACGTCGCTGGCCGCGTGGCGGTTCCCTGGTGCGGTCCGGCGGACAGTCGGTTGGGCCGTATTTTTATACATCGCTGCCTACGTCGAGAACTCACTCTTCCGCCGCCATGAGAGCATGCCGAAGCATAGCCTGGCGCCGTCTTATCGCGCGAGCAGCCGTTCGAGCGTTCTCGGATTGCCACCTGCCACGTCGAGTATCTTCGCCCGGCTTCGCGCCCCTGCCACCAGCGTGACCGAGCCGCGGCCGACTCCGAACGCCGCAGCCGCCGATGCCAGCACAGCCGCAGTCGCCTGGCCGTCCACGGCTGGCTCGCTGACCCGGACCACCAGGGCCCCATCGTGCTCCCCGCCCACGCTGGGACGGGCAAACCCAGGCCGGACCCGGACAGCAATACGCACTCCACCAGTGTGCGCCCGCACGGCACGCAATTCGCCAGCGGCGCTGTCGCCGCAACCATCACGCCACCCACTCATGGCGCTGCGAACGCTTTTAGCCGATGGCGGGTTCGCTGCCCCTAGCAGTAGCAGCAGCTACCGCCCAGTCTGGTTTTCAGGTCACCGGCGCTACGTTTCCCGTCACGGATGGGCGACGTTACCTGCGAGCGTCCAGCCGACGAGTGCGTTGGCGTGCCCGTGCCCTGCCGTGCTCGGACTTCAGGTACCCCACGATCGCCATGTGCTTGTCCAGGCCGCAGCCCGCGATGATCTGCTGCCACTCCGCGATGGAGCGCCCGTACTTCTTCTCGATCGACGGAAAATATGACGCAAGTCCTTGCTTCGGCCATGGCGGCGCCTGCTCGATCATGCTGACGTGCTCCTTTCTCTGGCCTTGCATTGATGAGACGGACTGGCGGCCCTTTGTCACCGCCGTGGCCACCCGTCCGGTCACGTTCAGACCTCATTCTGGTTAGTTGAATTCGCGGCCGTTGAATAACCCAAGCACTGGGTCTGGCATTCATGCGTCAATGCGTGCATGATGGGCCCAACAGCGGAGTGAAGGCATCGGGCCTGCGGTCCTTCTATCCGGCGAGGTCGCGCTCCTTCACGATGCCTTGCGCGGGAGGGGTGCGTGATGGCAGATGACACTGATGAGATCGTCAGGTCGGTCGGCCGGGAGCTCGTATCGCAGCTGGCGCCGGAAGAACTGCCGCTTTATCCGGCGCTGGTGAGCCAGTTCCAGGACGCTAAGGGCGGCCGGGGGCGGAAAGGGTCATCGGATGACCAGCTGCTCGGGTTCGGGGCGGCCGAGGCATTGACGATGCTGACGCCGCTGATCTTGAGCTTCACGCGCGATTTCTGGAAAGCGCTGATAGAGCAGGCGGCGCATGATTCGGTGCATGGCGTGGTGGAGTATGTCAGGGCACATCTCCCGGGTCACCATGCGGCCGGGGACGGGCCGCGGCAGCTGACGCCTGATCAGCTCCAGCTTGTCCGGACGGTGGCGGAGCGCGAGGCCCGCCGGCTGGACATGTCCGGGAAGCGGGCAGGCCTTCTGGCCGATGCGATGGTCGGGGTCCTGACGGCACCCGCTGTGTCATGAACAGGGAGTCGCCGAGTCCAGGCGCGGCGGTCGAAGCCGCCGGTCCTCACCGTCGAGACGGTTCCGCCGGTACCCGCGTCAGCATGTTCGCGCTGCCGGGCAAGACCAGCTTCCGGTTTGCGCTGCTCATCGTCGCCGTGCTGACCTCCAGCGGCATGGTCTATGAGGCCATCTACTCCGCCACGCCGCGCGGCGCGGCCCTGGCGGTGCTGATCCGGGTCTGCCAGGCGCGCGCCCTGGCCTTGCATCCGCAGGGCTACAGCGCCCTCGCTGCCGCGACCGCCCGGTCCCGGGCGTGCCGGGCAGGCGGGGAGCGGGTGGAGGGGCTGTGGGCGCTGCTCGGCATCGGGGTGCTCGCCGTCCTGGCTGCCGCCGTGTACTGGGCCCAGCCCTGGTGGTACCGGCGGCGCAGGCGTCTCGTCCCGCTGACCAGCGAGGATGCTCCTAAGGTGATGAAGCGCCTGGAAGAGTTGCGCGGGCGCGCCGGGACCGGCCCGGTGACCTGGCTCCAGCAGCCTCTCAACTTCGCGCCGTCGGCCTTCGCGTTCGGGCGGGTCCGGCGCCGGATCGTGGCGGTCAGCGGCGGCGCGGTCGTCTCCCAGGCCAGGCAGCCCGCCGTCTTCGACGCGATCGTGTTGCACGAGCTCGGCCACATCAAGAACCGCGACATCGACCAGACGTATCTGGCCGTCGCGGTCTGGTGGGCGTTCGCCGTAGCCGCGCTGCTGCCGATGGCCGGCCTGCTGATCAGCGGGAAGCTGAGCCCGCCGGGGCCGCTGATCTGGCGGGCGTTGGCCCTGGCCCTGGTCGTCTACCTGCTGCGGAACTCCGTCTTGCGCTCGCGCGAATTCGGCGCGGACGCGCGGGTGGCCGAACTCGACCCGGACACCAGCCTGGGCCAGGTGCTGGCCGGCCAGCCGCCGCGCCGCGGGCGGCGGATCTGGTACATGGGCTGGCTGCATCCGTCCGGCCAGGCCCGCGCGGCGGCTCTGCTCGACCCCGCGCCCCTGTACCGGTCCGGCTTCTGGGACGGCCTGGCCATCGGACTGGTCGCCGCCATGGGCGCCGCGGCCGGCCGGGACCTGGCCGAACAGTTCCTGACGCCAAGTCCTGGAACGGACCTGATACCGGCGTTCATCTTCGCGCTGTTTTCCGGGGCGGCCCTGACCGTGGCCATATGGCGGATGCGGCTGCTGCCCGGCGGGACGGCGACCGCGGGAGACTGGGCCGTCGGGCTGGGGCTCGGCATCGGCGTGGCCACCGGCCCGGTCATCGCCCTGGACACCGCGCTTTTCAAGGCAGTCGCCCCCGACAGCCTGCACACCGGTTCGTTCATCGTTCTTGCGCTATGGGTGCTGCTCGTCACGGTCCTGTTCGTGTCGTTCCCGGCCTGGATCGGACGGTGGGCGGACGCCTGGCAGCAGCGCGACAGACGCGTGCCCGCCCGCGCCGGGATGATGGTTGCCGCCGTGGCCACCTGGGTCGTTCTGGCCATCGGCATCGGCCTGGTCCTCACCAACTTCGTCTTTGTCGAGGGATTCGCCGCCTCCACCAAGACCGTCTGGGAACAGACGTGGACCTTCACCGGCTATGAGGCCGCCCGGACCACGAGCGCATGGGTGGTAATCCTGGTGTTCATTGCCGTCCCGCTGTCCGGCTTCCTGGCCGGCGTCCGGCGGTCCCCGGGCGACGGCCGCACCGGCACGCCAGCTACCCGGCGGTGGCTCAAGCGCGCCTGGCCCGCGGCTCTGATCTGCCTGGCCGGCCTCGCGGCGGTCATCGCCGTCACCCTGGTCACGGCCGCCGTGGCCCGCGCGCACATCGCTCCCGCCATACGGTGGAACGGGCTTTACTTCGCTGGGTTCGTTCTTTCCGAAGTGCAGATGGTCATCCTCGTCGCCGTCATCATCGCCCTGATCGCCGCCGCGGTGCTCCCCTACGAGTTGTCCGACACGATCGCCATTGTCGTCGCCGGGGTCGTCGGGGCACTGGGCGCCCTGGCCGTGATAGGCACGCTGACCCTCGGCCATTGCGCGGCGGCGTTCAGCCCCACCTACAACAACCCGCCCGCCAACAACTGCCCCGGACATCCCGGGTTCCTCACGCCGGGCATCTTCCCGGCCGCGATCGAGGCCGCGTTGGTCGGAATCCTCCTGATTCCGGCGGCCCGTTACGGCGGGATCCTGATGGCCCGCCGAGCCCGCGTGACCGGCCGTCCCTCATGGCGTGCCAGGGCTCTGCGGTGGCTGGCCGCAGGCGTCGCGGCTGCGGCCGTGATCGCCGGGATCGCGGTGCGGGTCCCGGACGCCAGCGCGCACGGCGTCCAGCCGATAGGCACCATCGGCCAGGACGGCTGGGTACAAGGACCCGGCTACGAATTCCGGCTATTTCCTGACTGGTACGAAGTCCCCAGGAACCTTCCCCCTGGGGATAAAACATTTGAGAATGACCTAACCGATTCCGGGAATCCTGGCTACCTTAACCTCGCGCTAACGGCGGTAAGCCCAGGTACGGTGATCCGCGTCGCAGGATCTCGCCCATTTTCCCTGGGCGGAGAAAAGGCGAGAATCCTGCAGTACAATGATAAGTACGATTTCTTCCACGAGCGACTGTATAGCATCCGTAACAACACGGAATACATTATCGAGTTTCTCGTAGAACGCAGCGACCTCCCCCCTCTTGTGCATGGTATCAACCAGATGGTCAATACCTGGCGCTGGACCGCAACGCCAGCTATCTTCCCGGCGAGGCCCAGCACAGGTCCCGCTTCACCGGCCGCTGCGCCACACTTCACCCAGACGGCTTCCACGGCGCAGCTCACTCAGGCACTTCTTCCAGCGCAGGCACTTGGCGCGGGCGCTGCAGGAATCAACTCGGGCACGGACCTTGCAGCTGTGGTTGGTCTATGCGGTGACCCGCTCCCGGGCGGAGCCCGGCTGACCGCATATGAAACACTCCAGGACGGTCAGGCCGGGCAATATCTTGAAGAGTTCATTATCGAATGGGATAGCCCGAGAGATGCGGCCGTTCTCATAAGCAACGATCATGCTGCTCTCGACAAGACCGGCAGATGCAGCTACGGCTCAGGCGGACAGAAGGTTGAATTCGCAGGAGACGAATCGGGAACGGTGCCTCAGGAATGCGGTAACAGTCTGTACGTGGCAACCCAGGTGTCCATCCCATCGGTGCCGTTGTCCGGATCCCACGCTTCGGCGCAGTGTGGTCTTTATACGATTTCGGTCACGATTCTCGGCGGTGCCGGATCAACTGTTGATCATGAGACGGCTGACGGGTATCTAAGCGGTGCCGTTGGAAGGCTACAGCAGGTTTTGGGTTAGGCTCGATATGTAGTGCGCCATAGAATGCCGGTGGATGCGGCCGAGGGCGTCGCAGGGGTGGGCTGCCCAGGATTTAGCGTGCGTGTTGCTGCGCGGCCAGATCGGCCCAGGTCACCGTCATGACCGGCCGGTCAGTATTCGGCTTGCCACCGTGCTGGGCGGTAACGTTCCCGGAACGGTCCGGGCGAAGCGTCGGTTCTGTGGTGAAGGTGCAGCAGGCAGGCGCGCGGCCGCAGCAGGCGGCTGATGTCGCGGGCCGTGGGTTCTGGCTGGCATCGCCCGCGACGGCGCTGGTGCTGGGCGGGCTGGTGCCGGCGTGGATGATCGCCGATGTGCCGCTGGCCGGCCTGGCGCATCAGGGCCTGGCCGCCACCGGCGGTTCCGTTCCGGTCTGGGTCTCGGCTCCCTAATAAGAGTTAACGGGTCCGCTATCCGGCAGACTCGGTCGAAGGTGGCCACCGGCAGGTGAGCACTGCGTCTCCCTGGGCTTGGAGCCCTGCGCAAAGACTGTGCCCCTGCCGGTGTCCGGGAGAGTTGATCGCTGCTGGGATGTCGTGCCCGCCGTGCGGCGTGAGCAAGACGCCGGACCCGGCCCGGGCACGGAGGCTGACCCGCGCCCAGGTCGCCGCGGCGCTCAAGCGCGCCCGCCGCTGGGACATCGCGGGCAAGACCGACGCGATCCTGGCCGCGCTGTGCGGTGAGCACCTCGGACAGCCGGCCGCGCTGACCGCCGCCTACGCCGCCACCGCCCGGTCCCTGATCGCGGTGATCACCACCCTCAACGCCCAGGTCAAGATCCTGGAGGAGCAGGTGAGGGACCATTTTGGATCCTGCCGGGTATGGGCAATCAGCCTGTGGGCCACCATTGCCCAGGCTTCGGTGATGGTGTGGACGAACGGATACTCTCCCACCACGAGACCTACATCTACGGGTCATCCATGGTCTCGTCATGGCCTGCCGCCAGTCTGCGCCAGCTGTCGTCGCCGAGTGGGAGTGAGGTCACGGGTGTTATGTCCGCGCATGTGAGTCTGAGCACGCGTGCCAGCGATACGTTCACCATCTAGCGCAGGGCGGAAGCGAGGCGCCCGCGCGGCGCAGTCCGCGCGGGCGCCTCGCCCGGTACCCGGCAAAAGCTCCCTGCATATCAGTCAGGTGCCGATGCGCGTCACGATCGGGCTGCCGCGGTCTGCCGGGAGGGCTCGCGGGCGGGGGCGTCCTGGTGACGGGTCAGCGGGCCGCGGCGCAGCAGCGCGCCGCAGATGACCGCGCCGACCGCGAAGATGGCGGCGCACCACCAGAACACCGTGGTGTAGCTGTGGATCAGCGCGAGGTGGATCAGCTGCGGTGATGGCCGCCCGTGCAGGTGGCTGGCCAGGTAGCTGGTGGCGGCGCTGGCCGCGATCGTGTTCAGCAGCGCGGTGCCGATCGCGCCGCCGAGCTGCTGCCCGGTGTTGACGCTCGCCGAGGCTATGCCCGCGTCGCGTGGTGCCACGCCGAAGGTACCGGTGTTGGCTGCCGCGGAGAATATGAGGCCGCTGCCGAAACCGGTCACGATGAGCGGTCCGAGCAGGGACGATGCGTAGCCAGTGTGCACGCCGATCCTGGTGAGCCAGGCCATGCCGGCCGCGTTGCTCAGCATGCCGAGGATGACCAGGGGCTTCGGGCCGAACCGCGGCATCAGCACGATGTTGCCCACGTTGGCCATGACGCCGATGACCGCCACCATCGGCAGCAGGGCGACGCCCGAGATGACCGGTGAGTAACCCAGGTTCAGCTGCATGTAGTAGATGAGGAACAGGAAGATGCCGAACAGGGCGGACCCGAAGATCAGCATGGTGAGGTAGGCGCCGCCGCGGTTGCGGTCCAGGATGACCCGGGGCGGCAGCAGCGGCTGCGCGGCGCGAGTCTGCCACGCGGCGAAGACGATCAGCAGCACGGCCCCGGCCGCGAGGAAGCTCCACGTCGACAGGGCGCGCCAGCCGTACGTCGCGGCGCTGGAGAAGCCGTAGACCAGGCAGAACATCCCGCCCGACACCGCCGCCACGCCCGGGATGTCCAGCCGGGCGCCCGGCGTCCTGGGCTGCCTGCCGAGCAGCAGCGTGCCTCCGGTGATCGCGATCGCGGCGAAGACCAGGTTGATGTACATGCACCACCGCCACGACGCGTAGGAGGTCAGCGCGCCGCCGATCAGCAGTCCCAGACCCGAGCCGCTGGCCGCGACCGCGCCGTAGACGCCGAACGCCTTTCCCCGTTCCTTCGGGTCGGTGAACGTCGTGGTCAGCAGGGACAGGGCTGACGGCGCCAGCAGCGCGGCGAAGACGCCCTGGCAGGCGCGCGCGGTCACCAGCATCGTGAAGCTGACCGAGGCGCCGCCGATGGCGGAGGCGGCCGCGAACCCGGCCAGCCCGGTCAGGAAGGTCACCTTGCGGCCGATCAGGTCGGCGAGCCGCCCGCCGAACAGGAGCAGGCTCCCGAACGACAGCGAATACGCGGTCACGATCCACTGCCTGTCGGCGTTCGTGAACCCCAGCGCGCGCTGCGCCGACGGCAGCGCGAGGTTCATCACGGTCACGTCGAGGACGATCATGAGGGCGGCGAAGCAGATGGTGGCGAGGATCAGCCACCGCCGTGAGTCCGCCGCGCCGGCGTTGACGATGCTACTGAATCGTCTGGTTGGCGTATAGGTCGCTGACATTTGGTTCCTCCGGGAAAGTTTTCCGCTCACACCAGGGCTACGAACGGGCAGCCGCCCGGGGGACAGCCCGGGCCGGGACGTGGTGTGCCGGCGCCGGGGCGGAAGATTAGAGTCCCGGGCGTTGTCCCGTGCGCTGCGGTTCGTTCGTTGTGCAGACAGAGCCACTGACTGCGGAGGTTGCGATGCAGTACGCCCTGATGTTCTACGCCGAGCCCGGCTACGGCGAGGCGCTGCCGGAAGCGGAGCGTGAGGCAGTGCGCGCCGACTTCCTGGCGCTGACCGATGACGCCCGGTACGTCGGCGGTGCGCAGCTGCAGCCCGCCGAGACGGCGACCTGCGTGCGGGTGGCCGGAGGCCGGACGCTGATGACCGACGGCCCGTTCGCGGACACCAAGGAGGTGCTCGGCGGCTTCGCCTTGATCGAGGCGGCCAACCTGGACCAGGCGATCGAGGTAGCGGCGCGCATCCCGATCACCCGGTTCGGCGGCGTGGTGGAGATCAGGCCGGTGGTGCCGCGCTGAGCGCGCTGGAGGAGGTCTTCCGGGCCGAGTGGGGCCGGGTGCTGGCCTCGCTGGTCGGGTTCCTCGGTGACTTCGACAAGGCCGAGGACGCGGTGCAGGAGGCGTTCGCGATCGCGGCGGAGCGCTGGCCCGCATCGGGGGTGCCGCCCAACCCAGGTGCGTGGCTGACCACGACGGCCCGTAACCGGGCGATCGACCGGATCCGCCGGGAGCGCACCCTGGCCGGGAAGATCCACCTACTGCCGGAACCGGAGGCCGTCGTGGACGAGTTCGATGACACCGTGATCAAGGACGAACGGCTCGAGCTGATCTTCACCTGCTGCCACCCGGCGCTGCCGCTAGACGGGCAGGTGGCGCTCACGCTGCGGGCTCTGGGCGGGTTGGAGACCGCCGAGATCGCCCGAGCGTTCCTGGTCTCCGAGGAGACCATGAAGCGGCGACTGTCCCGCGCCAAGGCCAAGATCAAGGCGACCGGGATCCCGTTCGCGGTTCCCGGCGCGCACCTGCTCCCCGACCGTCTCGACGCGGTGCTGGCCGTCATCTACCTGATCTACAACGAGGGCTACAGCGGCCGGGTCGACCTCGCCGCCGAAGCCATCCGGCTCGGCCGGGTGCTCGCCACGCTCATGCCGGACGAGCCGGAGGCCCGCGGGCTGCTGGCGCTGATGATGATCCACCACGCCCGGCGGCGGGCCCGGTTCTCCGGCGAGGATCTCGTGCTGCTCGAGGATCAGGACCGTTCGCTGTGGGACCACGCGCAGATCGCGGCGGGACAGGCGGTGCTTGACCGGGCGGTCGCGCTGGGCGGTCGCGGCGCCTACGTCATCCAGGCGGTGATCGCGTCGCTGCAGACCGCCGAGCGGATCGACTGGCCGCAGGTCGCCGAGATGTACCGGCGGCTGGCCGACCTGACCGGCTCGGCGGTCGTCGAGCTCAACCGCGCCGTGGCGGTCGCCCAGGCCGGTGACCCTGCCGCCGCTTTGCGCGCCGTCGAGGCCCTCGACCTGGACGGCTACCTGTACTACCACTCGACCCGCGGGGAGCTGCTGCGCCGTCTTGGCCGCGGCGACGAGGCCGAAGCGGCGTACAGCCGGGCGCTGAAGCTGGCTACCACGGCCCCCGAGCGGCGGTTCCTGACCCGGCGGCTCGAACAGACCTGACCCCGGCTGTCCCCCGGGTGGCTGCTCGTTCGTGGCCCTGACAGAGTCCACTCCGACACAGAAGGAGATCTGCATCAATGAACGTGATGATGGTGCGCGCCAAGATCAAGGAAGAAAACGTCTCCGACGCGCAGGCAGCCACCGAAAAAGTCATCCAGGCGCTTGCGCAGGCACGCCCAGTTGGCGTCCGGTACGCCGCGAGCATACTCAGCGACGGCGACACATTTGTCGCGTTCCTGGAGCGTGAGCCCGGTCAGGAGCATCCCCTGAGCACGTTTCCCGCGTACGCGGAGCTCGTGGAGAACCTCAAGCAGTGGTACGCGGAGCCGCCGACTGTGGAGTACATGACGGTCATCGGCTCGTACCGGCTGTTGTGAGCCCCTGGCCCGTCCCGCGGCCGGCCGTACTCGCCGCGGCCGGCCGTGCGTCTGCCAACACTGGCGGCACGGCCAGAAGGCGGGCCGAGACTGGTCCTCTGAGTGATGGCGCGCCCGATGGCATGCAGGGCATGCCGATGCTTCGGGAGCGGCATCGACCGGGCGGAACACCGAGATCACCCGGGAAACAACTGCTGCCGGTCAGGCGTGCAGCCCGGTGACCATTTCTGCGGCGGCCGCGAAGGCGGGATCGCCCGTAGCTGTGTGCGCCGGCGACGGGATCCGCCTGATGGCGGATGTCTCATGCTGCCCCGGGGCGGCACGGTAAAGACAATGTCGCCGCGGGAAGGCGACAGTCGCCGCGGTCGGCGCAGGCTGATCGCTACGGAGGAATTATGACGAACTCGATCATGCCGCCGAGTCCAGCACGACTGACAGAGGACAGACGGTGCCTGCATCAGCCCCCGTGCCCAGGTGCGCTGGAACCGGATCGCCTCGCCGCCCGGCTGGTTGCTCGTTACCCCGATCAGGGCTGGAGCCTGCTGTGCAACGGAATGGTGGTGCTCGACGACGGCGGTCAGCTACTTCCAGATGGCCGGATCGTCTCCCCGGCTGCCGCGCGTCCCGGTGCTGCCGTGTGAAGGATAAAATAGCGGCGCCAAAAGTGAAAGGGCAAAGCAGGTGAGCATTACCGACCGGGCGCACCACAACAGACGGCCACCGACTTCACGAATGCACAGAGCGCCCGGTTCGGGACACGTTCGGGCAGCTCATTCTGGAGGCCGAGGTGCCGAGCAGGTAAGGCAGATCTCGCGTCATGAGCAGTGGGACGCTCCTCACGAAGGGTGATCTTCGGCGAGGTGGCCGGAACGGCCGGATTCTGGCGATCTTCGCCGGGCACAGGTCCGGCCCAGGTGCTACTCCGGACAGGTAACCGATACCGGCTGCCGGCCTCCGGCGGTAGAGCCGCCGGTGAGCACTTCAGAGTCGCGAGCAGTCTCGGCCGCGATATCCCGGCCACGGACCTGACCTGCCCCGCGGGCCCGCGGCTCAGCGCAGCGGCACGTGGCGCCCCGATCTGCGTCTCATCACAAACAAGCCGCCCAGCAACCACAAGCGTGCAGATCGGCTCGGCGCGTCCTGTGGCCATCGAACAAGGGCCCAATTCTTGACGTGGGTGGACTGGGAATGGGAGACACAGGCTGTGACTTTGCTCAGGACCACGAAGGTCAGAACTGCAGCAGCTCGCGGACCTCGACGCAGCCGTAGGTCGGCAATCTGTTTGCCCATTCAAGGGCAGCGTCCATGCTGGGGAGATCCATGATGTAGAAGGCCTGGATCTGCCGCTTGCCTTCGGCGAACGGCCGACGCTCCACCGCCGCGTCAATCGCGTGCCCGGCTATCGCGGTCTGCACGAGACGAGCCTCGGTCGAGGCCGGGGCGAGTGCACCGTTGAGCACGAACGCATCCGTGGCCTTCACCTGCGTGTCGAACTCGGCCCAGGCCTGGAAGTCGGACTCGTCGCCGCTCGTCGCATCGGCGTCGGCCCACATCAGCATCAGGTAGCGCATACCTGACGGTATCTCGGAGGTCCGACATTGATCCGGGACGCGGCAAGTGCCCCGGCTCAGGCAGATCCACGCTTGCGGCGGGGATGCGCGCTTCGCCCTTCTCGCCGACCGGTCACGCAAGGTGAGCCCACAAGTGCTCCGGCAGATCCCTGCCGATTACTTATGGCTAGCGGCTGGTCCGGCCGGCTGTCCGAAACTTCACATATTGTCTGGTCCTGTGCGCGTCATTGACGCTCTCGGCGCGCTTCCGGGCCAGCGCTATGAGGCATCGCGCCGGTGACCGAAGATCACGACGCCCTCCGGCCGGCGTGCATGATCGGTCAACTGCGCGCAAACGGCATGGGGCGAGATAATGCCTGAATGTCGTGGGCTGTGCGCGCGGTGCAATTGCCAGATGGTGACCGGCCGGCTGAGCTGTGGGTCGATGCGGCCGGATGCCTGGCCGCTGAGCCGGTCCCTGCCGCCGAGCGGCTTCCAGGCCGGTACGTCGCGCCCGGTCTGGTGGATGCCCATGCCCATCCCGCCGTGGGGCGGGAATCGGGGATGCCGGTGGCCCTGGATGCATCCGAGGCTCTGGATGTGCTGGCGGCGTGGGCCGCCTGCGGCGTGTGCCGCCCACGTCACCACGGATGCGGTCGCCGACCTGGTGCGGGCGGGCGTGGATTCTATCGAGCATGGCACGGCGATCGATGAACCGGCGCTGCGGTTGATGGCCCGGACCGGGGCTGCCTGGACGCCGACCTTGTGCGCGGTGCTCGGTCTTCCCGATACAGCCTCGGAGGCTGCCCGGCGGCGGGTCGCCGAGTACCGGCAGCGGCTTCCTGAACTGCTGCCGCTCGCGGAACGCCTCGGCGTGCCCATACTGGCCGGGACAGACACCGCCGGGACCATCGCCCGTGAGGTTGCGCTGCTGGCCGGGCATGGACTCGAACCAGCCGCCGCGCTCAGGGCCGCGACTACCACCGGGTACCGTTTCCTCGGCGAGCCCTTCGGCCAGGCCGGCCAGCCGGCCACGCTGGTGACCTACCAGGACGATCCCCGCGAGGATCTCGCGATACTGTCCTCACCAAGCGCGATCATCATTGATGGAGTCCGCGTCCGCTGACCCTACGCAGCCGGCACACGATCCCCGCCGCCACCGGCTCGGCACAATGATCCATTGCCGAGCGTGATCATACACGTTATCTCGACAGCGCCGAGCGCTTTATACACGGGTGATCCGTGTCGCTCCAGTGTTCTCGCGTCACACGCTGGGATGGTGCTGAAATGAGCAGCTTCCCGTGTCTTGTGCGTTTCGTATCAGGGTCTGGCCAGGTCCGTTACCGGTTGGGTGATCGGCTGGTGGACCGGTATCTGGAGTTCGTGGCGGGCCGGGGCCGGACTCCCGGGTCGGCGATGCAGCCATACAGAACGAATTGGCGGCTACGGCCTGTCATTCCCGGCCCGGCGGCTACCGGGCGTGGCTTGGCTGCGCCCGCCTCGGCGTGTCGCGGGCTGGATGGGTCCGTAAGGCGACCGAGGGCGGATCGGCCCGGCTCACGCGGGTGGCCCGGCGCGCCTCCCCCAGACGCCGATGTGCGCGAACCCGCACCCCAGGAAGTCAGGTTCACCGGGCCGGGCGGCCAGGCGGGCAGCTTCGTCCGCGGTCATGACACCGGCGCAGATCATGGGCTCGGATAGGGCCGCCATGCTCAGCTGGTAGAACTCCGCCAGCGCCGTTCCGGGCTGGGCGATGTCGAGCTCGGCGTCAGCGCCGATGTCGGCCAGGCCCAGCTGGTGGATCTGCCGCAGCAGGGCCCGGCCCTGGCCCAGCGACCCGTGCGGGAAAGCCTCATGCCACGCCGCGGGGTGAGCCGCCCAGAGCGGATCGTAATCAGCCAGCCACATGCCGAAGTCGGCCTCCTCGGCCACCAGCCAGCCGCCGGGCGCCAGCCAGGATGCCATCCGCCGCAGCGCGGCCATCCGGTCCGCGATGTGCATCAGCACCGCGCGGACGTGCACCAGGCCGAACGATCCCTCGGGGAAGCCATCGGTGCGGACGTCGTGGCGCAGCACGGTCAGGTTCGGCAGCGACAGCCCGGACAGGAAGCCGGTCTGCACGTCGGTCACGGTGACCTGCCCGCGGGGAGCCACGTCCTGGCGCAGCCAGCGCGCGATCGAGCCGCGGCCGCCGCCCACCTCCAGGCAGCAAACGTCCGGGGCCAGGCCAAGGCGCCCGATCCGCCGCCTGGTCACCGGATCCAGGCGCGCGGCCAGCAGGTCCAGGCGGCGGCGCTCATCGGCCCCGCCATGGGGGAACGCATAGCGCCCGCCGGCGTCGGCCATATTCGTCCCTTTCCTCACAGTCCTCCTGCCCGATGGCACGGATAACGCAGATCGATGCCGCGCCGCAGGCACCCAGCCGCCCCGGCCAGTACCCATCATCGCGGGGTGGACGCCACGTGGAACACGCACCTGACCGTCAACACATCTCGTGGGTGGATGCCGGCCGTCGCCGAGATCATGAACCGGCACTTGGCGGCGGCCGGGTGGCGCTGACCTGCTGGGAGCCGTTCGACCGCGCCGACGAGCGGCTCAGTCCCCGGCTGCGCCGGGCGGACCTCGCCGCCGGCCTCCGCCAGGCGGGCTTCACCGACGTCGAGGTCCGGGACCGCCCGTCCTGGCTGGCACGCGAGCACGCGCTGTGGGAAGAGGCCGCCGCGCTCGACCCCGGCGATGACCCCGCGCTGCGGTCCTTCCATGAGGAAGGTGTGAGGTCCCTGCAGTGGGCCGACCTGCTCCGCCGCGTACTGGCCGTCGCAACCAACCCCCGATAAGATCTTCACACGGACCTGGGCCTGACCGCTTTGACGGACATCCATCGCCCCGCCGCGCAGGCCATGCCGGGGTGACCGGGGGACTGGCGCAGGCGCGCTACGGGATGAGGGCTAGCTGGCGTGCCCTGGCGACGGCCTCGGTACGGCTGGCCGCGCCGAGCTTGCCCAGGATGTGGCCGACGTGCTTTTTAACCGTGTCGAGGCTGACCACGAGCTCGCGGGCGATGGCATGGTTGGATATCCCGGCCGCCAGCAGCTGCAGCACCTCCAGCTCGCGGCTGGTCAGCGGCTCGACGATGCCCGGCACCGCGGCGGCGGTGCGCGGCCGGTGATCGGGCGTGGCGGGACCGGTGTCGAAGGCACATTGCAGCCGGACCAGGTAGCCGAGCGGGACCTCGGCGGCCGCCTGGCCGGTGCGCTGGGCCGCGATCAGCCGGCCGAGCAGCGCGGCCATCGGCGGCCCCTCGTCGGCGAAGACCCGTACGTAGCCCTGCGGGCAGGCGAGCGTAAGCGCGCCGGCCAGGGCCGTGACCGCGCCTGCTTCATCGCCGGTGGCCGCCAGCGCCAGAGCCCGCAGCGCGCCTGTCTCGATGAGGCTGCCGGTACGGCCCTGGGCGACCGCCGCGGTGTGCAGCCGGTCCAGCAGGGCGAGCGCCTGCCCGGGCCGGCCCTGGGCGAGCAGGATCCGGGCCAGCACCAGCTGGCCGGGCTCGCGGGCGTAGTCCGGCTCGTCGTCCGGGCCGAGGCCGCTCTCCTGCGGGAAACGGGCCGCCGCGGCCAGGTCGCCCTGGGCCAGCAGCAGCCGGGCCCGCTGGGCGGGAACCGGGTTGAGCAGGCCCGGCGGGGCTGGGTAGGCCTGCCCTGCCTCTGTGATCGCTTCCAGTGCCCCGGCCGGATCGCCGGTGGCCTGCCGGAGCATCGCCAGCGTGGCCAGGCCGTGGGCCAGCGGGACGGTGTAGACGAACTGGCGGCACAGCGCGATGCCCTCGGTGGCATAGCGCAAGGCGCGGTCGAGCTCATCCCGCTGGTAGGCGATATCGGCCAGGCCCACGGAGCCCAGTCCGGCGGCTGGCTGCGGCCGGCCGGCGGTGACGAGGGTGTCCAGGACCCGCTCGCAAGTCAGGGCGGCCGCGTCCAGGCGGCCCTGGGCGCGGCGGAGCAGGGCCAGCGAGTAGTAGCCCCACGCGGTTATGGTGAGGTGGCCGATCTCGCGCCACCCGGTGACGCTGGAGGCGAAGGCGCGTTCGGCCTCGGTGAGCCGACCGCGCAGCCATTCGGCCACGGCCAGGAATCCGTGTGCGGAGGCGCTCAGCAGCCGTTCTCCGGGTTTGATCTCGGCCAGGGCCTGCGTGGAGAACGCGGCCGCAGCCTCGGCGTCGCCATGAAACTGGGCGAGATAGCTGCGGTGCAGCGTGGTCAGGGCCGGGACATTGATCAGGTAGCTGGCCACCACGCCGCCGGCTGGCTCGAACAGTTCATCGGCCCAGCCGGTCGGCGCGCACTTAACCGCGTCAAGGAGCGGTTCCACAACCTCGAGATGGCCGCTGGTGGCGGCCATGAGGGCCTGCGCCAGCAACAGCCGGGGACGGGATCTGACCACCTCAGCGGGGAGGACCGACAGCCACCGGTGGATGGTCGCGGCCTCGCCGCGGGTGCTGTAGACCAGGTCAAAGTGCTGCTCGATGATCCGGGCCGCCCAGGCCATCTCGCCGACCTCGGCCGCGTGGCCAATGGCGTCATCGGCCATCCCATGCTCCTCGTACCAGGACGCGGCGTTGCGGTGCAGCTGGGCCAGGCGGCCGGGCTGCTCTTGCTGCAGGCGGGCGCGGAGCAGGTCGGCGAACAGGTGGTGATAGCGCCACCAGCCGCGCACCTCATCCAGCGGGAGCAGGAACAGCCCTGCCCGTTCGGCCTGCTCGAGCAGCGCCTGGCTATCCTTGCGGCCAGTGACGGCGTCGCACAACGGGCCGCTGAGCCGGGCCAGCACCGAGGTCTCGAGCAGGAAGGTGCGCAGTTGCTCGCCCTGCCGCTCGAGCACCTCTTCGGCCAGGTAGTCCAGGACATACCGGTGGCTGCCGGTGAACGCGGTCACGAAGGCGGCGGCATCATCCTGTCCGCGCAATGACAGCGCGGCCAGCTGCAACCCGGCCGCCCAGCCCTCGGTCCGGGCCGCCAGCGCCGCCACCGACGCGTCCGGCAGGGCCGACGCCGCGTGCTGGAGCAGCTCGGCTGCCTCCGAGGGCGTGAACCGCAGCTCGGCCTGGCGTACTTCGGCCAGCTGGCCGCGGGCGCGCAGCCGCGCCAGCGCCAGCGGCGGATCGCTGCGGCTGGCCAGCATTACGGATATCCCGGCCGGCCGGTGCTCTAGCAAGAAAGCGAGCGACTCATGCACCTGCTGCGATCCGATCACGTGGTAGTCATCGAGGACCAGCAGGGCCTCCTCCCCGGCCAGATCGTTGATCAGCGCCGTGACCAGGCCCTGGAACGACGACGGCGCGGGCGGCCCGAGCAGCGGGGCCAGGCGGTCGCCGGTCCCGGGACGGACCCGGTCCAGCGCGGCGACCGCGTGACGCCAGAACCGGGCCGGGTCGTTATCCCCCCCGTCCAGCGACAGCCACCCGGCCGGACGCCTGCCGCTCTCGGCCCAGTCAGCCAGCAGGACCGTCTTGCCGTACCCGGCCGGGGCGCAGACCAGGACCAGCCCCCGCGCCAGGCCCTCATCCAGGCGCGCCGTCAGCCGAGGCCGCGACACCAAGTCCGGCCGCGACGCGGGCATGTGCAGCTTGGTGGCGAGGAGGACATCCCGCTCCAGCGCCGTCACCGACGACTCAGCCAATGCTGACCTGCATGCTCACCGCCTCCAGCAATCCTTCCTACGGCTGCGGGGGGACCATCACAGCCCGTAAAAACATCGTATAACGATGCAATTGCCGGCCGCATCCTGGTGCCCGATGCCTCCACAAAGACTCCACCCCAGTAGAACTTCCGGGTGACGCCCGGCGTGCCGTGTCCACCCGTCGGACCCATGTCCGGCTGCTCCCGGCGCAGTACCCACCCGCGCCTTCTCCGAAGGGCTCTCCGACACCGGCGACCTGACCGGGCGCGGCCGCCCGTACGCGCGCGGCGCGGTCACCGGCGCCGGCACGTTCCTGGGCGGCATCCTGCACACGCTGCCGTTCCTCATCCCCCAGTACCGGCTAGCGGTCCTCTGAGTCGCTCCCGGTGAGGAAGGTATGAGGCGATGACGCGGCAGGTGCCGCCCGAAAGTGGACAGATCGGGTGGAATCCTCAGCGGTCGCCGGCGGAACGAGGCCGCGTCAGGGGATCAGGCCCAGCTCGCGGGCGCGGGCGACGGCCTCGGTGCGGTTGGCCGCGCCGAGCTTGCCCAGGACATGGCCAACGTGCTTCTTGACCGTGTCCAGGGTGACCACGAGCTGGCCGGCGATGGCCTGGTTCGACCGGCCGGAGGCCAGCATCTGCAGCACTTCCAGCTCACGGCTGGTCAGCGGGTCGACGATGCCGGGCACCGATGCGGTGCCTGAGCCTGGTCCTGACGCGGCAGGCCCGGTGCTGAAGGCCCGCTGCAGCCGGGCCAGGTAACCGAGCGGGACTCCTGCCGCCACCTGGCCGGTGCGCTGCGCGGCGATGAGCCGGCCGAGCAGCGCGGCCATTGGCGGGCCTTCGTCGGCGAAGACCCGCACATAACCCTGCGGGTAAGCCAGCAGGAGCGCCTCGGCCTGGGCGGTGACCGCGCCTGTTTCGTCGCCGGTGGCCGCCATCGCCAGCGCCCGCAGCGCGCCGGTCTCGATCAGGCCGTCCATCCGGTCCTGGGCGGCGGCCGCGGCGTGCAGCCGGTCCAGCAGGGCGAGCGCCTGCCCGGGCCGGCCCTGGGCGAGCAGGATCCGGGCCAGCACCAGGTACCCGGGCTCGCGCGCGTAGTCTGGCTCATCGTCCGGGCCGAGGCCGTTCTCCTCAGCGAAACGGGCCGCGGCGGCCAGGTCGCCCTGGGCCAGCAGCAGCCTGGCATATTGCGCCGGAACCGGGTTAAGCAGGCGCGCCGGGCCCGGCGGGGCCGGTCCCGCCACGCCGATCGCCTCCCGGGCCCCGGCCGGATCACCGCTGGCCTGCCGGATCCACGCCAGCGTCGCCAGGCCCGCGGCCAGCGCGGGAGTGTAGACGAGCTGGCGACACAGCGCGATGCCCTCGGTCGCGTGGCGCAGCGCGAGATCGAGCTCGTTCCGCTGGTAGGCCACCTCGGCCAGGCCCACGTAGCTCAGTCCTGCGGCCGGTGGCGGTCGGCCAGACGGCACGGCGGTCTCCAGGGCCTGCCGGTACGTCTGGACCGCCGCGTCCAGGCGCCCCTGGGCGCGCCGGATCAGCGCCAGCTCGTAATAGCCCCACGCGGTCAGCATGGGCTGGCCGGTCTCACGCCACCCGGCGACGCCGGACACGAACGCGCGTTCGGCTTCGGCCAGCCTGCCATGGAGCCACTCGGCCATGGCCAGGAATCCGTGCGCGGAGGCGCTTAGCAGCCGTTCTTCTGGCTTGATCTCGGCCAGGGTCTGCGTGGCGAACGCGGCCGTGCCCTCGGCGTCGCCGCGGAGCGCGGCGAGATAGCTTCGCTGGAGCGCGATCCCGGCGGCGATATTCGCCAGCAGGCTGCCGGCCCGGTCCGCGGTAGGCTCGAACGGCTCATCGGCGGCGTCTGCGGATGCGCGCTCGGCTGCGTCGAGCAGTGGTTCCGCCGCCTCCGCCCGGCCGCTGGTAATCGCCAGTTGTGCCTGCGCCAGCAATAGCCGGGGGCGCGACCGGACCAGGTCATCGGGCAGCGCCGACAGCCACCGCTGAACCGTCGCCCCTTCTCCGCGCAGGTAGAACAGTTCGTCGAAGTGCCGCTCGATCAGCCGGGCCGCCCAGGTCATCTCCCTGGCGGCCGCCGCGTGCCGGATCGCCTCATCGGCCAGCCCGTGCCCGGCGTACCAGGTGGCCGCGTGGCGGTGCAGTTGCTCCGCGCGTCCGGGCTGTTGCTCCAGGCGGGCGCGGAGCAGGTCGGCGAACAGACGGTGGTAGCGCCACCAGCCGCGCACCTCATCCAACGGCACCAGGAACAGCCCCGCCCGCTCCACCTGCTCCAGCAGGGCCTGGCTGCCAGCTCGGCCAGTTACCGCGTCGCACAGCGGGCCGGACAGCCGTTCCAGCACCGAGGTCTCCAGCAAGAAGGTGCGCACCTGCTTGTCCTGCCGCTCGAGCACGTCTTCGGCCAGGTAGTCCAGGACATAGCGGTGGCTGCCGGTGAACGTGGCCACGAAGCTGTCGACGTCGGTCCGCCCGCGCAGCGACAGGCCGGCCAGCTGCAGCCCGGCCGCCCAGCCCTCGGTACGCGCGGTCAGCGCCGCCGCAGCCGCGTCAGGCAGGGGCGCACCGGGCCGCGCTTCACCGGGCGCGGCCGCGACCTGCTGCAGCAACGCCGCCGCCTCCCCCCGCGTGAACCGCAGTTCCGCAGCGCGCAGCTCGACCAGCTGCCCGCGGGCCCGCAATCGGGCCAGCGCCAGCGGCGGATCGCTCCGGCTGGCCAGCACCAAGTGCAGCCCCGTCGGCCGGTGCTCCAGCAAGAACGCGAGCGACTCGTGCACGGGCTGGGCGCCGATCACGTGATAGTCATCAAGGACGAGCAGCGCCTCATCTGGCCGGGCGGCCAGTTCATTGATCAGGGCCGTCACCAGACCCTGGAACGACGACGGCGCGGGCGGGCCGAGCAGCGGTGCCACCCGTTCGCCGATCCCGGGCCGGGCCCGGTCCAGCGCGGCCACCGCGTGGCGCCAGAACCGGGCCGGGTCGTTATCGCCCGCGTCTAGCGACAGCCACGCGGCCGGGAGCTCGCTATGCTGGGCCCAGTCAGCGAGCAGGACCGTCTTGCCGTACCCGGCCGGCCCGCAGACCAGCACCAGCCCGCGCGCCAGGCCCTCATCGAGCCGCGCGGCCAGCCGCGGCCGCGGCACCAGGCCCGGCTGCGGCGCGGGCATGTGCAGCTTGGTCGCCAGCAGGGCATCCTGCTCCAGCACGGCAACCCCGGATGAGGCCGCCGCGGGCGGCTCAACCATCGCTCACCTGCGCGCCCCGCGTCTCCGGAGACCTTCCCGTATCACTGCCGGAAGGAGGACCTATTCGTAAGCTGGTCAAGTCCCTGCTTTCCCCAGGCGGGTAGCCGCAAACGCTGGGTGCGATCAGCTCGGCGCCCGATGCCGCCTCCGGCGGGCTCGCAACGTACGGACCACCACATTCCGGGCCTGCCGCCAGTAGGACTTTGCCGTGATGATCGACCGGGCCACCAAAGCCGACCAGGGCTGATGCCCCTCAGCAAAGCGGTACGCGCTGCCGCAGACTCATGTAAACGGCACTGCGCTGCACCAGGCTGCACAGATTCCGGGCAGCGGCGGTTTTCTACCCATTTTTCTATCCGAAGAGGCAACGCAGCGGAGTCGAGGAGTTCTTTCCCCTGGTCACAGTAGCAAGATGGAGTAGGTGATCCGAGTTTGCTACTAGCTTCCCAAGCTGATAGTGCGGGTTCGATTCCCGTCACCCGCTCCAAAGCAAAGACCCAGTTTGGGGCCGTTTCCCGAACACTGGGCCGTCCTTCTAGGAGCAAATCGTACGGTGGGCCATTAGCGTGCCATTAGGAGCCCCGTCAGCGGACTGTCAGTTGCTACGGCTTCTAATCAAGCGGCGCCGCTGCGCGGCGCCGGGTCCGGCGCTCCCCGCGCCGGGCTCTGCGCTTTGGGGCGCCCGCCCGGCGCGCCCGTGCCGTCCCGGCCTTTAGCGGCGATGCTGACCTAACCGGCTCATCAGGGGCGCACTGGTACAGGGGCATGCCCGACTGCTCAGCTCAGTTAGCCGATGCCGAGCTGCTTACGGCGCACCGCGAGAACCGTCGCGAGGACGTCCATCGGATGCGCGTCGGCCGGCGGTGGCGGGCTTACCTGGGCCTCAACGGCGTCCCTGAGCCGAAAGCCCTCTTGCTGCCGGTCGTTCAGGGTCATGTGCCGGTACCCGCGCAGATAGCGTTCCGCCTGCCGGACAGTCCTGTCGGAGAGCCGCGACACGTCCACCGCCCGGGCCCAGGCGAGCAGGGACGGCGGCACTGCCCGGGAGCAGGCTGGCCCGCCGGCACCGCGTCAGGGCCCGGCTGCGCTGACCGCTGCCACCAGCGCCTGCGCATTGCTCACCTCCGCCGGGCGGTACCGCTCTTGCTCGCCGGGTCCAGGTACCCGTGAGGAGCTGCGCCGCCAGGCCCGTCCTCGCAGTATCGCATATCGATCTCTCACATCCATCTCACAGCCTGGCCAGGCGGCATCGGACGCGGCCTCTCTGCATCGGACATTTAGCAGATGCTGACCTCCGGATACGGATTCCGGTGCACCTGCCAGCCGTCCTGCACTCGTCTACGGATCTGAAGGTTGTGATAGCTCCGTGCACTCTGTACCTGGCTGGCCTGCGCAGCCGCATGACTGCCCGGCCCAGGCTCGCCGTCCTTCTTTGACCGCCCAGCCTGCGATCCCGAGCGACCACGCCGTCGAGCCACCAAGCACCCACAAGGTGTTAGCAGCCAGCCCGGCGAACTCGGCGATCGCCAAGTAGGTGCATAGCAGGTTCTGGGCTCCCTCCCCGGCGGTCGCAGATGATCCCAGCCGGGCGCCGATACGCCGCTTGGCCACCCCGAGAGACCGAACCGACCTCGACGCCTAGGTGGTTGATGGTGCCGCCCGGTCCGTTGCCGGGGGAGTTCAGCAGCAGCAGCTTCAGCGGCGGGTCCTCCACGGCGAAGTTTGGCGTACCCGGGCCGCAGCTTGGCCGGTGCGACCCCGAACAGCCTGGAGTAGAAGGCCACAGCGGCGTCGAAGTCGCTGACGTTGATCGAGAGCTGGACGCGGGACATCGGTTCACCTTCGCGGGTCGGTCTAGCAGCACTCATTGCAGCTGCCCGGCAGGTCCAGGGCCGCCAGGATGCGCAGGCCATCGGCCAGCCGGTCATCGGCCAGGTCGTAGCGGACCCGGCGGCCTTCCGCGGTCGCGGTCACCAGCCCGCACTCGCGCAGGCAGGTCAGGTGATTGGACAGGTTGGCCCGGGTCGTCCCGAACGCCTCGGCCATCTCGGCCGGGTACCCGGGACCGTCGATCAGGTGGACCAGCACGCGGCGGCGGGTCGGGTCGGCCAGCGCCGTCCCCACCCGGGCCAGGATTCCCAGGTCCACTTGAACTGATACAGTCATACCTGTACTATACAGTGAGTACTGAATCAAGCAAGCCTGACCGCGGTGAGGAGCACGAGATGGGCACGACCGCAGAGATCAGCGAGCCCGCCAGTGAGCTGGAACGTCTGATCGCAGACCTGTCGGGGTCCGGGCTGCAGGGGGTCTTCGTCTTCGGCGTCGACTGCCACCTTGCGCACCTCGCCGGAGCGACAACGCCCCTGTTCCGCGGGGCGGCCGACCGGCGCTGGTGGCACGTCGAACTCGGCGACGACGCGGCGAGCCGGACGATCGACGTACGAGTCGATGAGGTCACCGGCGTCCGGTTCGCGCGCAGGCCCAGCCTGTTCCCCGCCTGGCCGGGGCAGGAGGTCTTGACCGTGGAATTCCTCGGGCCAGGCGGGGAGGGCGTGCTGCACTGCTTCGTGCACGACCTGTATGACGGCCAGCGGATGCGGCCGGAGAAGCTGCAGGCCTGGCAGGCGCTGCGCGAGCGGTACGGCAACCGTGACGAGTCCAGCGTCGACCAGGGCAGGCTCCTGCCCCCGGCTGCCTGAACCATCGAGACCACTGGGTCACGCGAGCTGACAGCAACAGCGACAGCCAGCAGCTGGCATCGGCGGGCGGCAGCACCGCATAACGCCTGCACATCATCTGCGAACTTGGGTTACGCCAGGCCTGGAAAACGGGCGGTCGTGCAACGGCGCCGCTCCTCCGGACCCGTAAAGGGTGCTGGTCATCGCTGCCCTGTCCGGCCGCGGGCGCGGCCCGGTCGGGGTATTACCAGGATCAGCCCTCGGCCAGTCGCACGTCAATATAACCGCGAGAAAAATTTCGCGTGTTCTATCTCGCGATGATTCTCTCGCGAGTTGTAGAGTCAGCGAGTATGAGCGACCCCGGCCCGAGCAGCGGTACTTGGACGCTGGTGACCGGCCACGGGCACGTGCTGGTCGAGATCGCTCGCAACCCCGAGGCCCGCATCCGGGACATCAGCCCGGTCGTCGGTCTGACTGAGCGCTCGGTCCAGGCCATCGTGGCCGACCTGGAAGCCGAGGGGTATCTCACCCGCACCCGCACCGGGCGGCGCGTCGTGTACACCGTGAACCGCGACAGCCTGTTCCGCCACCACGCCCAGGACGGACACCGGGTCGGCCCGTTCCTCGACCTGCTCGCCGACCACGGGACCGAGGTCACACCCGGACCGGATGACAACCGAAACCGGTGAAGGTATAGAGGCCCCGGGGCTCAGCATGAAGTTCCAGCATGCCTTGGCGTCTGGGCAGGCGGTGGTCTAGTTCGGCTTAGAGACCGCGCGGATAGGTGGATGGTCATGGACGCCTGGCCGGGCGGCTATCCCACCGGTAGAGAGTCCATGCCTGGCGGATGAGCCTGCGGACTGTGATGATCGCGTCGGCGAGGTCGAAGAACGCGTCGATGACGTCTTCGTTGCGTTCGTAGCAGCGCTGCAGCCGGTT
>Ga0335077_10001973_pt1 | contig 24487 bp, 19 predicted proteins | sample Lox_Sample_31_FD_207151 | JGI IMG/M metagenome (GOLD analysis project Ga0335077, IMG submission 207151) | Soil microbial communities from Loxahatchee National Wildlife Refuge, Florida, United States - Lox_Sample_3.1 | ecosystem: Environmental > Terrestrial > Soil > Wetlands | place: USA... | reverse complement strand
GAGGAGGAACGGCGTGAAGCCAAGCGGGCCAAACGCTCGCTGGATGCTCTGACCGAAGCGACCGGCGGCCAGGCGTACTACCCCAAGGAGCTGGCCGATGTGGACCGCATCGCGCACCAGGTGGCTCACGACATTCGCAGCCAGTACACCCTGGGGTACACGCCATCCAACCAGGCTCTCGACGGTTCGTTCCGCCAGATTCGCGCAGTCGCGAACGGACCGGGCCGTCCGGTGGTCCGTACGCGGACGGGTTATTACGCCACACCCGAAATGGCTCATTCCAAATCCGCCGGCTTGTGATGTTGACGACAGCCTGGAGCCTGGCCCGCGGGTACCGGCTGAGGCCGTGGCGCAGCCCTTACCTGCGCTGGCGCATCGAGACCTACTCGGGGATGCCCGCCGAGAACATCGATTTCCGCACCTTCTGGACTTTTGTTTGGAGACGGCGTGGTGACCTGATCCGATATTTGCGATGGGCTGCGTTCGAAGCCAACTCCATCCATCAAAAAACGCGACCGCCCGAGTGAGGCGGCTTGCCGATATCCAATGAGATTTTACGGATGCAGTTATAATGGGTGAAGGTTGGTTGCCCTTCTCAATCTGATCTGGCTTTTCGTGGCGCTGGCCGCGCTGGGAACAGTTCTGCTGTCGGAGCAGCGGCGACCTAGCTCCGGCGCCGCAGCACGGCGGCGCTTAGTCTCTGTTCTTCTGGTGACGGTGTCGCTGTTTCCCTGCGTCTCGGCAAGTGACGACCTGATCAATTTCGCTTATGTCAGCGCAGGCCTCGAAACCAGAAGTGGATTCGGGCATACCGTTCCCCGGGATTCCGACGCCCCCACCGTAATCTATCTGGTGCTGCAGAGCCTGGAACATCTGCAGATCACGGCCTGCTTCACGCTCTCCATTGCAGTGTGTTTTTTTGGTTTCGTTTTCTGCATGGATCCCACAGGCATCTTCCGGCAGCTTCCTTCCTCTGTCAGCAGGGGTCCACCTTCTCAGAAACCATCGGTCAGCTAAAACTCAGCTAAAACTTTTGGGAGAAAGAGCATGCGAGGCCTAACGCGGCACGCGCTCGCCTTCCTTCAGGCTCTGCCGGCCCCGATGGCCGGGGTTTCGGCACACTATCTGCGGACCTGGAAGGAAGTCTACGGGCGCCCGCGCCGCAAACATCCGAATCGAAACGCAGCATGGCATGTCTGCGTCGCCGCCTTAGTGGCCGTGTGTGCGGCGCACAACGCGTGGTCTCAGCACGTTTTGACCTGGCAGGAAGCTCGCGAGCAGTTTGAGGCCTCGAATCCGACCCTGAAGGCAGGACAAATCAACATCGATGAATCCAAGGCGCAGGAGATTACAGCGTACTTGCGCCCCAACCCGGACGTTACGGGAACAATCGATCAGATCAATCCTTTCTCCACGCAGCCCTCGCCGAATGGAAGCGGAAACGGATACCGCCCCTTTGCTTTCGCTCTTCCCTCCGCCTCGATGAGCTATCTGCACGAGCGCCGGCACAAGCGGGAATTGCGGCTGGACAGCGCGAAGAAAGCGACGGATATCGCCGTATCCAACCAAGCGGATCTAGCCCGGAATCTCCTCTTCAACCTGCGCAGTGCGTTTGTCCAGACGCTACAGGCGAAAGCCGTGCGTGCGCTTGCGAAAGAGAACCTCGCCTACTGGGACCGTGTACTTTCCTTGAGTCGCGATCGGTTCAAGGCCGGTGACATCGCGCAAGTTGACTTGGACCGGTTAGAGCTGCAGCGCATCCAATATGAATCCGATGTGCAGACCGCCGAGGTCAACGTGCGGACCGCCAAGATCCAGTTCTTGATGCTGCTGAATGACCGGACGCCGGTAGAGGAGTTCGACGTCACAGGCCCGTTTGACTTCAATGAACAGATTCTGCCTCTGGACGAGTTTCGACGCATCGCTACGGATAGCCGGCCCGATCTGAAAGCAGCGGTGCAAACCATCGAGAAAGCCGAGACCGATCACCGCCTGGCAATGGCCAACGGCTCCGTGGATCCAACCTTTGGCGTGGATTTCGCGCGCAATCCGCCGATCCCCGTGTACCTCGGCGCGAGCGTTACGATTCCATTGCGCGTCTTCGACCGCAACCAGGGGGAAAAGCTGCGCACTCAGCTTGACATTGGCCGGAGCGAAAAGCTGCGGGATGCTACGCGGGCGCAGGTCTTCAGCGACGTGGACTCCGCCCACGCCACGGTCACCAGTAACCTGACGTTGCTGCGGCCTTACAAAGCGAAATACCTGAAGCAGGCGGAGAAGGTTCGCGATACGGTGGCCTTTGCCTATCAGCATGGCGGTGCGTCCTTGTTGGATTTTTTGAATTCGCAAAATGAATACCGGAGCATTCAACTGAATTATTTGAATCTGGTGGGTTCGTACCTGGCTGCGGCGAGTCAGCTGAATCTTGCCGTGGGTCGCGAGGTTATCCAATGAATCGCGGGACCTTAGTCGGCTTAGGTTTTTGCGCCGCGCTCGCGCTGCTGCTGGCCGGTTGCGGAGCCAAAGCCAAAACGGATCCGAGTGTCGAGGCTCCGCCACCTGCCGTGGTCGAACTCGACCAAGACGTGAATGTTGTCAAGGTGGATCATCCGGAGCAGTTCCCGATAGTCACCGCCAGGGAGTATGATGCCGCGCCGGAACTGCCCGTCACCGGCGTTGTGGCGCCAGACGTGTCGCGAAACGTTCCGGTCATTTCGCTGGCTTCGGGCCGGGTGGTGGACATCCGGGCCAGGCTTGGGGACGCGGTGACAAAGGGCCAGCTCCTGATGCGAATCCAGAGCGCTGATATTTCCGGGGCGTTCTCCGATCATCGCAAAGCACAGGCCGACGAGGTCTTGGCGCGCGCGCAACTGGAACGAGCCAAGCTCTTATATGAGAAAGGCGCCATCGCGCAAAAAGAAATCGAGGTGGCTCAGGATACGGAAGACAAAGCCAAGGTGGATGTAGAGACCACGGCCGAGCGCCTTCACGTGCTGGGCGCTGACCTCAACCATCCGACCGCGGTTGTGGATGTCTACGCACCCGTCAGCGGCGTGATCACGGAGCAGAACGTGACTGCGGCGGCCGGCGTGAAGACTCTGGATAATTCCCCGAACCTGTTCACCATCGCTGATCTTTCCTACATTTGGATCTTGTGCGACGTTTACGAAAACGACTTGGCCAACGTTCATATCGGAGAATTCGCGGATGTCCGTCTGAATGCTTATCCCGGCAGGGTCTTCAAAGGTCGAATCAGCAATATTGGACCCGTCCTCGACCCCACCATTCGCACAGCGAAAGTTCGTCTTGAACTGCGCAACCCGGGGCTGATGCGGCCCGGAATGTTCGTCACGGCAACCTTCCAAGGACTCAAGAAAGAAATTCGTGCGGTAGTCCCCGCGTCCGCGGTGCTCCATTTGCACGACCGCGATTGGGTGTATGTGCTGGCCGGCGAGAAGACGTTCCGGCGAGTGGAAGTCACCGGCGGAAAAATGGCGCCAGGCGACATGCAAGAGATCTTGTCGGGCCTGGCGCCGGGCGAACGGGTCGTTTCCAACGCGCTGGTGTTACAGAACACAGTGGAGCAGTAAGAATTGATTCGCGCTCTTGTTGACTACGCCCTGAACAACCGGTTTCTGGTCCTTTCGGTAGCCCTTCTGCTTCTGATTTGGGGTGCGGTCTCGTTCCACAATCTGCCCGTGGAAGCCTACCCGGACGTCGCCAACAATTACGTGCAAATCATCACCCAATGGCCCGGCAGGGCGGCCGAAGAAGTGGAGCAGCAGGTCACCATTCCCATTGAGATCGTGATGAACGGGCTCCCGCACCTCGAGCACCTGCGATCCACGTCGCTGTTCGGCTTGTCGAGCCTGATGCTGATTTTCGACGATCAGTCCGAGAACAACTGGAACCGGCAGAAGGTGTTGGAGCGGCTGGCACAGCTCAGTCTTCCAAATAACCTGCAGCCGCAAATCGGTTCGGATTTTAGCCCGGTCGGCCAGATCTACTGGTACACGCTGAAAAGCACGAATCCGAAGTACGACTTGATGGAGCTGAAATCCATTGAGGACTGGACGCTCGAGAAGCAGTTTAAGTCCGTTCCCAACGTCGTCGATGTGGTGAGTTTCGGCGGCATCACCCGCGAATACCAGGTGATTGTCGACCCGAACAAGCTGGTATCTTACGGGCTGAGCATCGGCCAGATTGAACAGCAGCTTTCCAGCAACAATGTGAACGCCGGCGGCAGCTTCGTGGAAGCCGGTCTGCAGCAGATCAACGTGCGTGCTGTGGGGCTGGTGCGAACGGTCAACGACATTGAGCGGACGGTCATCAAGACCCAAGCCGGAACCGCGATCCGTGTCAAGGACATCGGCTCGGTGAAGCAAGCTCCTAAGATTCGCCTCGGTCAAATCGGAAAGGCGATTCACCGGGCCGATGGCAGGATTCTAGACAATGTCGACGTCGTAGAAGGCATCGTCCTGCTGCGGAAGGGCGCGGATTCGGACTCCGCGCTGGAGGCGATTCATGACAAGGTCAAGGAACTCAACGAACACATCCTGCCTCAGGGAGTCAAGATCGTTCCGTTCCTCGATCGGAGCAACCTGGTTCATTTCACCACCCACACGGTGCTGCACAACTTGACGGAAGGCATCCTGCTGGTGGCCCTCATTCTCTTCCTCTTCCTCGGGAATGCACGCGGCGCGTTCATTGTTGCACTGACCATTCCCTTCTCGTTGCTGTTTGCGTCGATCTGCCTGAATCTGAACAAAATCCCGGCGAACCTTTTATCGCTGGGCGCACTGGACTTCGGCATGGTGGTGGAGGGCGCCGTAGTCATGATCGAAAACATAGTGCGGTACTTGGGCCGGAGCCACGGGAAGGCAGCTTCGTCGTTGGATCCAATCCGCGACGCCGCGCACGAAGTGCAAAGGCCGGTGTTTTACTCGATCGGCATCATCATCACTGCGTATCTGCCCATCTTCACGTTGCAGCGCGTGGAAGGACGCCTGTTCAAACCCATGGCCTGGACCGTCAGCTTTGCGCTTCTGGGTTCGCTGTTGTTCTCGATGCTGATTGCGCCGGTGATCGCCAGTTACGTATTCGGCAAGAACGTTCGCGAATGGCACAATCCCGCGATGATCTGGGTCACCAAGGTGTATCGCAAGTCGCTTGAGCGGGCTGTCCGATTTCGTTGGGTTACCGTGGGAATCGCAGCAGCGGCTTTGGCAGTGTCGGGTTATCTCACGCTGAGCGGCATCATCGGCTCGGAGTTCCTCCCTCATCTGGACGAAGGAGCCATTTGGGCCAGGGCTACGCTTGCGCCGAGCACGGGACCGACCGAAGGCGCGCGAGTCATGGATCAGGCTAGGCGGACGCTGGCGTCTTTTCCTGAAGTGACTCAAGTGATCAGCCAGGTGGGGCGACCGGATGATGGAACCGATACGACCGGCTTCTTTAATACGGAATATTTCGTGGATCTCAAGCCCAAAGAACAGTGGCGTCCTGTGTTTCATCAAAACAAGGAGCAACTGGTCGCTGCCATGGATCGTGAGTTGGAGAGTATTCCGGGTGCGCTGTGGAATTTCTCGCAGCCCATCGCCGACAACATGGAGGAAGCCGTCAGCGGCGTCAAGGGGCAGCTTGCCATCAAGGTTTACGGCGACGACCTGCAGACGCTGGAATCCACGGGCGAGAAGATCGTCACCGTCATGCATACCGTTCCGGGCATCGCCGACCTGGGGTTGTTTCGCGTAATCGGCCAGCCCAATCTGGAGTTTGTGGTGGACCGCGAGAAGGCTGCTCGATTTGGAATCAACGTGGCCGACGTGCAGGATGCCATCGAGACGGCTGTTGGAGGGAAGGCCGTGAGCCAGGTGCTGCAGGGAGAGCAGCGCTACGACCTCGTAGTGCGTTATCAGGCATCCTATCGGAACACGAAAGAAGACATTGAGAACATTCGGATGTTGACGCCTAGCGGAGAGCGAGTTTCTTTGGCCCAGCTCTGCACCGTACAGGTTCATGATGGCGCCTCGGAAATATACCGGGAAGGGAATTCACGGTACGTGGCCATCAAATACAGCGTGCCGGTTCGCGACCTGGGCAGCACGGTGGAGGAAGCCATCCGCAAAGTGGACCAGCAGGTAAAGCTCCCGACGGGCTACCGCATCGACTGGGCCGGTGAGTACGAAAGCCAGAAGAGGTCCTCCAAGCGGCTGATGGTCGTGCTGCCGATCACCATTCTGGTGATATGCATGATTCTGTACACCATGTTCAAGTCATTCAAGTGGGTGACGCTCATCCTCGCTAACGTCGCCATGGCGCCGATCGGCGGCTTGCTGGCGCTGTTGATCACAGGCACGCACTTCAGCGTTTCCTCCGGTGTCGGATTTCTGGCGCTGTTCGGAGTGGCGGTTCAGACGGGGGTGATTATGCTCGAATACATCAATCAGCTTCGGGGGCGGGGCGTACCGATACTCGATGCTGCCATCGACGGCTCTGTTCAGAGGCTCCGACCCATTATGATGACCATGCTGGTGGCGAGTGTCGGCTTGTTGCCCGCGGCTCTGTCACGCGGCATTGGCTCGGATTCGCAAAGGCCTTTTGCCATCGTCATCGTAGGCGGCCTGATGGCTGCCCTTGTCCTGGGCGTCTTTCTCTTGCCCACTCTCTACGTTTGGGTGGCGGGCGAGCGCGACGTGCTGCCGCAACCCGAGGTAGACCTCGACGAACGGGAGTAACTGCGCGACTGCGTAACCGGCGACTGGGACGTGCGAGAATCGTGCGTTACCCACCGAGGAGGTTGCCGGATCCATGCACAAGGAAGAAGTTCGCGCTCGTCTTGAGGAAATCGGAATTATCCCCGCCATTCGCGTATCCTCCGCCGAGGACGCCCTGTTTGTGGCGGAGGCGATCTCCGCCAGCGGCATTCCCATCGTGGAACTCACAATGACCGTGCCGGGAGCGATCGATGCCATTGGCCGCCTCGCGCGAAACAATCCGGATATGATCGTGGGCGCGGGCACAGTCTGGGATACGGAGACAGCGCGCCGCTGCGTGGATGCCGGCGCGAAGTTTCTCACCAGCACGGGTCTCGATATCGGCGTCGTGGAATTTGCGCTGAAGGAAAAAGTTGTGGTCTTCCCCGGTGCGCTGACGCCAACCGAAATCATGATGGCCTGGAAGGCGGGTTCCGACTTCGTCAAAGTTTTCCCGTGCTCTCAGGTTGGCGGCGTCAGTTACATAAGGGCTCTGAAGAGGCCGTTCCCGCATGTTCCGCTGATTGCTTCCGGAGGGGTGAACCAACAAACCGCGGCCGATTTCATTCTGGCGGGCGCCGCCGCCCTGGGGATCGGCGGAGACCTGATTCCGCAAAAGGCGATCCATCTGCGCCAGCCCCACCGCATTCACGAGCTGGCGCGCAGGTACCTGAATATGGTCAAGGGCGCTCGAGAGCAAATCACAAAATGGAGCGAAACTCAAGAAAGTAATTGAACCAGAAGGACTTCTCTAAGCGGCATAGGTAACGTACAGATAGGATTTCCGTTTGTTTCCGGAGGGCGTATACTTTCAGCAGGAGAGTACGTATGGGCCCGTTGGACGTTCCCGAAGTACTCATTATCTTGGGGATGCTCGCAGGGATTGCGTGGGCGATTTACAATTGGACGCACCCGCATCCCCACGCGCCAAAGTAGCTAATCCGCTCTGTAGCGCAGGACTTCGTCCGCCACCCGCACCGTCGCGCGCATTTCTGCTACATCGTGTACCCGAACCACGTGCGCGCCCGCCAGAATACACACAGTAACGGCTGCCGCAGTCGCGAAGCGAGTTTGCTCCTCGTTCTGCTGAGCGAGAAATGATTTGCGCGAGGGCCCAACCAGCAACGGCAGTTCCAGGCGAGCAAGCTGGCCCAGTTGCGCCAGAATCTCCGAATTCTGCTCCTTGCGCTTGCCGAATCCGATTCCAGGGTCGATGACGATCTGCGAATGGTCCACGCCCGCACGCCGGGCACGGCTGACCGTGGCTTCGAGTTCGCGGACGATCGTTCCCATCATGTCGCGCAGGGGAGGCAGCTTGGCCCAGGTTTCCGGGCGCCCGCGCATGTGGTTGAGCACCAGGCCGGTATCGTGCTGAACGACGGTCTTGGCGAGCAGCGGGTCAAACGTGAGTCCGGACGGATCGTTAATGATTTCCGCGCCGTGCTCCATCGCCAGTTCCGCCACTTCGGCTTTGTAAGTGTCGACCGAAATTGGCACGGTCAGCTTGCCGCGTAGCCGCTTGAGCACGGGAATGAGCCGCCGGATTTCTTCCGCGGCCGAAATGCGCGAGGACCCGGGCCGGGTGGATTCGGCGCCGATGTCGATGATGTCCGCGCCCTGCTCTTCGATCTCCACCGCACGGGCGAAGGCGCGGTCCGGGTCTATGAATTTGCCGCCATCAGAAAACGAATCAGGCGTCACGTTCAGCACGCCCATAATGAGCGTGCGCTCGCCTAATTGCAGCTCGCGTGATTTCAGCTTCCAGACGAAAGGTCTGCGCATTCGGTTTTCCGGGCGAGGCGCGCCCGCAGCTCCGCGGTGGCCGCGCGGTGGCACTTCAGACATAGCGTGCGCATGTTGGCGAGGTCGCACTCGCCCCCGCCTTCGGCTACCGGGATGACATGATCGGCATCCCAGAGGCTGCGCCGCCAGCCTTCGTTCAACTTCCATTCTTTCAGAAACCGGCGGCGGGCCCGGTAATCGAGCTTGCGGAAATGTTTGCGAAGCATTTCGGTATCGGCGCCGCAAGCCGCGCAAAGGCCGCGGTCGCGTGCGAAAACCTGTTCTCGCAGGTAGCCGGGATCGGTCCGCAGTTTCCATTCATGTACGCAATCGGCCGAGCAGAAGGTGCGCCGTCCTTTGGGAACCTCGATGGCGCACCAGCGGCATAGAGCGCGGCCACTCGGCCCTTTGGGCAGCGAGCGTGCGTTCACCCAACCGCCTTTGCTGGTCCGCTGGGTGCTGGGTGTCAATTCAGACTCGCAGCTCGTAGCCCAGCGTGCGCATGCCCTCGATGATGCGGGCTCGGATGGCACTGACGTCGTCGGAAGAAAGAGTCCGTTCGGGGGAACCGACGGTCAGGCGAAATGAAACGCTCTTCGTGTTCTCGGGGAGCGGCGGCCCGGAATACTGGCGGACGTATTCGATGGACTCGAGAAGCTCGACGGCAAACCCCGCGACTTTGTTGCGAAGATCGGCTACCAGCTCGCGCGTTCCCGCGATCACGGAAAGATCGAACTGGCTGGAAGGGTAACGGCGAAGTGGCGTGTAGGTTTTGTCGCGCGGGCGAAGGCGCTGGATCAGCAGCAGGTCCAGATCGAGAATCGCCGCACGGCCATCGAGCAAACTCGGATGCAGCTCGAACAGGCGGCCCACTCGCTCGCTGCGCCACAAGACGTCCGCACTGCGCGCCGGATGTTCGAACGGCCGGGCCGCCGCGGGGCACGCTTCCGCGCCGGGCATCAGGCATTCCGCCGTGCGCTTCAGCTCGAACAGATCCGTTTCAGTGCCGTCTTTGCTGTAAATTGCGGCAGCGAGGTGCGGGATCTCGTGTGGAAGACCGCGCGGTTGTTTATGGATCTCGCGCCCGATTTCAAACAGCCGGAAGCCGTCGAAGTATTTGCGATTTTCGGCGAGATTGCGATAGATCCCGGGAAGCAATGACATGCGCAACAGATTCTGGTCTGAAGCGATGGGGTTCGCCACGCGCACGTGGGCCTCGGGATCGAAACCGAACTTCTGCGCGAGTTCCTCGTTCACAAACGAATAGTTATAGACTTCGGTGAATCCCTGTGCCGTGAATAACGAGCGTAACGCACGAAAGAACGGCCGCGTTTCGTCTGGAGGAGGCGCCGTGTTCACCACCGCGGGCGCCTGAGGCTGGATGGCATCGTAGCCGATCATGCGGCCAACTTCTTCCACCAGGTCGTCCTTGAGCGAAATGTCTTTGGTGGCGCGCCACGAAGGGATGGTCACGGCGAAGACGCGCGGCGCGCGCTCCTGAACGCCGAACGACAGCCGGGTGAGAATGTCCTGAACCTCCGCCGGCGTGACTTCCCGGCCCAGCCTGCGGTTTACCCAGTCAACCGGTAGATCGACCTCAGGCGGCGCAGGGATCTCGCGTTTCTGATCCGCCAGGCCACCGACGAGGCGCGCCCCGGGAGAGAGTTCCTGCATCAGCTCAATCACCCTGACAAGGGCACGCACGGTGTTTACGGGATCCTGCGATTTTTCGAAGCGCATGGAAGCGTCGGTGCGCAGTTTGATGTCCACGGACGTGCGCCGCACGCTCGCCGCGTGAAAATTCGCGCTTTCAAAGACCACGTTGGTGGTTCGGGATGAAATGGCGCTGCCGAGCCCGCCGATCACGCCGGCGATGGCAATGGCGCCGGTGCGGTCGGCGATCACCAGGTTGCTCGGCTTGAGCTCATACTCCTCTTCGTTCAGGGCTGTGATGCGCTCGCCGCTTTTTGCCGGCCGCACAAAGATGGTGTTGCCGATCAGAAGGTCGCGATCGAACGCATGCATGGGCTGAGCCAATTCGGCCATGACGAAGTTGGTCAGATCCACGATGTTGTTGATCGGATTCAGCCCGACAGAGTTCAGGCGATATTGCAGCCACAGGGGCGATGGCCCTACAGTCACGTTCTCAAACATGAGCGCGCTGTAACGCGGGCACAGATCGAAATCTTCTATGGCGATCTTGATGGGCGGTGGGCCGGCGGGCACAAGCTGCATTTTGACGGGATCGAGCAGCGAGCGCCGCGAGATCGCAGCTACCTCGCGGGCCATGCCATGGTGGCCCCACAGATCGGGGCGGTGCGTGATGGACTTGTTGTCGATTTCAATGATGCTGTCGGGCGCGCAGCCGGGCACCGGCGTGCCGGCCTGGGACTCGACCTCCAGGATCCCGGAACTGTCGCGGTTGACTCCCAACTCGGCTCCGCTGGCCAGCATGCCATCACTTTCGACCCCCTGGATGACTTTCTTGCCCAAGGGCACATACACAGTGACAATCCCCGGCCGGCAGTTAGGCGCGCCGCAGACCACGGTCTTCGGACCGAAGCGTCCGGTCTCCACGCGGGCCTTGACGTTGTGCGAGTCCGGAATGGGCTCGACGGCTTCAAGCCGGGCCGTGCAAGCATCCGCCAGGTAGAGCCCCACCTCTTCGATACCCTCGCACTCGGCGGTTTTCATGGTGATGAGAGATTCGAGTTTCCGGGCGGGCGTGTCAAGCCCGTCGACGTATCCGCGCAACCAGTTGTAAGAGAACTTCATGTACCTATCGCGCCGCTGAGCCATTGAGAGGCTCCTGCGGCTCAATTCAGAATTGCTGTAAAAATCTCAAGTCGCCGCTTTGCAGCAGGCGGATGTCGTCGATCCCGTAGCGCATCATGACCAGCCGGGTCAGTCCGAGGCCGAACGCGAAGCCGTTCCACTTCTCGGTGTCGATGCCGCTGATGCGCAGTACGTTCGGATTCACCAAGCCACACGGCAGCAGTTCCACCCACCCGCTGTGCTTGCAGACCGGACAGCCGGAGCCGCCGCAGATCAGACACTGAATGTCCAGCTCGAAGCCCGGTTCGACAAAGGGAAAAAATCCTGGCCGCAGCCGCACCGTGACCTCGCGGCGGAAAATCTCCGCCAGCAGCGTCTTCATGAAATAAAGCAGATGCGCAACAGAAACGTCGCGATCAATCATCATGCCTTCGATTTGGTAGAAGGTGTGCTCGTGCGAGGCATCCACGCTCTCATTGCGAAACGCGCGGCCGGGTGCGATCATGCGCAACGGCGGCGAAAAACGTTCCATGCCGCGCACCTGAACGGGCGAGGTGTGGGTGCGCAACAGGTTACCGTCGGTCAGCCAGAACGTGTCCTGAGCATCGCGCGCCGGATGCTCCGGTGGCATATTGAGTGCGTCGAAATTGTGATATTCCGTTTCCACCTCCGGCCCGTCGAGGACTACAAACCCGAGCGAAACGAACAGATCTTCGATTTCCATCTGAATCTGCGTGATCGGGTGCAGGCTTCCAGCGCGGGGACCGGGGGCGGGCAGCGTCAGGTCGATCCATTCGGAATCAAGGCGGTTGCTCAGCGCGGCGGCGCTGAACTCCTGGCTCCGTTTCTCGATGGCTTCTTCCACAGCCTGCTTGGCGGCATTCAGCAGCTTCCCGACGCGGGCGCGCTCCTCGGGGGCCAGTTTGCCCATTTCCTTGCTGATTTGGGTGAGTGCGCCCTTGCGTCCCAGTACTTCAACCCGGATTGCTTCGATTTCATCAGCGGAATGAGCCGCGGCGACTCGCTTCAGTGCGCCGGCCTGCAACTCGCTGATCTGATTTTCGAGCATGAATGGAACATTTTAGCAGGGTAATGCGCGGAAGCCGCACTACAGGCAGCTTGCGTACACCTGGCAATCGCTGTTGCTGAACAGCACGAATCTGACTTCCACCAGCCTGACGTCTTCCCGCCCGAGGTGCCTGGTAACCTCTGCGACCGCAATCGGAGCCGCTTCCTGAATGGGGTAGCCGTACACGCCGGTGCTGATGGAAGGAAAAGCGATGGTATCAATGGCATGTTCTTCGGCCAGCGCTAGGCAGGTGCGATAACAGGATGCCAGCAGGTCGGCTTCTCCATGCTTGCCACCACGGTAAACCGGACCGACCGCATGAAAAACGAATCGCGCGGGCAGGCGGCCGGCGCCGGTAACCACCGCGCTTCCCGTGGGACATCCGCCGGCTTTAGCACGGATGCGATCGAGCTCCTGCATGATAGATGGGCCGCCTGCGCGGTGAATGGCCCCATCCACACCACCGCCGCCCGCGAGCGCAGAGTTTGCGGCGTTCACAATGGCATCGGCGGCGACGCGAGTGATGTCGCCCACCATGAGCTTCAGGACCTTGCCGTTCGAAAACTTCCGTTCCATCGCAATTTGTCAATCGGCTGGCAGGATCACTTCTTGCCGGCAGCCGCGAACATCCATTTCGTATTCGACGCTCTCGATGGGCGGACGCGCGTAGTGCCAGTTCACACCCAGGTGTGCCGCCTCGCGCATCCCGCCGAGAACTAGTTTCGCGAGAAACGGATGAATGTCGTGGACCGTATAGATTGCTGTCGCCGTAACCTGCGCCCAAGTGACACCCAGGCCAGTGAGCCGCGACGACATCAACTCCATGACGAAGCGTGCTTTTTCCCGTAGTGCATCCGCGGACGATTCGCCTTTGCGGACAACTTCGTGAGGGTCCAGCGAACCTTCGGGCAATTCGCCCGCGCCCGCAACGACGAACGACGGGGGGGCGCTCTCGTTTGGGAGCGTTATCGAGAAACCGTAGAGCGAGGGTTCGGCCGGCGGATCGACTTCCGGCGCGACGTTGGTTCGCGCCACCGGATTGAGCCCGTCGAGCAGTATCCCCCAACGCTTCAGAATGTCCACATAGCGCCGATTGAAATCCTGGAAGCCCTGGAACGTGAACGGGCGGGGAGATCGCAGTTCAACTCCGCAAAGCGATTGCCGCCGGCGGTGCTGCGAAGCCAGGTAGCTCTCGATCGTTTGAAATCCGCGCTCCAGAGGGAGGGCACGCTCCAGCCTCACGTGCTCGATCTCGAAACCAGGGGCGGCGACGACTCCGGCGGAATACGGGCTGATGCCCTTCAGGAACGAATACCCGCCGCTACGACATTCGATTCGCATGACCAAGCGTCTAGAACACCTTGAAGCGCAGAAATTTCTTTGGATTCTCGCGGAACTCTTTCAATCCACGCTGCAGGTTTTTCGTGCTGCCGTTCAGGCTCTCGTAGAGCTGCGAGCTTACGAGGAGCTGCCCGAGCGCGCCTTCTCCTGAGTTCAGTGCATCCACCTGACGGTTCAGGTCACCGATCGTGCGGGTGAGGCGCAAATAAAGCTCGTCATCCTTGAGCAGTTTGCCCGCTCGTCCTGTCCATTCGGCGAGCTCGCGGTTCAGGTCTCCGACCGTCTTTCGCCATTGATCATATTGCGCCGTATCCTTCAGGAATCGTCCGCCGGGGCCCTGGCCGGCCTCGAGTTCATCAAGCTGCTGATTCAGCTTCTTGACGGGAGCCCGTAGCTCCTCATAGAAGTTCTCATCGTAAAGCAGGCGCCCCGCCGTGGTGTCTCTGGCGGTTATGTCGCGCACCTGCCGCTGAAACGCTGCGACCTTCTTCAGGGAGTCGTTGTAGAATGCGTCACCTTTGAAAAATTCTCCGAGATTGCCCCGGCCGGCTTCAATATCCGATAGCAGGGCATCCGTGCTGGCAAGGATGTCACGCGCCGCTTTCATCAAGTCAGCCATGTTGATCTGTTGGGGCGGCGTTTGCTGCAATTCGCCGCCGGCTTGCAACGGCTGGGGGCTCTTGCCCTCATTGACGTTGGCAAAGGGATCGCCCAGCACATTGTCCGCCGTCACCTGTACCGTGGAGTCCTCGGGAATGGCTCGCAAAAATTCCTGGTAGATCGACATGTCGACGCGGACGACTTTCTTCGGGTCTTTCAGATGCGAGAGTTCGGTTCCTGTGACCTTACCCACGCGGATCCCGTTGAATCGCACAGGCGATCCCTTGGCGATCCCTGAAAGATCGACCAGGTAAGCGTGAATCGAGACCGAGGGCTGCAGGAATTCCAAGCCGCCCGCCAGTAAATAAACCAAGACGGACAGGATGCCGACGGCGCACCCGATCATGGTGCTCACGCGGAACTTTGCCCAAGCTACATGTGCGGCGGAAGGCATATGCCGGCGCGACGTTTCATGGCTGCCGATCTAAGAACGAGCGCGAACCCGATTCACTCAGCGCTGTGATTTGATACCCAGGCTTTGACACGCGTCCTCGACGGAGGCGCACAGCGGCAGCACCTTATCCAGGTGCGTGATCTGAAGCAGGTGCAGCACCTTGCCGCAAGCGCCCGCCAGTCGTAGCTCGCCTCCGCAGCGGTTCAAAGTGCCGAAACAGTAGGCCATCACACCAATCCCCGTGCTGTCGATGTGGTCCACGCGCGAAATGTCGAAAATGATCTTCTTTTCGTTCTGGCGCAGCAGGTCCTGAACCAACGTCTCAATCTTCTGGCTCTCACGGCCCAGCGCAATCTTTCCGGCCAATTCCAGCACCGTCACATCGGGTGCGATCCGCCGGGTTTCAATCTGGAGCAGCATGACGTCGAGATACAGCATACAACAAATGGGGTATATCCTGGATTCACGCACCAGCGGTAAGCTGAGATCGTTATGGATACTGCGCTTGCAGTTGATCGCCTGCAGTTCGCTTTCACGGTAACCTTCCATTACATTTTTCCGCAACTGACCATGGGGTTGGCGCTGTTACTTGTAGTGTTGAAGACCATGGCGGTACGTACCGGCGACGAGCACTATAACCGCTGCGCCCGCTTCTGGACCAGAATCTTCGCCATCAATTTTGCCATGGGAGTGGTGACCGGCATTCCCATGGAATTTCAGTTCGGTACGAATTGGGCCCGGTTCTCAAAAGCCGCGGGCGGAGTGCTGGGCCAGACGCTGGCGATGGAAGGCGTTTTCTCGTTTTTTCTCGAGTCGACATTCCTGGGTTTGCTGATCTTCGGAGAGAAGCGGCTGGGACCGCGTTTGCACTGGATGGCGGCGTTTCTGGTCTTTCTTGGATCGTGGCTTTCTGGCTTCTTCATCATCGCCACCGACGCCTGGATGCAGAACCCGGTGGGCTACGCCATTGGGCCGAGCGGTGAAATTCTGCTGCGCAGCTTCCGCGAGCTGATCTTCAATCCATGGATACTGTGGCAGTACTCACACAACATGACAGGCGCGGTGGTCACGGCTAGCTTCGTGATGAGTTCGGTCGGCGCCTTCTACCTGCTCACCCGTCATCACGAGGCCCACGGCCGGACATTTGTCCGCGTGGGCGTCATCGCCGGGATCATCGCGACGGTTGTGATGCTGTTCCCGACCGGCGACGGGCAGGGCAAGATGATCGCCGTGCACCAGCCGGTGACGCTGGCGGCGATGGAGGGCCTGTTTCAAACGGCCGAGGGCGCGCCACTGGCGCTGGTCGGCCAGCCCGACACCGATCGAATGCAGCTTGACAATCCGCTGGTGGTTCCGCGCGCCCTGAGCTTCCTGACTTACCGTCGCTGGGAGGCGAAGGTGCAGGGTCTCGATGCATTTCCTCGCAATGCCTGGCCGGACAACATTCCGCTGCTGTATTTCAGCTATCACATCATGGTTGGGCTGGGAACCGTCTTCATCGCGGTGATGGCGCTCGCCATGCTGCAGTTGCTCCGCGGAAAGCTTTACGGCTCGCGCTGGCTGCTCTGGATTCTGATGCTGGCGTTTCCGTTCCCTTACATCGCGACCACGGCCGGCTGGATCACGGCCGAGGTAGGGCGGCAGCCCTGGCTGATCTATGGCTTGATGCGCACTGCCGAGGGGCCCTCCCCGCGCGTGTCCGCCGGCAATGGCTTGTTTACGCTCCTCGGCTTCATGGGGATGTACGCGCTGCTGGCGATTCTGTTCCTGTTCCTGATCTACCGGGAAATCGAGCACGGCCCCGAATCCGCGGAAGTTCCGGCAAGCGGTACGGACTGAGAGGACAAACCGATGCTTGCAACCGTCTGGTTCTGTTTAGTGGCGCTGATGGTCGCGACGTATGTCGTCCTCGACGGCTACGATCTCGGCGCCGGTATCGTTCACTTGTTTGTGGCCCGCTCTGACGACGAGCGCCGAATGGTGCTGAAGTCCATCGGCCCGTTCTGGGACGGCAATGAAGTATGGCTGCTCGCGGGCGGCGGTACGCTCTACTTCGCGTTTCCCGCGCTTTACGCCGCCAGTTTCAGTGGCTTTTATCTGCCGTTGATGATGGTGCTCTGGCTGCTCATGCTGCGCGGAATCTCGATCGAATTTCGCAGCCACATCGAGAGCGCGGTTTGGCGGCCTCTGTGGGACGTGACATTTGGCGTCGCGAGCGCACTGCTTGCCGTATTCTTCGGCGTGGCGCTGGGAAATGTGGTGCGCGGAGTGCCGCTCGATGCTTCCGGCTATTTCTTTCTGCCGCTGTGGACCGACTTTGGAATCAGCGGTCCACTGGGGATTCTGGACTGGTACACGGTGACGGTAGGGCTTGCCGCTTTCGTGACCCTGACCCTGCACGGCGCACTCTGGGTCGCATGGAAGACGGACGGTGCCATCGAGGAACGATGCCGGCACCTGGCGCTTCGTGCCTGGTGGCTGACGGCAGCGTTAATGGCGCTGATCACCGTCCTCAGCTTTTTGGTGCAGCCGCAACTGATGGCCAGCTTTTCCGCACGGCCGTGGGGATACGTGATTCCCGCTGCGGCGCTGACCGCATTCGCGTTCACACGAGTCTGGGCGGCGCGCCGCCCGGGAGCATCGTTTTTGGCGTCGTCGGTCTTCATCGCCATGCTGCTGTCGAGCGCGGCCTTTGGCTTGTATCCCTACGTGCTGCCGTCCCGGACAGATCCCGCATTCGGACTCACCATTACCAACGCGGCAGCCCCCGCTTACGGTCTGCGGATTGGGCTGGGATGGTGGATTCCTGGTGTCGCGCTGGCGATCGTTTACGTTGTATTCCTGTACCGCCGTTTTGGAGGCAAAGTGCGGCTCCACGAGGAGGCTTACTGATGGAGCCGAAGTTCCGCTTTCACGAGCCCGTCTTCCGGCTCGTAGGTGAGTTTGAACCCTAAGCGCTCGCAGATGCGCTGCATGGTCCGGTTCTCCGCCAGAATATCCGCGACCATGCGCTCCAGCTTCTCTTGCCGGCAGATTTCAATCAAGCGCCGCAGTAATTCCGTGCCGAGTCCGCGGCCGTGAAAATCGTCGCTAATGAGCACGGCCATCTCGGCTTCTTTCATTCCATGAAGTCGCGTCAAGCGCCCGATGCCCAGGATCTCATGCTCGCCGGTTGCGGGATTCTCCCGTTCGGCGACCAGAGCCATGGCGCGATCGTAATCGATGAAACACATGCGCGTCAGCCGTTCGTGTGCCGTGCGCTGGCTCAGGTTCAATAAATGGAAGTAGCGAAAATAAACGCTCCGTTCCGACAGTTTCTCGTGAAAGGCCACCATCATCGGTTCGTCTTCGGGCCGAATCGGCCGGACCGTGACGTGTGTTCCGTCCTTGGTAGTCCAATGGCCCTCGTACTGCACCGGATACGGTCGGATCGCCGTCCGTGGCAGATCCTGTTCGCGCGTATCCTGGCCAAAAATGATGACGCGAGCGTCGAGGGCGATTAGCCGCTCCGAGGATGCCAGCAACGGATTGATATCGATCTCCTTGATCCATGGCTGTTCCACGACGAGCCGGCTGAAGCGCACCAGAAGCTGGTCGAGTTCGGCCAGCGGCACCGGTTTTTTCCCGCGCACGCCTTCGAGGGCGGTGAAGATTTTCGTCTGCTCCATCATTCGCCGCGCCAGCGTGGTGTTCAACGGAGGCAGCGCCAGCGCCCGATCCTTGTACACCTCCACCAGCATGCCGCCGGATCCGAATAGAAGCACGGGGCCGAACTGCGGGTCTATGCTGCTGCCCACGATCAGTTCCCAGCCATCGCGCGAAATCATCGGCTGCACGGTTACGCCCTGGAAATGGCCGGGTCCCGCTTTTTCCTGCACGCCGGACTCAATCGCCGTCCAGGCGCGCCGTACCGCCGCCTCGTCCGCCAGGTTCAATTGCACGCCGCCGACGTCGGTCTTATGAGTGATGGTTTCCGAATGCAACTTGAGGACGACCGGATAGCCGATCTCGCCGGCGAATTTCACGGCGTCGTCCTGCGTGCTCGCGACTACGGTTCGCACCGTTGGAATTCCGTAGAGCGCCAGCAACTGCTTGGATTCTGATTCGGTAAGCAGTGTGCGCCCCGACTTCCGCACGTCAGCGATCAGGGCCGCCACCTGCTCACGCGCATCGGAATCGGCTTCCTGGGCGAGCGCCGGCGTCTCATACAGACCGCGCAGATTGTACGTGTAGCGCCACATATACTGAAACATCTTCACCGCTGTGTCGGGGTACGGGAACGTGGGAATTCCGGCGCGGTTGAGGATGTCTTCGCCCCCTGACGCTTCCACGCCGCCCATCCAGCTCGCCAGGATTGGCTTGCCCTCCAGCTTGGCGTACGGCTTCAGCTTGTCCGCGATCTGCATCGGGTCAGTCATTCCCTGGGGCGTCATGACGACCAGCAACCCGTCGCTGTTCGGATCCTTGGCGGCGATGTCGACGGCCTTGGCATAGCGGTCCGGCCCTGCGTCGCCAAGGATATCGATGGGATTGCCGTGGCTCCAGTGGGCCGGCAGGATCTGATTCAGGGCCTCGGTAGTTGCGGGTGAGAGTTCGGCAAGCTTGCCGTCGAGCGCCATGAGCGCGTCGGTGGCCAGGACGCCCGGGCCCCCGGCGTTGGTCAGGATGGTCAGGCGCGGACCGGGCGGGCGCGGCTGTCTCGCCAGCACCTCGGCCATGTAAAACACGTCGGAAATGTTGATCACGCGCAGCACGCCGCACCGCCGGAACGCGGCTTCCAGAACTTCGTCGCTTCCGGCGAGCGCTCCGGTATGGGACGCCGCGGCTTTGGCCGCCGCCTCGCTGCGTCCTGCCTTGATCACGATGATGGGCTTGCTCAGCGCGACCTCGCGCGCCGCGGAGATGAACGCGCGCGCGTCGCCGATCGATTCCATGTAAATGACGATGCTGCGCGTCCGCGGATCGTCCCCCAAATACTCGATGAGATCGCCCCAGCCTACGTCCAGCATGGAGCCGATCGACAGGAATGCACTGAACCCGACTTGCTCGCGCAGGCTCCAATCGAGGATGGCCGTGCAAATCGCGCCACTCTGGCTCACCAGCGCGACATTACCAGGCCGTGCAATGGCATTGGCAAACGTGGCGTTCAATCCGCTTAGGGGGCTCATCACGCCCAGGCAGTTGGGTCCAATGATGCGCATGTGCCCGCGGCGTGCCTCTTCGAGCACCTGGCGCTCTAATTCCATGCCAGCCTGTCCGGCTTCCTTGAAACCGGCGGAGATGATAATGGCGCCCTTCACTCCGGCAGCCACGCAGTCGTGCACCACTGCAGGTACCGTGCCGGCCGGCGTGACAATCACAGCCAGGTCTACTTTGTCGGGCACGCCGGCAATGTTCGGATAGGCCCGGATGCCGAGCACGCTATTGCGTTTCGGATTCACCGGATACACCGTGCCGCCGAACGGGCTGTTAATCAAATTCCACAGGACCGTTCGTCCAACGCTCGCCGGCGTTTCCGTCGCGCCGATCACCGCGACGTTCTGCGGGGCAAAAAACACGTCCAGAGGCCGACGGCGCAGGCCCAGGATGTCGTGCGCAGATTCACTGCCGGGAAGAGTTTCTTTGACCATTGCTTCTATTGTCCGCGATCTTTGGGGGCTTTTGCGATACCTCGAAAACGTTAACGGCGCAATTGTTTCACCCATGTTACGATCGTCAGAATCAGTCTATTTCCGTAGTGCCCCCCGGCGCTTTTTTCAGGAAACACGCTTGTGATCCGCCAAATCGCCACTCAGGAACTCCGTCCCATGCTGAAACTGGCAGCTCCGCTCGTAGTGGCCGAGCTCGGGTGGATGGGCATGGGGATTGTGGACACCATGATGGTGGGCCGCGTCGGCGCGGAAGCCATGGGCGCTGTGAGCTTGGGCAGTGTTTTGTTCTATGCGGTGGCGGTTTTTGGTAGCGGGCTCATGCTGGGCCTCGATACGCTGGTCTCGCAAGCTTATGGCGCGGGCAGGCGCATGGATTGCCACCGAGCTCTCCTCGGCGCCGTGTACTTCAGTTTGCCGCTAGCGCCCGTTCTCATGCTGTTGGTCTGGTGCTGGGAGCCGCTGCTGGCGCGGTTCGGGATCAACCCGTCGGTGTTGCGCCAAACCATTCCCTACCTGCGCGCGATCATGTGGAGCACGTGGCCGCTGCTGCTCTATTTTGCGTTACGGCGTTACCTGCAGGCCATGAACCATACTGCGCCGATCATGTTTACTTTGGTTAGCGCGAATCTGGTGAATCTCGCGGGAAACTGGATCCTGGTGTACGGCCACTTCGGCGCGCGCGCTATGGGCGCCGAGGGGTCTGGCTGGGCGACGTGCATTTCGCGCGTCTACATGATCACGGTGCTGCTGATGTATACGCTGTATGATGCCATCGCAAATCGGACCGGCCTCATGGACGCACCGCTCGAACCTGATTTCGCGCGGATTCGTGCTCTTATCAGGCTGGGACTCCCGGCGGCCGCACAGCTCTCGCTCGAAGTCGGCGTCTTTGCGGCTGCCACCGCGCTGATCGGCACGCTCGATCCGCTTTCGCTTGCCGCGCATCAGATCGCGATGAACACGGCTACCTTCACTTACATGGTGCCTCTGGGGATCAGCTCCGCAGCCGCTGTTCGCGTGGGTCACGCTCTGGGCCGCGGCGACATCCACGCGGCGGCGCGGGCCGGATGGGCGGCCATCGGTTTGGGAGCAATTTTCATGACGGGCGCCGGCGTGGTGCTCGTCACCCTGCCGGAATACGTGGCGCGCGTCTTTACCACGGATCATGCCGTAATTCGCACCGCCGTCGCATTACTCGCCGTGGCAGCCGCATTTCAGCTCTTTGACGGCATTCAGACCGTGGCGACCGGCGCGCTGCGAGGCGCGGGCGACACGCGCACGCCCATGCTGTGCCACCTGCTCAGCTACTGGCTGATCGGCTTGCCCCTGGGTTATGTGCTGTGCTTTATTGCGGGGTGGCGCGCCGTCGGCCTCTGGACCGGCTTATGCATCGCGCTCATTCTGATCGGCATTGTGCTGCTCCTGGTCTGGACACGAAAAGTCCGTGCCATGTGGGCCACTCAGATGACGGCCGGAACGCCCGTCATTGATTTCCGGCCATGAAGGGATCGGCGGGCCGTGCCGCGCTTCACACCCAAACCTTTTCCAACTTGACGCCTCGCCGGCACAGGTCGCAGTGCCCGGCATCGGCGTAATAGCTGGCTTCCAGCTTGGCCAAATAATACAGCGGCAGCGAACCGAAATCTCTGGTATTGGGTGTTGGCTGATAGATCACCACCGCCAGGCCGGCTACCGTGGCGCCGCGCGATTCGAGCAGTTCCTGCATTTCCGCCAGCTTGCTTCCTGAGCGCAGAATGTCGTCCACAAGGACTACCTGCTCGCCCGGCTGTTGCTCCAGAAACTGCCGGAATCGCATGGGTTCATTTTCTTCTTCGCGCTCGGCCCAGTAGACCTGTTTGGCGCGCAGCGCCTCGCACACTCCATAAGCCACCGGCAGGCCGCCCGTCGCGGGCGCCACGATAGAAAGCTCCGGAATCATGGCGCGGATCTCCGGATTGGCGCGCAGCAGCCGGCTGAGCCCGACGCTGAGCGCGCGCGCGTGCTGATAGTAACGGAGGGCCAGCGGCACTTGCAGGTATTCATTGGAATGCAGACCGCTCGGATATTCGAAATGGCCGTCACGCAGCGCGCCGGTTTCGCGCAGCACGCGCACCACTTCCTCCGGAGTGGGCAACAGGTGCATGGCTAGTGGGCGCCCCGGCCGGAGAGGACCTTGGGGATCGTGAGCAACAGAATCTTCCAGTCCAGGCCCAGCGACCAGTTGTCGATATATTGCATATCCATCCTCATCCAGGTTTCGAAATCCACACTGTCGCGGCCGGCCAGGGCCCACAGGCACGTCAGGCCGGGGCGCATGCGCAAACGCCGCCGCTGCCAGCGCTGATACTGATCCACTTCCTCCGGCACGGCCGGCCGCGGGCCCACCAGCGACATGTCGCCCTTCAGGATATTCCATAGCTGCGGCCATTCGTCGATGGAAAATCTCCGCAAGTAGCGGCCCAGTGAGGTCAGCCGCGGATCGTCCGGGACCTTCATGGCCAGCGAGCGCACGCTCATGTGGGCGATGGTCGCGCGCATGGCGTCGGCGTTTTCGCACATCGACCTAAATTTGTAGAAGACGAACCGCCGGCCGTTCAGCCCGCAGCGCTCCTGCCGGAAGATCGCCGGACCGCGCGAGGTCAGCCGGATGGCCAGCGCGATGAGAAGCATCAAGGGAGCCAGCACCACCAGCGCGGCCCCCGCCACCAGGATGTCGATGGCCCGCTTGGCCAGCAGCCGGATTTCGTCGTGCGGCGCCGGCGAGAAAGTCAGTAGCGGCGTGAAGGCCAGCCGCTCCAGGTACATCTCGCTGTTGAGGTGAGGAAAGAAATCCACGGCAATGCGCGTGCGCACGCCCTCCTCATCGCACAGCAGAAACACTTCCTCCAGCTCCGGCAGCTTCCCGCTGTCCACCACGAAGATGATTTCGTCGATGACTTGCCGCTGGAGCAGACCAGGAAGATCCGCGAGGGGAAACACCGGATACACCGCCCCCAGCCGGATCTCGGAGACCGCCGCCGGAACATCCGCCAGGAACCCCTGGATGCGAATGCCGTACCGCGCCGAGCGTTCCAGTGCCTCGCCGAGCCGCTGTGCGCGCTCGCCCACACCCACCAGCATTACGTGATGCGTGGCGCCGAACTCGCGGCGCACCACGCCCACCAGCCGCCCCGCCGTGAGCCGGAACAACAGCAGGAAAACCCAGCTATAGGCGCCGAACAGGGCCATGAACGGCCGGCTCAGATCCAACCGCATGAGGTACTCGAAGATGACCAGGCAAACCACGCCGTACCCGCACTGCCGTGAGGAGTCGCGCAGAATGACGCGCGGGTCGCCCGAATCCAGTCTGTCGTAAACGCCCAGCCACAGACCGATCATGACCCAAGCGGCCAACGAGAAGCCCAGAAGCAAAGCTTTGATAGGAACGATCAGGAAAAAGACGCGGTCCAGGTGCAGCAAAAGACGCGTCTGGTAAGCCGCCTCGAACGCCAGCGCCGTCAGCAGGACGTCGGAAAGACCGAAAAGGACTCTGGCTTTTCGATGCTGACGGCTGAACATCCGCAAGCCAGAATAACACGCCCGCGCGACCGCGGATGGGCGCGTACCGTAGGCTTCGGCACACCTACGCCACTTCGCCGGCGCCAGATGTTACAATATCTTCGTTGCACCCGGAGTTGACTCCCGCCACAATCAGTTTTCGTCGTGAAGCAATCGGGCGCGTAGCTCAATTGGCAGAGCAAGTGACTCTTAATCACTAGGTTGAAGGTTCGATTCCTTCCGCGCTCACCAGATTTTTCGGAAACCCGCCGGCTACTCCACAGGGTCACTTCCAGTTCCCGGCTTGAGGCGTGCAATGGTTTCGCCGCCATGCCAATGCCAGACTCATGTGATCCGTCACGGCCGAGCGTTCAATCAAATCTGGTTGGGGCCTCAGGATTTCGCAGGCACTCAAACACAAATTGGATCTGCTCGGGCAGAGTACGCGTGACCGACAGAGCTGGAATCTGATTCTCCGCAAAAAAGCCAGCCTCGGTTGTTTCCGTGCCGGGGGTCGTCACGC
>Ga0335077_10001972_pt1 | contig 24490 bp, 20 predicted proteins | sample Lox_Sample_31_FD_207151 | JGI IMG/M metagenome (GOLD analysis project Ga0335077, IMG submission 207151) | Soil microbial communities from Loxahatchee National Wildlife Refuge, Florida, United States - Lox_Sample_3.1 | ecosystem: Environmental > Terrestrial > Soil > Wetlands | place: USA... | reverse complement strand
GGACGCGAGCGCCTTCCGGGCCGCCCGGAGCTCCTCCTCGGCCCCCGCGACCTCGGCGGGCTTCGGTGCGGGCGCGGTCGGGAGGTAGCGGGAGGCGACGCCGCGGCTGAGCCGCGTCCACCGGGGCGAAGCGAGCTCGGCCTTGGTGAGGCGGGACCGGGCGAAGTCGAGGAGCACGCCGGCGCGCACCCGGTCGTCTCCGGAGAGGTAGAGCTCGGTCGCCCGGGCCAGGTGGTCGGAGAGCTGTCCCTGCGGCACCTCGCCGGAGGTGTTGGCGAGGAGGTTCGCGGCGAAGACGGGGGCTCCGTTCGTGGCGGCCTGATCGGAGGCCGCTCGGGCGAGCGCCACCGCCCCCGGTCCCCGGTCCCGCGACGGGGTCTCGAGGTACAGGGAGAGGGCCTGCACGCCGCGGGCGCCGGGCTCGCGCAGCGCCGCGAGCAGGATGTCGGCGCACAGGACCGGCTCCGCGGAGCAGGCGCCGGTGGGGCCGTGCTCCCTGGCGAGGGCCTGGGCGGCCTCGAGGGCGCGCCCCTGGAAGGCGTCCATGCGGGCCTGGCGAAGGAGGAGGTCCTCCCGGAAGGGCGCGGGGGTCTCGCCGGGCGCGAACAGGATGGCGGCGCGAGGCGAGTGCAGGCACTTCGGGTCCACCTCGCACAGGCGCACGCCGGCGAGCCGTCCGTAGGCTGTGGAGGGCGACACCCGCCGCCACATGGCGACGGCCTCCCGGAGGTTTCCGGCGCGGGCGGCGAGGTCGCCCATGCGGAGAGCCGAGAGGTCGCTGTGCGGCCCGGAGAGGGCCTCGCGGAACGACTTCTCGGCGACGTCCCAGTGCCCGGTGGTGAGGGCGCACTCGCCCACGGCCGCGTTCCCCTCGCCGGGGCAGTGGGAGCCGAGGTTGAGCTTCTCGGGCTCGAATGGGACCACGGGCAGCCCGTCGCGCCCGCTCCAGGGTGGCACCTGTAGCTGGCGGAGCTCCAGGTACTGGCCGCCCGGGTAGGGCACCATGCCCGCGGCGATGTCGCGGGTGGCGCAGCGCAGCACCACCTCGCCTCCCTCGACCCCCACCTCGGGGCACAGGGCGCGGGAGGCGGCGCGGACCCGGCGGGCGAGGGCCGCGGCATCGGCGGATCCGAGGACGACCCGGGAAGCGAGCGGCTCGACGCGCAGCGACACCGAGAGCTCCGCCGGCAGCGGGATCCGCTCGATGGACTCGGTGAGGTCGACGCCGCCCGTCGCCGCCGCGGCGGGGAGGGCGAGCGTCAAGAGAGCGGCGAGGGGCGCCACGGAAGCGGCGCATTGCAACGGGCGTGCGCGAGGGTCCTTCCCGATGGCGGATCGCTCGATCACCGTGGATCTCCCGGGGGTTCGCTTCGCGTCCGTGCTTCGTCAGCAGGCTGACACGTCACGGGTCCGCCGCCTGAGCTTCTCGACGAGCGTTGTCCGCTGGAGTCCGAGGAGGTCGGCGGCCGCCTTCTTGTTGCCTTGGGTATGGGCGAGTGCGGCGTCGATGTAGGCCTGCTCCAGCCTTCGCAGCATGGAAGGGAGGTCGATGGCCTGCCCGTCGAAGGCCGGGAGCTGGGGCGGCGGGACCTCGGCTCCGCCGTGGAGGACCCGGAAGATAGGGGTTGGAGGGGGAGAAGGCGGCAGCTCGTCCTCGGCCGGGAAGAAGGCGTCGGCCGCCGGGCCGGGGAGGGGGAGGCTCTGCGGGGGCGGGGGGAGCGGAGGCGCGTCGATGGGGGAGGGGCAGGCGCGGACGGGCCTCAGGTGCGCGGGGAGGTCGGTGACGCGGATGACCGTGCCCTCGGCGCACACCGCCAGGCGCTCCACCAGGTTCTCGAGCTCGCGGACGTTCCCGGGCCAGTCGTGCGCCTCGAGGAAGCGGAGGACGGCAGGGTCTACGGGACGGCCGCTGCCCCTCTGCTTCCAGAAGTGGCCGAAGAGGGGGGCGACGTCCTGGGGCCGCGAGCGCAGGGGGGGGAGCTCGATGGGGCACACGAGCAGGCGGTAGTAGAGGTCGCGCCGGAACCGTCCGGCCTCCACCTCCGCGGCCAGATCCCGGTTCGTCGCGGCGATGAGCCGGAAGTTGGCGGGGACGGACTCCGCCGAGCCCACCGGCTCGTAGACCCGCTCCTGGAGCACGCGGAGGAGCTTCACCTGGAGGGCAAGCGACAGCTCCCCGATCTCGTCCAGGAAGAGGGTCCCGCCGTCGGCGGCGGCGACCCGGCCGCGCCGGGCGCTGATGGCGCCGGTGAAGGCGCCGCGCACGTGGCCGAAGAGCTCGCTCTCGAGGAGCGCCTCCGGGATGGCGCCGCAGTTCACCGGGACGAGCGAGCGGCCGGCGCGACGGCTCTTGTCGTGGAGGAGGCGGGCGAAGACCTCCTTGCCCGTGCCGGTCTCGCCGGTGATGAGCACGGTGGCGTCGCTCTGGGCGATGCGCTCACACGCGCGCACCAGGTCCACGATGGGCGAGTTCGCGGCGTGCACCAGGTTCGTCTTCGTCTCCACGTTGCCCGATGCGCTGTCGTTCCAATCCATCTCGGCTCTCCTCTCCGGCGCGGCGAAGGGCGGCGTCGGACTCGTGGCAAGGCGAAGAGCAAATGCCGCGCCATTGGCGCCACAGCCCTGGCGCCGAGACGGAACGCGGCTTTCGTGGCGTCGAGCGGCTGACGCCCCCGGGGTGCGATCCCACCCGGTTGGAGTCTCCGACCCATCCCCTTGTTCTCGGTACGTGATGCGGCCGGGGCGGGGTCAGAGGCGTCACCATCGGTGATTTTCCAATGGTGAACATGTGGAAAGGGTACGGTACGCACACCTCCCTCCATGCGGCCCGCTCGCACCCCCGCCCACCGCAGGGTCGGCAAGGGACGTGCAGTGGCTCTCGCGGTGTGAAGAACTCCGTCTCGGATCCGAGGGAGCGCCTGCTGGAGTCGCTCCCGGCCGCCGGTCAGGTCATTGACGAGATCGCCATGGGAGTGGCCTGGCCCGCTCCCGACGGCTCCGTCTCCCACGCCAACCCGGTGGCACAGGCCCTCCTCGACGGCCCGCTCGGCGGTGCCCTTCGACAGGTGCTCGGGGAGATGGCTGCCCGCCTCGCTCCCGGAGGTGGGTACCTGGAAGCCCACCTGCGCGCACCGGGGGGGGAGATTCGGGTGCTGCTCGCACGTGCCGGGGAGGGCTCGATCGCCTTCCTGGAACGGGACACCGAGCGCGCCCAGCGCACCCAGGTGAAGATCCTCCGATCCATGCTCGCCACCGTATGCGAGGGCGGCTCCATCGCCTTGGCGGCGGGGAACGCACTCGTGTCGCTCGCCTGGGCCGTCCCGGGCACCCTCCTCGTCCTCTACGAAATCGACGAACCCTCCCGCTCCCTCGTCGCCCTGGCCCAGGCCCGGGTGCCGCCCTCGCGGTCCGCGGTCCTCTCCCCGCAGTCGCTCGACGGCGACTCGGCGGTGGCCCGCGCCGCGAGGAGCGGCTCCCCCTACCGCATTCTCTCCGAGCCCCTGGTCGGCCCGGCCGAGGTCATCCTCGCCCTGCCCGTCCGGGCGGGCGGCCGGGTGCTCGGGGCGCTGCTCGCGGTGGGCGCCCCGGCCATCCTCGGGGAGGGGGAGCTAAGACTCCTCCAAGGCATGGCGGACGCCGCCGCCTCCCTGTTCGCCCGGGAGAGGCAGGAGACCACCCTCCGCGAGGAGCGGAGCTCCCGCAAGCGCCTGGAGGAGCACGGGGAGCGCGCCCTCCGCGTGGAGGTCCAGCGCGAGGGGCTCGCCACCGTGGGGCGGCTCACCGCCTGCGTCACCCACGAGATGAACGGACCCCTTGCCTTCATGCGCTCGAACCTGAAGGTGCTCGGGGAGCACGCCGAGCGGCTCGGGCGGATGGCTGCCGGCGGTGCGGTGGAGCCCGCCCTCCCGGAGATCGCCGGGGACGCCGCCGAGATCGTGACCGAGTGCCTGGAGGGCCTCGATCGGCTCGCGGCCATCCTCCAGTCGCTCCGGGGACTCGTGCGGGACCCCTCCGAGCGGGTGCGGTTCGAGGCTGCGCGGCCGCTCCAGGAGGCCGTGGAGGTCTTCGAGCGGGCCCGGATGGGCCACTGCAGGGTTCGCTGCGTCCTTGGGGAGGACCTCCCCGATCTCGAGGGCTCTCCCGCCATCCTCTCCCACATCGCGCTCAACCTCCTCGAGAACGGCCTCGAGTCCATGGGGGGAAAGGGCTCGCTCGAGGTGCGCGCCTTCCGCTCGGGGAGCGCGCTCCGGCTCGAGGTGGAGGACTCGGGCCCGGGGATCCCCGGCGACGTGAGCGCCCGCCTCTTCGAGCCGTACTTCAGCACGAAGCCGGTAGGGAAAGGCACCGGGCTCGGCCTCTTCGTGTGCCGGGAACTCGTCGCCAAAATGGGCGGGCGCATAGGGTTCGAGACCGGGGACTCGGGCACCGTCTTCCACGTGGAGATCCCCGCCGCCTAAAGAGGAGAAAGCGGCGCGGCTTCGCGGCGCCCGGGGCCTCTGTCCACGCAAGCGGAGGCTCCTCCGCCATCTTGACAGGCCTCGGGCGCGGCCCCTAGAGTCCGGGCCTTTCCCGGAGGACCCGCTCCGCGCCATGCCATTCGTCGAAAGACCCCCGGACCCTCTGGCCCCGGAGCGCCAGGCCTTCATCGCGCCGGAGACCCGTTGGTTCGTTCTCCCGGAGGGCCTCCCGCTCGAGAGCGGTGCCCGGCTCGAGGCCGTGCAAGTCGCTTTCCGCACCTGGGGGGCGCTCGCCCCGGACGGCGGAAACGCCGTGGTGGTGTGCCACGCCTTCACCGGGTCGGCCGACGTCGACCGGTGGTGGACGCGGATGTTCGGTCCGGGTCAGGCACTCGACCCCGACCGCGACTTCGTCCTCTGCGCCAACATCCTCGGAAGCTGCTACGGCACGACCGGCCCGTCCTCCGTCGACCCGGCCACCGGCCGCCCTTACCTCGGCTCCTTCCCGGCCATCACCCTGCGCGACATGGTCCGGGCCCAGGCCGAGGTGGCGAGGGCCCTCGGCGTGAAGCGCGTCCGCGCCGTCATCGGCGGGTCCCTGGGCGGCATGCAGACCCTGGAGTGGGCCCTCCTGTATCCGGACTGGGTGGAGAGCATCGTCCCCATCGCGAACTCGGCGCGTCACTCCGCCTGGGCCATCGGCCTCTCCGAGGCCCAGCGGCAGGCCATCGTCGCCGACCCGAAGTGGCGGGGGGGGCAGTACGAGGTCGCGGACCCCCCAGCGGCCGGGCTCTCGGCCGCACGCATGATGGCGATGTGCACCTACCGGAGCTGGGGGAGCTTCGAGCAGCGCTACTCCCGCCGCCTCCAGGCGCCGAGCCTCTTCGCGGTGGAGAGCTACCTCGGCTACCAGGGACAGCAGCTCGTGGATCGGTTCGACGCCGCCACCTACCACGCGCTCACCCGGGCCATGGACACCCACGACGTGGCCCGTGGCCGGGGGGAGTACGAGGACGTCCTCCGGAGCATCCGCCAGCCCGCGCTCGTGGTCTCCATCGACAGCGACCTCCTCTACCCCCCGGATGAGCAGCGCGAGATGGCCCGCCACATGCCGCGGGCGCGCCTCGCGCGGCTGGAGTCGCCCCACGGACACGACGCCTTCCTCATCCACGTGGAGGAGCTCTCGGCGACGGTGGCCGAGTTCCGCGCCGAGGCGGAGGGCCGCTCCCGGCCGAGGCGGCCCGCCTCCGCGACGGCCCGCGGCGGCCAGGGCGTCTCCCTCCTGGTGCTGGGGAAGGGGAAGGTGGGAGCCGAGTTCCTGGAGCAGGTCCGCCAGCAGGCGGGGAGCCTGGCCTCGGACTACGACGTCGCGCTCCGGGTGGCGGGCGTGGCGGACACCCGGGGGGCGGTGTTCGAGGAGGCGGGGATCGACCTCGCCCGCTGGAGGGAGGCGCTCGCTGTCGCACCGGCCACCGGCCCCTTCGGCTTGCCGGGCGGGCTCGCGCTCCTCGACCGGCTGGCCCGGCTGCCGGGCCCGGTGCTCGTGGACCTGACCCCGGCGAGCGACCTCTTGCCCATCTACGAGGAGGCCTTCCGGCGGGGGATCCACGTGGTGGGCGCGAACAAGCGCCCGCTCTCGGCGCCGGGGCCGGAGCGGGAGCGGCTCATGGCCGCGCGCCGGGAGGGGCACGTCCACCTCCACTACGAGACCACGGTGGGAGCGAGCCTCCCCCTCATCGACACCCTGAAGAACCTGGTGCGGACCGGCGACCACGTGCGCTCCCTGGAGGGGGCGCTCTCCGGGACCATCGGCTTTCTGCTAGGCGAGGCGGAGAAGCAGACGCCGCTCTCCCTCGCGGTCCGCTGGGCCCGCGAGCTCGGCTACACGGAGAAAGACCCTCGCGACGACCTCTCCGGGATCGATGCGGCTCGCAAGGTCGTGATCCTGGTGCGGGAGCTCGGGATGCACGCCGAGGTGGAGGAGGTGGAGATCGAGCCCCTCCTGCCACCGGAGGTGACCGCTCCGGGCTCGCCCGAGGTCCTCTTCGAGGCGCTGCGGCGCCACGACCGGGCCTTCGCCGCCAAGGTGGCGCGGGCGAAAGAGCGGGGCCGGGTCATCCGCTATCTCGCCCGGGTGGACGTCGCCGCCGGGACCCTCCGCGTCGGGCCGGTGGAGGTGAGCCCGGACCACCGCGCCGCCCGGCTGCGCGACGTCGAGGCCTACGTGGCCTTCACGACCGACCGGTTCTCCTCGAGCCCGCTGCTCGTGCAGGGGGCCGGAGTGGGGGGAGCGGTGAGCGCCGGCGGCGTGCTCACCGACGTGCTGCGAGTCGCCGCGGCCCTCGGGGTCCGGGCGAGCTGGAGCGGGTAGGGTGCTCCCGGCCTGGGGTCCATCCTCTCCGGCATCCTTCCCGCTCGAGGACGTACTCCGGCCCGCGCCGCCCGCGCCGACAACGCAAGGCACTCCTCCCTTCGGCGCCCTCTCGAGGCAGTGGAGAGGCGGGGCGCAGGCCTGCCACGTCTGTGCGGGGGAGAGACGTTGGTGGGCCCACGCCGCCGCCGGAACCGACCGTACCACGGCGGCTCTGGGATACAATTTAATCTGTCACTGTAGGTGAATAACCGCTATCGGGTCCAGCCGTCCCTAGTAGCGGGTCTCCGGCCCGGGGATAAACCAGTCGTAGTCGGTGGTCCGGTCGGCGTCGGGGCGGAGCTCGAGGCCCGACGAGGCCCCGGCCTGATCCGCGCGGACCCGTTGCGCGGACCCCTCTAGCGGTAGGTCCAGGATCCCGTCGAGCGCCTCGCCGGAGGCGGGGACAGCGCGCACCCGCATCCCGGCGGCGAAGGCGATATCGTCCTGGGCCGCGAGGTCGCCGGGCTCCGCCATGGCGACGACGAGCGTGCCCCTCCCCGTCCCCGGCTCGTAGGCGAATGGGACGGCGCGAAGCCTCCGCATGAGTGGGAAGGGCAACACGTTCCGGAGGACGGGAGGGATGGCCTTTGGCTCGAGCTTCACGAGCACGGCGCTCGTCGTCAAAGCCGTGAGGGGGGAGTTCCTCGCAGAAAGTGGGTCCACGTCGCCAGGGTAGCCTCCCGTAGGGAATCGGGAGAGACCACGAGCCCGTGTCGCACGGTGAAGGTGCAGCGGCTGCGGGTGTGGGGCGAACGCCCACAGGGGAGAGGGGACGGAGGGCAAGCTCCGGTGCCGACTCTGGGAAGGGAAGAACACGAGTCAAACGGCAGTTTGCTTGGAGGCGGGAAGCTTTCATGGTCGCATGACGATCGCGGGAGCCCCAAATGCCCATCCAGTGGACCAAAGACCTCTCGACCGGAATCAACGAGCTTGACCACCAGCACCAGGGGCTCTTCGTGATGGTCGGGGCCCTGCAGGAGGCCATCCGCGCGAACCGGCTCGACCGGGTGGCGGACACTATCCGCTTCCTCGAGCGCTACGCCGTCGAGCACTTCGCCACCGAGGAGCGCTACATGCGCGCCCACGGCTACCCGAATCTCCCCGAGCACAGGGCCGCTCACCTGGAGTTCGTGGCCGAGTTCCGTCGGCACGGGCAGTTGCTCGCCTCGAAGGGGCTGCGCCCGCTCCTCGTCGTGGAGATGTTCGGGTGGCTGCGAGACTGGCTTGCCGAGCACGTGCGGTCGGCGGACGGCGAGGTGGCCCGGCACTTCGCCGGCGTCGGGGTCCGCCCGCCGGGCTGGGTACGCCGCCGCGTCGAGGCGCCGGCCGAGTCGCGCCTGCCGCTCGCCGAGGCCTCCCAGGTCGGCCCCGACGGCCCAGCCGAGGCAGAGCCTCCGCCCGGCTCCGGACCTCGGAAGCGGTAGCGAGTCGACCCGGATTCCGGCACCGGACCGGACGGCGTCCCCGACTCCTCTCCCCGGGTCCCGTCACGGGAGCAGCACCGCCGCGCCCCGCAGCCGTCCCTCGCGGAGGTCGGCGAGCGCCTCGTTGGCCCGGGAGAGAGGGTACGGGACCACCTCGGCCCGGACGGGCACCCTCGGGGCGAGAGCGAGGAACTCCTCGCCGTCCCGGCGGGTGAGGTTCGCGACCGAGCGGACGACCCGCTCCCCCCACAGCAGGGCATAGGGGAAGGAGGGGATGTCGCTCATGTGGATGCCGGCGCAGACGACCGTCCCCGCCTTCTCCAGCCGACGGAGCGCTTCCGGCACGAGACCTCCCACCGGTGCGAAGAGGATGGCCGCGTGGAGCGGCTCCGGCGGGGGATCCCCCGACGCCCCCGCCCAGCGGGCGCCGAGGTCCCTCGCGAACTGCTGGGCCTCCGCGTCGCCGGGGCGGGTGAAGGCGTAGACCTCCTGGCCGGCGTGACGCGCGAGCTGCGCCACGATGTGGGCCGCGGCCCCGAAGCCGTAGAGGCCGAGCCTTCGGGCCCCCTGCGCGATCTTCCAGGCGCGGTAGCCAATGAGGCCGGCGCAGAGCAAGGGGGCCGCCTCCGCGTCGCCATAGGCGGAGGGAAGTGCGAGGGCGAAGCGCTCGTCGACCCGAGCCCGGTCCGAGTAACCCCCGTCGAGATCGTAGCCCGTGAACCGCGCCTCGGAGCAGAGGTTCTCGCGGCCGCTCCGGCAGAAGTCGCAGGCGCCGCAGGCGAGGCCGAGCCAGGGAACGCCGACCCGGTCGCCTGGGCGGAAGCGGCTCGCCCCGGGCCCGGCCCGGAGCACCCGCCCCACCACCTCGTGTCCGGGGACGAGGGGAAGCTTGGGGCGGGGGAGCTCCCCGTCCACGACGTGGAGGTCGGTGCGGCAGACCCCGCAGGCCTTCACCTGGAGGAGCAGTTGCCCTGGACCCGGGTCGGGCTCGGGCGACTCCTTTCGGACGAGCGGGCGGCCGGGAGCCTCGAGCACCATCGAGACCATGGAGGAAAGGATAGCCCCGTCGAGCGGGGAGGAGGCCGCTTTTCCCTGGCTCGGAAGGGGATCGCCCGGTATGCCTGGCGTCGCGAGGGAGCCCCCATGACCCAGAGGAACGACCGGAACTTCCGCCTCCGAGGCGACGTCCGCCCGACCCGCTACCAGGCGTTCCTCTCGGTCGACCCCGCCGGCGGCCGCTTCGCCGGACGCCTGCGGGTCGGACTCGAACTCGCCGCGCCGGTCGACGAGATCGTCCTCCACGGCTCGGGGCTCTCCGTGTCTCGCGCCTCCGTCCACACGGCCGGCAAGACCTTCGAGGCAGGGGTCGAGCCTGCGAAGGAGAGCGAGACGCTCGCCTTCCGGCCCCCGTCGCCGCTCGGACCCGGGAGCGCTGAGCTCGAGGTGGAGTGGTCGGGGGCCTTCAGCGCGGGGCTCCGGGGCCTCTACCGGGCCGGGCCGCTCGCCGCCTCGCAGTTCGAGGCCTCCGACGCCCGGCGCGTCTTCCCTTGCTTCGACGAGCCCGGGTTCAAGGCGCCCTGGGCCGTCACCCTGGAGGTTCCCCGCGGCGCGGTGGCCCTCGCGAACGGCAGGGAGCGAAGGCGCGAGGGGCTAGGAGGCCGGGAGGTCGTCACCTTCGAGGAGACGCCACCTATTCCGAGCTACCTCGTAGCGCTCGTGGTGGGCCCACTCGCTTCGTCGCCGGAGGCGATGGCGGGACCGGTCCCGGTCCGGACCTGGTCGGTGCCGGAGAAGGTGGGCCTCACCGGCTTCGCGCAGGAGGTGGCCCTTTCGGTCCTCCCCAGGCTCGAGGACTACTTCGGACTCCCGTACGGCTTCGGCAAGCTCGACCAGGTCGGAGTCCCCGACTTCGAGTTCGGGGCCATGGAGAACGCCGGCCTCGTGGTCTATCGGGAGGCGGCGCTCCTCCTCGACATCGCCACCGCCGCGGTGGCGGTGCAGAAGCGGGTGGCGGAGGTGATCACCCACGAGCTCGCCCACCAGTGGTTCGGGAACTGGGTGACGATGAGGTGGTGGGACGACCTGTGGCTGAACGAGTCCTTCGCCACCTGGATGGCCTACAAGGTCGTCGACGCCTGGCGGCCCCGCTGGCGAATCTGGCTCGACTTCGACCAGGGGAAGGGCGCGGCCCTCCAACTCGACTCCCTGCGCTCCACCCACCCCATCCGCGCGGAGGTGAGGAGCCCGGAGGATATGGGGGAGGCCTTCGACCTCATCACCTACGAGAAGGGCGGCGCCGTGCTCCGCATGCTCGAGGCCTGGCTCGGGGAGAGCGCCTTCCGAGAGGGGATCCGCCTCTACATGCGCCGGTTCGCCCGGGCGAACGCGGTCGCCGACGACCTCTGGACGGCGCTGGGGGAGTCGAGCGGCCAGCCGGTCCTGGAGCTCGCGAACGCTTGGATCCGCGAGCCGGGCTTCCCGCTCTTGGGGCTCGAGGCGGAGGGCGGGCGAGTCTCCCTCACCCAGCGCCGATTTCTCTCCGAGCCCGGGGAGTCCCTCCCCGGCTCCTGGCCGGTCCCGGCGGTGGTCCGCTTCGCCGACGACCGGGGCGTGCGCGAGGAGCGCGTGCTCTTCCGGGGCCTGCAGGAGGAGGTGGCCCTCCCGTCCCAGGGGAGGGTGCGGTGGGTCTTCGGGAACGGGGGCGCGGCCGGCTTCTACCGGGTGGCGCACGGGCCGAAGGCCCTCGCCATGCTGTCCGGGCACCTCCGCGAGCTTGGCCCGGCGGAGCGCGTGGCCCTGCTCTCCGACGAATGGGCGCTCCTCCGGGCGGGGGTGCGGACGCCGGAGCCCTTCCTCGACCTGGTCGCCTCCTTCGGCGGGGAGGAGGACCGGGCCGTCCTCGACGAGCTCGTGAACCGGCTCGCCGCCGTGGAGCATCGGCTCCCCGGAGAGGAGTCGAGGGAGCGCTTTAGACGCTTCGCCGGGGCGCTCCTGCGGCCGGCCTTGGCGGCGCTCGGGTGGGAGGGGCGAGCGGGCGAAGACGACGAGGCACGGCTCCGGCGGGCCGCGCTGGTGCGCGGGCTCGCGCTCGTGGCGCGAGACCCGGAGGTGGTCTCGGAGGCGAAGGCGCGCCTCGACCGATACCTCGCAGGCGACAAGCGCGCGCTCGAGGCGAACCTGCACGACTCCGCCGTCGCCGCCGCGGCCCGCGAGGGGGACGCGAGGCGCTTCGAGGACCTCCGCCGCCTCTTCCGCGAGGAGGTGGACCCAGCCTTCAAGCGGCGCTACCTCCTCGGCCTCTCGCTCTTCGAGGCCCCGGCGCTCGTGCGGCGGGCCCAGGAGATGCCGTTCGGGGACGAGGTCCCCCTCCAAGACCTCGCCACCTTTACCGGCGGGATCATGGGGAACCGGGCCGCCGCCTCCGGCTTCTGGCGGCTCCTCCGGGAGCGCTTCGACGTCTTCCGGGAGAGGGTGGCCGAAGCCCCGCTCATGCTCCGCCGGGTGGTGGAGGCCCTGGGCTCCCTCACCGAACGCCGCGACCTCGAGGAGATGGAGGCCTTCTTCGCGGACCACCCGGTCCCGGCTGCGCGCCAGGCGATCGCGCAGACCCTCGAGCGACTCCGGCTCGACGTGGCGCTGTGGGAGCGGATCGGGCCGGCCGTCGGCGCATGGCTCGCGCGGCGGCCGTGACCGATCCGGCCGCGCCGGCGCGGCGCTTCACACCACCCACCCTGTACCTCTTCCTCGACCTGCCCTACGGCGCGGCGGTCGGGTACCTGTCGGTGGCCGTCCCCTTCTGGCTCGCGGCCCGGGGAGTGCCCCTCTCCTCCATCGCCGCCCTCTCCGCCACCGCCTTCCTCCCGCACGCGCTCAAGATCTTCTGGGTGCCGCTCCTCGACATCGGCTCCCGCCGAAAGGCCTGGTACCTCTCCGCGGTGGCCGCGACCGGAGGTCTACTCGCCGCCCTATCGGCGCTCCCCGGGCTCGTCGACCGGCTGTGGCTCTACACGGCACTCCTCACCGCCGCCCAGGTGACCGCCACCACCGGGCACGCCGCCCTGAACGCGCTCGTGGCCGTCACCACCCGCGAGGCGGACAAGCCGAGGGCGGCCGGCTACTACATGGCGAGCAACGTGGGCGGCACAGGGCTCCTCGGAGCCCTCGCCCTCTGGCTCGGCTCGCACACCTCCCCGAACGCCGCAGGCCTCTCCATGGCGGCGCTGGTCCTCGCCACCGGGGCGGGAGCCCTCCTCATCGAGGAGTCGAGGGCGTCCAGGCCGGGCGGGGAAGGTACCGCCCAGGCGCTCGCCCGGGAGCTCTCGGCCATCGGCCGGGCGCTGTGGCGGACGGCGCGGAGCCGGCAGGGGTTCACCGGCCTCGTCATCAGTCTCGCCCCGGTGGGCTGCGGCGCCCTCACCAACCTCTTCTCGGGCATCGCCAACGAGTACGGCGCGAGCCAGTCGCTCGTGGAACTCGTGAACGGGGTAGGCGGCGGCGTGGCCGGTGCGATCGGAGCGCTGGCGGGAGGCCTTCTCGCGGAGCGGATGAACTGCCGCCTCGCCTACGCGCTCGCGGGCGGCGTCACGGCGCTCGCGGCGCTTGCCATGCTAGCGGCCCCCATGACGCCCTTTACCTACGCCTGGGGCACGCTCGCCTACAACCTCGCGAACGGGATCGCCTTCTCGACCTGGGCCGGAATGGTGCTCGAGGTGGTGGGGAGCGGCGCAGGGGTGGCGACGAACTATGGCCTCTTCGTCGCCACCTCCAACCTCGCCATCAGCTACGTCACCGCCCTCGACGGCTGGGCGAGCGCCTTCCGCGGCCCGGGCGGGACCTGGCCCGCGGCGGCGGGCGCGCGGGGGGCCCTCGGCTTCGACGCCGTCCTCACCTTCGTCGGAATCGCCATCCTCCTCGCCATGGTGGCGGTGACCCGCCGCCTGGGCGCGGCGTCCGGAGCGGTGCGCCCCGCCGGATAGGCGTTCCCGGCGACGTCGCACGTAGAGATCTCGGACCTCCAGTTTTCACGGGTGGCCCGGGATCAGACCCGCAGCGTGGCAGCACGAGAGCCAGCGGCCTTGAGTCCCGTTGGCTCATCGAGAGGTTCGGGCCGACCTACAACCAGCGCGTGTCTTCGGGTGTCCGCTCCGGGCGGTCGTTGCGGCCGTCGAGGAACCGGATGGTGGCTGAGGCTCGCTCCTCAGCACCGACGTTGTCGAGCGCAGCCACAGGGATGAAGAAGAAGGGTCCACCCTGGGGGCCGCGCTCACCGCGGCCGGGCGTGCGAATGCCACAGGTCTTGCAGAAGCAGTAGTGCAGATTGGAGGCCGAACGGCCCTGGAGAGCCCACTGGTACTCGGTCTGGTTTCTTGCGCCCGCCAGCATGCGAAACCGCTCGGGAGGGACCAAGGCAAACCAAGACCGGGCCTTTGCGCAGATGGAGCAGTTGCATCTGTACGTGCCCTCGCTGAGGTCTAGGTCTGCCTCAAAGCGGACGGCGCCGCAGTGGCAACTCCCCTGGTAGGTCTTGATAGCCATGTGCCGGTCTTAAGGGCTCAATTCGACCGTCGCTTCACCCTGGATGGGCACACGACGCTGCGCCAACGCCTTCTGGCCAGAACCACGACAAGCGGCGAACGGCCTCTAATGGACCCGCGGATGGCGTCGAGAGCCCAACCGGAGGCTCGCCAATCTCATCGCCTATGGCCGAGGAGCGACGCGCGCGGTCTTCCTGTGAGGTTCCGAGATGCTCTCTTTCCCACTAGTTGACGGTGGCCCGTATCACTCGCCGAAAGGCCCCGTAGCCGAGAACGCTGCAGAGCGTCGTGCCGGGGGAGACGCCCCTCAGCAGCGCGCCCTCGGGGCCGTACTCGATGGTCGCAACCTTGGGGTCGTCGCAGATGAAGCTGCTCACGGGACAGACCACGAGCTTGTTCTCGCAGAGGTTCTTCGCCTCGCCGACCTTGAGGTCGATGGACGGGGGCTCGTCGCCCCGGCCCGACGAAGCGAGGAGCACCCCGAGGACGGCGAGGGCGCCGACGGTCTTCATGCTCGCCACTCGAGCACGAAGGCTCCGCTCCCGTCAACCGTCTCACCCATACGGCGAGCGAACGAGGCGGCGGCCGGCCGGACTCGAAAGGCGGCCGCCGAGCAGGGCTCGGCAAAGCCCCGCTCCGGTCCGCGCGGAAGGCCCCAGGCCATCGCGTCGGCGCCGAGGGGCGGGATTTCTCTTGGCCCCTTCCGCCCGGGGCTCGCCGCGGGGTAAGGGGAGGGGGTGGACGCCTTCGCGACCCTCGTCCTCGTCGGGGCCCGGCCCCGGAAGGCCGCCGTCGCCGCCCTCGCGGGTGCCTTGGCCCATGACCCTCGGACGCGGTTCTTCCCGGTGCGGGTGGCTGCTCCCGGACCGGAGCTCCGGGAGTCCGTCCGAGAGGCGCTGACACTCGGACCGACCGTCGTCGGCTGGTCGCTCTCCTCCGCCGACCTCGAGGAGGCCTCGTCCGAGCGGGCGCGGCTCGCGAGAACCGAGGGCGCGCTTCACGTCGCCGGCGGGCCACACCCCACCGCCGACCCCGAGGGCACCCTCCGCGCCGGGTTCGCGCTCGCCGCGCTCGGGGAGGGGGAGCAGATCCTCACCGGCCTACTCGCGCGCGTGGCGCGCGGGGAGGACCCGCGCGGGCCGGGCCTGGCCTGGATGGAGGCTGGCCGGCTCTGCACCGGCTCCCGGCCGCCGCCCGTCGACCTCGACGAGGTTCCTCCCTTCGCGCCGGCCCTGCGCCGCTTCGGGCCCATCGAGATCAGCCGGGGGTGCGCGCACGCGTGCCGGTTCTGCCAGACCACCCGCCTGCACGGGGGACGGGTGCGCCACCGCTCTCCGCGTGTGGTGGCGGGGTGGGTCCGGGAGATGGCCCGGGCGGGCCTCCCTGACGTGCGCTTCCTCTCCCCGAGCGCCCTCGGGTACGGGTCGGAGGACGGTGGCGTCGCGCTCGCCGCTCTGGAGGAGCTCCTCTCCCGCGCCCGAGAGGCCCAGGGCGCGGGGGGTCGTCTCTTCCTCGGGAGCTTCCCGTCGGAAGTCCGCCCCGAGCACGTGAGCCCGGAGGCTCTGCGGCTACTTCGGCGCTTCGTCGCGAACGACCGGATCGTCGTCGGGGCGCAGTCCGGGTCGGATCGGGTCCTGCGAGCCTGCGGGCGCGGTCACGGGGTCGAGGATGTTCGCCGCGCCGTCCGCCTTGGGCTCGAGGCCGGCTTCCGGGTGCAGGTGGACCTCATCTTCGGCTTGCCGGGCGAGACCGAGGAGGACGCCCTCGCCACCCGGCGGCTCATGGCGGAGCTCGGCGGAGAGGGCGCGGGGATCCACGCCCACGCCTTTCTGCCACTCCCCGGCACCGCCTGGCAGGGGGAACCGCCCGGGTTCCTCGACGCCGCCAGCCGAGCCGAGCTCGAGCGCCTCGCCGGGGGCGGGCGCGCCTTCGGCCAGTGGCGGCGCCACGAGGCGCTCGGCCGGGCCCTCGCCTTCCGGCACGGCTCCCGACCCGGGGAGGCGGAGCCGATCCCGGATCGGGAGGGGCGGGCGCTTGCCCGGTCCCGGGGCCCGTCCTAGAGTCGGCGGCCGATGAGCCGACTTCGCGTCGCCGTCGCCCTCGCTCTCTTGTCCTCGGCCGCGGCAGCAGCAGCCGCGGACTGCGAGGGGAACGCCTGCCGCTTCGTCACCGTGGAATGGGACCAGGGGAGCCGCCGTTTCCGGGCGCGAAACAGCCACCTGAACCGCGCCATCAAGCTCGAGACCACGAGCGGGGGCGTGCGCACGGCGCTCATCGTCGGGCCGAAGAGCTCGGGGCTCGTGCCGCTCGCGGCGTTCGACAGGCCGTACCGGGCGAACTTCGCGAAGTAGGGCCCGGCGCGCCCTACGACCCTTCCTCCCCGGCGAGGAACTCGAGGAGGGCCCGGGCGACCGCCTCGGGCTCGTGGCGCATCATCATGTGGCCGGCTTCGGGAATGAACGCCCGCCGCGCCCGGCGAAAGGCTGCCACCCGTCGGTCCATGTCCGGCGGGGGCGGGACCTCGCTTTTCTCCGCGTCGACGAGGAGTACCGGGCAAGCGACGGCGCGCCAGTAGGCCTCCGCCTGCTCCAGGCGGAAGGGGTAGGGGCCACGGGTCACGTGGACGGGGTCGTGCTTGAACGCCCGTCCTCCCGGCGCGGGGAGCGTTCCCCGCTCCGCCAGAAAGAGGGCCACCTCGGGAGGGCAGAAAGGGTCGAAGCGCCGGATGCGCTCCGCGCAGGCCTCCAGGGTGGGGAGCGTCCTCGGCCCGCGTCGCCGCGCGCGGCGCACGCTCTCGATCCAGTCGGCGGTCCGGCGCGGCAGGTCCTCTCCGGGCACCTCCTGGACGTGGACGCTCTCCATGGCGACGACCCGTTCCGGCCGGTCGGGGAAGGTCGCCGCGTAGAGGAGGGCCACCGAGCCGCCCATGGAGTGGCCCACGAGCGAGAGCCTCTGGCGCGCCACCTGGTCCACGAGGTCGGCGACGTCGTGGACGTAGTCCATGAAGTAGTAGTACCCGCCGGGGCCGATGCGGTCGGTGTCCCCGTGGCCGCGGAGATCCGGAGCCACGACGTGGTAGCCCGCCGCCGCCAGCGAGGGGGCGACGAATGCGAACCCCCAGGCGAGGTCGAGGAAGCCGTGGAGGCAGAGGACCGTGGTGGGGCCGCCGCCGTCCCACACGAGGAGGTGGTGGCGGAGGCCGTTGGCAACGACTTCCCGTTCGACGGGGTGCGAGTCCCGCATGACGCGCCAAAGCCTACTCCAGTTGACCCAGGGGCGCCCCGCCGAGCCGCCTCGCCTTCCCGGAGGACGGGAGCGGCCCCGGGAGGGCCCGGGCGCACCCGGCCGCGGACGCGGTACAAGTGAGCGGCGAGGAGGACGCATGCGCGCCCTGTGGATCACGCGGTACGGCGGGCCGGAGGTCCTCGAGGTGCGGGAGTCGCCGGCGCCGGTCCCAGGGCCGGGAGAGGTGCGAGTCCGCGTCTCGGCCGCTGGCGTGAACTTCTCCGACATCATGGCCCGGCTCGGGCTCTACACCGCCGGGCCGAAGCTCCCGGCGGTGGTGGGATACGAGGCGGCCGGCGTGGTGGACGAGGTCGGGGAGGGAGTCCGGGGCGTGGAGCTCGGGGCCCGGGTCCTCGCGCTCGCGAGCGCCGGGTGCCAAGCGGAGGCGGTCGTGGTCCCGGAGCGACAGGTCTTCCGGATGCCGGAGGGCATGGGCTTCGAGGAGGGGGCCGCCCTCCCGGTGAACTACCTCACCGCCCACCACGTGCTCTTCCGCATCGGCCACCTGCGGCCGGGCCAGTCGATCCTCCTCCACATGGCGGCGGGGGGAGTGGGACTGGCCGTCCTGCAACTCGCGCGGACCGTCCCCGGGGTGACGGTCTTCGGCACCGCCTCGGCCGCGAAGCACGACATCATCCGCCAGGCGGGGTGCGACCACCCCATCGACTACCGCACCGCCAACTACGCGGAGGAGGTGCGGAGGCTCACGGGCGGCGCCGGCGTGCACCTCGTCGTCGACCCGCTCGGGGGCCGGGACTGGCGCCGGGGGTACGAGCTCTTGCGCCCCACCGGATTGCTCGTCGCCTGCGGGTTCGCGAACCTGGCCCGGGGCGAGAGGCGGAGCGTTCCCCGGGTGCTCCTCGAGCTCCTCCGCATGCCGCGCTTCTCGCCGCTCGCGCTCATGACGGAGAACCGGGGTGTTGCCGGGGTCTACCTCGGCGACCTCTGGCACGAGGCCGGAGCCATGGGGGAGGCGATGAACGCCGTCCTCGGCCTCTACCGGGAGGGGAAGGTGCGGCCGCGCGTCGACTCCGTCTTCCCCTTCGAGCGGGCGAAGGAGGCCCACCGGCGGATCCAGGAGCGAAAGAACGCCGGGAAGGTGGTCCTGGTGCCGGAGGCGCGGCCGTCACCCTGAGCGGAGGGCGCGCCCCGAGACTGAGGAGAAGAAGTCGAGGACGCGCGACTCCGCGAAGTAGCGGGGCGCCCAGGGCGGCCCGGCGACGAAGGCCACGTGGCCGCCGCCGGCCGTCACCTCCAGGGTCACGGCCGGGTTCGCCCGCGCGGCCGCCGTGGGCAGGGAAGGGAGCGGGACGAGGGGGTCGTCCGCCGCCGAGAGGAGGAGGAGGGGCCGGCGCACCGCCCCCACCAGAGGGCCGGAGCTCGACCGGCGCCAGTAGTCCTCGGCGTCCTCGAAGCCGTGGAGCGGGGCGGTGACGAGGGCGTCGTAGGCGGCGAAGGTCCTCGCGCGCCGCACCCGGGCGGCGTCGAGGGCGCCGGGATGGGCTCGGGCCTTGCGGAGCGCCTTTCGCCGGAGGCGGCGCAGGAACCGCTCCCGGTAGACGAAGGGCCAGAAGCCGGGGCCGTCGAGGGCGCGGGCGCAGGCGGCGAGGTCGAAGGGTACGGACACCGCGGCGGCGGCGGCGACCTCGCCCGGCACCTCGTCCCCCCGCTCCCCGAGCCACTTCACGAGCTGGTTCGCGCCGAGCGAGAACCCGCAGAGGAAGAGGGTCCGCCCCGGCACCTCGGCCCGGAGCGTCGAGACCACGAATTCGAGGTCGCCGGTGTCGCCGGAGTGGTACTGGCGCAGGAGGCGGTTCGGGACGCCGGAGCAGCCCCGGAAGTTCCAGGCTGCGACCGAGAGGCCCTCCCTCGCCGCCCGGGCGGCGAGGCCGCGCACGTAGGGCGCGCCGGAGCTCCCCTCGAGGCCGTGGGAGACGACGAGCAAGGGGGCTCCGGCCGGCCCGTCGACCCGGTCGACGTCGAGGAAGTCGCCGTCGGGGAGCTCCAGGCGCTGCCGGCGGTAGGGGGGGCGGGGAAGCGGGCGCGCCACGCTCGCGAACACGGTGGAGAGGTGGGGCCCGGGGAGCCATCGGGCCGGCCGGTAGGGAAGAAGGCTCTCCCCGGGTCGCCTCGAGCCTCCCATGCCGGCTAGGGCTCCGGGAGAGGGGCCGCAGCCGAGGGCCCGGGGCCCCTCGCCCCGGGCCGGCTCGGCCAGCGCAGGGCGCGCCCGCGGGCCACCGCGAGGAGGTGAAGCTCCAGCAGGGCCTTCGCCGCGCCGCCCTCCCCAAGGGCTTCGAGCGCGGCCGCCACCGCCTCGAGGGTGGACATGCCTTGCGACACCGTGGGGCGGCGCAGCCGATCGCCGGGCCGCTCCGGCAACGAGAAGCGCGGGAGGGCGCGTAGCGCCGGGATCCGCTGCAGCATGCGGCGGGCCTGGGCCCAGGTTCCGTCGGGGACCACCAGGGTGGCGGGCGGCGGCAGGGGGAGCGGCCGGGTGGCGCCGGAGGGGAAGAGAACGGCGGCGGAGTCGCCGCCGGCGAGGCGGGAGAGGTCGAGCGGTGCCCCGGCGACGGCATGCTCGAGCACCTCCGAGCGCTCGAGCGCGAGCGCCGCCCAGCGGCCGGTGTTCGTGGTCCGGACCCGCTCCGCGGCGTGGCGGACGAAGACCACCCGGGTCGCCGTCGCGAGCTTCGGGATGAAGGGGCAGAGGCAGGCCGCCGGCGGGAAGTAGCACCGTCGGCAGCGGCGAAGGAGGTTGGGGACTCGGCTCCGCACGGGTGCTAGCTCCCTCCTCCGGGGTGTATCTCTGGGTTCAGAGGCGGCCCTCCCGGCTCGAGAGCCCGGGAATGTACCAGAGGTCGCTCTGGCCGGCGGCGCCTCGGCGGGGAAGGGGCGTCGCCCGCGCGCGGCGGGGCCGGACCCCGTGTATGCTCCGGCGGACCCGAACGATGGCCCGCCTCGTCCTCACCGGCGTCCTGGCCGGCCTCTTCTTCAGCGCCACCTTCGTCCTCAACCGCGCCATGAGTCTCTCCGGCGGCTCCTGGGTGTGGTCCGCGAGCCTCCGCTACGGGTACATGGCGGCGATGATCGCCCTCGGGCTCGCTCTCTCGGGCCGGCGCCGAGTGATCGGCGGGACGGTCCGCCTCTTCTTCCGCCACTGGCCGCTCTTCACGGCCGCGGGGAGCATCGGCTTCGGCCTCTTCTACGGCCTCATCTGCTACAGCGCTTCGTTCGCCCCCGGGTGGGTGGTGGCGACCACCTGGCAGTCGACCCTCCTCGCCACCCCACTCGTCCTCCTCGCCTTCGGCCGGCGGGTGCCGTGGCGCGGCCTCGCCTTCACGGCGCTCGTGTTCGCGGGCATCGCACTCGTCATGGCCGAGCAGGCCGGCGCCGCCTCGGCCCGGGACGTGATCCTCGGCTCCGCCCCGGTGCTCCTTGCCGGCTTCGCCTATCCCTTCGGGAACCAGCTCCTCTGGGAGGCGCGGCACGGCGCGGTCTCCTGGGTCCCGCACGTCGAGGACCCGCTCCTCGACGACGACCTCGCCCGCGTGCTCCTCCTCACCCTCGGCTCGCTGCCCTTCTTCGCGGCCCTCGTGATCGCGACCCGGCCGCCTCCCCCATCCGCGGGGCAGCTCTTCCAGACGGCTCTCGTGGCCCTCTCCTCGGGGGTGCTCGCGACCACCCTCTTCCTCCGGGCCCGCCACCGGGCGCGGGACGCCTACGAGCTCGCCGCCGTGGACGCGACGCAGGCGAGCGAGGTCGTCTTCGCGGTTGCGGGGGAGGTCCTCCTCCTTCACGGAGCCGTGCCGGGGGCAAAGGGCGCCGCCGGGATCGCCCTCGCCGCCTCCGGGCTCGCGCTCTACGTCGTGGCCCAGGCGCGCGCCGCCTCCTGAACGAGGGGACCGCCCGGCGGAGACTCTTAGGTCCCCTCGCCTTCCCCGAGGAGGAAGAGGTTCACGCCGCTCCGCGCCCAGCCCTCCTCCGCGGCGAGGAAGTCGAGCGAGAGCGAGGCCACGTCGTCCGCGAGCGGATCCGCCCCCGGGCGCCGTTCCCGGTAGAAGAGCTTCAGGTAGCCGCGGCAGCTCTCGCAGGCCTCCGCGCGGAGGCCCCCGTCGTCTTCCGAGAGGGCGAGGTAGGAGATGCCGCCGGTCGACCGGCAGGCCCAACACTGGATGCGGGCGAGGTTCCACTCCGAGCCGCACAGGGAGCAGGTGAGGTAGCGGAGCCTGTCGTCGCCAAGGACGACCCCGGCCACCGGGGCCGAACCGCAGACCGGGCACCCCGTCCTCGTCCGGGCCACCGCCTCGGCCGGGAGGCGAGCGGCCTCTGCCGTGAAGTACACTTGGAGCGCCGCGGCCACGAAGGAGGCCTTGGCGAGGCTCGGCGGGGAAACGGCGCCGGCGAGGACGCCGTCGGCGAGGGACTCGAGCTCGGCCGCCCCGGCGTCCGCGAGCGAGAGGAGCGCCGCCTCCGCCGGTTCCGGCCAGGGGGCCTTGCGGACCTCGCGAACGAGGAGGGAGAGCCCGTCCCGCCAGTCGGGCCGGCGCTCGTGGCTCGCGGCGCGCAGCGGCACCTCCGCCGGGCACCATTCCGGCGCCGGGGAGAGGAATGTCCCGAGGGCCAAGCCCTGCGCCTCGGCGAGGCGGCCGAGCGCCTCGAGGAACTCGCCCATGGGGTGGCCGGCCGCGAGCTCCCGGAAGCGCCTCGCCCTCCCGAGGAAGAGCTCCTCGGGGCGGGGGAGCTTGAGGTACTGGATGTCGCCCGGGAGCGCCTCGGGCGAGAGGGGCGTCATGGGTCCTTGCCGGTGACGTCGCGGTACCAGCGCGGGTAGTGGAAGCGGGCCCAGGCCTGGCTCACGGTGCCGCGCACCATGGCGCGGACGGAGCCCTTCGTCCAGTACGCCGCGTACCAGTGCACGCCGATGCCGACGAACATCACGAATGCCGTCGCCGCGTGTAGGAGGCCGGCCACCCGCCGGAGCGCCGCCGGGAAGGCGGGCGCGAAGTAGGGCTGCCACATCACCACCCCGGTGAGGAACAGGATGGCGATGATGGGGACCATGGACCAGTACATGAGCTTCTGGCCGGCGTTGTACTTGCCGGTGCCGGCGAGCTCGTTCGCCTCCTTCCTCATGTACCGGAACATGCTCCGCACCCAGTCGGAGTCCGCGTCCGTCCAGCGGTTGTCCCTCCGCAGCGGCCAGGCGTAGGCGGAGAAGAGGACGGCGAGGGCCACCCCGCAGAAGGGGTGGAGGAGCCTCATGAGCTGGCCCCCCCCGAAGAGGAGCGAGAGCCAGAAGAAGAACGGCGAGAACATCGCCAGGCCGGAGAGGAACAGGAAGATGAAGGCGATGGCCACTGTCCAGTGGACGATGCGCTCCCGGTTGTCGTGCCGGAGGATGCGGCCGTCCGGGAGGAGCGGGTCTCTCGAGCTCATGGCTTCGCCTCGTCCTTCTTCCCGGACTCTTCCTCCGGGACCTCGAGCGGCCCGTAGCGCATGTAGTGGAGGACGCCGGCCACGAGAACGCTGAACATGGTGAGGACGCCGAGGGAGCGGGCCAACGTGGAGCGCCACAGGGCGAGGAGCGGCCCGATCCTCGGATCTCGCGGCAGGCCGTAGGCCTCGGGCCGGTCGCCATGGGGAAGGACGAAGAGGACGTGGGTGCCGCCCACGCCGGCCGGGTTGTAGACGGCGGCCTGGGTGAAGCCCCGCTCCTGGAGGTCGGTGAGCCGGTGCTCGGCCTGGAGCAGCATCTCCGCCCGGGAGCCGAAGGAGAGCGCCTGGGTGGGGCAGGCCTTGATGCAGGCGGGCTCGAGGCCGACCCCGACCCGGTCCGAGCACAGCGTGCACTTGTAGACCCGGCTGTCCTCCCGGCGGAGCCTGGGGATGTTGAAGGGGCAGCCGGCGATGCAGTAGCCGCAGCCGATGCACTGGTCCTGCTGGAAGTCGACGATGCCGTTCTGGTACTGGACGATGGCCCCAGGGGAGGGGCAGGCCTTGAGGCAGCCCGGCTCGGCGCAGTGCAGGCAGCCGTCCTTCATGATGAGCCAGGCGAAGTGGCCGTCGATCTCGGTCTCGTGGAACTTCATCACCGTCCACGACTGGTCGTTGAGATCGGGCGGGTTCGTGTAGGAGCCGTCGAAGTTCCCCACGAGGTCGCGCAGGTTGTTCCACTCCATGCAGGCGGACTGGCAGGCCTTGCATCCGATGCAGCGGGAGAGGTCGATGAGCTTCGACACCTCCGGCTGGAAGGAGCGGGCGCTCGGGAAGGACGACGGGGTCGCCGACCGTGCCCGGATATCCTGGGTATCGAGGGCCATGGCGTCTTCCTATGCCCGCTCGACGCTCACCAGAAACGCCTTGTACTCCGGCGTCTGGATGTTCGCGTCTCCGACCGGCGGCGTGAGCGTGTTCGTCAGGAACCCCTTCTTCGTCTGCCCCGTGAACCCCCAGTGGAGGGGGAGGCCCACCACCTCCACCTCCTTGCCCTCGATGACGAGAGTGGGGAGGCGGCGGGTGACGAGCGCCTTCGCCTTGACGCTTCCCCGCTTGGAGCGCACCACCACGAGGTCCCCGCTCTTGATCCCCTTTTTCTTCGCGAGCCCCTCGCTGAGCTCCACGAAGGCCTCCGGCTGCAGCACCGCCGGGATGCGGGCGTGCTTCGTCCAGAAGTGGAAGTGCTCAGTGAGCCGGTAGGTGGTGGCGACGCACGGGAACTCGTCGGCCTTGCCGAAGGCCTTCTGGTCGTTCGGGAAGACGCGGGCCGCCGGGTTGTTGAGCACCTTCCCGAACGGGTTCTTGGCGAGCGGGGTGTCGAAGGGCTCGTAGTGCTCGGGGAAGGGGCCCTCCGCCATGGCCGGGGCCCAGAGCCTCGCCACTCCCTCCGGGTTCATGATGAAGGGGTCCATGCCCTCCGACGGTGGCGAGTCCACCTTGAAGTCGGGGACGTCGTTCCCCACCCACTTCTGTCCGTTCCACCAGATGAGCTTGCGCGAGGGGTTGTAGGGAACGCCGCTCGGGTCGCAGGAGGCCCGATTGTAGAGGATGCGGCGGTTCGCCGGCCAGGACCAGGCCCAGGCCGGATACACGCCCAGCGCACCCGGGTCGGCGGTGTCGCGCCGCGCCATCTGGTTGCCGGCCTGCGTGTAGCACCCGGCGAAGATCCAGCAGCCGCAGGCCGTCGAGCCGTCCGACTGGAGGACCGCGAAGCCGGGGAGCTGCTCGCCGGCCTTGGCGAGCAGGGCGCCGGGCTTCTTCGGGTCGGGCACGTCGGCGACCGCCTGGCCGTTGTACTCCCGGGCGAGCTCATCCGGGCTCGGGGACGTCTGGATCCGGTAGTTCCAGGTCGCCTTCAGGATGGGGTCGGGGAAGGCCCCG
>Ga0335077_10001971_pt1 | contig 24495 bp, 19 predicted proteins | sample Lox_Sample_31_FD_207151 | JGI IMG/M metagenome (GOLD analysis project Ga0335077, IMG submission 207151) | Soil microbial communities from Loxahatchee National Wildlife Refuge, Florida, United States - Lox_Sample_3.1 | ecosystem: Environmental > Terrestrial > Soil > Wetlands | place: USA... | reverse complement strand
AGGAGCTGCCCCGGACGGGTGATCGGGTAGTCCGGGCTGAGATGGTCGAAGTCGACGCGGGCCGTCGGGATCCGGCGCTCGGGGGCCAGCCTCGCCGTCACCTCCCGCAACAGCATGGTCTTCCCCAGGCCTCCCGCGCCGAGGAAGTGCACCGCCCAGGCCTTGTCGTCGCCGTCGAGCAGCTGCCAGAATTCGTCGATCTGCTCTTGTCGCGGCAGGAACCGGCGAAGATGACCGAGGTCCAGCGTTCGCCGGTAGAGGAGTTCGATGCGCCGCAGGCCCACTGAGACCACCGAGCCGAGTTGGGGTCCGAGGACCGGCTCTAGCAGCTTGCCGGTCTTGGTCCATGCCAGCGCTTCTCCGCTGTCGCCCTCCTTGATCAGGTCTGCCAGCCGCCCGTCCAGCCAGTTCGAGGCGTGGACCGGATCGGCGGCGCTTTGCGCGGCCAGTTCCGCCCACCGGGCCATGGCGGGCGGCAGCGGATCCTCCGGCCGGTCGGCGTCCCGCAGGCCGGCGGCGATCCGGACGGCCTGCTTGTGCAGGAAAGCCGCGCCCGGGCGGTTCCTGAGCTCCTGGAGCACGTCGGTCCGGGCCGACCCGGGCATCCAGAACGAGAAGTCCGTCTCGCCGTCCGCCAGCTTCCGGGCGCTATGGACTACCGGTTCCCGCTGCTCCGGGGACAGATGGGGGATCAGACCGACCAGCGCGTCGATCCGCTCGGCGGGGCTGGCGATGGCCTGGGCGGCCGCTAGGGCATGCTCCGCTGCCTGGCCCCGGAGCGACTCGGGCAGCGCCGTGAGCATGCTGCGGTATAGCTGGTACCGCTCCTCTGGCGCGCTGACCGCCGCGGTAGCCTGCAGCGCTCGCGCGGCCACGTCGCCGACGTCCAGGTCCAGCCGGACCCGGGCCGCCGCCACGCCGACCAGCGTCCGGGCGTTCGCCGCGACGGGCGGCAGGGTGGCCGCTACCTCGCTGGCCTGCTCGGCCATCCCGGCCGCGGCGGCGGGATCGTCGCTGGCCAGCTGGCGGGCCAGCGCGCTGAGCGAGCCGGCCACGTCCGCCCGGCCCCGCCCGTAGGTCGTCACGGCCACGGTCATCGTGGAGGCCGCCTGGTCCGAATCACCTGCCGAAGCGAGGGACCTGGCCACGACCTTCAGAGCGGTCTTCCGCGCGCCCTCATCCAATATCGTCACTGCCGCGGCAGTGGCCAGCTCGGCCTCTCCGCAATCGGCGAGCCTGCGGGCCAGCGTCCTGGCCGCCCGGTTTCGCGCGATCCCGGTGCTGATCTTCGCGATGGCGGGAATCTGCTCCCGTAGCAGGCTGACCGCCCGCCAACCGGGCAGCCGCTCGGTCACCCCAGCCAGGGCTTCGATCCTGTAATCGGCCGCCTCCAGCGCCTGGGCCGCGGTCAGCGCCTGCTCGACCTGCGGCGGTGCCAGGAAGGGCGCGACGCGAACCAGGATGCTGCTGCGTTCGGACTCGTAGGCCAGCTCGGGCAGGGCATCCAGGACCGCACGACCGCATTCCTCGCGTGCGTCGTGGTCCAGACGTCCCTGGTCGGCGACCTGAAGCAGCGTTTCGGCGCGGTCTCCCGGATCCTGAAGCTGCTCCGCGACGCGGAGCGCGCGCCTGGCCGTAGCCGCCGCCGCCTCCGCCGACTGGGCCGCCGACACGCCGAGCAGGGCCCGGACCCGGGCCGCAGGGTCGTCCAGCCCGTCGGCGATCGTGAGCGCCCGTGGGAGCAGCGAAGGCGGGAGCGCGCTCGCCATCACGGCCAGGGTCCGCGCCCGAGCGTGCTGATCGCCGATGCCCGCAACCTCGTCCAGGAGCCCGGCCAGCTCCTCGGGCGGAAGGTAAGCGGCGAGCCGTGCGCTGACCTCGATCGCGTACCAGGGCGGCTGATCGGCCAGCGACGCCTCGCTCCGGACGCACAGGCCCTCGTTCGCGGCCCGGTCCAGGAATTCCTCGCCGCCATTCCAGCCCGGAAAACCCGCCCGCTTGGCAAGCTGTCCGGTCCATTGCGGCGGCAGGGCGAGCCAGGCCAGCATCTCCCGGTCGAAAAGGTCAATGCGCTTACGGCGCGATTCCGCCACGTAGTCCTGGACGGCCAGCCGGAACGTCTCGCCGCTGGCCTGGTCCTCGGTCACGGCGATCCGTCCCGGTCTGCTCGGCCGAGCGCCAGCATCAGCGTCGTCCGGTCGTCGGCATCGGACGGCATCGGGCGGGCGAATACCCCCTGGATTTTGTTGGTGAAGCCGACGAACTGATCCCGGTTAGCGAATCTCCCGGGCAGCCCGGCGAAAGCTTCCTGCATGAAATTCCGCGCCATCTTCACCACGCCGAGCCCCGCCCCGTAATCGAGATAGTGGCGGCCGATGGAGAAGTTCGGCGGTGGATTCAGCAGGATCCAGCTGTAGGCCAGCAGATCTTCCTCGGTCTCGAAGTCAAAGGGTTTCAGCGGCAGCTGGGATATCCAGCTCCACGAAGCGACCTGCTCCAGGATGTCCTTGACGATGGTGGTGGCGGGCTGGCCCATCGCCACGGCGAGCACTGCAGGTACCGGCTCGTCCCTGCCGCCAAACCCGTACTCGCCGAGCATCTCGTAGATCACGGCGTTCAGCAGCGGCTGCCCGTACTGCTCCACCTGGTCGAGCACGATCACCGCGCGGCCCTCGGCGCGCCGGACCGATTCGTGCTGCCTGCGAGCGTCCTTGACCAGTCGGTGCAGGTCGAATTGCATCGCCCGGCCCAAGGCCGCGGGGGTCAGCTCACCGTCCGGTCCCAGCTCGTCTCGGATGTCGTCGTGCAGCAGGGACACGCCCGCTCCAGCCACGGAACGGTCTTGCGTGAGGAGGCGAAGCTGGCTGTCCGGCGCGGAGCCGAGCTCCAGGATCCCGCGGACCTGGCGGATATTTTCGACGAGCATCTCGCGGAAGCGCTGCAGTGACTGCGGCGCTTTCCAGGCCGGGTTCTCCGAGGCCAGGATGATCGGGATATGCCCGTCCCTGAGCATTTGCGCGGCGAGTTCGAACAGCAGCCGCTTGCGGCCGATGCCGGATTGGCCGTCCGTCACGACGGCCAGGACCCGGCGGGGATTCGGGGCGAAGAAGCCGTAGTAAGCGCTGAAGAAATCGTTCCGGCCGCAGAACACCAGATCCCGGTTCAGCTTGTAGCCGTCGATCCAGATTTCCTCCGGAGTCCGGCCGTCGGCGGCGCCCGGCCGCACGGGCGCCCAACCCGGCTCGACCTGCTCGGCCGCGAACAGGGCGGGAAAAGCCCAGTCCACGCTCTCGTCGGCCGACCGGCCCTGCGACACGGTGGCGCGGCGGGCCTCTGCCGTGGCCACCACCAGGCTTTCCCCCCGGACCAGGGCGTCGCCGAACTGCCGGGTGAACAGCCGGCAGGCGTCGTCCGAGACCCGGCCGGCCATGCCCAGCACGAGCGGGATTCCCCGCCTGACCAACTCGGTGGCCAGCGGGGCCAGGTCGTGCGCACCCTTGAGGACATCGGACGGGATGGGCGCCCCCGCCTCCGCCGATCCAGTCCGGCAGGCGCTGAGCACCACGAGCGGCGGCGGCGGGTCGTTCACCATCAGGACGTTGTACAGCTGGTCGGCGAACCGGCGAGACTCGCCGTTCTGCTCGTCGGGAGTGAGCTCAAGAAAGCCGCGGCGGGATTCCGGGTCCCAATCGCCGTGACAGATGAAGTGCACGACATCGGGACGGAAGACGCTGATCACCCGCGCCAGCTCGCGCGGGCGGGCCTTCTCGAGCACGCGGGGCCGGATCCGGCGGCCGCTCTCCCGCAGTTCCCGGAGCAGGCCGAGGAACTCGGCGGCCGGCCGGAGGCTGGGATCGTTCAGCGTGGTCCCGATCACGAACAAGATCCGCGGCGGGAACTCCTCGACCTTCCGCGGTTCCCATTTGACCCCTGTGGTCCTGGTGACCAGCCGGGTGATTGCGATCGTGATTCCTGGCAACCCCGTCGCGAGGAAATCCTGCCCATCGTGCATCATTTCCCAGTTCAGCCGGTTGAGGTTCGCGTCCCTGTCCTCCCAGCACAGGGCGAGTTCGATGCACCGGGCATGCTGGCGGTCGGCAATCTCGCGGATCCACCGCCAGGCGTCCGCGCCGATCAGGGCGTGAAACAGGTATCCGCCGAACGGGCTGGTCCCGATCTTAAGGTCGGGACGACGCTCGATGATACGCCGCCGTCCCTCGGTCAGGGCTGCTGCGGGGTCCTCGGTGTGGCAGTACAGTCGGCAGCACGCGGGGAGCTCCGCGCCCGGCGCCTGTTCGGACAGCTCCGCCACGGGTGGGAGCGGGAAGAGGCCGCCGCGCCGGTCGTCCAGCTTGCGCATCGCGCGGCTGGGCCGGGCCTGGCCCTGCTCCGGGCAGCTGATCATGACCTGCCAGGCTTGATCGACGGACACGACGAAACGCAATGGTGTTTCGGCCATCAGGTCTCCCAGTCATCGGGAATCGACTCGACAAGCAGCCGGGTCAGGTCATCGGGGAGCGTCGCGGTGCCGGGCGGCGCCTGCTGGCCGGCCGCCCTGGTCCCTTCCTCGCGGCCCTTCACCACGGCCGAAAGGTACCGGTCGGCCAGCTTGCCTCGCTGTTCTTCGCGCTCCTGCGCGTCGGCGAGCCCGGCGACTTCTTCCCAGGCCGCGACGGCGGCCGACGTCAGCAGCCTGGCCGTCCTGATATCCGGCCTGACCCGCAGCTGAAGCCGGTCCCTGAGCCCCTCCCGCAACACGTCGATCGTGCCGCCAGGCGCGAACGCGTTCTGCTCCCAGCCGAGGAGGCCCTCAAACGGGCCGCGGCCGACCAGCGGATCGTCACGCGCGGCTGCGGCTACGGCGGCGATGGCGGCGGCCTGCGGCAGGGCCGTGGTGTCCAGCCCGGCCGACTTGAGCGCGCCGGTCACCTCGAGGCCCAGTTGACCAGCCACTGCGGCCATGAGCCCCAGCCGGACCAGCGGCGGCGGGTACTTCGCCTTGCCCACCATCATCTTGGCGGCTTCGTCCAGCTCGAGCTGCATGATGCCGTACACCGCGGCCGGGCCCATGGAGTACACGGAGCAGATGTCGGCGAAGATCTCCGCGCCCCATGTTCTCCACCGCGCGGGGTTCGCGTCGCCAGCTGAGCGGCTGGCCGTCTCGGCCAGGTTGCCGAACGCCTTGACCAGGCTCCAGTCATCGGCCAGGTCGTGCTGCAGATGATGACCGACCTCGTGGCCGACATAAGCCAGCCACCACGGATCGTCGGCACAGATTGCTGGCAGGGCGATGAGCGGAATGGGCAGGCGATCCAGGTACGCGAGAAGAACCGCGTCATCGCGCTCCGCCGTGAGCCCAGCCGGCGGATCATCCCGCGGCACGGCGGCCGGCGAGTAGCTGGGCTCAATGTACGGCAGCGGCGCTGGCCGCATCGTGATCGCCGGATCCCGGTATATGGCGTTGCGGAACGGCTCGGCCCAGCAACTCCAGACCACTTCGTCTGCCGCCCGGAGCATGGGCCCTCGCGCATGGTCGCGGCGCTGGTCAAACTTCTCCTGGTAGTACGTGAACACCCGCCTGACCAGCTCGGCTCGTGTGTCACTCGTCCGGCAGGCGGCGAAAACCCTTCCGGTGTCGTGAACCAGGCTCAGGCCATCGGCGATCTTCCGCAATTCGCCCAGCGGCTCGACAACGGCTTTCCGCAGAACGCCGAGCTGGGTGGCGTATTGCCCGGTTTCATCTTGATCATGCCGTTGCCCGATCCATTCGTCGGCCACCGCGATAAGCCGGTCGAGCCGTCGGCAGGATTGCTCGATCCGGACCTGCCGGAGAATACCCCCGGTCATCTTGGCGGCCAGGTCCACAGCGGGCTGTAGCTACGGGCCGCCGGTGCCAAGCGAGGCCGGACGGTGCCGGATTCGCACTTTTCCGACATACCCCAACAATTGCCATGACAGATCACAGCCGCTCCCCTCCCCCTCACAGCAACTAGGGATCGTAGCGCCGGTATGATGACTGGTCAACCCGTAAATGGCATTACTGTGGCTATCTCTCGTTCTAGAGCATTATGAGGCGGGCTGCGGCGGGTAGAGCCTGGGTAGAGCCCGACACTCTTGAGCCAGATGTCCCGCGCGGGGCACGCATTCGCACATCATGTTCGGGATATACCGTCATGCGTGACCCACGCTCATTGTGGGCGTGCTGCCGGAACGCGGCCCGTGCGGCCTCTGGCCGGGCTTGCCGGTGGCCGCAGCCGCCACTGTCACTGGCGAGGTCGCCCACCGCTGCCGGGATAACCGCGCGCCGCTCAGTGAGGAGCATGCCCGGCGGGAATGACCGGCGATAGCCTGCGGGCGATGGCGAAGGTCCCGGAGGGCCGACAGCATCCGGACGAGGACCCCGCGATACGCGCTGAGCGGTCGCCACGCAACAGACCGGAACCGTAGTACCGGGCGGGGCCGCCGGAAACGGCCGCCGTGACCTCAACAACCGCTTTCCCTGGGTTGACCGGTCTCATAATGGTTCACTACGCTTGACTGCGGCCGCTGCTAGCGGGGTGGGAGTGTTGTTGTGGGTGGTCTTTATCTTGCTGAAATTAACCGTGCGCAGCACGGGTGCATCATGTTCCTGCTGGACCAGTCCTACTCGATGAACGACTCGTTCGCGGGGGACGCCAAGACGAGCAAGGCCAAGGCGGCGGCGGACGCCATCAACGATCTTTTAATGGATCTGATCGTCCGCTGCAGCCTCGATTTCGAAGGACCGCGTTACTACTTCGACGTGGGGGTCATCGGCTACGGCTCCCAGGCAGGCGTCGGGCCATGCCTGGGTGGCACGCTAAAAGGCCGGTCGCTGGTTCCGATTGGCGAGCTTGCAGAGAATCAGCTTCGGGTAGAACAGCGGCCCAAGATGGTTTCCGACGGGTCGGGCGGCCTGACCAGCACGACGATCAGTTTCCCGGTCTGGTTCGACCCGGTGGCCGAAGGCGGAACGCCGATGCAGGAGGCGCTGAAACTCGCCGCGGCGGTCGTGGGGCCGTGGGTGGCGGCGCATCAGGAGTCCTATCCGCCGATCGTCATCAACATCACTGATGGCGAGCCGACCACGGGCGACCCGACCAAGGCCGCAAGGGCGTTGACCAGCCTGCACTCGGCCGACGGCGACGTACTGCTATACAACGTGCACCTGTCGGCCCTGGCCGCCGCGCCCGTCAGCTTCCCGGCCAGCTCGGCGAAGCTGCCGGACCGGTACGCGGGACTGCTGTTCAGCATGTCGTCAGAGGTGCCGCACCAGATCCGCGAGGAACTGAGTGTGGAAGGCTACCCGGCCGAGCCGGGCACGCGCGGCTTCACCTTCAACGCGGACGCCTGGGCCTTGCTCCAGTTCCTTGACATTGGTACCCGGGTGACCTTGGGGGCATAGCGGGCGAACGGCGGCGAAGATGGAAATACGATACGGCGCCTTGCAGGAGCCCAAGCCGGGGGCAAAGGCTGACCAGTGCGAAGATGCGCTCGCCTACTCGGACACCCGCGGGCTCGTGGCCGTCAGCGACGGCGCGAGCAACGCCTTCGAGTCACGGCTGTGGGCGCGGCTGCTGGCCCAGGGCTTCGTGGCCGACTCGCCGCTCGGCTTCGGCGACGACGGGCTGCTCAGCTGGACCGACTCCGTGGCATACCGGTGGTCGGAGGCTATCCCGTGGCAGGCGCTCAGCGTCTTCCAGAAGGCCAAAGCCCGCGAAGGTTCGGCCTCGACCCTGGTCGGCCTGGAGCTGACCACGTCGTCGCGGCGACCGACCGCTGGCACGTGGCGTTGCCTGGCCCTGGGTGATTCCTGCCTGTTCCAGGTCAGCGGCGACCGGCTGGCCGAGAAGCTGCCGGTCAGCCGATCCGCCGACTTCGGCCTGCACACGCCGCTTCTGTACACCGAGCGCGACAGCAACCGGCAGAACATCCCTGCCGCCGTCCGCTGGCACGGTACCTGGCAGCAGGGCGACTGCTTCTTCCTGCTCACCGACGCGATCGCGCAGTGGTTCCTGCGCGAGGACGAGCGAGGGGCGGCCCCGTGGAAGACGTTGATATCGCTCGACGAGGCGGGCTTCTCGGCGTTCGTCAAAGAGAAGCGGGCTCGGCACCAGATGCGGCAAGACGACGTGACCGCCTTCATGGTCGGCTTGGGCGTCCCGCTGGCGGCCCGCCGGACGCCTACCCCGGTCGAGGTCCAGCCTTCCAGGCAGCAGGCGATCGAGCCGATCGGAGCGGTCGAGCCGGACGGCCGGGCCGAGCTGACGGCGTCGCCGTCCCCGGGGCGGCAGCGGGCAGGGCCGGTGCCGGTCGGTGCCGGCCCGCCCGGCGCGACCGCCGGGATCGACGACCCGTACCTGCCTGCGGGGCCACCCCAGACCCATGACCACTACGGAGCGGGAGAAGCGGGCCAAGGAACCGAGTGGGACGACGCCGCGCCGTCCTGGCGCAGGCGGGCAGCCGTGGTAGGCGCCTGCGTACTGATCTTGGCCCTGGCCATCGGCATCTCGCGCCTCGGGTTTGGCGGCTCCGCACCGTCGCCGCCTGCCCCGCCCGTGCCCGCGGTGCAAACTGCGGCCAAGGATCTCGCCGATCTCCTCACCACATATCAGGGCGGCGATGCGGCGTCGTACCAGGCCTACGAGGCCAAGCTGGCCAGCCATGTGCTGCACGGGAACCCGGTCGTCATGACGCAGCTAACCGGCTCTGGTTCCGCCCCGCCGTTCTTGTTCACCAGCCAGACTAAAGGGGTCACGGTGGCGGTGGTGCGCTCGACCGGATCCCAGGCGGAGCTGTACCTGGTCGTCGACCAGGCGATCACCATCCCGTCCGGCGACCGCGGCGCCACACAGGACACCTCGCGCCGACTTCTAATCCACCTGACCATGGCCCGCCAGGGACAGCAGTGGCTGGTCAGCAGCGCTCAGGTCCGGCCCGTAGCTGGTCAGGCGACCGGCGCCCTGGTTCTCCCGGCGAGCACCTCATGACGCAGCCGACCGGGCAGCCGACCAGGTGGCCTAGGATCAAGGCGTACCGGGAAGCAGTCCAGACTCCCGACCTCTGCTTCACCGATGCCGACCTGCGCAAAGCGGCCATCCACAAGGCCGCCGGGGGATTCCCCCAGGTAGCGAGCGGCCGATCAGCCGTCGTGTTCAAGGCCACGGTGGCGACCGGGACGATCGCCATCCGGTGCTTCACCCGGGCGGCGTCCGACCAGGAGCAGCGCTACCGGGCGCTACAGGCGCATATCGGCGAATTTCCGCCACCCTACCTGGTCCGCTTCGCCTACCGCGACCGGGAGATCTGGGTCGAGAACGGGCGCTTCCCGCTGGTGGAGATGGACTGGGTGGAGGGCCGCCCGCTCAACGAGTGGGTGTGCTCGCACTTGGGCGAGGGCCGCTACCTCATCGACCAAGCGGCGGCCTGGCTGTTCATGGCGGGTGACATGCTCAGCCACAGGCTGGCGCACGGCGACATCGCCAACGACAACTGCCTGGTCACCGAGTCCCAGCTGAAGCTCATTGACTATGACGGCTGCTACCTGCCGGGCCTGTCCGACAAACACCCGGGCGAGAGCGGTGCCCAGCACTTCCAGCACCCGCGCCGCAACGGGCATTACGCCGGAGACATGGATGCCTTCCCGACCCTGGTCGTCTTCCTGTCCCTGCTGGCGCTGCACGACGATCCGTCGCTGTGGAAGCGGTTCTACACCGACAAGAACCTGATCTTCCACGACACCGACTTCCAGGCCCCAGGCCAGACGCCGATCTGGTCCGCGCTGGCGGCGAGCCAGGACCCTTGGGTCCGGCAGCTGACCACCGCCCTGGCCGACATGTGCCGGGCTCCGGTCGACGGCCTCCCCTCACTGCCGCACGTGGCGCAGGGGGCCGGTATCCAGCTTAGCCGCGCGGCCCCGTGGACGCTCGGCCGCGGGGATGCCGTCCCCGTTCCCGTCCCCTGGTGGCAGCAGGCCGAGCTGGCGGAGCGGCTGAGGAGACGTCCCGTGGCCGGGCAACCCGCGGGCCAGCAGGCCGGCCCGCTCCCGGACACGGACGTAAGCCAGCCGACCGCGCCCATCCCGCCGACGGCCCCCACGCCGACCACCCCGACCACGCCCGTCCAGCCGGTCAGGCCCATGCCCGGCCCGCCGGTCAGGAGCCCCTGGCGGCAACGTCATCCCGTCGCCTTCGCCCTGCTCATCATCCTGGCCGTGCTGGCCGCCCTCATAGTGGTCGGGCTCCTGGCCCAGCCATGACCTGAGGAAGGGAACACCATGAAACTCGGGCAACAGATAACGGCAGGGCGCTGGCCGGCCGGGCCGGCCAGCGGGACTTCGTCGACAGTCTGTCCGGCCACTGGGCTGGCTTGATCTCGTCCGTCGACACACATCTCGACCGGCTCACGACGCCCGCTTGGTGCTGGGGACGTGCCGGCGCATGTCGCCGACGCCGTGGGTAAAGCCGCGCTCGGTCAGCCAGCGTGTAATCCGGGCTGCGTCGGGGTGCGTGTCCGGGACGATGTTGTAGATGTAGTTCAGCCCGCGTTGGGCGGCCTCGTCCTCAAGCCGGTCCAAGATGAAGTTGCCGATGCCTGCGCCGCGCCTGGCCCGCTCGACCAGGAGCGTGATCTGAGCGTCACCCCATTCCGAATCCAGCCAGCCGTAGCCGAGGACGGTCCCGCCGTCGTCAGTGACCCGCCACCACTCGTCGGCGATCGCAGCTCCGGGAGCGGGCTTGCCGAAGCCTACCGCCGCCAGTTCGTCCGGGCCGAACAACCGCTGCTTATCGGCGTCCCAGCGCGGAGTGTCCTCCTTCGTCCAGTGCAGTGTCATCTCTCCTCCTTCGCCCTGGCCCGGTCGTGGGGTATCAGCCGGACGGTTTGGCCATCAGGCCGGTGTTGTTAGCCGTCTGCCGCAGCTCCACGCGGCGGATCTTGCCGGTGTCGGTGGTCGGATACTCGCTGACGAACACGATCCTGCGCGGTCGTTTGAACGAGGGCAGGCCCTCGCGGCAGAACTGGATCAGCTCGGTCTCGGTAGCGACCTGGCCGGGTCGCAGGATCACGAACGCGACGGGCTTCTCCAGGCCGTCGGCGTCCAGGGCCGCCACGACGACTGCGTCTGACACGGCCTGGTGGGCGTGCAGCCGGGCCTCCACTTCGGCCGGTGCCACCCACATCCCGCTCGCCTTGAGCATGTCGCCGGTGCGGCCAAGGCACGTGTAGTGGCCGTCGGCGTCCAGGACGTAGTTATCGCCGGTGCGCAGCCACTCTCCCTGGAACACCAGGCGCGAGGCGTGGTAGCGCGACCAGTACCCGGTGGCGGCCGATTCTCCTCGCACGAACAAGGTGCCGGGGGTGCCCACTGGCACCTCGAGCCCGTCCTCGTCCACGATCTTGAGGTCGTAGCCGGGAACGGCCACGCCCGTCGTGCCCGGGCGTACCTGGCCGGCCCGGTTGGACAGGAAAATGTGCAGCATCTCGGTCATGCCGAGGCCGTCCAGGATGTCCACCCCGAAGTGGGTCGTCCATCGCCTGTACAGGGCGGCCGGAAGTGCCTCTCCGGCGGACGCCGCGAGCCGCACGCCGGCCAGCGCATCGCCGGGCATGCCGGCGCGCAGCATGTTGGCGAAGAACGTCGGGCCGGCGAAGAACAGCGTGGCACCGTACTCGCGGGCCCGGTCGGCGATGACCTCAGGCCGCGACCGTGCCGGTTCGAGCACGGCCGCGGCACCGGCCGACAGCGGGAACAACACCGAGTTTCCCAGACCGTAAGCGAAGAAGGCCTTCGCCGCCGACAGGCACCGGTCCTCCGGCATGATGCCGAGCACCTGCGCGCCGTAGGTCTCGCACACCACCTGGATGGAGCCGTGCCGGTGCATCGCGCCCTTCGGCGAACCCGTGGTACCCGACGTGTACAACCAGAACGCGGGCGAGTCCGCGGTGGTTGGATAGACGGACTCGTCCGGCTGGGCCGAGGAGAGCAGCGTGCCGAGCCCGTGCCACGGCAGCCCACCCGGTGCCTCACCGGCGGCGTCCGGCCCGAGGACGCCGCGCAGGTCTGGCGCGCCGATGATCGCCTGGGAGGCCAGCCCGGCAAATTCGCTGGACACGGCGAGCAGCCGGGCCCGCGAGTCGCGCACCAGTTCGCCGAGCCCGTCCGCGTTCGTCATGGTGGACACCGGCACCGGGATCGCCCCGATCCGCATCGCCGCCAGGTAGGCGATCACGAACTCGGGCGAGTCCGCCATACACATCAACATTCGCTCCTCGGGCTGCAGGCCGATGCCGCGCAACGCCCCGGCCGCCCGCGACACCTGCTGGTGGAGCTGCCCGTAGGTCAGTTCGCCGCCCGGGCCGGTGAGCGCGAGCCGGTTCTCATCGCCAGCGGCCAGCCGCCGGTCGAGTAGGTACTGACATGCGTTGAAGGACTCACTCATGACGCGTGACCCGAATCAGCGGAGGTCGACGTAGTGGTAGTGGAACAGTTGCTGCTGATCCCGATGCGGGGCGGGATGAGCCAGATGTTCTCGGTGTCGTCGGTGGTGGTCATGGTCCGGCTCATTTATCGCATGTCAATCTGTCACCCGGAGCACGACCGACGCCCCGGAGTCCCCGGCCGCGCAGCCAGTGAACAGGCCAATCCCGCCGCCGCGCTGGCGTAGTTCCTCGATCAGCTCGGCGATCGAGCGCAGCCCGGTCGGGCCCTGCGGGTGGCCGAAGATCAAGCTGCAGCCGTAAGAGTTCATCCGATCCAGCGGGAAGCCGGTCTGCCGGGAGAAGTAGATGTCGTTCACGGCGAACGGATTGTGCGTAGTCATAGCGTCGACCTGGCCGATCGTCAGCCCCGCGTCGGCGAGGGCCGCGCTGGCTGCCGGGACCGGCGCCTGCGGCATATGACTAGGGGCCACCCGCGCGAAACCGGTCGCGAGGATCTGCGCCACGCCGGCGCCGCCGGCCAGCTCACGGGCCTCATCGAGGGTGGTGACGAGGACGCCCGCCGCACCGTCGGCCGGGTGGGTCTGGGTGGCGAAGGTATGCCGTCCGTCCGGCGACGCCGGCGCCAGTTCACTGATGTCCTCGAGCACGATGGGCCGAACACCCTCGTCGGCGTCGATCACCCGCGGCGGCTTACGGCGCTGCGGGATCTGCACCTCGACCATGTACCGGCGCTGGAAGGCCCGGTCATCGGCTAGCGCCTTGCAGTACTGGCCGGACCGCAGGGCCGCCAGCTCATCGAGCTCACCGCGCGAGATTGAGGCTTCGGCGGCCACGTTCTCCCCCGCGGCCAGCATCGACGTGCCGGCCCATGGGTCACGGGCGAAGCTGTCCAGCACCCAGTGAGAGCAAACCGGCGCACCGCCCATCGCCGACGGTGCCGGATACAGCAGTTGCGGCCCGTTGCTGGTGCGGTCGGTGGCGACCACCAGCTGCAAGCCCGCCCCGGTGGTGACCGCGCCGGCCGCGGCGGCCAGGCAGGCGACCGACGTGGCGCAGGCCTGGCTGATCATCGGGCCGCTCACCGCCCCGGCGCCCAGCCGCGCCGCCAGCGTGGGGGCGCCGTAGAAGATGTCCAGCTGCGGGATCGTCCAGCCCAGCACCAGGCCGGCGATCTGAGCGGGGTCTACCTGCCTCTGGGCCAGAGCCCGGGCGGTGACGTCGGTGGCCAGGTCCAGGCTAGATACCTCAGCCAGGGAGCCCTGCCATTTGGTGAAGGGTGAGCTCCAGGCGAACCCGGCCGGGATCGCAACATTCTCATACCGCATCATGCAGTCCTTCCTGCCGTTCCGGCCACGATGAGATCGGCAGCCGCCGGCCGGTCGTAGCGCAGCTCGACGAACGTCCACTGGTTGATCAACACCTGCCGCTGACCGACGTAGCCCTTGTCAATGACCTCACCGCCATCTGGGCCGGCAAAGCGGGCCATCACCATGGGCAGCTTCATCCGGGCCGCCGAGCCTACTGCGGGATTGTGATCGGCCAGGGCCTGCACGAGCGCCCGGTGCACGACCTCAGGCACGATCAGCTCGCTCCGCGGCTGCGGGTTCCTCGCCGAGCAGCCCAAGCGCCTGGGCAGCATTGAGCCAGGCCAGCCCACGTGCGCACTCGCGGTTCTCGTCCGCGATCACCTTCCACCAGCCGGAATCACGCCACCGTCCCGTCGACCACGCTGCCCGCGGACCAGCCCTGCCTGTCACTGCCTGCCGGGCCCAGCTCGCGCCGCGAAACCAAGGGAGTAACGCTAGGCGTCAGCACACCGCCCAGGAAGGGACAAAAGTCCCTAGCATGGCCAGGGCGGCCGGGCCATCCTCCAGCAGCAGGAGGGCTCCCCGCTGCCTTAATGGCCGACTGCGGGCTCTGGCGGTCCGGGAGGTTGGGCCCTAGCAGGCAGGCCCGTTGGGGCGACTCTGACTTGACTGTGACGTAGCCGCGGCCTGTCGGCAGGCCGGAGGATGGAGTGGGCAGATGAACGTCGCCTCGGCCTTGACCCCCTGGGCGCGCTGCGACCCGGGACGATCCGCGATCGTGTTCGAAGGCAGGCGGTTGTCCTACGGTGAGCTCGACGATCTCGCTGGCCGGGCCTCGGCGGCCCTGCAGGCGCGCGGCATCGGCCATGGCGACAGGGTCGCGTTGCATCTGCCGAACATCCCTGAGTTCATCATCTGCTATCTCGGAATCGTCCGGGCTGGCGCGATCGCCGTCTCGATCAATCCCTCGCTGACTCGGCCGGAGGTCACATTCCTTCTGGAGGACTCAGCCTCCCGGGCCTGCTTCACAACTGAGCCCGGCCGGGAACTGATCGATGACTCGGCCCTGCCGGTGCTGGAGCACGTGGTGGTTTGCGAAGGGGCGGGGCGGCCTTCGCTGAACGAATGGCTGGGCGAGGTGACGCCAGCCACCGCCGTCTTCATGGATCCCGGCGATCCGGCCGCGATCCTGTACACATCAGGCACGACCGGACAGCCGAAGGGCGCGACGCTCACCCATGCCAACGTGATATCGAACACATGGTCGGTCGTCCACCATTGCGGCTACCAGCCCGAGGACCGGCTGATCCTGTTCCTGCCTCTGTTTCATGTCTTCGGGCAGAACTTCATCGCAAACGCTGGCCTCCGAGCCGGCGCCGCGATCGTGCTCCACCGCCGATTCGTGCCAGGCAACGTACTCGAGTCGGTGCAAAGGGACCGGGTCACGAAGTTCTTCGCCGTACCGGTGATCTACATCAACCTGCTCGCGGCCGGTATCACGCCGGGCGACCTGGGACACATCGGCTACGAATTCTCGGCGGCGGCGACCTTGCCGGATGAGATCGGCGCCCGCTGGCAGTCGCAGTTCGGCCGCCCGATCTTCGAGGGCTATGGGCTGACCGAGACATCTCCGCTCGCCTCCTACAACCACGACTTCGCTCGCAGGCCGGGCACGGTGGGAACCGCTATCGAGAACTTCGAACTGCAGATCGTGGACGACTCTGACCGGCCGGCCGAGCCGGGCACCTGGGGAGAGATCGTGATCCGTGGACCAGGGGTGATGAAGGGGTACTGGAAGCGCGCTGAAGAGACCGCGCAAGCGCTGCGCGGCGGGTGGTTCCACAGCGGCGACATCGGCACCATGGACGACGACGGCTATGTCTCGATCGTCGACCGTCTCAAGGACATGATCAACGTCTCAGGCTTCAAAGTCTGGCCAGCAGAAGTAGAGGAGGCGTTCTATACCCATCCGTCAGTCCTCGAAGTCGCCGTCTACGGCGTCCCCGACAACGTCCGCGGCGAGAGCGTCGCTGCGGCGGTCACGCTGCGGCCGGGCCACAGCGCATCTGCCGGCGAGCTACTGGCTCACGTCCAGGCCAAGATCGCCCGGTACAAGCTTCCGGCGACGATCGACATCGTCGAGCAGCTTCCTAAGGGAGCTACCGGGAAGATCCTCAAGCGCGAGCTGCGAGACGCCCCAGCCAACGCGCAGCAGCAGTAACGCCAGAGGCCACATTACAGGCCGAGACTCAGCTCGGCCCCAGCAGTGTGCCTGGCATTGACACAGGACCGAACGGGACCGGGCCGATGGTCGCGGCCTTAATCCTCGAGCTGGCCGAGGATCGTTGCGACAGCGTCGACGGCAGCTAGTGCGGTCCGGACACGAACGCGGTGATTGTGCCGACGATATGGTCGAGGTCGCGGACGTCGGGCAGGTGGTAGCGCCCTTCGAGGGTGACCAGCCGGGCATCGGGCAGCCCTTGGGTCAGCTGCAGGCCGCCACGGTAGGGTATGACGCGGTCGCCTCGGTAGTGCAGGACGAGTGCGGGCGCGCTCACCGCCGGCAGGAGGGCGGTGACGTCGGCGGCGTAGATGGCCTCGAGGTATCCGGCGGCCACCTCGCGGTCGGCCGAGTCTCGCAGTACGGCGGCCATGTGGTCGGCCGCTGCGTCGGTCAGATCGGGCCGGTACAGGCCGGCGAGCAGCTTGGAGCCGAGCCCCCAGTGACTGCGCACCAGCGCGATGAGGGTGGCGTTGAGGTCTGGGCGGGTGAATGCCTCGGCGGCGCTGGCGTAGGTCCCGAAGAACACCAGTCGCCGGACCAGCTCCGGCCGCGTCGCGGCGAGCGCGACGGCCACCGGTCCGGCCTGGGACATGGCGAGCAGGTCGACCGGCGCCCCAGCGCAGGTCGCGACGGCGGCCAGCTCGGCCACGCTCGCGTCCAGGCCGAAGTCGTCGACCGGGCCGGGGGAGCGCCCGGTCCCGTATCGGTCGTACATGACCAGCGCACGGGTTCCCACCAGCCGTTGAAAAACCGAGGAGCGCGGATCGCGGCCGGCCGCGATGACGTCGATGTTCGATACCCAGCCGGGCAGCGCGATCAGCGGCTGCCCGCTCCCCACGCTGGCCATGGCAATGCGATGGTCGCCGGCGGAAACGTGGCTTACCCGCATCGCGCGCAGCGGGGTCGGCGGCACCACGGTGTGTCGGAGGATGCGCAGCTGCAGTTCCTGCATGGCGGCCGACGGCTCGAGCCCGAGCTCGTCGGCGAGCCGACCGGCGTAGCGCTGGTAGGCCGCGAGCGCGTCGGCCTGGCGTCCGGACGCGTACAGGGCCCGTATGCGGATGAGGTGGGCACGTTCTCGGAGCGGATGTTCGGTGGCGAACGCCTCCAACGCCGGAAGGTCGGCAGAGCCCTCTTCCAGGCGAAGCTCATGCCAGCGTTCGGTCGCCTGCAGGCGCGCCTCCTCGAGCCGGATCGCCGCAAACCGGGCCACAGGCGACTCGGCGAACTCGGCGTAGGCCGCACCGCGCCATAGGCCCAGGGCCTCGCTCAAAGACCCGGCCGTGTCTGCCTGCACCAGCCGGTCGAACCGCTGACTGTCCACGTCGTCCGGACCCACGGCCAGCCGGTAGCCGGGAGCCACGGTCTCGATCCGCGTGAACGGAGTGGTCCGGCGCAGCCGAGACACCTGGTTGTGCAGCGCCGCCACGGGGTCCTGAGGGGGATCCTCCGGCCAGACCAGGTCCACCAGGGTGTCGACGCTCACCACAGCGCCGGCCCGGGCCAGCAGGCTGGCCAGCAGTGACCGCTGGCGGTCACTGAGCGCGACCACCTGCCCGTCCGGGCCGACCGCGGTGACGGCGCCGAGTACCAAGAACATCAGTAGCCATCATGCCAGCCTCCGGCGCGGCGGCACCGGCAGGTGACAGCGGGTTGACAGGCGCGCCACCCACACTCGCCGTATGGACGCAACCGTGGCAGGCAGCTTGCGTGACCAGGACAGTCCCTGCCGACCCGATCCGGCCGCCAGGCCGCGGACCCCCGCCGGCCTGTGGCTGGCGCGGCGCGTTCTGCGGCAGGTAATCGATGCGAACCCAAGCGCGCGGCCAATGCCGGCGCGTCGCGCGGAATGCGCCGCGTGAGAAAGGAACGAGATGATGGACCACACAAGCGAACAGGTCGCGCCAGCAGCAGCCAATGAAACGGCGCAGCCAGGACGGCTTACCAAGGTCTGGGGTACTCGCTGTGGCCCGGTCCTGTACGACCCATTCCTGTGGCTGGGAGAGCTGCGCGGCATGTCCGAGCTGCGGCGCAGCATCGTCGCCCGGGCTCACGGGCGCGTGCTGGAACTCGGCGCAGGGACCGGACTGAACCTGCGGCACTACCGAGCCGGCCTGGACGAGCTCGTCCTGACCGAGCCTGAGCCGAGGATGGCCAAACGCCTGGAGCGACGCACCGCACGCACGGCACCGGCCAACTCCCGAGTCCTCAGGGTACCGGCGGAACAGCTGCCCTTTGCTGATGGCTGGTTCGACGCGGTAGTGGCCACGCTCGTGTTCTGTACCGTCGCCGATCCACCCGCCGCCCTGCGGGAGGCACGCAGGGTGCTCCGGGACGGCGGACAGCTGCTATTTATCGAGCATGTCCGGGCCACGGCCGGATCCAGGCTCGAGCGGTGGCAGCAGCGCCTGCACAGCCCGTGGCGTGCGTTTGCCTACGGCTGCCGATGCGACCAGGACACGATGAGCTTGATCGAGCACGCCGAATTCGCCTTCGCTGACCGCCGGCCCGGGCGCTGGCGCGCTATGCCGGCGATAGTGCAGCCATTGATCTGCGGCCAAGCACAGGCGGTCTAGGACCGCCGCTGGCAACGGGGTATCTCGACGTCGAGTTCCGGCTCGGCGACGCGGACGACCTGTCGGCTGCGGAGGCGGCGGACGATGGCCCGGCAGCGCTACGCCACGCGTCCGTGTCCGCCCGCAGGGCTGCCGCGCTCGGGTCGCACTGTGAGGCGGCCGCCCAGTTCGAGCGGGCACTGCGGGCCGCAGGCGGGGCCGATCCGGCCAGGGTCGCCGATTTGTACGACGGCTTCGCGTACGAGGCGTCACTGCTGGACAGCGGTCAAGGAGCAAAACGTTGACATCGAGGACGGCCAGATCGTCGCGTGAAAGGTCGATCTGCTGGTCACGTTCGTGCTCGAGTAGTTATGGGGAGGCCGTTGTTACCGGCACCCGTAACCGCCCGGACGCGACCAGTCGCAGTCGGGGGCCGTCTGCGGCGGGAGGGGGCAGCGTCGCGGCGATCGCGTCTGCCGCCGTTTCCAGGATCGAAGCCACCGCGGTGAAGACTGCGATGACGAATTTGCGGAACATATGGTTTTCTCCCTTTGCACGGTCGGGGTCCAGGAACGCGTGCTACGTCATCCTCGCCGTCCACGGCACACGGGAAACCTCCGTCAGGTAACGGATACGGGCCGAGGACGACGCACAGCGCTGACCTGCCGGTCCCCACATCATGAGACGCAAGTCACACGGAAGAACAGAAGATCTGCGCGTCCCGCGATTTCTACGAGCCCGGACCCGGATCCACCACCGGCCGCGACACGCCCTCGGCGGGAACCCGGCCGATCAGGTCAGCCGAACGTGTGGTGCCCGGCGGGTTTTCCGGGCACGGCTTCAGTCTCGCCCCCGTCATCGGAGAGGCCGACGTGGACCAGCCCGGGCTTACGCGGCGGGCCGGCGGGTGCTGCCGAGGCCGGCGAGCGCGCCGGCCGAGGTGCGGAAGGATGTTTCCAGCACGGCCTGCGTGCGCCTGAGGTCCATCGGGTTGGCGCCCATCACGGCGAGGTCCTGAGGACCCGGGGTCAGGATGGTCACCTGCTTGCCCTGCGCGGCCAGCATCCTCGCCTGGCGCAGCAGGATCCGGGTGAGCAGTTGCCGCAGTCGGCGCTCGAGGCGCAGGTGCGGGGCCAGCGGATGGTCAGGCTCGGTGCTGGCCATCGGCGCGAGGACGTAGATGTCATCCACGTCCGTGCCGTTCAAGACGCCCAGCGAGGTCAGGCACCGGACCCCGCCGTCGACATAACGGCGGCCGCCGATCTTCGCCGGCTGATACCAGCCCGGGATGGAGCAGGACGCGACCACGGCATCGGGAAACGGCGCCTGCGGGGCATCGTCCCGGCCGAACAAGACCCGCTGCCCGGTGTCATAGTCCATCGCGGCGATCCAGGTGCGGCCGCCGGGCCAGCACGGCGGCGTCCCGTCCCGGCTGAGGTGACCGTGGTGACGCCCGTGCAGCGCGGTGACCAGGGACCGCACCGCGGCGTGATGGCCCCCGCCGTGCGGAAGCCAGGCGGTCGCGCCCACCCATGGGGGAACACGGTGCGGCCGCAGCAACGCCGCAGCCGCCAGCGGCACCGAACCGAAACGCAACCGGGGCAGCGGCGGCAGGGGACCATCCCACGCGGCCAGCACCACCGATTCCCCCAAGATGCCGACCGGATCCCCGCACTGCCACGCGGCCAGCTCCCCGAACGTAGCCCGGCAGCGCACCGCCGCGGCCATCACGCTGCCCGCACTGGTCCCGACGACGAGATCGGCGTCGGCGACCGCATGCGGCAGCCGGTCCTGCAAGCAGGCCAGCGCGCCCGTCATCCAGGCCGCTCCGAGCAGCCCTCCGGCCCCAAGGACCAGGCCCGTCCGGGGATGGGAGCGACGCCCTGCCCGATCCGGGGTCAAGGTCATGACGGCCACAAGACACCCCGCTTCCCGCCCGCACCGGCCGCAAACAATAACCGGGCATACGGGATGATTCCCTCAACGGCAGATGCGTACTCTCAATCCCAGAAATACAGGAAACAGCCTGACAGCCCGCTGACCGTCATGCCTGCAGAACCGACGCGTGGCAGATCGCCATCGATCACCGCGGCGAGATCCGCGAGCGTGAGCGAGCCAGGTTTCGTAGGGCCCAGCCGATTTGCGCACAGGGCGGGTATTCTCCGGCGAGCAGGTCGCAGCCGGGAGTTGCTCATGGATCAGGTCTGCCTTCTCGCCGGCGGCGAGGTCCATCATGAACTCGCTTATGCCGCGCAGCTGCGCTGCCAGGTCCATCGGACCCTGATCGGCGCGCGCGCAGATCCATGCCTTGTCGCCGATCTCGCGTGCGAGGATCCTGGTCGCCTTGAGTACCTCGGACATCGGGAAGGTGACGTAGGGATCCGGTACCTCCAGGTCGGCCACCTGGGCGAGGGAGCCAAGGATAGGTTTTCCGGCCACCGGCGCGGTGTCATCGCGGCAGTGCCGCCGGGCGGCCGGCAGGCCGTTCTGGCCGCTGCCCCGCGACTTTTTCGCCGGGGCGACGGGAAAGCGCCGCGACTGAGCGTCCCCCTGTCTGTTGGCCTGAGTGCCCAATAGAGTTGATGGTCTATGCCACTGTTCAACGTCGCGGTGAGAGAGCACACGTACACCGGGCGGTTCTATAGCGATGTTGTGCGGGCCGGGTCGCCAGAGGAAGCATTGCAAGTGGCCGCCCAGCATGCTGTCGTGCCCGGACCGCTGAGCGACCCCGGGCCGCAGCACGGATCCGGTGTTGCGGTGACCGAGCCGACCTGCACCGGGCGGCTGGATACGGACGTTGTACGGGCCGCGCGCCGCGGGGAGCCGGTGGCCGCCGCGCCCGAACCGCCGCCTGGTCCTGCGCCGCAGCACGGATTCAGCGTCGTGGTCCGGGAGCAGGCCGGCGCCGACCGGTTCCGCAGCGACGTCGTGCAGGCCGGGTCCCCCGAGGAGGCGCTGCAATTGGCCGCCGCGCAGGCGGCCACGCCCGAACCGCCGCCTGGTTCCGCGCCGCGGACAGAGGCGGCAGGCCGTCCGAGGTGTGCTGACGTCTGGGTCTACGCCTTGCTGCACTGCGACCTGGAGGCGGGACACGATCCTCCCCACATGGCGGTCGCGCACGGTTACCGACGACCGGTGAGGTGGGTGAGGGACGACCTCGGCATTGCCCATCCCGTACCAGACCCAGCCACCGACGCTCCCGTGGTTTCCCCGATCACCCAGGCATCGCCCGCCATAGAAGCGGAGCCTCCCGAGGTGCCGCCACTCACGGGAGCCGGCCCATAGGTTTGCCTGCTGATCCACACCGACACGTGGGCCGGTTCCAGCGCCAGCCCCAGCACCGCGGCGGAACTGCTCCACCCGCCCGGCCGTGTCGAGGACCCGCGCCTGCCCGGTGTAGAACGGGGTGGCTCACCGAGGGACCTTGGCCTTCGAGATGCCCGCGCCGTTGGCGCCCAAGCGCCCGGCGCGTCGATCCTGGCTACGTCCGGCTCGCCCTTACCCGAGCCCCGCGACGCCATGGACGACGTGATTTGCACCCTCCTATTCCGCCGGTTTGAGCACCCGCGCCGCCAGGTCCGCCTCACTGTACCCGACCAGCCGCAGGAAAGTACCGTTTGCCTCGGTAACGCCCTCCATTGTCGCGGTCACCACCGCGATCAGGTCCGATTCCCCCAAGCTGCGCAGCACAACCTCCGCGCCGCGGTCCGCCTTCAAGCCGCCGGGGCCGCTACACTACGGCCGAACCTGGGAAGGCGCGAGCGACCGCGGCGGTGCGGCTGGAGACGTTTCCTGCCGCTCGCTGCCCTGGCCACTGTACGCCGACCACAGCGGTCTGGGTATCCGCAGAACGACAGATAGCCGGTGGCGCCTGGGTGTGCGCATACTGGCAACTGACAAATGCAACGCGAGTGAGGCTCGAGCGGAGCGCCGGTCACCGGCTGCCCTCGGCACCCATGGCCGCGCACCGGAGAGGACCTGGCCCGATGAGCGACGACCCGCCGGTCACGGCCTTGGTGGCCCTCGCCGCAAACGGCGACCAGCGGGCGTGGGAGGCCTTGGTCGAGCGGTACGCCCCGCTCACCTGGTCGATCTGCCGCCGGTACCAGCTGGCCGACGCCGATGTCGGCGACGTCAGCCAGACAGTCTGGCTCCAGCTCGTCGACCACTTGGGCGAACTGCGCGAGCCGGGTGCGCTGGCCGGCTGGCTGGCCACCACCACCCGCCGGGAATGCGCCCGGGCCCGGCGTGCACAACGGGAACCAGAGGCTGCCAGGTACGTGCTGGACGATGAGAGCTTCCCGGACGCGCAGACCCCGACAGCCGAGCAGGAACTGCTGGCGGCTGAGCGGGACGGCGCGCTGCGCCAGGCGTTTGCCCGTCTTCCCTGCTGCTGCCAGCGGCTGCTCGCCCTGCTCGCCGGTAACCAGCCCCTGTCGTATGCCCAGATCAGCGCTCAACTGGGCATCCCCGTCGACAGCATTGGGCCACGCCGTGGCCGCTGCCTGGGCAAACTGCGCCGCGATCCGGCGATCGCCGCCCTGCTCGATCCCGCCATCGCGTCAAAGGAAACAGGCCGCACGGGCAGGCACCGGTACGACGATGAGGATTGGTCATCGGCCGCTCAGGGATACCGTGCGCCATCGCCAAACCTCAGGTCTTCCCGAACAGCGCGCGGGTGAACCGATGGGCAGGTCGGTGAACTGGGGCCGCACGTCGCATGTCGTGCCCGGGTCGTCCTGGTTGCTGGCCCATGACACGAGCATCCGGCCGGCGGGAGCTAGGCTGGCCGGGTGGGCCTCGGCCGAGTAGGTCCATGTGCATCCGGGCGCGGGCTTGGCCTGCCACTGCTGGGTGGCTACCTGCCAGGGCCCGGTGACGTGCCAGGCGTTGAGCCGCTCCAGGACGCTGCCGGTGATGTCGTTGCGTTTGGGCGACCCGGCCCGGGCAGCGAGCTGACCTACCTGACGCGCTGGCTGAGCCAGTTCAGCACCTCGTCGGCGATCTCACGCCAGCCGTGGTCGATGGTCAGTGAGTGACCCCGATCGTTGAACTCCCGCAGGTCGGTAATCGCTGGCGACTTGTGGTACAGCTTGCGCGTCGATCGGGTGATCGCCGCCGGGACCGTGTGGTCGTGGCCCCCGGCGATCAGCAGCAGAGGCCCACGGGTCTTGTTGAGTGTGTTGACCTTGGCGGGCGACCGCCGTGACAGGTTCGCGGAGGCAGCCTCGAACAGCGGCCTGGCCGGGGAGGGAACCGTCCACCGCTGGTACAGCTCGGCGGACTCCTGCGCGGGCAGCGCGTTCCCGAAGCCATAGTGGAACTGGTCCGGGGTCAGCGCCACCGCCTTGTTCCTGTTCGCCGGATTGCGCAACGCGACCGAGGCGACCCGCAGCGCCGACGGAGGCAGGTAGATCACGCCATTGACCGGCGCTGCATCGATCGCTACTCCCGCGGCCGCGAGGTCCTGGCCAAGCAGTCGCTGGACGATCAGGCCGCCGAAGGAGTGGCCGATCACGACCGGCGGGGCGTCCAGGCCGCGGATGATCTGCGCATAATGCGCTACGACGTCGTCGATGCCCTTCCCGGCCACCTGGTCGGGGTGGCTTCGGGTTTCTTCGACGGTGTCGGCAGTTCCTGGCCAGCCCGGCGCCAACGGCGCGTAGCCTGCCGTCTGGAACAGTTCCGTCCACGGCGTCCACGAGCTCGCGTGCAGCCACAGACCGTGAACGAAAACAACATGGCTGCCCGCTGGTGTCATCGCATGTCCCTCGTCCCTGGTACCGCAGCTCGCTCCTGACTCACCTGGCGCTCGAAGTTCAGTGTCCTACCCGCTGCGCAGGTGCGGCAAGCTTCGCAGATGCCGGCATCCGCAGGATCTGGTGCGTCG
>Ga0335077_10001969_pt1 | contig 24499 bp, 14 predicted proteins | sample Lox_Sample_31_FD_207151 | JGI IMG/M metagenome (GOLD analysis project Ga0335077, IMG submission 207151) | Soil microbial communities from Loxahatchee National Wildlife Refuge, Florida, United States - Lox_Sample_3.1 | ecosystem: Environmental > Terrestrial > Soil > Wetlands | place: USA... | reverse complement strand
ACTTGCCCTCCTTCTTGGCGTCTTCGATCAGCTGCGACATGCGGTCCAGTTCCTCGCGGGTGAGCCGGGTGGACGCGACATCCAGCAGCGCTGCCACGATCTGTTCGGGCGATCCGTTGAAGAAAGTTTCCATGACGTGCTTGACTGCGGTGCGCTTGGCTCTTTCGCGCGCCACGGTGGGAAGATAGACGTACTTGAGTCCTTCAGCCTGGTGGCGGATGTGGCCCTTTTCCTCGAGCACCCGGAGCATGGCGCGCACCGCGGAATAACTGGGCGCGTCGGACATGAGCTCGCGGACCTCTGCGGCCGACGCCTTGCCCTGGCGGTACAGGATATCCATGATCTGGCGTTCGCGGCGGCTGAGGCCGGCGGGGGCAGTCACGGCCGGAACTCCTGCTGGATTTTTAGCATCATGCTAGAAAATTAGCACCATCCCCCGGGGTTGTCAAGGGGCATCTCGCGGATTTCTCGAGCGAGGGTGCGGGTATGTGCGGCGCGGTATATTGAAAGTATTCCCATGCGAGGCACGCGGTGGCTCTTGCTGGTAGCTATTGCCGCAATTGTTGCCGGCATCGCCTACAAGTACCGAGCGCAAAAACTGGCCCTGGAACAGTCGGCTCCGGCAAAGCCGGCTCCTCTCCCCAAGGAACTGGGCTCAACGGCGGAAGAATGGGTCGTGCACCAGACCGACCAGGCCACCGGACGGGACAAATTCGAAATCCGGGCCAAAGGCATGCAGGCCCCCGCGGATTCCTCCCGCCTGGATCTCACCGGCGTGACCATGAAAATCTACTCCAGGGACGGCGACACCTACGACCTGGTGAAGAGCGCCGCGGCCACGTTCGATAACACCAGCCGAAACCTGTTCTCGGAAGGAGAAACGGAGATTACTGTCGGTGTGCCCGTCAACGGGCCGCCCCCGCCAGATCACTTGCCGACTGTGATCAAAACGTCGCGCGTGTCGTTCGACAGCAACACCAACCGCGCCGATACCGATCAACCATCCACATTCGTGTTTGCCAAAGGCGAAGGCAAGGCCACGGGCGCGACCTACGATCCCAACGAGCACTCGCTGGTGATGAAGCACGAAGTGGAGATTCTTTGGAAGCCGCCCAAGCCGGACGCCAAGCCGATGAAGATCGAGGCGGACGGGCTCTCCTATCACGAAACCAACGGCGAGATCTGGCTCAAGCCATGGGGACGAATGACGCGTGAGAACACCGTAGTGCAGGGCGACGACGTGGTGGTCACGCTGCAGGACAAGCAGATCATGCGCCACGTCACGGCGGTCCATGCGCACGGCACCGACGATTACCCGAACCGCAAGCTGCGCTACGCCGCCGAAGAACTGGCCGTCGATTTCGATGACGAGGGCAAAGCGCAGAAGATCACCGGCGACCGCAACGCGCAACTGGTCTCGACCGCCGAAACCGCGGAAACCGAAGTGACCGGGGACCACGTCGAGATGGAAATGGACACCTCCACCGGCGACAGCGTGCTGAACAAGGTGAGCGTGCACGGGCACGGTATGGTGAATTCGAAGCCGCTGCCGGCGCCGGGGCACCAGTTGAGCGAGACGCACATCCTGCGCAGCGAGACATTCGAAATCCAGATGCGGCCGGGAGGCCGGGAAGTTGCCGGGGTGGTGACCAACGCGCCGGGGCAACTCGAGTTTCTGCCCAACCTGCCCGCGCAGCGCCGCCGTGTGCTGGACGGCAAGGATTTCGTAATCACCTACGGCGCGCAGAACCGCGTGGATACCTTTCGCGCGCACGACGTGAAGACGCAGACCTTCCCCAATGCCGACGACAAGAAGCGCAATCGCGGAGTCAGCACTACCTCCAGCCGGGACTTCAACGCACGCTTCAATCCCAAGACCAGCCAGCTCGCCGCCATGCAGCAGACCGGCGATTTCATCTACCAGGAGAGCGACCGCCGGGCGCGCGCAACCAAAGCCGACATGGATGCGGACCAGAACGTGATCGTGCTCGACACCGCGGCGCGGGTCTGGGATGCCAGCGGAACCACCACCGCGGACCACATTCGGATGGATCAGCGCACCGGCGATTTCACGGCCGAGGGCAACGTGGTTTCGAGCCGCCTGCCGGACCAGGACGAGAAGAAGAAGGACTCGGGAATGCTGTCCGGCGACGAGCCCATCCAGGCCACGGCGCGCAAAATGGATTCCCGCAACCGCAACCGGACGATTCATTACGAAGGCTCGGTCAACCTGTGGCAGGGCGCCAACCGCATCCGCGCGGACGCGGTCGATATCGACCGGACGAACGACAAGCGAACCGTGACCGCCGACGGCCACGTGATTACCAACCTCTGGGAAGAACCCAAGGACGAGGAGAAGAAGAAGACCGCGACGCCGGTGCTGACCGAGGTTCGCGCCGGCCACATGGTGTACACCGACGACAACCGCCTGGCGCACTACACCGGGGGCGTGCTGCTGAACCGTCCGGGACTGCGCGTGAAGAGCACCGAGCTGCGTGCGTTCCTGGCCGCATCGGACGCAGATTCGCGGCTGGAGAAAGCCTTCGCGGATGGCGCGGTGGATATCTTCTCGACCGGCAAGGACCGGACCCGGGCGGGCACGGGCGAGCAGGCCGAATACTATACGGACGAGCAGAAGGTGATTTTGAAGGGTCCATGGGTGAAAATGGTGGAGAAGATCTTCGACAAGCCGCGGCCGAACATCAGTGAGGGCACCGAATTGACCTACTATGCCAACGATGATAGGCTGCTGGTTACAGGGGCCTCGAGCAAGCCGGGCAATACGCGCATCACTCGCAAGAAAGGCAAATGAGCAAACTCGAAACGCGGCAGATCTCCAAGACCTATCGCGGCCGCCGCGTGGTGGACGACGTTACCGTGTTCGTGCAGCAGGGCGAGGTCGTCGGACTCCTGGGGCCGAACGGCGCGGGGAAGACCACTTCCTTCTACATGATCGTGGGGCTGATCAGCCCGGATTCCGGCCGGATCCTGGTGGACGACGAAGATATTACCGACCTGCCGATGTACCTGCGCGCGCGCCGCGGCATCAGCTACCTGCCGCAGGAAGCCAGCGTTTTCCGCAAGTTGACGGTGGAAGAAAACCTGCTGGCGATCCTGGAGACGCTGCCGCTGCGGGCGCGGGAGCGGCGCGAGAACCTGGAGCGGCTGATCGAGCAGCTCGGGTTGGAGACCGTTCGGCGCAACCGGGGTTACATGCTCAGCGGCGGCGAACGGCGGCGCGTGGAGATCGCCCGGTCGCTGGTTATCAATCCCAGCTTTCTGCTGCTCGACGAGCCGTTCAGCGGCATCGACCCCATCCAGGTGCTGGAGCTGCAGCGGATCATTTTCGACCTCAAGCGCACTGGAATCGGCATCCTGGTGACCGACCACAACGTGAGCGAGACGCTGGCGGTGACGGACCGTGCCTACATCATCAACAACGGCCGGATTTTCCGCGCCGGAAGTCCGGAAGCCTTGGCGCGCGACCCCGAAGTGCGGCGAGTGTACTTGGGGGAATCGTTCACATTGCGCGTCTGATTGCAGGCTCGTAACCGGAGGTTTGGCTGTTTCGTAACAAACTGTATGAGATTCGTGTGCTTATTCCTGATGTCCGCCGGTGCGATTGTGGCACAGCCCTTTGGAATCGGCATTAAAGGCGGGGTGCCGATGACGGATTTTCTGAACGCCGCAAGTAATCAGAATTTCGGCTTCGTGGCTACCACGGACCGCTACGTGGTCGGGCCGATGGCCGAGTTGCGGTTGCCCATCGGATTGGGCGTGGAGGTGGACGCTCTTTACCGGCACTACGACTACACCGGCACTACGACGACGGTGACCAGCGCAACGACTGTGGGCGCGTGGGAGTTCCCGCTGGTCGGCAAGTACCGGTTCAAGACTCACCTGCCCCTGATTCGTCCTTACGTAGAAGCGGGCGTCGCCTGGGACAAACTGAGCGGGCTTACCCAGACAGTGACCAGCGTGGTCTCGGGAGCGATTCATACCTCGAGCACGTCGAACCCGGCAGAATTACATAAGGACGTGACCACCGGATTCGTGTTCGGCGGCGGCGCCGAGATCAAGGTTCTGCTGCTGCGGATCGCGCCGGAGGTGCGGTTCACGCGCTGGGGTGACCAGCATTTTCTCGACCCGAACGGCCTGTTGCACAGCAATCTCAACCAGGCCGAGTTCCTGGTAGGCCTGACGTTCTGATCTTTGTGGGGCAGGCCTCCCGGCCTGGCCACGCGCGCCTAGCCCACCCCGTTCGCCCCTCCCGAATCCCCACACGCTGCATAAATCAGCGTTTAAGACCCCTTAAGTTGAAATATCATTTACCTCGGAGCAAACTGGACAGAAATGGGCATCAATATCGGTCTGGACATCGGCGCCATCAGTCTCAAGCTTGCCGCCCTGGGAGCGGCCTCCGACCGCGCCACCCTCGAAACCGTCCGTGCCGCCCATCCCGAGTTCCGCCTCACCCAGGTCGATGGCCGGCCGTTCCTGCTCTCCGATTACCGCCGGATCGCCGGCAGCCCCATCCAATCCACCTACGACCTGCTGCACGAATTCTACGCCGTCGCTCCGGAAGATCGCGTCGAGGGCATCCGCGTCACCGGCTCCGGCAGCCGCACCATCGCCAAGGTCCTCGGCCTGTTCTTCGAGAACGAGTTCAAGGCCATCGCCCGCATGATGTCGGTCCGCTATCCCGCGGTCCGCACCATCTTCGAGCTGGGCGGCGAGAGCGCCAAGTACATCTCCATCGGCCCCGATGGCATTCGGGACTACGACCGCTCCGGCGAGTGCGCCGCCGGCACCGGAAGCTTCCTCGATCAGCAGGCGCTCCGCATGCAGTACACCGTGGAGGAGGTCGGCAGCGTGGTCTGCACCGCCAACTGCGCCGCGCGCATCGCCGGCCGGTGCAGCGTCTTCGCCAAGAGCGATATGATCCACGCCCAGCAGAAAGGCTACTCGCCGGCCGAGATCCTGCGCGGCCTCTGCGATGCCGTGGCGCGGAATTTCAAGAGCGCCATCGTCAAGGGCCGGCCGGTGGAAGCGCCCGTCGCGCTGATCGGAGCCGTGTCGCAGAACGAGGGCGTCACCAATGCCCTGCGTGAGGCTTTCGGGCTGAAGCCCGAAGAGCTGTTCGTGCCCGAGGAGTATGCCTGGTGCGGCGCCATCGGCACCGCTATGCTGGAGGCCGAGGAGCCGCGCAAGCGCTCCATCCTCGAAATCCACCGCCTCCGCCAGCACGATAGCGAAGTCGTTCCGCAGGACACCACGCCGCTTTCCACCGAGCACGTCGTCCAGCTTCGCGACCGCGTGGGAATCTATTTGCCGCCTCCCCATGGCAGGATCCCGGCCTACCTTGGCCTGGATATCGGGTCCGTCTCTACCAACGTCGTGGCCATCGACGAATTCGGGGCCGTGATCCACGACGTCTACTTGCGCACTGCCGGCCGTCCCATCGAAGCGGTGCAGCAGGGACTCGGCGAGGTCGAGCGGCTTTGGGGCGAGCGCCTCGAAATCCGCGGCGTTGGCACCACGGGCAGCGGCCGCGAGCTGATCGCCGAGTTCGTAGGCGCCGACGCGGTCAACGACGAGATCACCGCCCACAAGACCGGCGCGCTCCACATCAGCCAGACACTCGGCGGCGAGCCGGTCGACACCATCTTCGAAATCGGTGGTCAGGATTCCAAGTTCATCTCTATCGAAAACGGCGTCGTCGTGGACTTCGCCATGAACGAAGCCTGTGCCGCCGGCACCGGCAGCTTCCTTGAGGAGCAGGCCGAAAAGCTCGGCATCAGCATCAAGGGCGAATTTGCCAAGCTGGCGCTCGGCGCTTCCACCCCTACCCGCCTCGGCGAGCGCTGCACTGTCTTCATGGAACGCGACGTGACCGGATGGCTGCACAAGGGCGAGACCGTCCCCAACCTGGTCGCCGGCCTGGCGTATTCGATCGCGCTGAACTACCTGAACCGCGTGGTCCGCGGGCGCAGAATCGGCAGCGTGATCTACTTCCAGGGCGGCACGGCATACAACGACGCGGTGACCGCCGCCTTCGCCAGCCTTCTCGGCAAGCGCATCACGGTGCCGCCCTACAACGGCGTGATGGGCGCCATCGGGATGGCCCTGATCGCGCGCCAGTGGCACCAGGCCACCGACGGCGCCACCCGCTTCCGCGGCTACGATCTCCACAGGCTGCAACTCTCCACCCGCGACTTCGTCTGCAAGGCCTGCTCCAATTTCTGCGACATGAAAGAGTTCGTGATCGAGGGCCAGAAGAGTTACTGGGGCGATAAGTGCTCCGATAAATTCCGCAAGCCCTCCGCCACCGGCCGCAAACCCGTGATCGACGACTTGTTCGCCTACCGCGAGCAGTTACTGGAGGCGCTGCCTTCCGCTGAGGCCAGCGGAATCCAGGTCGGGATTCCGCGCGCCATGTCGGCCCTCGACCGGCTGCCGTTCTGGAAGCGGTACTTCGCCGAGTTGGGAATCGGCACCACGATTTCTCCGGTGACCGACCCGCGCATCGCAGCGGCCGGCCTGGAACTCGCCGTGGCCCAACCATGCTACCCGGTGCAGGTGGCGCACGGCCACGCCAAGTCGCTGGTCGATGCCGGAGCGGATTATATCTGGCTGCCTGTAATGGCGGATGCCGAAGCGCCCGAAGACAGTTGCGCGTCCCATTACTGCCCCTGGAACCAGACGCTGGCGTGGGTGCTGAAATGCGCTCCCGGTCTCGACGCGCACGCCGGCAAGTTCCTCACGCCGACGCTCCACTTCCGCCTCGGCCCGGACCAGGTCAAGAAGGCTCTGGCGGAGACCGTGCGCCGGCTCGGCGTTACGCGCCGCGCCAGCGATCGTGCGGTAGAGGCCGCCTACTCGGAGCAGCGCCAGTTCCAGGAGCGCCTGTTCGAAGCCGGCCGTAAGGCCCTGGCCACCTTGGAAGCCACGGGTGAGCCCGGGCTGGTCCTTGCCGGCCGCTCCTATAACATCTATGACCGCGGCATTAACTGTGATATCCCCCGCAAGCTGCGGCACCGCTACGGCGCCAATGTGATCCCGCTGGATTTTCTGGTGACCGGACGAGAGCCGCTGTCGCCGGAACACTCCAACATGTTCTGGATCTCCGGCCGCAAGATTCTGGAAGTGGCGCGCGTGGCGGCGTCGCACCCGAACCTCCACCTGGTCTACATCACCAACTTCAAATGCGGCCCCGATTCGTACATCAAGGCCTTCGCCCGCGAGGCTGCCGGTGCGCCGCTGCTCGTGCTGCAGTTCGACGGCCACGGCAACGACGCCGGCTACATGACGCGCTGCGAAGCCTACCTCGATAGCAAAGGGATTCTGCGATGCTACCAATCCTCGGCGCCCAGCCCGGAGAAGTCCAGGGCAACGGCAGCGACCATTCAATAGCGGGCAAGACCATCTACATCCCGCCGATGGCTTACGGCAGCGCCCGCGCCTTCGCCTCGGCCTTTCGCGCCATCGGCCTTACCGCCGAGCCCACGCCGCCCAGCGACCACCGCACCCGCGAGCTCGGCGCGCGCTACACTTCCGGCGACGAGTGCTACCCCGCCAAGGTCACCGTCGGCGATTTCATGAAGGTTCTGGAGCGCCCCGAAACCGACCCCGCCCGGGTCGCCTTCTTCATGCCGACCGCCGAGGGTCCCTGCCGCTTCGGCCAGTACGCCCCCTACCTGCGGCAGATCCTCAACACCAACGGATACGCCGGCGTAGAAATACTCTCTCCCACCAGCGGAAACGGTTACCAGGGACTGGGCTCGCTGGCTTCGGCCTTTGTGCGCACCGGCTGGCGTGCGCTACTCTGCGCCGACCTGCTGCAGAAGCTGCTCCTCATGCACCGTCCGTACGAGGCTGCCCGCGGCGACACGGAGCAGGTTTACGAAGAGTCGCTCGCGGACCTGTGCCGCACGCTGGAGCGCACCGCGGTCGAGCCGGGCGTTCAGTTGCTCGCCTTGCGCGATTCCCTGGTGCGCTCGCGCGATCGCTTCCGTGGGCTAGTCGGACGCCGCGGCCGCGCGTTGCCCCTGATTGGAATCGTCGGCGAGATCTTCTGCCGCCTCAACACCTTCTCCAACGAGAACCTGGTCCAGTGCCTGGAGCAATACGGCGCCGAAGCCTGGCTCAGCGACATCGTGGAGTGGATCTGGTACACCAATTCCGAGCACTTCCGCAAGCTGAAGCTCGAAGGTCGCCTGTGGACCACTGAGGCGCTCCGCGCATGGATCCGCACCCGCGTGCAGCGGCGCGACGAGCACGTGCTGATCGAGCCGTTCGCCGAAGACTTTCGCGGGCGTGAGGAGCCCGACATTCAGGAGATCCTGGAGTGCGCCCGCCCCTACCTGCCGCGCGAAGGCGCGTTCGGCGAGATGGTTCTCAATGTCGGAAAAACGGTCTGCCTGGCGAAGCGCGGAGCCGCCGGAATCATCGACATCAGTCCGTTCACCTGCATGAACGGCATCGTTTGCGAAGCCATCTACCCGCGCGTGAGCCGCGATCTTGGCGGCATCCCGATCCGCAATTTCTATTTCGACGGAACGCAGTCGGACCTGGATCGGGATTTGGGCGTATACATGGAGCTGGCGCGCAGCTATCAGAAGCGCGTGGCGTAGGAACCTATACGCTCGCCGGCGAGCCGGATTTCGCGCCCGCCAGCAGCTTGTCGTCGAAATCGAACCCGGATGTGCGCGGCTTGTGGTTGCGCGCGTACCACCGGTAAGTCTCCTTCAGCCCGACGTCGAACGGCGTCAGCTTCATCTTGAGCAGGCGCGTCACCTTGCCGATGTTCTCGGTGATCGGCGGCATATCGAAATACTCGCCGAAGTAAAACGGCTCGGTCATGGCGCTGCCCCCTCCGGCGGCGATCACGTCGCGCGGTACGCGCACGATGGTCGGCTCCACGTTGGCGGCCTTGGCCAGCTTCTCGACCAGCTCCACCTGGGTCACTGGCTTGGGGTCGCCGATGTTGAAGGCTTCGCCCACCGCCCGCGGCTCGTGCATGGAGCGGATCATCGCAGTCACCAGGTCGGTGACGTAGACGAACTGCATCAGCCGGTGTCCGTCGCCGGGAATGATTATGGGGCGGCCGGCGCGCAGTCGGTCCCAGAAGAACTGCTCGCGGTAGAAATTGTTGCGCGGGCCATAAACGAAGGGCGGCCGGAAGGTGACCACTGGCAGGCCCTGCTGGATGTGCATCCGGAAGAGCAGGCGCTCCGTGGTGGCCTTGTGCCCGCTGTACGGGATCGGATGGTAGTCCGGTGCCAGCGGATCGCTCTCCTTGTGGTTCAGGCCGTCGCCGTACGCCGAAACGCTGGACATGAAGATGTAGCGCGAGATCCGGTCGCCGCACGCCCGCACCGTGGCCTCCACCTGTGCGGCGGTGGTGCCGCGCTCCCAGTCGTAGACGTTATCGAAGACCACGTCGAAGCGGCGGCCACGCAGCGCTTCGCGCAGGGACTCCGCATCGTTGCGGTCGGCCATGATATTTTCCACCCGCCGTCCGAAGTCGTGCTTCGGCCTGCGGTGCAGGATGGCCACCTCCTGCCCGTCTTTCAGTAACTCCTCCACCAGCAGTTTGCCGATGAAAAGAGTCCCTCCAATTACCAACACTCGCATAGAGTTCCCGGACACTGCGACGCGAGCACCAACATAGCACCCGCGTCATTCAAAAGATACAGCGATCAGTCGTAATATTCCAGACCCAGGTGCGTGATCAGATCCTCGCCCCGCATCCAGCGCAGCGTATTCTTCAGTTTCATGAGCTGGATGAAGAGGTCATGCTCGGGGTAGACTTCGGGCGCGTGCATCGGCGCCTTGAAGTAAAACGACAGCCACTCCTGCACCCCGCGCATCCCGGCGCGCTGCGCCAGATCCATGAACAGCACGATATCCAGCACCAGCGGCGCGGCCAGGATCGAATCACGGCACAAAAAGTTGATCTTGATCTGCATCGGGTAACCCAGCCACCCGAATATGTCGATATTGTCCCAGCCTTCCTTGGCGTCGCCGCGCGGCGGGTAATACTCGATTCGGACCTTGTGGTAGAAATCCCGGTACAGGTCCGGATACAGATCCTTCTGCAAGATGTACTCAAGCGCGCTGCTCTTGGTGACTTCCTTGGAGCGGAAACTGCCGGGATCGTCCAGCACTTCGCCATCGCGGTTCCCCAGGATGTTGGTGGAAAACCAACCGTTCAGTCCCAGCAGGCGCGATTTCAGGCCAGGCGCGATCAGGGTCTTCATGAACGTCTGACCGCTCTTGTAATCCTTGCCCGCGACCGGCAGATTCATGTTGCGTGCCAGTTCCAGCAGCGCCGGCATGTCGGTGGTCAGGTGCGGTGCGCCATTGGCGTAGGGGACGCCGCTTTTCAGCGCGGCGTAAGCGTAGATCTGGCTGGGCGAGATCTCGGGATCGTTCCTGTGCAGCCCGGACTCGAAGTCCTTGAGCGTGGCGTGAACCTTGGCCGCTTCGTGGTAGACCTCGGTGGACCCGCACCAGATCATGGCCATGCGCGACACCCCGGTCTTTTCCTGGAACTGCCGGATGTCGTCCATCACCATCCGGGCGTGGTCCATCTTCGATCCGCCGGTTTTCACGTTCGGCCCGCGGATCTTCTTCACGTATTCCTGGTCGAAAACTGCCTTCATCGGCCTAATAGCCGAGAGCGGCTCTTTCAATTGATCGAGCAGGGGCATCTCCAGGACGCCCGCCTTCACCGCCGCTTCGTAGGCGTTGTCCTCGAAGATGTCCCAGCAGCCGACCACCAGGTCGTCCATGTTGGCCAGCGGGACGAAATCCTTGATTGCGGGGCTGCGGCCCTCGGTGCGCTTGCCGAGGCGGATGGCCCCCAACTGCGTCAGGGACCCGATGGGCTTACCGAGCCCGCGCTTGAATGCTTCCAGACCGGCGATAAACGTCGTCGTGACCGCACCCATACCGGGGATCAGGACTCCCAGCTTGCCCTCGGCAGGCACAATTTGGACGTTGTCTCTTGTCGGCAACCGAAATCTCCCTTGGGACCGAAATGCTATAATACCAACTCCATGCGTGATCGCGCGACGGCCACTCTCACTACGCTTGTCGTCGATGATGAGCAGCTAGCCTGCGACGAGTTGGCTTTCCTGCTGCGCGATTTCCCGGAAGTAGAAGTAATTGCAACAGGTTCCAACGGCCTGGAAGCGGTCGAGCTGATCCGCAAGCTGGAGCCGGAGCTGGTGTTTTTGGACATCAACATGCCTGGGCTGGATGGCTTGGGCGTGGTGCGAACTCTGAAGGAAACCGGTTTCGAGCTGCCCCACTTCATCTTCGTCACGGCCTACGATCAGTTCGCCGTCGAAGCGTACCGGCTCAAGGCGATGGACTACCTGCTGAAGCCGGTGGACAAGGGCCGGCTGGCGGAGACCATCGAGTATGCCGCGCGGGCCATCCAGGAGAAGCGGGGCCCGGAGCCTGCTGTGGCCAAGAACGCCCCGGCGGTGGTCCGAACCAAGCTGCTGGTGCGGGCGGCCAACCGCCAGTTCATTGTCGACGCCGGCGATGTCATCTACGCCACCATCGACGACGGCCTGATTACACTGGTTTCCACACAGCTCGAAGGCCATTCCAACTACCGCACCATCGAGGACTTGCAGGCCAACCTGGACAAGGACACGTTCTGGCGGGTGCACCGCTCCTACCTGGTGAACATCAACCACATCAAGGAGGTGGTGCCGTGGTTCAAATCCAGCTACCAGTTGCGCATGGACGACAAGAAGCACACCGAGATTCCGGTCAGCCGGGTCCAGACGCGGCGGCTGCGGGAGCTGTTCAAGCTTTAAGGCGCTGAGGCCGGGCCACCCTAATCGCCGGAGACGCGTGCCGCAGGCGGCGCCGAGGCCGCCAATGCGCCGACACTGACGTGGATCTGCGGCATCGCCCCGGTCTCGAACGCATCGCCCATTTTTTCCAGCTTCTCGCGCATCAACTGGCGTCGGAGACGGGCCTCGAAATCTTTGAGCTGCTGTTCCACCGAGTTCTGCTTCTGCTTGTTGCGCACCATGTCTTCGCGGTAGCGCTTGAGGAAGTAGCCGATGGTCTCGACGCGGATCTTGATCGAGCCGGTCGGTTTGTTCTCGTCGATATCCTTGAAGCAGAAATACGGCGTACCGGAATGTTCGACGATCTCCTCGACCACGCTGTAGATGGGCGCGTCGTGGCCGCACTTGAAGCTGGATAGCTCCAGCGCCACCAGGTTCGGGTGGCGCGCCACGTATTTCGCGGCCCAGACCTTGCGGCTGGTGTTTTCGCTGTAGCTGTTCTTCCAGACGTCCGTGATGGCCATCGGGTGCGGGATTTCGCCGGCCACAACGTCGTCGCCGAAGAGGCGCCAGATGATGTCGTCGTCGATGGGCAGGCAGTCCTGCGCGAACACCGGGTAGCCGAGTTTCTGGAATTCTTCGAGGATCTCGTGGTTGACGCCGGGGTCGTTGTGATACGGACGGCCCAGCAGCACCACGCCGAGTCGGTCTTCGCGCTCGAGTTGATCGAGCACTTCGCGGGCGGCGCCGCGCATGGTCACATTGTCGAAGAAGTCGAGCGCGCGATAGCCCGAATCGATGGCGCGGCGATTCTCCTCGGGGCTGAGGCCGAAGATATCCTTGAACTGCTCGTACATCTGGCGCTCGAAGAGATCCCGGTTGGAGAGATTGACGAAAGTGTCCAGGAACACGACGTTCTTTTCCTGGAACAGGTCGCCTTCCTTGGTGAAGGCTGCCTTGACGGCCTCGGGAGTGGTGGCCACCGTGGGGCACGAGCGGCTGGCCTGCACGTGGCTCAGCGGGCTGGTGAGGCAGTCGATCATCGGAAAGAAAATGATGTCGAGCGGTTTCTTTGCGTGCACGCGATACAGCAGGTTGTGCACGTGCGGGATGCCCAGCTTGCTCGGGAAGCAGGGGTCGATGGCTCCGCGCTTGGCGCCTTCTTTATAAAGCTCCTCGCTGGTGAAATCGCTGTAGACGATGTTCTCGGCTCTGATGCCGAGGCTCGCGAAGTACCCGGTGAAGACCGGCGTCTGCGAGTACATATTGAGCACGCGCGGCATGCCGATGCGGATCTCGGCGCGCTTCTTCATGAGCGCGGCGCGCTTCTTCTGTGCCGTGGTGATCTGGATCTTGGGCATCGGGTCGGCCACGATCGGGATGTCGGGGACGCGGAAGACGCTCTTGGCGGCGATCTCGACGAGGTTAGGGTTTTCCTTCTTGATCTTGTCGAGGTTGCCCTTGATCTGGCGCATCTCCTCGATGTTTTCGACCGTGCCCTTTTCGCAGGTGGCGATGATCAGGCGCTGCGCGCCCGGCTCGAGCGGGACCTTGGTCTTCACGGGCGGTCGATAGTCGATGTTGATCACGCTGGTCTTGACGTCGATGAACGTGCGCAGGCACTTATTCTTGCAGAAGTAGCAGCGCGTGCTCTCGTTGCGCGTGGTCTTGTACTGGATGTCCTGGCAGGCTTCCAGGCCGATGAAAGTGCTCTGGCGGCCATTGTCCCAAAGGCGCCCCGCTTCCAGCGCGGCACCGATGGCGCCGGCTTCGCCGCAGTGCTCGTGGACGATCACGTCGGGCTGGACGTCCTTGCCCTTGAAGCGCGACTCGATGAAATCAACCTGCGCTTTTACGGCGGCGAGGTTGTACTGCGTGCCGCCCTGGAGCAGAAAGCGGCGGCCGATGGCGCTGAGGTTCGGAATCTGCGAGACGTACAGCCAGATGTTCTTGGGCAGCACGTTGCAGAGGCCGGCCATGATCTCCTCAGGCTTCCAGCCCTGTCGCTGGAAGTCCACGATGTCGCTCTGCATGAACACCGCGCAGCCGTAGCCGAAGCTGGGAAATCCCTTGGCGCCGAACGCGGTGTCGGCATACAGCTCGACGGGGACGTTGAAGCCCTGCGCGGTGGATTGCAGGAAGTAGCCGTTTCCCGCACTGCACTGCGTGTTGAGCTTGAAATCCTTCACGCGGCCGTGCTTGAGGATGATGATCTTGATGTCCTGGCCCCCGACGTCGCAGATGACGTCGACGTCGTCGTAGAAATGGAGGCCGGCTTCGGTGTGCGCCACGGTTTCGACGAGTGCGGCGTCGGCGCCGATCACGTCTTTGAGAATGTCCTTGGCGTAGCCGGTGGTGCCGACGCCGAGAATCTTGAGGTCTACGTCCTGATCGCGGATCTGGCGATCGAGCTTTTGCAGGACCTCTACCGTGTCCTCGATGGGGTTGCCCTTGGAGAGCTGGTAGGTCTTGGCGAGGATGCGGCGCTTGTGGTCTTTGGAGATCAGAACGGCCTTGGTGGAAGTGGACCCGCCGTCGATGCCGACGAAGCCTTCGACGACATCGCCGGGCTGGAATGTGGCGGGCGCGAACTTCTTGTGGCGGTACTTATCCTTGAAGGCGGCGAGATCGGCGTCGTCCTTGGCGAGCCCGCCTGTGGCGCCGCGCTTGGCCTTTTCTTCGTCGCGGCCGATGTGGACATACCAATCGAGCTTCTCGTAGCCGAGATACTGGCCGACGTTGTCGTCTTCGGTCTTTCCGAACTCGACGCTGCCGATGGCGGCGAAGTATTGAGCGTTGTCGGGGGTGCGGATCAAGTCCTCGGGCGGCACCCCCTCCGGGAGCGGTGTATTGCGTTCCTCCCAGATCTTGGGAATGTTGGCTTTCCAGCAATCGCGCATGCCCTTGATGTAGCAGTTGGGGCCGCCGAGCAGCAGGACCACGGGCTGGAGGGTGTTGCCGCGGGTGAGCACCGAAAGGTTCTGCATGACGATGGCTTCGAAGAGCGAGGCCATGAGCTCGTCGGAGGGCACGCCCATCTTCTGCAGGCCGTTGATGTCGGTTTCGGCGAAGACACCGCACTTGCCGGCGACGGGATGGAGCTTGAGGCCCTTGTAGCCCATCTCGCAAAGCTGTTCGGCGGGAATGCGCAGCTTGGCGTTGATCTTGTCGATAACGGCGCCAGTGCCGCCGGCGCACTTGTCGTTCATCGACGGAATTTTCTTTTTGCGGCCGGTCTCGGGGTCTTTCTTGAAGATGATGATCTTGGCGTCCTGGCCACCGAGCTCGATGACGCTGCCGCATTCGGGGTAGAGACGCTCCACCGCCAGCGAGACCGCATTCACTTCCTGGACGAACTTGGCGCCGAGGTGCTTCGTGAGACCGTTGCCGCCGCTGCCGGTGATGAACATGCGGGAGCGGTCAGCGGCGAAGCCCTCGATCTCCGTCTCGAAGCGCTTGCAGAACTCGAGGACCTTTTCGGGCTGTTTGGTATCGTGGCGCTGGTAATCGCTCCAGAGGATCTGGTCGGTGGCGGCGTCAATGACCACGGCTTTGACGGTGGTCGAGCCGACGTCCATGCCGATGAGAAAGCTCGCTCCGCTCGCGGGGCCGGGGGCCAGGGGCCGGGGGTCGGGGTGTGAGGGAGTCATGGTCAGGCAACCACTTCCTGTTTCATGCGATTTGAAATGTGATAGACGAAGTTGGCGGCGCTGCCGACCACGCCCTGGGTGTGCGGCACGTGGTAGAGCGGCCGCTTGCTTTCGGGATGTGCTTCGACCCACGCGCGGCACTGATCGAGCGTGAGGCCGGTGGCTGCGAGCGCGGCGGCGAATTCCTTTTTCGCCTTGTTCTTGGCTTCTCCGAGGGCCATCTGGACGCGGCTGTGGGCGTTGATTTCGCCTTCACCCGAGGTTTCGATGGGCAGGTAGATCATGTCCTTGTAGTTGGAGACCACGGCGGATTGCGCGCCGTCGCTCTGCGTGCTTGGCATGCACCCGAAGGGCTTGAGCGAGAGCACCATGTGGGCGAGGTCCTTGTTCGAGTAGTAGATGTTCTTGGCGACTTCGAGGTGGCCTTCGCCGCCGCCCGCACGCGAGTTGTAGAAGGGGTGGCCGAGACGCTGCAACTCGTACTGGTCGGCGAGGTGGTGCGCGATGCCGCCAAGGGCGGCGACGATCTTATGGTATTCGTTCTTGAAAATGGCTTCGGCCAGCTTGAGTTTCGCGACCTTCTGACGGTAGCCGAGTTCGATCCTGGTGCGTGTGCCGAGTTTCCAGATGGGCGGCAGGACGGCGCCTTCGTCGAGGCCCTTGAAATCTTTGTACTTCTGGATGACCTGGTGGATCATGTACATGATCCAGGTGCCGATGGGCTCCACCAGGACCTGCGCGCCTTCGCGCTCCAGGAATTTGAACATGTTGAAGTTGCCGTCGCCCTCGGTGGTCTGCGCCCAGAACTCGCCGGTGATCTTGACGATGGGCTTGATGCGCAGGCGATCGAGCTCGACGGTGTTGAAAGTGTCGCGGCAGTGTTCGAGCGCGGGCAGATAGTCATCGCCCTTGAGCTGGTTCACGAACTTGCCCAGGTACTCGGCGGTGTCGCTGAATCCTCCCAGGTACTTGGCGAGACCCTGCTCCAGTTTCCAGGGCTGTTTCTTGCGGAAGACTTCGTGGAGGTGCTCCATGCCGGCGTCGAGAGCGCGGTCGGCGGCGCCGGGCTCGGCTTCGAACGGCCGCAGCGCGTAGGCGACTTCGTTCATGACGTCGCCGCAGTTCAAGGCGTTCAGGATGCCGAGGAAGAAATCGAGGTTCATTTCCAGGCCGGCTTCGGCGTCGGACTGGGAGAGCCCGCCGGACTGCTGAAACAGGAGCACGCGGAAGCCGTCGAAACCCGCGTTGCGGAGGGCGAGGCGGTACTCGGCTTCGTACATGCCGAAGCGGCAGGGACCGCAGGCGCCGGCGGTGAAGAAGACGTGGTTGTCGATGATCTCCTGCTTGGGCATGCCCTGCTCTTCAAGCGACTGGAGATACTGAACGAGGTTGCCGACGGTGAAGTAGGTCGGGTTGCACTGCCCGTTGTTGCCGTACTCTTTGCCCGTCTGAAATGCTTTGACGTTCGGCGTGGGCACGGCTTGGGCGCGGTAGCCCAGACCTTCGAGCGCGCCGTGTACCAGCTTCTCGTGCTTCCAGGTCAAACCGCCGAAGAGCAAGGTCGTGTTCGGCCGGTCAGCCGCGGTGAACGGGCGCTCCACCGGCCGCTTGAAGTGATGGACCTCGCGCTGGACGATGCCGGCTTCGCGCTCCAGGCGAGCGCGTTCTTCGGCAAGGCGTGCCTGGATGGTTTCCTCGATGGAGGATCCAATCTGGACCAGATTGGCAGAGGACTTCGGTTCGACAGTCTGAGTGCTCATAATTCCTACAACCTTCCCAGTTTTAGGCCATCTTGCCGCGTTAACTGATTGAAAGAAATAGGATTTCATTGGAACGGCGGATTGGGTGGGGGAATGGGGCAAATCGGGGGGCGAGTGGGGGTGTACGGCGGCGGACGGTTGGGCAGCGGGGTCCGATGGGTTTCGGGTGGGTTCACCCCGGGTTCCGGGTGGGTTCATCCTGGGTTTCGGGCGGCACATTTTTATTGCAAAGAAAGGACTTGTTGGGTTCGTTTGGACGGGCGCAGAATTGGCGCGGGGCGGGTTGGAGCGGTACGGGGCAAACGGGCTTGTAAGACTGGTCGTGCGCATCCTTCCTCCCAAGGGGAGGCTAACACGGGCGGGGTTGGGAGTCAGGCGAGAGACGGGAAAAGTGGTCTCGAATCAACGAAAGAAAGTTCAAATAAGAAGGGACTGAGTGCGTTGGACCCGGCACCTTCAGTTTACGCAGCAGCATTCGGGTCAGTTTATCGAGGCGGCCAGACGCGAATAGCGGACGTTCAGTGACTTGCGGTAGGTCTCGATTGGCAGACCCGCGGCCGCGGCCTGGGCGATCAACTGGCGCTCGCCGAGCTCGGCGCTCCGGGTCAGCCGGGGACCGGCGCGCTCGCGGAACCCGGAGTCATAACGGAAACCGAACAAGGGCAGGGAGGGCAGCGGGCCGGCGTAATTGTCCGGCAGTCCGAGGCGATCGAAAGGGAAATCCGAGGCCCAATCGGTGTGATAGCCGATCTGCATATTGGCGGGGTTCACCGACACCTGCGCGTGCGTGACGCAGTTGCGGGCGGCGATTCGATACCGGGCGCGCAGCATTTCGGTGAGCATGGCCCCGGCACGGATCTGCGCGGGGTTGAACTCGAAGAGATCGCGGGAGGCCCCGGTGCGGGCTTCGAAGGAGACGCCAAGAAAACTGTCGTTCAGGTTGATGTAGATCGACTCCCCGTCGGCCCAGACCGAATGGCCGGCATGATTGGCGGCGTCGGATTCCCGGACGACGCGGAAGACACGTCCGAATCGGTCGATGACGAAGTTGTAGGCACCGCGACGCCGCACGTATTCGAGCAGGGACTCGCCCACCTGTTTCAGATGCGCGTTCTGCGCGGGCTCGAAGGGAGCCAGCAGGCTCTCGGTGGTGTGGAACACGATGCCCACGGGCTCGGCGGCGGCCCTTCCGCGGGACTCAGGGTGAGAGAGAGGAAAGGCGACATAGGACCGGGGCCGGCCGGTCACGGCGTATCGATTTTCGATGCGCAGACCGTTGCTGTAGCTCTCAAACTGTTCTGTCTTTTCGACTAGCCAGACGTCAGGCGGGAGATCCGGGGCATGGCCGGCGACCGGGACAGCGGCCTGAGCGCTGACTGGAGCCGGGGGTGGGACGCGGGGCTCCGTGGCGGAGAGGAAGCGCGGCGCCAGGGGCGCCACAAGCGCAACCAGCCCGGCGACGAGCCAGCCGAACGCCCGGGGGCGGCGGCGCTTTGGCTCGAGGACCGCCGGCGCCGCGGCACGCAGGTACCGCAGCCGGATCACGGGATCGGGGATCCGGCTCGCCGTCCAATCGAGCAAAGGCGATGCCGCAGATTCGTAGCTCAACCGCATGATGAAGAACTATCGGCGGAACCCCGAAAAAGGATTAGAGAAACGGGCGCGTCAACCTACTGCATAAAGGCGACAGACAAACGCACGTGCGTTCGGGGGGAACGTGCGCGAGTGCCGCAAGGAGACGTGCGCATGAGTGAAGAGGACAATGGCCAGCCGCTGGGCCTGGACGTGGGCACCAGCAGAATCGTGGCGGCCCGCAGCAACGGAAAGAGCTACAAATACGATTCGCAGTTGAACGCCTTCATTACCTTACCCTATTCCAAGCTGGCGGAGAGCCTGCTGACGCAAGAATCGGTGTTCCACGACGTCGCCGGCGACGAGATTGTAGTGGCGGGCAACGACGCGCAGAAGTTCGCCGAGGTGTTTCACGTGGAGACGCGGCGCCCGATGTATCGCGGCGTTCTGAACCCGCAGGAGCCGCACGCCCTGGGGGTGATGCGCCGGATTATTGCGCGCATGCTCGGCAGAGCAGCGACCGAGGGCCGCAAGATCTGCTTCAGCGTGCCGGCCCCGAGCACTCAGGGCGAAGAAGCGATCGCCTACCACGAGGCATCCATCCGCCAGATCCTGGTGGACCTGGGATACGACCCGCGGCCAATCGGCGAAGGTCTCGCCGTGGTGTTCGGCGAAATGGGAAGCTCCAACTATACCGGGATCGGGATTTCGTGCGGCAGCGGCCTGTGCAATGTCTGCCTGGCGGTGCTGTCAGTGCCGGTGATCAGCTTCAGCGTTCCCAAAGCGGGCGATTTTATCGATGCACAGTCGGCCGCGGTTACCGGGGAGCTCGCCACACGCATGCGAGTGACGAAAGAACAGGGCTTCCGCCTGAACGGTATATCAGGCGATCGCGTGCAGAACGCCCTCAACGTGTATTACGACGAGGTAATTCTCTCGCTCACCAACGCGCTCCGCACCGTCATCTCGTCGAGCCAGAAGCTGCCCAGGCTGGATCACTCGGTGCCCGTGGTATTGAGCGGCGGAACGGCCGTCCCGAAGGGTTTTCTCGAGCGCTTCACCGTCGCTCTGCGCGCTCAGGATTTTCCGATCCGCCTGAGCGAGGTGCGGGTCTCGGAGGATCCGCTGAACTCGACCGCGCGCGGGGCATTGATGGCCGCGCTCTGCTGAACCGCACGGACTCCGCGGCAGTCCTCAAGGTACGCTGGGAAACGTGTCCCGGCTGGCCACCGTCAAGAGCTTTCTGCGCATCATGGGCGCGATCTACGCGATCGCGTTCGTGTCGTTCGGAGTACAGGCGCCTGGCCTGGTGGGATCGCACGGGATCCTGCCTGCCGGCGCGTTCCTGGGAGCGGTCCGCGAGGCATTAGGCGCGCGGGGCTATTGGTACTTCCCGACCGTGCTCTGGCTGCGGTCAGGCGACTGGGAGCTGACTGCGGTGTGGATCGCGGGCGCAATTCTCGGGCTCGCAGCGCTCGGGGGATGGGTGCAGCGGGCGGCGCTGGGCGGATGCTGGGTGCTGTGGCTTTCGATCTGCTCGGTGGGGCAGGACTTCCTCTCCTTCCAATGGGACATGCTCCTGCTGGAGGCCGGGTTCCTGTCGATGTTCGCGGGAAAGACGCTCCTGCGGGTGTGGCTGTTCCGGCTGCTGATCTTCCGGCTGATGTTCTCCAGCGGCGTCGTGAAGCTGGCCAGCGGCGACGCGGTGTGGCGGAACCTGACCGCCATGAGCTTCCACTACGAAACGCAGCCGCTGCCGACACCTCTCGGCTGGTGGATGTTCCAGCTGCCGGGCTGGTTCCAGCGGGCAACCACGCTACTGGTGTTCGTTGTCGAGCTCGTCGTGCCGTTCCTGTTCCTTATGCCGCGGCGGCTGCGGGTGATCGGCGCGTGGATCACGATCGGCTTCCAGGTGCTGATTCTGCTCACAGGCAACTATGCCTACTTCAACTGGCTGACCATCGCGCTCTGCCTCTGGCTATTCATCGAGGCGGAGCGGAAGGTCACCTGGGGCGGAGTGGCGCTTGCGATACCCATCGGACTGCTCAGCCTGACCGCGCTGGGGGAGCTGGTGGGTGTACCGATTCCCGAGATCGCCGGACGGCTCGCAGGTTTCGCGGGTCCGCTGCGGATCGTCAACGGCTACGGGCTGTTTGCCGTGATGACCACAACGCGGCCGGAGATCCAGGTGGAGGGCTCCAATGACGGCGAGACCTGGCTGGCGTACGAATTTCGCTACAAGGCGGGCGACGTACGCCGCGCGCCTCCCATCGTCGCTCCCCACCAGCCACGCCTGGACTGGCAGATGTGGTTCGCGGCGCTCGGCAGCTATCGGCAGAATCGCTGGTTCATTCGTTTCGTGGAGAAGCTGCTGCGCGGCGAGCCGGCGGTCCTGAGGCTCCTGGCAAGGAATCCGTTCCCGGGCACGCCTCCGAAATACATAAGGGCGCGCCTCTTCCAGTACCATTTCACGCGGTTCGGCGAAGGCTGGTGGTGGCGGCGGGAGGAGCAGGGGATGTACTTGCCGCGGGTATCGCTGGAGTGAAAGCGGCGGACGATGGCCCTCAAAAGGTTCTTCTCAACCCGAATCGCACCTGAAAGGGTTCCACGGGGTGGAAAACGTCTGTGAATGCCGAGTCGGCTGTCGGTGTAATTCGGGATTCATAGGCGTAGTCGATGTCGTGGTCCCTGCGGTTCAGCAAATTCAGGAATTCGGCGACAAAGCGCCATTTCTTGTTGATTTGATAACCCACCTCGGCATTGAGCAAAACCGTCGCATTGGAGCGATAGATCGCGTCGGATGTCAAGTCGCGCGGGCCAAAGGTGCGCAGGCGCAAACTCGTGGAAAGGCGTTTGTAATCGTGTAGGGTGATGCCCGATGAAACCACCAGCCCAACGGCTTCGGGTACGCGCTTGCCGCCCGGGCTGTTTGGCGCAACATCATCTCCGTCGATCGTGGTAAAAAAAGCGCGGGAATCCGCAATGTCAAAATCAAAAGCCAGATGTTCCAGAGGCGTGTAGTAGTTCGCCCATTCGACGCCATAGCGGTTGCTGGGCTGAGCTGAGGGAACGGTGCCTCCGGTATCGCCACTCTGCTGCAGTTCGGAAGCGCTGCGGAGATACCAGAGCGAGAGGCTGCTTTGCAGATGTGGGAGGGCGACCGTGCGTACTCCTATCTCCGCGCCTTTGGTCGGGATCAGAACGGGAATTCTCGAAGCCGGCGTATTGGGATAAGGATTTTCGTCCGAGACCGGTTGCACGGTTTGGGTTGCACCACGCGCGTCGTTGCTGTGAAAGCTGAATCCGCCCTGCACGTAGAACTCAGTTCTGGACCACGGACCGAAAATCAAACTGAGCTTTGGGCTGGGCAGAAACCTGGTGGCCGTGCCGGAATTGGCCGGGGTAACCAGGCTGGTGACGTCGACATGTCCCACGTCGCCGCGAAGGGCCGCGACCGTGCGGAATTTCTCCGCCCATTGAATTCTGTTTTCCCAATAAAGACCTGCTTGTGTGTCCGTAAAGCGATCCGATTGCGTGGTGGCGGGTAAAACGGTGCCGGTGTCGGAGTCCGTTTTGTCCACCCGCTCGCGATTCTCGGTTTGGAAGAGGCCGTTGTGAACCCAATCATTGCGGATCTGCAGTCCGAAAGTGTTTGCCACCTTGCGGCCAAACCATTGGCTGAAAATCGTGTGGCGTGCGTCCACGCCAAATACCCAGCGCCGATCCTTCTGTTCAAACTGGTCGCCGCGATCGGTGTCGGTCAGGTAGTAAGTGAAATCAGAAAACAGATCGAGGTCATAGTAAAACCCGTAGAGCGTGACTTTCGTCCTGGAATCTCCGCGCTCGCGATGCCATTCTGTCTGCAAGCTATAACGCTGTGAGTTGCCCCCGTCAGTGGGATTCAGTGTGCCGAAGAAACCAACGAGGGGCACGGCGTTCTCGGCGATTTGATCGCTCGAATTCCACTTGCCGTGGTAACCGCGGGCCGTGATGCTGAAACCCCTGGCGTCGTCGCCCCGGCTATAGGTCAGAATGCCGTTGAATTTCAAATAGCCATCCGGATGATTCCAGGGGCCGTCATGGTGATAGACTTCTCCGCCGTAGAGCAAGTCGCCCGAGCCAACTTTGTGCGATACGCCGAAAACGGCCCGCCCATAGCCATACGTGCCGCCCTCGACCTGAAAGAAATTCTGGGGGAGCACCTTGAAGAATTCCAGATGGGCCGATCCGGCCGAGCCGTAGTTGCCGACATCGGAGTAATAAGGACCTTTCTCGAAATTCACGCGCTGCGCAAACTCCGGGATGACGGCGTTCATGTCGGCGTACCCCTCGCCGTGCGCGTGCGACGGCAGGTTTAGTGGCATATCGTCGAGGAAAACCGCGAAGTCCGTGCCGTGGTCGAGGTTGAAGCCGCGAAGAAAATACTGGTTGGCCTTGCCGCCGCCGGCGTGCTGAGTGATGATGAGGCCGGGAACGGTCTCCAAAACTTCTCCCGAACGGAGAATCGGACGATCCTGGATTTGCTTTGCGCCCACCGTTCCCTGTGTGCCGGAATCGGCAATCCCGACCAGGTCATCCTCCCGGCCCTGCACGTTAATGGTCGTGCTCAGGCCGCTAACAGCCAGAGAGATACGCAGCGCCGGCGGCGTTTCAGTGCCCATCGTGACGGCTATTTCCTTGGTTTCAAAAGCGGGATGAGATACGACGAGTCGATAGCCACCGGGCGTGAGTCCAGAAATGGTGAAGGAGCCGTTGCTGTCCGACTGTGCGGTTGTTTGGACAGGACCGTTTGCGTGCTGAACCAACACGGTAGCCCCGGCAATCGCTGCGCCGGAAGTGTCGACGACAGTTCCCGAGAGCTGTCCGCCAGCGGCCCAGGCGCACCAGATGGACGCAAAGAGCATGGACCCGACAACCGGGAGTCTCGTATTCACCGTCGAAAACCGTCCTTATCAGCGTTGCTACTATTTTCCAAAACGTGCTACCGATCGGCCATGGTAGCACAAACTCGACAATCGTGTTACGAGAGAAAATGGCGGTTGGATTTGTAAAGGGCGCGCTCTATCTTTCGTCTGGTAGGGCGGACCACAAAAAGCGATTCGTCCACCCCACCTTATAATGTCTTGGGGGATCTATGGCTTCTGGAGCGGCACCGGATGTAACGAAGCTGCTGGTGAACTGGAGCCACGGGGATCAGGGGGCGCTGGAGCAGTTGATGCCGCTGGTGTACGGGGAACTCCGGCGGCTGGCGGCGGCCTATCTGCGGCGCGAGCGCTCGAACCATACCCTGCAGAGCACTGCGCTGGTCCACGAGGCGTTTCTGCGCATGGTGCACCAGCAGGATGTGCAGTGGCGCAACCGGGCGCACTTCTACGGGATCGCGGCGCAGATGATCCGGCGCATCCTGGTAGACTACGCGCGGGGACAGCTCGCGGAAAAACGCGGGGCGGGCGCGGTGAAGCTGGTCCTGGACGAGGCGCTGGCCGTGCCGCAGCAATCGCCGGACGTGGACCTGCTGTCGCTCAACGACGCGCTCGACCGGCTGACGGAGCTCGACGAGCGCCAGAGCCGGGTGGTGGAGCTGCGGTTTTTCGCGGGGCTTTCGATCGAAGAAACAGCCGAAGTGATGCACCTCTCGCCGGCCAGCATCAAACGGGAATGGCAGACCGCCCGCGCGTGGCTGTTCCGCGAGATGAGCTCG
>Ga0335077_10001968_pt1 | contig 24509 bp, 16 predicted proteins | sample Lox_Sample_31_FD_207151 | JGI IMG/M metagenome (GOLD analysis project Ga0335077, IMG submission 207151) | Soil microbial communities from Loxahatchee National Wildlife Refuge, Florida, United States - Lox_Sample_3.1 | ecosystem: Environmental > Terrestrial > Soil > Wetlands | place: USA... | reverse complement strand
CCCAGCAACGCCGGGACTTTTCCCAAGGGTTATTCCGCCGTAGACGCGATCGGAGAGCCCAGCTACATGAAGTGGTCCGGATACGACTGGTTCCCGGCGGTCGGTATTGGTGGCGGCTATGCCTCAGCAGGGCCCTACAATAATATTGGTACCGAGCTCTATAGCTTTGCCCGGCAAGGGCAGGAAACGCACCATCTGATCGGGACGTTCAGCTGGGTCAAAGGCGCACACGAACTGAAGTTTGGCGCTGAGGGGAGGCTGCACCGGCTTAATTTCACCCAGCCGAACTACGCGCCGGGCGGATACTACAGCTTCGATCAGACTGGCACCTCAAACTTTGATCCCGCCTGCATTCCCAGCGATGACGTGACCTGCCTTCCCATCGGCGGCGACGGCATGGCGAGCTTTCTAACTGGTGTCCAGCCCAACTCCTGGGGCATGTACGAAATTCCGAACTCGGTCGCCTCGCAGAATTTCGAGTTTGGCGGCTTCGTGCAAGACAACTGGAAAAAGAGCGACAAGCTGACCCTGAATCTGGGTGTGCGCTATGAAGTGATTCTGCCGCGCACCGAGCGTAACAACGAACTCAACTGGCTTGATCCCAACGTGGAATCACCGATCACACTGAACGGGCAGCATCTCCGCGGAGGCGAATTGTTCGCCAGCTCGCACGACCGCTATTCCTACGCCACCGACTACAACAATTTCCAGCCTCGCGTTGGTTTCGCCTACCGCGCGCTCCGAAACACAGTGGTTCGCGGTGGTTATGGACTGTATTTTTCCACGTGGAGAGGCGCGGTGGCTGGGACCTCGGGCGTTGGACAGCAGGGGTTTGACCAGCTCACCGACCTGGTGACGTCATTCTGGGGCGACGGGGCGACGCCAGCCGCAAGGATGAGCAATCCTTATCCCAACGGACCAACCAAGCCGCCGGGCAGCAGCCTGGGCTTGCTCAACGACGTGGGCTTTGTCGGCTATGGCCCCATTCAGAATGTCAGCAACAAGATTCCCAACGAGCAAAGCTGGACTTTCGGAGTCCAGCACGAAACCCGCTGGAACCTGGTCTTCGACGCCTCCTACATCGGCAAGAAGGGCACGCACCTCTACTTTGCCGACGCCGGCGGCCTCAATCATCTCGGCCGCCAAATCGAGCACTACACCAACGATCAACTGGCGGACCTGGTGTCGTATGTTGACAACCCGTTTGCCGATCCGGCGCAGTCCAACGCGTCGCAAATTCTCGATCCCAACAATCCCCTGCTCTACTCGCAAATCCAGAAAATGCAGCTACTGTTTCCGCATCCGCAGTTTGCTGGTTTCTCCGGTGATGAGCCTCCGATCGCCAACTCGATCTATCATGCGCTGCAGATTCGGGCGGAGAAACGCTACTCGCACGGCCTGGAGTTTCTCGCGACATACACTTTCTCAAAATCCATCGACGATGCTTCTCTGACCAGCACCAACAGCGGCTATCTGGGCAGTTTCTCCAGCCTGCAGAATCCGAATGATCCGGCCGGAGAACGCAGCCTGTCTTCCTTCGACATTCCTCAGGTTCTCCAACTCAGCTACACCTACGAACTACCGATAGGCCGCGGAAAGTGGATCGGAAACAATCTGAATCCGGTGCTGAATGCGATTGTCGGGGGATGGCGGACCAATGGCATTTGGCGCTTTGCCAGCGGCCGGCCCATCAATCCGATGCTGTATGAGTACGCGTCGCTGCCTACTTATGGAGCGCAACGGCCGAACCTGATCGGAACGCCACATCGCAATGGCGGCAAGGACTCCGAGTGGATCAATCAGTACTTCACCAGCGCGGATGGGACCGACTTCCTGCAGCAGCCGGCGCAGTACGCGCTGGGCACCGCGCCGCGCGCGCTCGGGAAGGTCCGTAATCCGGGCGAGAACAACGCGGACTTGTCCATGTTCAAGGAGTTTGCCATGGGCCGGATTCACGAGGGAATGCGCCTCGAATACCGGTTTGAGACCTTCAACACCTTCAACCATCCGCAGTTCTGTGGCCCGGACACTACGTTAGGGAGCCCGGACTTCGGCAAGATTTTTTACCAGTGCAATGCCTCACGCGAGATTCAAATGGCGTTGAAGCTCTATTGGTGACAGAGGGCGGGCATGGTCATGATTGTCATCGTGAACGGAGGGTGAGACTGGCTAGGGGCACAAATTGAAAAGAACCATTGCTTTATTGTTGCTGGTCTGCGGATTCCAACTCTCGGGGCAGGCGCAGGCGCCAGTTCCCCTGTACGGCATCACGGTGGACCGCGTCACCCCGCTGCCTGACATTGTTGCTTCCATAGGCAAGCTTCACCATAGGCCAACCACCAGAATCGTGTATGACCGTGGAAAGTCGCCCAACGCCTACCGCGAAGCGACGGTTGCGATCCGGCAAGTCAGCTACGTCATGGGCCAGGTCGTCGACTCGTTTTACATGAAGTGTTACACCGTACCCGAATACCTGCAGCGGACCAAGGATTACGTGGACACGCTGGGCGACGTGGTCGACATCTGGGAAATCGGAAACGAAATCAACGGAGATTGGACCTTCGGCAAGACCAAGGGGTGCCATCCGAAAGCCACGGTCCGCTCGACCTCCGCGCCCGATGTAGCCGCTAAGATGATTGCCGCCTACGACTACGTGAAGTCAAAGGGCAGAGTCAGCGAGTTGACGCTCTACTACAACCAGGGATGCGGAGCCCCCGCGGTCAACGAAATGTTCATCTGGGCGGAGGCCAACATCCCTGACCGCATGAAGCTGGGTCTCGACTACGTCCTCGTCAGCTACTACGAAGATGACTGCGGTGGCCGCCAGCCCGACTGGCCGGCGGTGTTTCAGCGGCTGGCAGCCATGTTTCCCAACTCGAAGCTGGGCATGGGGGAGTGCGGCGCGCAAAGGCGCGCTGCCGCCTACGAAGTAAAGAAGCAATACATCGATCGCTACTACAGAATGCACATCGATGTCCCTAACTACGTTGGCGGCTATTTCTGGTGGTATTTTCGGCAGGACATGGTGCCCTACCAGGACTCGCGTCACCGCATAAACCGGATGTGGCAGGCCTTGGACGATGCCATCTCCGGAAACTAGCTGACGAGATTGGGAGCAACGTTCCCCGCCCTCGCTTCGGTCCGGGTATGCGGCCCGGCCGTACAGCCATTGTGGCAACACGATCTCCGGGGCCGGGCTACACCCCACCGATTTGCTTCCGAAGAACTAGACTTTCCTCGGTTGCTTTGCGCGCGATGAGTCCGAAGCCTTTAGAACTGGCTGACTTCTGCAGAGCATCCAATTCCATTCTGGCATGGACGCCCTGCTGTATTTTGTTGGCAAGTTCTGCCAGCCCAAGTTCACCCGCAAACTCGAGCCCGACAAATCCATAGCGGTGTGCATCGTCCACTACTCGCTGAAACAGTGGGCGAGATCGGTCAGGATGGACGGAGGCCAGGAAAACGCGACCGGAGACCAATTGGAACTGTAAACGAAGAAAGCGGTTCTGGCTCTGGCTTCCGAGCCTTTGATCTGCTTCCATTTCTTTTTGAGCTTCGCCTTGCTTCCCCTGAGCGAGCAATGCATCCATCAGTACAATGCTGGCACTGAGTTCGTCGTCCGCTTGTTGCTGGTCTTGGAACTCTTGTTTGCATGCACGCACCGAGGCTTCGGCGTCCGAGGCGTGACCTTCCTCAATGGCGAGTTTAGCCAACGACACACGACTTTCAGCCGCACTCTGTTTTTCTCCGGCTTGACTCCTCAGCGCAAGAGACTCTTCGTATCGCTTTCTGGCTAACGGAAGATCACCTCGATCCAAAGCCAGATCACCCATCCCGCTTAGCACGTATGCAGTTGCGTTCTTGTCTTCGATTTTCCGCGCGAGTGCTTCCGCCTGCCGATAGTTTGCCTCCGCTCTGTCGAGTTCGCCATTTTGCCGCCAGATGTCCCCCAAGCTGTCCAGATTGAGGACGACGCCTTCTTTGTCATCAACCGCCTGATACTCCGGAATAGACTCCTCCAGCAACTTCCTGGCTTCCATTAGATCGCCTTGAGAAAGGCGGTTGTCAGCGAAGTTACTGAGCGCCGTGGCCACGCCATCCCGGTTCCCCACCTGGCGGAACTTCTTCACGGCTTGCTGAAACATTTGTGCAGATTCTGCGAGATTGCCCCGTAGATAGTAGAGGATTGCAAGATCGGTGCCCATCATCGCCTCGCCATTGGGATCTTTGGCGGCGATGCTCCCTTCCATGGCATTCTTGCAATTACTGACCGCCTCTGCGGAGGCATCTATGGCGGGCCCTAGCTGGCAGAGAATGCCATATGTCCGGCTGACAATCACCGGTGACCCTTCCGCAGTCGCTTTTTCGATCGCTCGCTTTGCGGCGACACGAGCTTTGGTGAGATCTCGACCGATCCAGGCAGAGGCCTCGGTCATGTCGATTCGTGCGTCGTCGCCAAGGGGCGAAGGAAGGCGCCTCAATTCTGCCAAGGTCTGCAGTGAGTCCGCCGCACTGAGATGCATTTGCGCGGATGCGAATAAGAGGCCATAGTCCAGGTTGTCCGGGAAAAGGCGAAAGAGGGAGCGATAAGCCTCAACCGCTTCGGGCCAATGTTGGAACGTCCTCTGATACTGTCCTTCGACCAGAAGCCGCTGTTCCTGCGAAAGATGGTTCGATAGTTCTAACGCCCGTCGAGCCTCCGAACGGGCTTTGGCGTCATAACCGGTGTGCCACCACAACTCAGATAGAGCTGCGTGGGCCAGGGGAAAATCAGGATCCGCCACCGTTGCTTGGGTAAGCAAATCGCGGGCTGCAGCGTAGTCGAATGCCCACAAACTGGCTCGTCCCTCGGCATAAAGACGGGCGGCCTTTTCATTGGAGGGGAGTGCTGCTCGTGTGGCAATCACGCTCCCCTCGGATACAGCAGTCACGCCGAGACTTCGCCGCAATTTCCCGCCCAAGTCCGAGACCAGGTTGAACAGGTCGTTCTCGTCCCCCGAGACGGCTTCCTCCGCGATGGTTTCTCCACCAGCGGTGTCTTGAACGCGAACATCCAGACGAATCCTCCGCCCCGAGTCGCTCGGCAGCATGGTGTATGAGCCGACGACGACCACATCGGCACCAGGGTTGGTGCGCAACCGATGCAAGGTAGTTTTGCCTAGGGAATCTTCGTCGCTGAGCGGTAATTCACTCTTGGCGCGGGCCACGTCCTCCCCGGAGACTAGCCGCAGGCTGCCTCCGGCTGCGAGTTCTGTATTCAGCATCTCGCTGAAAGCAGCCGACAACCAATTGTCCTCCGGACGCCCGGGAAGATTACGGAAACCGAGAACCGCTACCGAACGCCGCACCCGTACCGGATGAGAGAGATCGCTTGCTGGGGCGGCGGCGGAATGTCGCGGCAGAGAGCGAAACTCGTACATTGCCCCTGCCACCAGCAGCAGAGCCATGCCCGCGATGATCCAATAGTGACGAGAGGACGAGGCGGCGGATACAGCCGCTGCCGGCTGATCGGTTGCGGGCTGCCCCGCGGCATTCGAGGCGGTTGAACCTTGCACCGTGACGGGTGCCAGAAACCGGTACCCGCGGCGGGGCAGAGTCTGTACGTACCGGGGAGCCTCGGCATCGTCATTCAATGAGTCTCTAACTTTGCGGATGGCCACCCCTAGACTGTTGTCGAACTCCACGAAGGTGTCTTCCGCCCAGAGCCGCTGCCGAACCTCTTCTCGAGTAACAATCTCACCCGGCTTTTCCACCAGCATAAGCAGCAAGCGACAGGGGAGGTCCTGAATTTTGACCCGGGTCCCGTTCCGGGTGAGGTTGCCGGTCAAGGGGTCCAGCTCGAAAGGGCCAAAACAGTATCGGACCGATTTTTGCGGAGAGGTACTCATGATGCCGGGCCGACCCGCCAGATGCCGCAAATCTTACCACGCTCAACCGCCCTTGGCTTCGATTAAGACGCCATTCCAAGTCGTTGCTTTGAAGCGACTTGCTTGTTAATGAAGGCTTAAAGACTGTTTCATTGACCGGGGAGCGGATTTCATCCACATTCGCGCTCGCTGACCAACGAGTTCCATTGGGGCGAGCCAGCGAGGCCACGCAGCATAGGAGCTTTGATCGATTCCAAAAGTCAGCTGGAGGATTTATGTCGAACAAGCCCAAGAAGAACCAACCGCAACCCGCGCGTCTTCTCGTCTACCTCACGTTGGTTATCGCGCTCTATGCTTTGCCGGCCAGCAGCCAGCAAGTCCACCAGCTTCTCTATGACAATGCCAAATGGGCCGATTTGAATCTCGGCGGGGCCTTTACCGACACAAGTAGCGGCCTGTCCGCTTTCACAACCGGGACCGCTTTGCATACCTACTATCTGGCAAGCGACGACCATGTTCACCAGCTGTATAACGTCGGTGGGGGCTGGGGGGATCAAGACCTGACGCAGTTAGCCGGAGGACCGGTCGCCATCTCACGCAGCGCCGTGACCGGCTTCGCTCTGCAGAACTTTCAATATGTGTACTACGTCTCGAACAACCAGCATATTCACCAGCTCCTATACAACAACAGCCTTTGGGGCGATTCCGACCTTACCGCCCAGACCGGGGGCGCCCTCAGCAGTACCAGCACCCAGCTGGCTGCCTTCGCGACCACTCCCAACAATGCGCTCCACGTTTATTACATGGCATCCACTGGCCATATTCACCAGCTCTACAACACCGGCTCCAGCTGGGCGGACGAAGATCTCACGGCTGAGACCGGCGGGCCTTCCGGGAATGGCGTTTGGATGGCCGGGGTAAACATCGCCAATTTCCAATATGTCTACTTTGTGGCCAACACCGGCCACGTCCACGAGTTCTTCTATAACAACTCCGTCTGGACAGACCAGGATTTGACCACTCTAACCGGTATTGCCAAGGTAGCGCCGGGAAGCGGTGTGGCGGCTTTGGTCGTGCCAGGAACCAAGAAATTACGGGTGTACCTCATCAACAAGAAGAACCACGTGCTGCAGCTAGCCTCCAAGAATAACCAGGGATGGAAGAGCAACGACCTGACGAAGCTGTCATTCGGGCCGACCGCTGATGCGTTCAATGGGCTGACTGGTTTTGCCACCACGCCCAACAATCAGCTTCACGTGTACTACGTCTCTGGCAACCACGTGAACCAACTGTTTTTTAACGGCCAGAATTGGGCTAATGAAGACCTCACCCTATTGACCAATGGCCCATTGGCTGAGGGGACTGGCGGAATGGCCGGGTTCTCTGTAGCAAACTTCCAGTACGTGTACTACCTGGCTCAGTAAGTAGCGACGCTCACTCCGGGAGGGCCGTATGCCATGCCCTCCTGGAATGAGCCCGTAGCCGTAGTACTCGCGGTCAGATCGGGCCTCACCCAGGCAATCTAGCCCGTTTCGCCAGGAGCCAGCAGCATGCCAAGAACCGTGATGATCTCATTCTTCTCATTCGCCCTAGCGTGCTTCATCAAACCGGCTGTCGGGCAGTCGCCATCCGAGGCGCCGTCCCGGGTTCACACCTATTACGTGGCCGCCGATGAAGTGGAATGGGATTACGCTCCCGGCGGCGTCAACAAGATGATGGGGATGAAGTTCAATGGGTATTCGAACGTCTTCACCGAACGAGGGCCTCATCGCATCGGCACGGTCTACCGCAAGGCGGTCTACCGAGAATATACCGACGCCACTTTTACGCAGCCTAAACCGCGCGCGGCGGAGTGGGAACACACCGGAATTCTCGGACCCATCCTGCGGGCCGAGGTTGGCGACACGATTCGCGTCGTCTTCAAGAACAATGCCAGTCACCCGTATAGCATGCATCCTCACGGCGTCTTCTATGACAAAGACTCAGAAGGCTCCTCTTATGACGATGGCACTTCGAAGGAAAGTAAAGAAGGCGGCGCGGTGCCGCCCGGCAAAACGCATATCTACACCTGGGAGGTGCCAGAGCGCGCCGGCCCCGGACCGAATGACCCCAGCTCAATCGTGTGGCTTTATCATTCGCACGCCAACGAAGCCAAGGATGTGGAAAGTGGCTTGATCGGAGCAATTCTGGTTACGCGCCGCGGTATGGCTGGCTCCGATGGCAAGCCCAAGGACGTGGATCGCGAATTTGTCTGCCTGTTCATGCTGATTGACGAGAACACGAGCTGGTATCTCGACCACAACATTCAGACCTATACCAGCGACCCGAAAGGGGTCAACAAGCTGGAGTTTTCTCCTGGCGACGGGGACGGAAATCTTGCATTGGCCGGCACGGGATTTTCTGCCGCCAATGCCAAGTTTTCTATCAACGGCTATATCTACGCAACCGGACCATTAATGACGATGAAAAAAGGAGAACGTGTCCGTTGGTATCTGGTCGGGCTCGGGGAAGGATTCAGTTTTCACACTCCGCACTGGCACGGCAACGTGGTGCTGCAGGATGGCCGGCGCACGGACGTGGTTAGTCTGATGCAGGCCCAGATGCTGACCGTCGATATGGTTCCCGACAACCCCGGAATCTGGATGTTTCATTGCCACCTGGACGACCACATGGCCTCGGGAATGGCGGCCTTATATCAGGTGCTTCCGTAATTGAGCAGAAGAGACACCCAATATCAATGTGGAGGTCAACGTGAGTCATATTTTCTCAACCAACCAGCGCGTGTATGCAGAGGCGCCCGACCTGTTGAGCCCCCGAGTACAAAATTGCCCAAAGACGCATACGCCGGTCGCGAAGCTTACCATCCGGCTGGCTTGTCTTCGACAAGCCAGGATCCAAGCGCCAGACAAGAAGTCGCCAAACGCCTCAGCTCAACTCTGGTGGACAGCGATCGCTTTGACAACGTTCACGGTTTGCCTGGGCACGGTGTTGGCTTTGAGTTACCTGGGATGTCAACTGCTTCAACAGATGCAGGCGGCGCATCAACTCGCTGCGCCGACAGCAGCCTATTCGGATATAGCGCGCTATTCATCTGGGCGGTGAATCCCCCAGGGTGGGACCTCACGGCGGTTCGTCTGTGCATTCGAAGTGCATCAGGCCTCATGCTGAGTTAGCGCCGGGAAGCAGCTATTGCTGCTCAAGGCTCTGCAGCCGCTCTGCCTCGAGCCGCTCGGCCGTGGCTTCGGCGGCGCGGCCGAGGCTTTCATAAACCTTGGACAGAAGGATGTGTGGGTCGACGGCTTGCGGTTGAAGCTTAGACGCTTTTTGCAGATAGATCACGCTCTTGGCAAGCTCTCCCTGCTCGATCAACAGGCCCCCGACCAGCAGGGTTGCGTCATAGGCTTGCGGGTCGAGGCCGATGGACAATTTAGCCTCATTCAATGCGTCCGGAATCTGCCCCGCTTCTTCATAGATACGTGCCAGATAACTGTGCAGGGTCGCAACATATCTCAAGTCCACAAGAGGGGACTTGTCGATGGCCGCTTGAACTTCTTTTTTTGCTGATTCCTTGTCTCCGGTTTCAAACAGGGCCTGCCCCAGACGGAAATGATCGACCGCCGTCGCCTCTCCGAGTTCCACAGTTTTTCGCAGCGGGGGCAAAGCTTTCTGGTAGTCCGGGACCTGTATCCATAGCGAGCCCAGGGCGCGGGTCAACACCGTTGTGTCCGGATTCTTGACCAGAGCGGCTTCTAGAATCCGAGCCGCATCTTCGACGCGGCCTTCGCCCTGCGCGAGCAGCGCCTCATCCACGTCCGCGGCGATTTCAATTTTGTCTTTGGGATCGGGGCCGCTTAGCTCCGAGCCCGGCGGCGCGGGAGCGCGCGTTCCACTTACATAACCGAGAGCGGCCAGCTTCTGCTGAAGTCGAGGATCCAGTTTCACTGCTTCCGGCTTGACAGCGTTGGCGGTGTCGCGGCGGAAGTTGTTCAGCTTGTCGGACAGGGTCTGGGTAACCGCCGCCGCGGAGCCGGCAAGGTTGTGTTCAGCAGCTGGGTCAGCGGACTGGTCGTAGAGCTCTTTCCGCGGCGCGGCTACGAACAGATACTTATCGGTACGCAACGCACGCAGGGAGCTCCAGCCAAAATCGACGTGCGGGTAGTCTGTTTCTGCATATGCCTGACGATCGCCGGCCAGCTTCGCGCCTGTGCCCGCGCTGACCGCTTTGATCGCAGCCAGCAGGGACTCGCCTTGAACCGCTTTCGGAACGGGAATTCCGGCCACTTCGAGGATGGTTGGCGTGACGTCTACCAACTCAGCGCGCCGCTCGACTCGGGTCCCGGCGAAACGCTGCGCCGGCATGCGGAAAACCAGCGGCACGTGAATAGTCTCGTCATAAAGAAAGATGCCGTGATAGTGTTCGCCGTGCTCGCCGAAGGCCTCGCCGTGATCTGACATGACTGCGATCAGGCTGCTGTCGTATAGCCCGCGCGCGCGCAATTCCTCGAACAGTTTTCCCAGGGCCGAATCCGCATAGGCGATCTCTCCGTCATAGGGACGCGAGGTATAGCGTTGTTTAAAAGGCTCTGGCGGCTCATAGGGTGCGTGAGGATCGTACAAATGGATCCAGAGAAAGCATGGCCTGATCGGATGAGCTTTTAGCCAGTCGAGCGCGTGCGCCACAACCTGGCCGGCGGGACGTTCCAGATTACGGCTGGTGGGATCGCCAGGAACTGCGCCAAAGTCGGCATCGTAGGTATCAAAACCACGGCTGATGCCCGGCACCCAACCCGCTTTCGGATCGAGAACGACTGAACCCACGAACGCCGCCGTCTTGTAGCCGTTCTCATGCAGAATTTCGGCCAGGTCGGGAAGATTCCTGGATAACGGAACTCCGAAATCATTCACATGGTGAAATTGCGGATAGGTGCCGGTGAGAATCGTGACATGCGACGGGTAGGTAATCGGCACCTGAGAATAGGCACGGCTGAATACCACGCCTTGCTGGGCGAAGGCATCGAGGTTCGGGGTCAGCCCGAGCTTCGATCCCAGGAAACCCATGCGGTCGGCACGGACCGTGTCGACCGTGATCAGGATGACGTTAGGTCGAGGGGCAGTCGCGGCATAAAGTGATCCGGCAACAACCACCAGAGACAGCGCCCACTGCAGGACTCGCATAAACAGGCGGAAGTCTAACACAGGCGAAGCCGCGCTTCGTACTGGCTCGAAAGTCTCGTGCGGTACCGTCACCTTCAAGCACGGCGCAATGAAACTCGGCACGGTCAAACTGGCGAGCGGCGTCGGCCAGTTGACCACCTGAGACTTGGCAGCCGGAAAACATAAGAGCAGTGCGTCTTACAGCGGAGAGGGACGATTTAATGCAGATGCGTCGCCCGTTGACGCAAAAAGTCAAGCTGTGAACGGCTTGACTTCCGGCGGCATGGCACTTAGCATAAGCGTCACAAGTCTTGCTCTTCGGAGCAGATCTGAATTTCATGCAGAGTGGCTGAGGGACGAGCCCTATGAAGCCACGACAACCGGATCGGAATGAAAATTCCGGTCGCCCGGTGTCAACTCTCTCCCGGAAATCGGGGAACATGAGATTCGGGGTGCAGCTTGTTCGCATTCCGTAGCCTCTTTTCCTATTTTCCGGAAAAGGGGTCTTTTCTTTTTTGGGACCTCTTTTCCCGGGCTCGTCCCAGCTACTCGGAAGAGGTAGCTGATGATCGCATACGAATTGCGCTGCCGGGAATGCGGCAAGACGTGGGGTAACCAGCCGCGTTCGATCTGTGAAGACTGCTTTTCTCCCCTGGAAGTCGCGTACGATTATGGAGCGGCGCGTCCATTATTCACGCGAGAGCGAATTTCGCAGCGCGCGCCCAACATGTGGCGCTACGCGGAGCTGCTGCCGCTGCCGGAAAATTTCCACCCGCATCTCCCGGTGGGATTTACGCCGCTGCTCAGCGCGCCCCGACTCGGCAAAAAGATCGGCGCAAACCGGCTGTGCATCAAGAACGACGCGGTTTGTTTCCCTACACTGAGCTTCAAAGACCGTGTCGTCGCGGTAGCATTGGCGCAGGCGCGCAACTTCGGATTTGAGACGGTTTCGTGCTCCTCCACCGGTAACCTCGCCAACGCGGTTGCGGCGCAGGCCGCCCGCGAAGGATTCAAGGCGTGGATATTCATCCCTGTCGACCTGGAACCGGCAAAAATTCTGGGCACGCAGGTATTCGGCGCGAAAGTGGTTCGCATCGCCGGCAGCTACGACCAGGTAAATCGCCTGTGCTCGCAGATCGCGGACGAGCGCCGCTGGGGATTCGTCAACGTGAACCTGCGTCCCTACTACGCCGAGGGCTCCAAGACGGTTGGATTTGAAATCGCGGAACAACTAGGCTGGCGGTTGCCGGACAACATCGTCGTCCCAATGGCCGGTGGATCGCTGATCGCGAAAATCAGGAAGGCTTTTGACGAACTGATTCAGCTCGGCCTGGTTGAGGAAAAGCCGGTCAGGTTCTTCGGCGCGCAAGCCACAGGATGTTCGCCGATCTCGACTGCGATCAAGTCCGGCGAAGCGGCGATTCAGCCGCAGAAACCGGCAACTATCGCGCGCTCATTGGCCATCGGCAATCCGGCCGACGGCCATTACGCGATCAAAACCATCACTGACACTGGCGGCTGGGCGGAAGATGTTTGCGACGACGAGATCGTGGACTCAATCCAGCTTCTGGCGGAGGCCGAAGGCATCTTCACCGAAACCGCCGGAGGGGTTACCGTCGGCACAGCCCTCAAATTGTATAAACAAGGGCGCATTTCTCCCGATGAGACCACTGTGCTTTGTATTACTGGCAATGGATTGAAAACGACCGACGCGCTTGCCGGTCGGTATAAAGCTGAGGCGGCGATTGCCCCGCGCATCGTCGCATTTGAGAAATATCTGCAGGCGAGTTACGACGTCGCGGAACCGGTGGAGGTCTGAAATGACGGTGATCGTACACATTCCCTCAGCGTTGCGCCGGCACACCTCGGGCACCGACCGGCTTGCCTGCGCGGCCAGTAACCTGACTGAACTGTTTTCGACCCTGGACGAAAAGTTTCCCGACCTGCGGCCCCATCTGCGGGACGACGCCGGCCAGATCCGCCGGTTTCTGAATGTCTACGTGAATGAAGAAGATATCCGTTTTCTGGGCGGTGCAGGCTACACCTTTCAGGACGGAGACGAAATATTGCTAGTGCCTTCGATCGCCGGCGGCTCAAGCTAGCGAGCGAAGCGGGCCCTCCCCCCAGCGGCCATGTAAGCGCGGATTTCTTCTAGCGCTTCGTGGCCGCTACTGTCCTGTCCCGCCAACCGTACTATTCCGTCGCCGTTTATTCTAAGGAGAACCCGGTAGGTACAAGCCTTTCTCCGGACACTATGCTTCGAGGCGTGTGCCGCCCGCAGTCGCTCGGGGGTTGGATGCGTCCTAACTCTTGATTTCTCAGTGTGGATGCTCTGGGTGGGGCTTTGCGCATCTTAAATCTGTGGACTTTACTGAGAGGAGAACAAAAACGAATGTCAAAACCGAAGGCGATAGGATTCTTCGCCCTGCTGATCTTGAGTTCAGTATTGCTGCTGGCTGGCTGTGGCGGAGGAGCGCGAGGCGCGGTCTATGTGCGCACGCCTCCGCCTCCCCCCATCCACGAAACCATGACCGTCTCGCCGGGGCCTGACTATGTTTGGATTGGGGGGCACCACGTCTGGCGGGGCAACGCCTATGAGTGGGAGGGCGGTCGCTGGGAGCGCCGCCCAGGTGGCCGCAGAGACTGGGTTCCCGGCTACTGGAAGGAAACTCGCCACGGTTGGATGTGGGTTGATGGCCACTGGCGATAAGATCGGGCGATGCTTAAGCAGTGGCGCAGGGTGCGTTTATTTTGGGATCTCCCGGATAACCCACCCTGCGCATTTTTTGCGAGAGCGGCGCGCCGCTAAACTGCTGGCCGCGAACCGCTTCGGCAGGTGCCACCCTGGTAGAGGGTCCATACTATAGAACTTGTGCAAAGCAGCCGGGTTTGATGTAAGTGAGATAGCAAGTGAAATTACAAGCGAGAAAACAAACTATGAAACTGCATCAGTTCTTGGGGCGCAATTTGTTACTGCTCGGACTGGCGCTGGCGTCGTTGCCGTCCCTCCCAGTCCCAGCTCAGGACCAGCCTCCCGACCAGAATCAAGCGGAGCAACCTGATCCACCGGGCCGGGTTGGACGGATGAGTTTCTCTGAAGGCTCGGTGTCCTTTCAACCGGGCGGCGAAGGCGACTGGGTGCAAGCGGTGCCGAATCGCCCACTGACCACCGGAGACAATCTCTGGGCTGACAAAGATTCACGCGCCGAATTACACATCGGCTCTACCGCGGTGCGGTTGGGCCCGGAAACCAGCGTCACCTTCCTCGATCTGGATGACCGGGTCATCCAGCTTCGCCTGTCACAGGGCTCGCTGATCGTGCGCGCCCAACATCTGGATAGCGATGGTTCGATTGAAGTGGACACTCCGAACCTTGCTTTTACTTTGCAGCAGGAGGGCGAGTATCGCATCGATGTCAACGCGGATGGCAGCCAGACCATCACCGATGTTTTTCGCGGACGAGGCCAGGTAACCGGCGGAGGCTACACTTACACGGTGATCGCCGGCCAGCAAGCCAGTTTCACCGGGACCGACACGCTGAGCTATGACATTGCGGACATTCCTCCGCGCGACGCGTTCGACGATTGGGCGTTCGATCGTGACCGCCGCGAAGAACAATCCGTCTCTGCGCGCTACGTCTCGCCGGAAACAACCGGCTACGAGGATCTCGACGCATACGGGCAATGGCAGAATGTCGAAGGCTACGGCCAGGTGTGGGCACCGCAGGCGGTTCCTGCCGGATGGGCTCCCTATCGCTATGGCCACTGGGTGTGGATCGAGCCCTGGGGCTGGACCTGGGTGGACGATGAGCCTTGGGGTTTTGCGCCCTTCCACTATGGCCGCTGGGCTTTCGTGCGCGCGCGCTGGTGGTGGGTGCCGGGCCCGGTTGCGGTGCGCCCGGTTTACGCGCCGGCCCTGGTCGTGTTCGTAGGCGGCGGAGGTTTTCGTTTTGCCGAAGGACCGGGGGTTGCGTGGTTTCCGCTTGGGCCGAGAGAGGTGTACGTGCCGGCACGCCGCTTCAGTCCGAGATACGTCGAGAATGTCAACGTCACTAACACCGTCGTAAACGTTACTCAGGTGACCAACGTCTATAACACATATCGAACCAATAACACGACTAATATCAACAGGATCACTTATGTAAATCAGCGGCGGACCGAGGCAGTCACCGCAGTAAGTCGTGACACATTCATTAATGCGCGTCCGGTAGAGAGAAACATTGTACGGGTCTCGGATCGGGAGATCGCCGCAGCGCCAATCGCGCGCAGCGTCGAAGAGCGTCCTACGCGAGCCAGCGTGGTTGGAGCGGGCGCGCCCGCGCGGGTTCGTCCTCCAGCCACAGTCGTCAACCGCCAGGTGATGGCAGAGCGCCAGCCGCCGCCGGTGCGCTCCTTCGGAGGACGAGAAACTCCGGAAGCGACTCGTCCGGTGGAAACGGGGAGGCCGGCAGTACCGCGTCCGGGCCAGCCCGTACCGCGGCCGAACCAACCGGCGTCCGAGCCGCAGCGCGGTGGCATGGAATCGCGCCCGGCCGAGACGGAGCGTCCTCCGGACAGTCATGCCCCGCGTCCGCCGGACACTTCGCGGCCTGGCGAGCGACCGCCTGAGCCGCAACGAGCCCCCGAAGCCTCGCCTGCGCACCCTGCACAGCCTGCGGTGAATTCAAGACCGCAACAAGCCTGGACCCATCCCCTGGCGCGGCCGGTTCCGCCGCCCCGGGAAAAGGATCCGCGCGAGTTGCAGGATGAGCAGAACAAACAACGGGAGTGGGAACAACACCACGCCCAGCCACCCGCGCCCGCGCGTCCAACCGACCAGCGGCACGCCGAACCGCCGAAAGAAGGGAAGCCTCCGAAGCCCCCAGGGCAGGGCTGAGAGGGATGGCCTTACCAATGAGCTGGGCGCTTGGCGCGCGCCCAGCTTTTCTTTTTGTGGCTATTGTTCCGTCGGCAATTCCGTCGTGGTTTCGGGAACTCGGCGCAGACTCACGCGCACGTTCCGTTCCGCGTTGAGCTGGGTGGTAGTGTCCCAGTCGACTTCCCGAAGATCCAAAGCCCCAATATCCCCGCTGGCTAGTTGGTATTTCAAGACGCGGTTATCAACGCGATAATCCGCCACTGCGTATACCGTACCGTTTCGCATCGCAAACAATGTGAGTTTCACGGATGGCGGCGCGGTGTGGGCTCCCGTCTGGTCAAAGCTTCGCCAGGGAGAAGGCGCTGGACTGGCGGCCGCTTCTCGTGACGCGAGCTGAAAGGACGCGGCTGGCGCGGACACTTTGACTTGGTCCGATGCCATCTGCAGCACTGGCGGTTGATCCATGGCGGGTATTTTCTCATCGGCCGGATGAGTGAACGACCTCGGCATGTTGAACGAGTCGTTATCGCCAAAGCGATGCCACGTGGCGCCTTGCGGCACAGCCACATCGTCCATCAGTCGCATGGTGACGGTAACTTCGCCTTTGAGCGCCGGACGCGGCCCGCGCGCCGGTAGCATGATCAGCTTCAAGGGCCACAGTGGGGGAATCATCCATTCCACCACATCTCGTGTCGGGTGCCCATGGCCGATAATCTTGCCGTCCTTGTCCACGTGGTATCCGGCGACGGAGATGATTTTCCCGGGCAAAGGAAGGTCTGTGCTGGGCAAGCCAATCCGATCGAACTGTATCTTGAGGTTCCCCTTCCCGAAAAAGTGGCCGGGATCCTTGGAGGATTCCAGGTGGCCCACCAGGTAGGTGCCCCGGGGAAAGACGGGCTGACCGAATTCCTGCACGGCGCGGGGATGGCAAAGGATCGGGTCCCCCACAGTGGCGGTTGCAGAGGAAAAGTTCGGTTCATCAAGCGTGCATTGCAGCAGCGTTCCTGCCGGCAACACAATTTCGCGGGCGGCAGCGCTTCCTGGCAGCATGGAAAGAGTTAGCGCCAGAGTGCAGGACCAAAAGGCAGATCGCATGTCTCACCTCCAGGGTTTGCAAGTTCTTCGGCTTTCCTCACGATCTTTGCCGAAGGCAGATCACTCCAAGAATTTTCGTGGAACGACGGTCGCGTAATGCAGGGCGAGGGAATCCCTCCCGGCTGAGAGATTCGGCGCTTTGTGTCCCACCGACAACGCAGCGAAGCAAGGCAGGATGAGCCTCGTTCCCGGATCCTCAATCGGCGATTGCTGGCTGCAGATTGCGTGCCAGTCACACCTTCAGCGAGAAACATGGCTAAGTGGAAGACTTTGAATTGGAGCAGGGGAAAATCGAGCGTAGCGAGCGGAGCGTTCGCCCAGATCCAAATGGCTGCTTTCAGCCAGGGTGGTGGTTTTCAGCCACTCTGCGGGTACAATCCCGGCGGCCGGGACTGGCGACTATTTCTCGCCGAGAGTGAAGTCTACTTCCGTGTTCGCGTCCTCGAGCACCTTGGCTTCCTTCTCCCAGGTTCTGGGCTGAGAAAATACCGGTCTCTGGACGCGGCGCTCGGTCAGCACGTCGAAGGCGCTCTCCTGGCGTACCAGGCTCCAGCCTTCGTGCCAAGCCACGATCTGATATGCCCCGGGCGGAACATCGTCGAGCTCGAACTTGCCGTCCTGGCCGGTGACTGCATAGTAAGGGTTCTTCGCGACAATCATCTCCGCGTTCATCCAAACGTGCCCGCCATTGCATTTCAGGCTGGCGACGCCGGCCTGCGGCATGGAGCGCGAGACCTCCCGGTTTGGAAACGGAAACGGCAGATTGTACGAAGCGGCTCCGTCCATGTGCACCGTGTGCAGCACCGGGTCGGAACTCTTCATGTGCAGGTCGCCCTGTTCGGGCACCAGCAGGATGTGAGGCTCGTAGCGGCATTGCCGCTGATCGAGCATTTGCCGCGTTTCCGAAGAGCTGAACGGCTTTCCGCTGGAGATGTTCTTCAGGTACACCACCGTGTTGGCTACGCCTCCCTGAGGACCGATGACCAGGCGTTCCAAGTCACGGGTATTGTGCCCTGCAGGGTCGCAGATGCTGGCGTCTTTGTTGATGGGAAGATTCAGCTGGCGAGGCACCGGTCCGGACCACCTGACGGTACCAGTGATTTTGCCGGGATGACTAAGCGACACCACAGCATAGCCGCCCTGCGCAGGAACATATCGGGCTCCCCACAAGATCAGTACGCACAAGCTCAGCGCTTTGACTCTTGAACCCATCCCCACACTTCCTTCCGGGTAGCGTAGGTTGGACCTGTGTCGAGCGGCAAGTAACCTTCGACGTACAACGAGCGCGGCACAACGCTGATCGTAGTGACAACGATCACAGCGGCGTCGAACAATTTTTTTACAAATTCGCAACAAAATCTTGACATTTGCCGCGGCTAAGGTTGATACCGTGCGCAGGCTACTTTGACTCGGGGTCGTATTACGATGGATTTCATGGTTGGGGACCTGGTCGGTAATCGGAACGGCCGCCGAAAATCTCTTCCTGGCCGGCTTCATGTAAACAAGAAACGAGACCGTGGGGCGAAACAGGATGCGCTGGTTCGCGCCGGCACCCGGCTGTTTGCCACCAAAGGGTACGAAGCCACCACGACGCGCGAGATTGCGGCCCTGGCAGGATGCGCCGAGGGCCTCATTCACCGCTATTTCCGCGGCAAGGCTGGACTCCTGTATGCCATCATGCGCACTCAGGCCGCCGAAGACGCGATGGAGATGAGTACCAGCCTGCCACGCGCCTCCCATCTGGACGAGGAGATCCAGCAGTTGCTGGAGTGGGAACTCAATCGCATGTGGAAGCAGCGGGATTTCCTCCGGGTCACAATTCCTCGAGCCATCCTCGATCGCCGAGTCGGTCAGTTCGTGAGCCGGGTCGGTCCCGGGCGGCACTCCCGGGCGATTGCGGACCGCTTAAAACTTTACCGGGACAACGGCACCGCTCTGGCGGACGACGATATTGAGGCGGTTGCCAACACCATCGGGGCTCTGGGCTTTGCTCTGGGGTTTATGCGGCAGGTCGTCTTCGGCTTCAATCGCCAACAAACCAAAAGGCTTGCAGAAAATATTGCCGCCGTGCTGGCGCGCGCCATCCATTCTCACCGTCCATAGCTGTATCGTGAAACGAGGGGTTCGTCCGACCCTCTGTCGGACTCTGGCCTCCCCTCGCAGATACAGTCTTTCCTGTAGGCCAAAACATTTTTCCTTGACTCTGCATATCCATACATGATAGTAAGTGCGCCCTCACGCACTTTCTGGGAAAAACGTTTTTTGAAAACACCCGATGCTGCACTCACTGCTAGGAGGATGTGCATGACCTCCCGTAAGAGGCTTGGTGTTGCGTTGCTGATGTTCGCTTCACTGCTGGCTGTTTCCAAGCCAGCGGCCGCTATTCCCGCATTCGCCCGCAAGTACGGGCTGCCTTGCTCCGCTTGTCATGAAGCCTGGCCTAAGCTCAACACCTTTGGCCAAACCTTCAAGGACAATGGTTACCAGTTGAACAATGACCGGGACGCTCCCATCTTCCAGCAACCGTCCTACTGGCCGATTGCCATGCGAATCACCCCAAACTGGCACTTCGAGAGCGCAGGAAAGACTCCCATCGATTCCGTGCCCGGGGACCCTACCAGTCCGACTGTCGAGCAGACGATCAACAGTCATGGCTTCGATTTATCGGGCGTTGATATCCTGACGGCCGGAACCCTGGCCAAGAACATCTCGTTCCTGCTGGTTCCGTCTATCGATTCGGTGGCCGAAAGCATTGGCGTTGAATCCGCCAATGTGCGGCTGGACAATCTGTGGGGTTCACCCTACCTGAACCTCAAGTTCGGCAAGATGGAACTGGACAACGTGCTTTCGGAGAAGCGGATCCTCACGCTCTCTAACGCCGGTGGCTTCTACCAGCTCTATCACTACGTTCCCTTTGCCGCGGCCGGAACGGTGACCGACATCAACTTCACCAGCCAGGGCGACAACCAAATCGGCATCGAACTCTCCGGGCATTCTCTCGACGACCACACCCGCTACGCCGCGACGCTCATGAGCAGCGGCGACGGGACGCCGGGGCTTCCCACCGGCCGAACCTACAGCGGGTACTTGCACCTGAGCCAGGGGTTCACTACTCCTTGGGGATTGCAGCGTGTAGGCGCCTACTCGTTCGTCGGCCTGGAGCCGACTTATTTCCTGACCTCCGGAGGTGTGCCCGTTGCCGGCGCGGGGCGCGGCAATCGCTCGTTCTACCGCATCGGCGCCTATGGAAGCCTTTATCTCGGGAAGTTCGACCTCACGGGTGTCTACCAGCGGTCCCTGGATAATGTCTTTCTCGCGACCGCGACTCCGGCCGGAACCACTCTTCCCACTGGAGCCCACTCACCAAGCTGGAATACGGGTACTTTTGAAGCTCACTACACCTACTCGCCGCAGCTCATCATCATCGGCCGTTACGAGCTGGTGCGAATGAGCCAGCAAACGTTTGATGGGGTTCCCAGCGACCTAGGCAACCTGGATAGCTTCACCATTGGCTACCGCTACTACCCGTTCATGCACAGCCGTGCCGGCCTAGCCTGGCATCAGGAGTTCGCCAGCATTCTAAGCAAGGGAACTTCTCCTGCCGGACAGGATCAGCGGGTCAGCAGTTACTTCATGGGCTTTGACTTTGCGTTCTGAGGACAAGGAGAGAAAGCGAAATGCAAACCACTCACAAGATCGGCTTTGTTTGCATGATGATGGTTCTCGGGGCGGGCTTGGCGATGGCCCAGGGTGTCGGCTACGCCAGCGGTTATCCGGTTCCCAAGGACGACCTGACTCCACAACAGCAAACCGGCAAGGGACTTTATCTCCGGTATTGCGTGGGATGTCACGGCAAATATGGCGACGGGGCGGGCGACAATGCTCCATACATCGATCCCAAACCGCGCAATTTCACACTTGCCATTTTTAAGTGCCGCTCGACCACCACTGGAACGTTGCCTTTGGATTCTGACCTAATCAGTACCATCGAACGCGGGATCATTCACAGCAACATGCCCTCGTGGAGGCCTCTCAGCCCACAGAACCGCGAGGACTTGATTGCCTATATCAAAACCTTCTCGCCACGGTGGAAGAACGAGAAGCCAGGGGACGCGATTCAGGTTCCCGCCGAGCCGGAGGTCACGGCAGAGCGGGTCCGCGCCGGCCAGGAAGAATTCGCCAAGGTGCAATGCTGGAAGTGCCACGGCGTGGAGGGCCGCGGCAATGGCCCATCGGCCGATACCCTCACCGATGATCAGGGCCGGCCGATTACGCCCTACGACTTCACCAGTGCCAACCGTTTCAAGTGCGGCTCCACCGATCAGGATCTGTACAAGATCTTCATGACCGGTCTGGATGGCACGCCGATGCCGTCGTTTTCTGACAACATCACGTCCGACCAGGCGTGGGACCTGGTGTTCTTCTTGCGCACTTTCCAGCCCATGCACTCGAAAGAGAAAGAAATGGCAAAGCAGGCTGGCTTGAAACCTATCAGCCCGGCTGGCACGGTCACACCCTAGCCCGTGCCGCCGGCTCCACATTCCGGATCGAGGAGAAAGAAATGAAATTCCGTTCGAGGTTTGCGGCGATGATCGCCGTACTGGTGCTCAGTGCTCTTGGAGTCCTGTACACGGCGGGGAATGTAAGCGCCGCGGGAGAGGGCAAGATTACGGGCACCGTCAAGCTGGATGGCGCCGCTCCGCACATGAAGGGCATCGACATGTCCAAGGACCCGTATTGCGTGAAGCAGCACGAAAGCAATCCGGCACATCTGGAAAACGTGGTAGCCGGAGCGGGCGGCGGCCTTGAGAACGTGGTGCTTTACATCTCCGAAGGACTGAGCGCGGCGGATGCCAGCGCCGTGCCTACGCAAGTGCCCGTGTTTGATCAGAAGGGGTGCATGTACTCGCCGCACGTGCTGGCCATGGACGTCAACCAGAAATTCAGGGTCACCAACAGCGACGAGACCACCCACAACATCCATCCTCTGCCGAACGCAGCCGCCGGCAACATCCCCTGGAATAAGTCCCAGCCTCCCGGCGCACAGCCTATCGATACCAGCTGGAAGACCGAGGAAGTCGCCATCCCGGTGAAGTGCAACATTCACCCCTGGATGCACGGATACTTTGTGGTAGTGAAGGGTCCGTACGCGACGACCGACAGCAACGGTTCGTTCAGCCTAAGTGTCTCTCCCGGCTCCTACACAGTCACGGCGTGGCAGGAAGACCTGGGAACCCAAACGCAAAAAGTCACGGTTGCGGCCGGCAAGCCGGCCATGGCCAATTTCAGCTTCAAGGCAAAATGAAATCCTGATTCGCCGGGAGGCGAGCGTAACTGCCCGCCTCCCCAATGCCGTTCGTTGGCCGGAGCCGAACAGGAACGCACCCCTATGGCGAAATTTTTTGCGGTAACCATCATCTTGATTGCAGTGGGTTCGGCCATTCCCATTCTGCTGCACACCTGGCCTGCTCCTCCCGACATTTCCACCCACGGCGCAGGCATTGACAAGCAGATGTCTGACACCATGGTCGAGGCAGGTTTAGCCTTCCTGGCAGCACAATTCGTGCTGGCGATTTTCATCTGGCAGTCTTCCGGCCGCCGCCCCGACGCGAAAATCCTCCGCTTTCCCGGCGGCGCCACCGGACTGGTGGCCGCGGCTTTCCTGCTGGTGGGTTCGGAAGTGCTCGCGCTCGGAATCATGGGCACCAATGCCTGGTCGCAGGTGTATTTTGCGCCGCCTTCGCCGAACGCCATGCCCATTCAGGTGCAAGCCGGTCAGTTCGCGTTTTATTTCCGGTATCCGGGCCCCGACGGAAAGTTCGGCCCGCTTCATCCCGACAAGATCAGCGAAGCCAATGAGAATTTCTTTGGCCTGGACCAGACCAACGACCAGGACTCCAAGGACGACATTGTGACCGCCGAAATGGCGATTCCGGTAAACCGCGAAATCCACCTGCTCATGCACGCCAAGGACGTAGGCCACTCTTTTTACGTGCCCGAACTGCGGGTGCAGCAGGACTTCGTGCCTGGCCTCGATCTCTCGCTGCACTTCACGGCGACCAAAATCGGAAAGTACGAAATCGTCTGCACCCAGCTCTGTGGTCTCGGACACTACAACATGAAGGCTTATCTGTACGTGATGTCCCCGGAGGATTTTGACAGCTGGCTCAAGAAGGAGGCGGCATTTCAGTAGCCGCGCCGCTTGAGAAAAACGCACAATTCTTTTCAGGTGACCCTATGCACGACATGACAGCCCCGGCCCATCATCACGCGCCGCCGACCAGCTTTATCCGCAAGCACATTTTCAGTCTGGATCACAAAGTCATCGGCAAGCAGTACTACGGCCTCGGCTTGCTGGCGGTGTTCACGGGAATGGCGCTGTCCTGGCTGATGCGGATCCATCTGGCGTGGTCCCGGTCGCCAATTCCCGGCTTGCAGTGGCTTTCCAAGACCGGGGCCCCCGGCGGAATCATGACGCCCGAGTATTACTTGCAGTTGATGACCATGCACGCTACGATCATGGTCTTTTTTGTGCTGACGGTGGCGCCGTTTGCAGCCTTTGGCAATTACTTCCTCCCCATCCAGGTGGGTGCGGAAGACATGCCCTTCCCCCGTTTTAACATGATGTCGTTCTGGGTCACGTTTGTGGCCTTCCTGGTGCTCGTGGCCGCCTTCTTTGTGGGGGACGGTCCTCCACTGTCCGGTTGGACCGCCTACGCGCCTCTGAGTGCAGTGGGATCGGTTGCAGGGCCGGGGCAAGGAACAGGCCAGGTGCTGTGGGCCGCTGCCATCGCCATATTCTGCGTTGGACAATTGCTGGGCTCGCTGAATTTCATATCGACTACGCTTGACATGCGCACCAGGGGCATGAGCCTGCGTCGCCTGCCGCTGACCGCCTGGGCCTGGTTCGTGACCTCGTGCATGGGTTTGACGGCGTTCTCCGTACTCATGCCCGCCTGCATTCTGTTGATTCTCGACCACGTTGCCGGAACCAGCTTCTTTGTCCCGTCGAACCTGGTGCTGAACGATCAGCTGCAGCCGCATTCCGGAGGATCTACCCTGCTCTGGCAGCACCTGTTCTGGTTTTTCGGACATCCTGAGGTCTACATCGCGATCGTGCCCGGCATGGGCATTGTTTCCCACGTCCTGATCGCCAACATGCGGCGGCCGCTGCTCAGCCATCGCGTGGTCATCGGATGCATGCTGGCCATCGCCTTCCTGAGCTATATGGTTTACGGCCACCACATGTTCGTCAGCGGGATGAATCCGTTCTCGGCGCTGGTATTTTCTTTCCCTACGCTGATCATCACCATCCCCGCCACCATCATCGTGCTGATCTGGCTCGGCAGTCTTTATGGTTCGCGGCTGCGGATCAACACGGCTTCGTTATTCGCGCTGGGCTTTATCTCAATGTTCGTGGCCGGCGGTGTAAGTGGATTCTTCCTGGCGCAGCCCTCGCTCGACATCATGCTGCACGCCACCTATTTCGTGGTCGGACACTTTCACCTGGTCATGGCCGTAGCGGCCATCTTCGGC
>Ga0335077_10001967_pt1 | contig 24527 bp, 26 predicted proteins | sample Lox_Sample_31_FD_207151 | JGI IMG/M metagenome (GOLD analysis project Ga0335077, IMG submission 207151) | Soil microbial communities from Loxahatchee National Wildlife Refuge, Florida, United States - Lox_Sample_3.1 | ecosystem: Environmental > Terrestrial > Soil > Wetlands | place: USA... | reverse complement strand
GCCACTCGTCGGTGTGCAGCCAGTCCAGCCACCAGGCCAGCGCCGCGATGCCCGCGGCCACGATGAGGGCGATGGGGAACTGGCCGGGGAACCAGCGCACCGACCCGGCGGAGGCCGCACCCAGCCGGGTGAGCCGCGCGGGGTCGGTGGCCAGGCCGGCGAGCAGGGCCACGACCGCGCGCGGGCCGGCCAGGAATCCGGCCAGGGCCGCGCCCGGGCCGATCGCCAGCACCCAGGCCACCCCGCAGGCCGCGGGCACGGCCAGCCATACCGGGCGCCAGCGGGTGATCTTCCCGACGGCGTAGAAGGCGACCGCCAGCCCGAGCGTGACCGGGGCGAACAATAAGCTGGCGAGCACCGCCAGCATGGCCAGGGCAGCCAGCACCTCCCGACGGTACGGTGCGCCCGGCGGGATCAGGTAGCGCGCGCGCCGCGGTGCGCGCTGGCCGGCGACAGGAACAGCGGCAGGCATCGGGTCAAGGTTCCCAGCCCGTCGTGGCGTGTGTCCAGACAGATGCGAAACCATCCGTGCGCCCGGCGGGCGTGGTGGTGGCCTGGATGACGATGCGGAACAGGTCGGGCCGGAGCATGGCCGTGGTGATGGCGACCGGGCGGTGGGCGGCCGGGTCCTCGAAACTGACCGTGACCGTGGCCACCAGCTCGCCGGCGGCCAGGCGCAGGCTGCGGGCCACCGAGGGCGGCGGGGGCGCGAGCTCGACCTGCACCGCCCGGGCCCGGCCCGTTACGGCCGTGGGCGGGCCATCGCTGGGGGCGGCCGGCCGGGCTGCCACGGCCTGGGGACCCGCGGCCCGGGGGTCCGCGGCCCGGGCGTCAGCCAGCGGGGTATCCACAGGTGGGCTGTCCGCCGGCGGGGTATCCACGGGCGGGCCGTCCGCCACCGGGGTACCCACAGGTGGGCTGTCCGCCGGCAAGGTATCCACAGGTGGGCCGTCCGCCAGCGGGCGATCCGCGGGCCCGGTGGGCGGGGGGAACGGCGGCGCCCCGAGATCGGGCAGCGCCCGGCTCAGCCGCTCCGGCAGGTAACTGGCTGACAGCGCAGCTGGCTCGCCCCCCACCGTCCACACGCAGCGGATCGCCAGCACCGGCTCACCGGCCGCCAGGCCGAGCGAGCGGCCGATGTCCTCCGGCGGCCGCCGCCGCGACACCTGGCGGCTCTTGCACACCAGCTGGCCGCCCATCGGGTCCACATGGGAGGTGAGGCCGGACAGGCCCTCAAGCGGCACCCGGTACTCCGCCGGGCTGGCCCGGTACACCTGCCCGTCGGGCAGGCGCCGCAGCAGATGCCGGCCAGCCAGCTCATCAATGGCCGCGTCGACCTCGGCGGCGCTCACGTTGAAACGCCGCGCCATCGCCGTCAGCCTGGGCAGCCGCCAGCCCGGCTCATGGTGGACAAGCGTGGCCGCCATCCGGTCGGCCAGCACCCCAGTGGAGACCCGCCGTCGCCGGGCGGGTGCCCGGCGGACGTCGTCTCCCCGGTCAACCGTCATTCCGCATGACGCCGGGAGAACGAGACGACCACTCGCCCCAAGACGATGACGATAAGAACCAGCACGAAAAGCAGCAGGGCCGCATCGTAGGCCAGGTACTGCTGCGCTTTGTACGGCGAGGCATAGAACGTCCAGACGGGATAGGTGAGGAAGGCGATAGGTGAGTTGGTGAGCTGGTGCGTCGGGTCGAAGAAGGACCAGCCCGCGGTGAGCAGCAGCGGCGCCGTCTCGCTGATCGAGATCGCGATCGCCACCAGCAGGCCGGTGACGATCCCCGGCAGCGCGGACTTCAGCACGATCCGCCGCAGCGTCCAGGTGGTCGGCAGGGCGAGGGCCTCGGCGCCGTCCCGGTACGAGCTCGGCACCTGGCCCAGCGATGTCTCCGTCGCCTTGGTGAGATACGGGATGGTGATCACCGAGATCACGAGCACGGCGGGCAGCAGGCCGAACCCCCAGTGCAGGCCGACCACGAGCGCGATGAAACCGACATAGCCCATGACGATCGAGGGGATGCCGGCCAGCACCTCGTAGCCGCCGCGCAGGATTCCCCGGTGCCGGCCGGTGGCGAACTCGGCGAGGTAGAGGCCGGTCAGCACGCTGACGGTGCCGCCGATGATCACCACTCCCGCGGTGATGTAGAGCGTGCCGAGGATGGCCTGCTTCAGGCCGCCCCCGGTGCCCGTGGTGTTGGTGGTGAGCACGCTCCACTGCCAGTGCGGCACGGCCCGCAGGATGACCCCGCCCGCCAGCCACACCAGCGGCACGACGATCGCGGCCAGGCCGATGAAGCAGCAGCCCCACCAGATCGCGTTCCAGATCTTCCGGCCGACCGGGACGGCCGGCCAGTCGGCCGCATCGTGCCGGGCGGGCTTCAGCGATCCCGGCGGGGTGACCGACGACGACGCCGTGCCCATGCTGCCCATGCTGCTCATCACACTGCCTCCCTCGCGGGCGCTTCGCTTGGTCGTGCCGGAGGCGCGCCAGATGGCGGAGCGGGAAGGCTGGTCCTCGGCGCCGGGACGCCGTAACTCCGTTGCGGCGTTCGGCCCGGCGCCTGCGGCGTCATCACTACAGACCCCTTCCGACGGGGAGCGCGGTGCCCGACACCCGCTTGACCATCAGCCTGGCGACCACGTTGGTCGCGAGCGTGATGACCATCAGCACCAGGGCGAGCTCGGCGTAGGTACGCACGCCGAGCTGGTCGGTGATCACCGTGTCGAGGTTCTGTACGATGTTCGCCGCGATCGTGATCATGGCCGCGTAGAGGTTGGTCGCGATCTGGCCGATGGCGACGCCGCAGACCATGGCGACCGCGATCGTCTCGCCGATCGCCCGGGCGAGCCCGAGCACCACCGCGCCGATCAGGCCCGCCCCCACCCAGGGCAGGGTGACCTTGCGGGCGCACTCGGCGTCGGACATGCCGAGCGCCACCGCGCCCTCCCTGGGCAGCAGCGGGACCCCGCGGATCAGGTCACGGGAGGTGGAGGCGACGATCGGGATGACCATGATGGCCAGGACCAGGCCGGAGACGAGCAGGCCCTCGCCGTGCCCGACGTCGCCCTGGAAGAAGGGGATCGGGATGTGGGTGAGGGCCGGGGCGATGTACTTGGCGATGAACGGCCCGAAGGTCAGCACGCCCCACAGGCCGATCACCACGCTCGGGATCCCGGCCAGCATCTCCAGGAAGCCACCGATCAGGCTGGCCAGCCGCCGGGGCAGCCGCTCGACCACGACCAGCGCCGCGCCGATCGACACCGGCACCGCGATGATCAGGGCGATCAGCGAGGTCTCCAGCGTCCCGACGATCTGCGGCACCGCCCCGTACTCCTGGCCCTCCACGTAGGTGATGCCGTGGGAGGTGATCGACTTGCCGTACTGGTTGCCGGTGTTCCAGACGCTGTTGGTGAAAAAGCCCCAGCCGTTGATCTGGATCGCGGGCCAGGCCTTGGTGAACAGGACCACCAGGATGAAGACCAGCATCAGGGTGGGGATCCAGGCACCGCCGAACCCGAGCCAGCGGATGAAGGAGCCGCGCCGCAGCCAGCCACGGAACCGGGACTCCCGGCGGGGAGGCGACAGCGTCGCCTCCCCTTCCGGTACAGCAGGTACAGATGCCATGACTTAGCTGCTGATCTTGGCGATCAGGTTCTTCGCGATGGCCAGCACATTCGACGGCAGCGCCACGAAGTTCACCGGCGTGAGGTACTTGGACCCGCTGCCGGTGGTGATTCCCCAGGTGAGGAAGTTCTTCACCGCGGTCGCCTCGGCCGCGCTCGCCTGCTTGGGCTTCACGATCGCGTACTCGTAGTTGATGATCGGGTAACCGTCGGTGCCGTTGATGAGCGACTGTGCTCCCGATGCCGGGGTCTTGCCGGAGAAGGTCGCCAGCGCGGCGTTGATCGTCGAGCTGGAGGCCAGCACGAACGCCCCGCTCTTGTTGGCCAGCGCCGCCGTGCCGAGCCCATCGTCGGCCACCTGCGAGGCGTAGCTGACACCGATGTAGGCGATGCAGCCCTTGATGGCCGCGCAGCCCTTGACCATGCCGCCGCTGCCGGTCTCGGCGGTGGCGCCGGGCACCGACGGCCAGCTCACGGTCGTCCCGACGTTCGACGCGGTCCATCCGCTCGGGTCCTGGGCGTTCATGTAGGAGGTGGTCAGGAACGTGCTGCCGGAGCTGTCAGCGCGGTGCAGGGGGACGATCTTGGTGCTGGGCAGCGACACGCCCTTGTTCAGCGCCGCGATCGCCGAGTTGTTCCAGGTCGTGATCTTGCCGCTGTAGATCTGCGCCAGCACCGTGCCGTTCAGGTTGAGCTTCTTGACCCCTGGGAGGTTGTAGTTGATGTTGATCCCCGCGACCGCCAGCGGGATGTTCATCAGCCCGGGGAACTGGCTCAGGTCGGCCGGCGACAGGTAGGCGTCCGATCCGCCGATGTTCACCGTCCCGGCGGCGGCGTCGGCGATGCCGGTACCCGAGCCGGTGCCGGAGGTGGTGATGAGGATGTTCGGGAAGAGCGTGCCGTATTCCACCTGCCAGGAGCTGACGAGCGGCAGCAGCAGCGTGCTGCCGGTCTCGCTGACCGTGGTGTTACCGGACGATGACGCCGACGCCGGCGACGACGCCGACGACGAGGACGTTGTACTCGAGCTGCTGCAGGCCGCCAGCAAAGCGAGCGGGACCACTGCGGCCGCCGCGGCCACCAAGCGGAATCTATTCCCCACCGGAGAGATCTCCTTTGCTCCGCGCACGCAAGCCGTGCGCTGTTCATCACGCACGCGGGCGCGTGCGATTAGGGTCCGCACGGGCGTGCGGATCTTATGGACGGGTCCCCGGCTAGCCGAAGCGGCCGGTGACGTAGTGGGCGGTCTCCTCGTGGACCGGGTTCTCGAAGAGCTGCTTGGTCTCGCCGTGCTCCACCAGGCGGCCCTTGTTCAGGAAGACCGTGTCGTCCGCCACCCGCCGGGCCTGTGCCAGGTTGTGGGTGACGATGATCACGGTGAGGCGCGGCACCAGCGTGCGGACCAGCGCCTCGATCGACTCCGTCGCCACCGGGTCCAGCGACGACGTCGGCTCATCGAGGAGCAGCACATCCGGGTCCATGGCCAGGGCCCGGGCCAGGCACAGCAGCTGCTGCTGGCCGCCGGACAGGCGGAACGGGGAGTCCTTCAGCCTGGTGGCGACGGCATCGTAGAGCCCGACCTCGCGCAGCCGCTGCTCGGCGATCTCCTTCAGGTGCTTGCGCGGCGCCATCTTGTGCGCCTTCACCCCGGCGATCACGTTGTCCATGATCGACATCGGGAAGGGGTTCGGGCGCTGGAAGAGCATGCCCACCTTGCGCCGCAAGGTCATCAGCTCCATGCCCGAGTGCCAGATGCTGCGCCCTTCCACCAGCACGTCCCCGTCGTGCCGGTACCCGGTGACCTTGTCGTTCATCCGGTTGAACGTGCGCAGCAGCGTGGTCTTGCCCGAGCCGGTCGGCCCGAGCAGGGCGGTCACCTTCCCGGCGCCAAACTCCAGCTCCAGTTTGGACAGGATCGCCCGCTGGCCGAAGCTGAGCGTCAGATCCTTGGTGGTCACCGGCGTCGCCGCCCCGTTCGCCGACGGCGCGACCCCGGTGACCGTTACGGGTGCGATGGCGTCGGCCTGAGCGGCTGGGCCTGGATCGATGGACCCGGAACCCGCAGGGTCAGCCTGGAAAGACAATGTGCGCCCCACCCTCGATCGCGTATGGAACCAGGCGTGGTAACCCCGCCTCGTCGATCTCATTGATAGGGAGCGAAGGTGACGCGCAGTTGAACAACAGATGAAGGGAAAGCTGACAAACAGATGACAAGCTGGAGAACGAGAGGAGGGGCACGCGGCCGCCCGCGTGCCCCTCCTCCGGGTTCATCAGCAGTAAAAGGTCAGACGGCGACCTCCACGGCGGTGCGGTGGCCGTAGTCGGCGGTCACCGTCTCGTCGGTGCTCACCCCACCCGGCGCCAGCACCCGCACGGTCCAGGTCCCGGGGGCGGCGAAGAAGCGGAACCCGCCGTCGTCGCCGAGCGGGACCTCGGCGACGAACTCGCCGCCGTCGTTGAGCAGCCGGGCATAGCCGACCGGCACCGGCGCCCCGCCGCGCGTCACGTGGCCCTCGATCACGGCCTCGCCCGATGCGCCGGCGGTCATCGCGGCACCCCCGGCGGGCGCCCCGCAGCCCTGCTGCGCCGCGCTCACCGTGCCTCCCCGAGCTCGATCGGCACTCCGACCAGCGACCCGTACTCGGTCCAGGACCCGTCGTAGTTTTTCACGTTCGGCTGCCCGAGCAGCTCGTGCAGGACGAACCAGGTGTGGGCGCTCCGCTCGCCGATCCGGCAGTAGGCGATGGTGTCCTTGCTGAAGTCCAGGCCCGCCTCGCCCTGGTACAGCGCCCGCAGCTCGTCGTCCGGCCGGAAGGTGCCGTCGTCATTGGCGGCCTTGGACCAGGGGACGTTCTTCGCGGTCGGGATGTGCCCGGCCCGCTGCGCCTGCTCCTGCGGCAGGTGCGCGGGGGCCAGCAGCTTGCCGGTGAACTCGTCCGGCGACCTGACGTCGACCAGGTTCCGCTTCCCGATCGCGGCGACGACCTCGTCCCGCATCGCCCGCAGCGACGAGTTCTGCTCCGAGGCCCGGTAGGACGTCCGCGACCGCTCCGGCACCGCGGTGACCATCTCGCGGGATTCGAGCTCCCACTTCTTGCGCCCGCCGTCCATCAGCTTGACGTCCTGGTGCCCGTACAGCCGGAAGTACCAGTAGGCGTAGGCGGCGAACCAGTTGTTGTTGCCGCCGTACAGGACGACCGCGTCGTCGTTGCTGATGCCGCGGTCGGACAGCAGCTGCTCGAAGCCGTGCCTGTCCACGAAGTCCCGGCGCACCGGGTCCTGCAGATCCTTCTTCCAGTCCAGCTTCACGGCGTTGCGGATATGGCCCTTGTCGTAGGCGGTGGTGTCCTCGTCCACCTCGACCAGGACTACGCCCGGGTCATCGAGGTGGGCTTCCACCCAGTCGGCGTCCACCAGGACGTCAGAGCGGCTCATGCGGCTACCTCCTTGTCAGGCTCTGGCGGCACTGCATCCCGGCGGCCCGGCCAGATCCGGCGAATAAGCACATACATCTCGCAGCCCAGGCACAAGCCGAAGGCCGCGTTGAGGAAAGCGGCAGCGAGCGCCGCCGCGGTACCGGCCATGCCGAGCGGCGTGAGGCCGGTCGCATATCCGATGATCGCGATGATGGCGAAGACCAGCCCGACCCCCTGGGCGAACCGCGGCGCGGCCGCGTCCTCCAGCTCCCGGGGCGGGCCGATCCGCGGCCTGACCAGCCAGCGGTAGATCACGCCGTAAGGGGAGTACTGCAGTCCCGCCACGGCGCCCACCGCGAACACCACCGCCTGCCAGGCCAGCAGCCACACGCTGCTGGTGATCAGGACCACGGCGAGGACGACGGCAGTCAGCGCGGCACTGAAGCGCTGCCCCCTCGGATCGATCTTCATGCCAGTGGCCATCTCTCCAGCGATTCCGTTCCCGGCTGTGAGTGTCAGCGCCCAGCGGCCAGCGGTCCTGCCGCGCATGGCCCGCGGCCTGCACCGGCACGGTCCGGCCCTTGCCTGGCGCGGTCACCGGCCGTCTCCCGGCACCGGCCGGGCCGGGTGGCCGTCAGCCCGCCTGGCGCTGACGTTGCGGGCGGGGACACAGCGCGGTCGCCACGCGGCAGTAGTCAACGCTGCGCCGCCTGGTCAGTGGCATCGGCGCGGGCCAGGCCGGCATTCCCCAGCCATCGGGGCCGCCCGCGCCTGCGGCGATGGGCATAAACCCGATGCTAGGCGCGCCCATGCCAGGAGTCACTTCCCATCTGTGCGGGGTAGGTTGCGGCTGGCTCACGCTAACAGATACCGGGCAGCTGGCGCAGACATCGGCAGATAGGGTCATGAGGCCCTGTCCCCGGTGGCGAGGGCCAGCGCGGCGTCGACCTCGGAGCGGCGCGGCAGCCCGCTGGCCCGGCCCGCGACCTGCCCGTGCGGGCCGAGCACGAGCACGGTCGGGGTCCGCCGCACGTCGAGCTGCCGGGCCAGGTCCATGCGCGCGGCCACGTCGATCTCCACGTGCGCCACGCCGTCCGTGCGGCCGGCCACGTCCGACAGCAGCTGCCTGGTGGCGCGGCACGGCGCGCAGAAGGCGGAGGAGAACTGCACCAGGGTGGCCCGGGCGCCAAGCGGCTGGCCCAGGTCGGCCTCGGTCAGCCGTGGCGCCGCCGACGCCCGCATCCGGCCGTCGCGGCGGCGCCACGCGAGCCCGGCCGCGCTCGCGAGCACCAGCACCGCGCCCAGCACGATCACCCCGGCTGCCACGGTCCCTACAGCACGGCCCGCGCCCGCCGCATTCCCGGCAGGTGCTAGGCGGCGTCCACCGAGGCCATCACCTTGCCGCCGACGGTCACCTGGAAGGTGCCCAGGTCCGGGTCGGTCAGCGCGGTCGAGGCCGGGTACCAGAACGGCCAGCCCCGGTAGTTCACCCGCCAGCCGCCCACCACCCACGCGTGGCCGTGGGTGTCGGTCACCTGGAACTCGCAGACCGTCCCGGCCGGGATGCCCGAGACGCGCACGGACATCATGGTGCCCCAGGGCACCGACGCGTACTTCACGGTCAGGGTCGCCCCGGTCAGGGAGTCGACCGCGGAGACCGTGTGCCAGGTGTGGCTGGCCGTTGAGTGGCCCGGCGCGGGCGGGCTGGACCCCAGCACACTCGCCCCGGCCGCGCCCGCCCCCAGGGCCAGCAGGGCCACGGCCGCCGCCACCGCCAGCTCGCGCCAGCGGCGGACACGCCGCGCCTGCGCCGTCCGCGCCAGCAGGGACGGCAGCATGCCGCCCGGCGGCGTCTCCTCCTCGCCCGCGTCGGCCTGGTCGGTCACTGCCAGCCGTTCCGCCTCCGCCGTGGGCACCCTGCGCAGCAGCGCCGGCAGCCCAGCCAGGCTGGCCAGCTCCTCCCGGCAGTCCGCGCAGGTGGCCAGGTGCTCGTCCACCTGCGAGCGGTCGGCAGGGTCGATCGCTCCCAGCACGTAGACGCCGAGCGAATGCCGGATCTCACGGCAGCTTGCTGCGCCGCTCATGGTGCAAGCCCCCGCTCCTCTAGCGCCAGTTTGAGAGCCCGGAGCGCGTAGAACGCCCGTGACTTGACGGTCCCGGCCGGGATGCCGAGCACGACGGCGGCCTCCGCCACAGACCGCCCCAGGTAATAGGTCTCCAGCAGGACCCGGCGATGTTCGGGCCGGAGCGTCGCGAGCGCGTCGGCCACTGCCCACGATTCGAGCACACGGTCAGCTTCGTCGGGGACCGGGACAAGTTCAAGCGCGCCCTCCCCCACTTCCTGCGGCCGTGCCTTCCTGGCCCGGTGCGCGTCCACCGCGAGGTTGCGCGCGACCGCGAACAGCCACGGCCTGGCCGGGCGCTCCGCGATCGCCTCGGGATGCTGCCAGGCACGGAAAAGCGTCTCCTGCACGATGTCCTCTGCTCGCTGCCGGTCTCCATCGGTCATGCGCAGCGCGTACCGCAGCAACGGGGCAGCATGCTCCGCGTAGAGCTCACGGACCAGCGACTCGTCACTGACCTGGTTCTTGGGGCCCTGGCCTCCGGCACCGCCCTGACGCGCCACATTCTTGTCACGTCCGCGGGGCCCGGCAGGTTCACCGCGGGCGTTCACGGCCGGCCCCACCGGGCAGGAGCTGCGGGCATGGCTGGCCGTCCGGGACCGTCAGCCACCGGCGAAGGGCGGCAGGACCTCGACCACCGCCCCCTCGTGCAGGGCGACGCCCGCGGGTGGCCTGGTGCCCGCCTGCTCCCCGTCGATGAGGAACGAGGACCGTGCCAGGACGCCCGCAAGGGCGGTCTCGCCCGGGCGCCTCGCCAGCACCGCGGCGAGCACGTCGGCCAGCGTGCCGGCGTGGAGGGTTTCCTCGGCGACCCCGGCCGCCTGTTTCGCCGCCGCCCAGTAGCGCACGGTCACCATCGCCATGTCGGCTATCCTCGCTCTCATCGGATGCGGGCGACGCTGCCCACCGGCCCACCCATAGACAGTCTCTCCCGCAGAGCACTTCCACGGCGGAGGTGGCAGCAGTTGAGTGAGCTTCTCCTGCTCACCAGCGCTGCCGACCCGCCAGCGGAGATCCTGCCAGCGATCGGCCTGCTGCTGCACACCGTGCGGGCCGCTCCGGCCGAGGCCGCGGCGCTGGCGGACTCGCCCGCGGCGGACGCGGTCCTGGTGGATGCCCGGCGGGACCTGGCCCGGGCGCGGGAGCTGTGCCGGCTGCTGCGGGGCGCGGGCATCGGGGTCCCGCTGCTGGCCGTGCTGACCGAAGGCGGCCTGGCCGCGGTGACCGCCGACTGGGGCACCGACGAGGTGATCCTCAACACAGCCGGCCCGGCGGAGGTGGAGGCCAGGCTGCGGCTCGCCATCGGGCGGCAGGCCAGCGCCGCGCCAGCGGCACCGGATGAGATCCGCTCCGGCGACCTCGCCATCGATGAGGCCACCTACAGCGCCCGGCTGCGCGGCCGTGCCCTGGATCTCACCTTCAAGGAGTTCGAGCTGCTGAAGTTCCTCGCCCAGCACCCCGGCCGGGTCTTCACCCGGGCGCACCTGCTGCAGGAGGTGTGGGGCTATGACTATTTCGGCGGCACCCGGACGGTGGATGTCCATGTGCGGCGGCTGCGGGCCAAACTCGGCGCGGAGCACGAGGCGCTGATCGGCACCGTGCGCAACGTGGGCTACCGGTTCGTCCCGCTGAGGCCCGAGGATGGCCGCGGGCAGGCCCGCGCCGCCGCCGGTGAGCCGGCGCTGGCGGAACGCGCCGGGGCCACCGGCGCCGCGGGCGGCAGCGGCCGCCTGCCCGGTGGGGACGGCAGCCAGCCTCCCGGCCCCGGCCAGGTGAAACAGAGGAGGTCCAGCCCTGCACGAGCGGACCGCTGAAGACGAGCCAGGAGCCCGCCCGGGCGGCACCGGCGGGCCGGTGAACCTCGCCGTCCGCGGCCGGATCAGCCCGGCCGAGGCACAGGCGGTGCTCCGGCTCGCTGACGCCGCCGCGGCAGCGGACGGCGTGCGGCCGCTGCCGGAACAGGTGCTGCTGCACGTCCGCGACGGCGGCGGTCCGCTCGCCCGCAACCTGCTCCTCTGGCAGGGTGGCGAGCTCGCAGGTTTCGCCCACCTGGACCCGGCCGGCCCGGAAGGAGCCAGCAGCGGCGAGCTGGCCGTCCACCCGGCCCATCGCGGGCAAGGGCTGGGCCGGATGCTGCTGCGGGCGATCGGCGCCGAGGCCGGCGGCCGGCCGGTGCGGCTGTGGGCGCACGGCGACCTGCCCGCCGCCGCCGCCCTGGCGGCCAGCGCCGGGCTCACCAGGACACGTGCGCTGTGGCGGATGAGCCGCTCCCTGCGCGAACCGCTGGCCGAGCCCCGGCTGGCCCCGGGGATAACGGTGCGCACCTTCGTCCCCGGCCAGGATGAGCAGCAGTGGGTCGCGCTCAACGGCCGTGCCTTCGCCGGCCACCCGGAACAGGGCGGCTGGACCGTGCAGGACATCGGCCGCCGCGAGCAGGAGCCCTGGTTCGATCCGGCCGGGTTCTTCCTCGCCGAGCGCGGCGGGCGGCTGGCCGGCTTCCACTGGACCAAGATTCACCCGACTGGCCCCGCAGGGCCTGCGCAGGGACGCGGGCCGGTCGGTGAGATCTATGTGATCGGGGTCGACCCCGCCGAGCAGGGCACCGGGCTGGGCCGCGCGCTGGCGCTGATCGGCCTGCATTACCTGCGGGACCGGGGGCTGGATGAGGCCATGCTTTATGTTGACGAGCCGAACACGGCGGCGATCAGGCTCTACGAGTCGCTCGGTTTTACCCGCGCGGCGATCGATGTCATGTATGGGCGCGGCGGCTGATTCGGCAGCGCCCGCTGGCGGTGGCCGTCCCGGCGCAGCACTGACCACCGCCGGGCAGCTGCTGCCCCGTTCCTGTCACCCGGCACCACCGGCCGGGCTCAACCCCGTGTCTGCCCCGTGCCTGTGCGCCGTTTACGCGACTGACTTCACCCCAAGGACCTCGTCGAGTTCCTCCGGGGTCAGCGTGTGGTCACTCGCGGCAACGGCGCTGAGGACTTCGGCGTAGAGCTCGATCTCGTCGAGCGCCACGCTGTCATGGACACGAAGATCGAGACGCTCAGGCACCGCGCCCACCTCCTCGCCGCGGGATCCACAGCGATCCCTGGTACAAGGCTACGACGCGACCCGGCGCCCCGCATGACCCAACAGGGCCATTCCCGGGCTAGCTCCGGGGGGTTTTTCCAGCCTTTGGTAACAATTTTAGGAAGGTTGCCACATCGCGGCCGCCGGGCCGGTAAAAGTAGCTCCTTCTACCACCCCGGCTGCTACCACCCCGGGGAGCCGCCGGGCCCGGCCCAGCTCGCGCTGCCGTGACGCGCCGCCCGCCCGACGTAGCGGGCGGCGGTGTCCGCGAACCCCGCCCGGTCGGCATCGGTGAGCTCACGCACCACCCGCCCGGGGACGCCGGCCACCAGCACACCGGCCGGGACCTGCTGGCCGGGTCGGACCACCGTGCCGGCCGCCACCAGCGACCCGGCGCCGATCCGCGCCCGGCCGAGCACGACCGCCCCGATCCCGACCAGCGCTCCCGCCTCCACGTGCGCCCCGTGCACGGTCGCCCGGTGCCCCAGCGAGACGCGCTCGGCCAGGATCACCGGCTCCCCCGCGTCCACGTGCAGGCAGCACTGGTCCTGGATGTTGCATTCCGGGCCGACCACGATCTCGTCATCGTCGGCCCGCAGCACCGAGCCGTACCAGACGCTGGCCGCCGGGCCCAGCGTCACCCGGCCCACCAGCACCGCGCCGGGAGCGATCCACGCGCTGGGATGGACCGACGGTGTCATCCCGTCCAGCGTCCCGAGATGGTAGCCGCGCACCGGATGCCTCCTGCCCGGCGGCACGCTGGCCGTCACGCCGCCAGCGACCATGCTGTCATCCACCCGGCCGGGTGGATGACAGGGCCCCGGCAGCCGGGCTGGCCTGGGACGTCACAGTAATCGCGGCAAAACGGGATATTCGTCCGTTTCGGTTGCGCGCGAGCGTGGTAAGGGACGAGAGTCGTGCCCGTTGCCGCCACATCCCTAACCGTAATCTCGCCCGGTACGCCGGGCGGGCAGCTGGCCCGCCACCGCGGCCGGCTCCGACCGCTACCTCAGCCATCCCGGGGCGCGCCCGCACGGGCAGCGAAGCGGGACCGCTAGATTGCTTCTGGGTGCCACCATGACTGATGACGCAGACCTGATGACCGACCTGGACAGTGAAGGCGCCTTCGAAGTCCAGATGCGCGGGTACAGCCGCCGCCAGGTGGACGAGTTCGTCGCGCGTTCCCGCAGCCAGGTCCGCGAGCTGGAGGAGCGGCTCTCGCACTCGCTCGACGAGACCGAGCGGGTCCGGCTGGAGCTGACCGCCGCCCGCCAGGGACTGGCCGGCAAGCCCGCCCACGAGGAGATCAGCGAACGGGTCGGCCAGATCCTCAAGCTCGCCGACGACGAGGCCAAGGCCCAGCGCAACCGCGCCCAGGAAGAGATCGGCAAGCAGCGCGAGGACGCGAAGAAGGAAGCCGACCGGATCCGCACCGAGGCGCGCGAGCAGACCGAGCGGATGCTGACCGCCGCCCAGGAGCAGGCGGAGAACGCGATCGCGACCGCCCGCGCCGAGGCGGACAAGATGCGCAACTCGGCCCGGCTGGAGACCGAGCGGGCCATCAGCGAGGCGAGCAAGGATGCCGAGAACACCATCGCCGCGGCCAAGGCGCAGGCCAAGCAGATGCTCGACGAGGCCACCGTCCGGGCCAGCGCCATCCACGACGGTGCGGAGCGGCGGCTGAACCTGCTGACATCCCGGCACACCGAGACGATGCGCCGGCTCACCGAGATCCGCGACGTGGTCACCAACCTGGTGGCCAGCGAGACCTCGCGTGGATCGCTGGAAGACGAGGTCGCCAAGTCGGTGGCCAGCTCGTTCGCGGCCGGCGGCCCCAGCGGCGGCACCCGGCAGGGTGGCGCCGCCGAGACCCGGCGCGGCGGCCCGACCGGCCGGGCCGGTGCGCGCGAGCCCGGCCAGGAGCGCGACAAGGGCACCGACATACCGGCCGCCGGGTCATCGGGCCACCTCGGCCAGCACCCTGGCAGCGGGCACGACACGCGGCCCGCGGCCGCCGCCCGCCCGGCCCGCCCCGACAACGGCAGCGGCGAGCCGGTCAGCGGGACCGGCGGGACCGCCGGGACCGGCGAGAACGTCCGGGTGCTGCCGGAATGAGGTTCGCGGTTGCCTGCCTGACGAGCCAGCCCCCGCTCCTCGCCAGGCAGGCAGCGCGTCAGCGTCCCCGTTAGGGCATGCCCGGCTCAGGCGGAGAGCGCGTCGATCCGCCGCAGGATCACGCCCTCGCGCAGCGCCCACGGGCAGATCTCGAGTTCCGCCAGGCCGAACAGGTCCATCGCCGCGTCGGCCACCAGCGCGCCCGCGGCGAGCTGCGGCGCCCGGCCGTGTGAGACGCCGGGCAGCTCCGCGCGGTCGGCCACCGGCATCGCCGCCAGCCGCTTGGCCAGGTCCGCGACATCAGCGTGACTGACCAGCCGCCGGACGTAGGGGCCCTCGCCGGACGGCGCCGCGCCCGCGATCCGGGCCAGCTGGCGGAAGGTCTTGGAGGTCGCGACGGCACGGTCGGGCGGCCCGAGCCTGGTCACCTCGCCGGCCCGCCGGGCGATCTCTGCCCGCACGTGCCGGCGCAGCTGGCGCGTCTCGTCGGCGGTGGGCGGATCGCCGGTGAGCCAGTCCCTGGTCAGCCTGCCCGCGCCGAGCGGCAGCGAGATCGTCACATCGGGCACCTCGTCGATGCCCGCGGCGATCTCCAGCGAGCCGCCGCCGATGTCGAGCATGAGGACCTTGCCCGAGGACCAGCCGAACCAGCGGCGCACGGCCAGGAACGTCAGCCGTGCCTCTTCCGGCCCCGGCAGCACCGCGATATCGACCCCGGTGGCCGACCTGACCGAGGCGAGGACATCGTCCCCGTTCGCCGCGTCGCGGACGGCCGAGGTGGCGAACGCGAGCAGTTCCTCCACGCCCTTGTCCTCGGCGATCTGCAGCGCCTCGGCCACGAAGGCGCGCAGCCGCATGGCGCAGCTGCGGGACAGCCGGTTCCCCGCCTCCAGGTTGTTCCCGAGCTGGAGCTCTGCCTTGTGGGAGAACACCGGCAGCGGGCGCCCGCCCTGGTGGGCGTCCACCACCAGGAAGTGAACAGTGTTGGACCCAACGTCCAGGACACCAAGTCGCATACATTGACGCTACTGGGGCCGGGCAAGTAGCGAGAATCCCGGCAGGTCACGATAGGAGATCGAGATGCCCGCATTACGGATCGAGCCGAGCCACAAGCGGGTGCGCACCTATCTGGCTGGCCAGCTCGTCGCCGACACCCGCCACCCGGTGCTGGTCTGGGAGGGGCCGCACTACCCCGTCTACTACCTGCCAGCGGCCGACATCACCGCCGAGCTGATCCCGGCCGGGCGCGGCAAGCACTCCCCCAGCCGCGGCGAGGCACAGGTCTTCGACGTGAAGGTGGCCAACGCGACCGCCCCGGGGGCCGCGCTGCGCTATCCCGAATCCCCGCTGGCGGAACTGCGTGACCTGGTCCGGCTGGACTGGAACTCGATGAGCGAGTGGCTGGAGGAGGACGAGCCGGTCTACACCCACCCGCGCGACCCCTACTCCCGGGTGGACATCCTGGCCAGTTCGCGGCACGTCCGGGTGGAGCTCGACGGGGTCACCGTCGCCGACTCCCGCCAGCCCCGCGTCCTGTTCGAGACCGGGCTGCCGCCCCGCTACTACCTGCCGCTGGCCGACCTGCGGATGGACCTGCTGCGGCCATCGGAGGCCTCGTCCCACTGCCCGTACAAGGGCACCGCCAGCTACTGGTCGGTGGACACCGGGCAGTCCGTGCACCCCGACATCGTGTGGATGTACCGTTACCCGCTGCCGGAGAGCCAGAAGATCGCCGGGCTGGCCTGCTTCTACAACGAGAAGGTGGACCTGTTCATCGACGGTGAGCGGCAGCAGCGCCCGCGCACGCACTTCAGCTGACAGACCCGGATCCGGGGGGCAGCCCGGTCAGCTGCTGCCGGTCAGCCGCTGCCGGCCTGGGCCGCGTCACCAGGGCCAGCGGCGCCGTCAGCGTCCTCGATCCGCACCGCCGACGGGCCGCGCCGGGCGGAGATCGCCGCGGCGGCGGCCTCCGCCCCGGCCATCACCCGCAGCACGTTGCCGCCGGCCAGCCGGGCGCAGTCCTGCTCGCTCCAGCCCCGTTGCAGCAGTTCCGCGATGAGCGCCGGGTAGCACGACACATCGGCCAGGCCGTCGGGAAGGTCGTCGGTGCCGTCGAAATCCCCGCCCAGGCCGACGTGCTCCACCCCCGCCACCTCGCGCACATGCTCGGCATGGTCCGCGACCTGGGCCAGCGTGGCCCGCGGCGCGGGGCTGTGCCGCGCGCGCTCCTGCCGCACCGCCACCCGGCCGGCCCGGTCCCACGGGTCCGTCCCGCGGCGCTTCATCTCGGCGTTCAGCTCCTGCTCCCAGTCCCGGCACGCCTGCGAGACGAACGCGGGCACGAACGTGACCATGCACACACCGTTGTTGGCCGGCAGGGCGGCGAGCATCTCGTCCGGCACGTTGCGCGGGTGATCGCACAGCGCCAGCGCGCTGGAGTGGGAGTAGATGACCGGCGCCTCCGCCACCGCGAAGGCGTCGCGCATGGTGGCCGGCGAGGTGTGGGACAGATCGACCAGCATGCCGAGCCGCTGCATCTCGGCCACGACCTGGCGGCCGAACGCGGTCAGCCCGCCCGCGGCGGGCACGTCGGTGGCCGAGTCCGCCCAGGGCACGTTGGCGTTGTGGGTGAGCGTCAGGTACCGCACCCCGAGCCGGTACAGCATCCGGAGCACGCCGAGGGAGCAGCCGATGCTGTGCCCGCCCTCGGCGCCGATCATCGACGCGATCTTGCCCGCGGCGAAGACCCGCTCCACGTCGGCGGCGGTCAGCGCCAGCTCCAGCCGGTCCGGGTAGCGGCCGGTCATCCGGCGGACCAGGTCGATCTGCTCCAGGGTGGCGGCCACCGCCGCCTCCCCCGCCAGTGACGCCGGCACGTACACCGACCAGAACTGCGCCCCGACCCTGCCTTCCGCCAGCCGGGGAAGGTCGGTGTGGGTGAAGCCGACCGGGCCCGCCAGGTCGGTCGCGGCCAGATCGGAGCTGCCGGACTCGCGCAGCTCCCAGGCGAGGTCGTTGTGGCCGTCCACGAGCGGGCTGCGGCTCAGCAGCGCCCGGGCGGCGTCGAGGCGGCTGGTCACCGCCCCAGCCTACGCAGCCACGCGCCCGGCCCCGCGGCGGCGCATCCGCTAGAACGACAAAACGGCGGCGCCGTGCACCCGGTCGCCGGCCAGGTCGGCCAGGGCCTGGTCAGCCTCATCGAAGCGGTAGCCGGTGGTGGTGACCTTGATCCGCAGCCGCTGGGCCAGCCGGAGGAAGTCGGTGGCGTCGCCCCGGGTGTTGGCGGTGACGCTGCGCAGCGTCCGCTCCTGGAACAGGTCCCTGGCGTAGTCCAGCGGCGGGATCTGGGTCAGGTAGATGCCGGCGACCGCCAGCGTGCCGCCGCGGCCGAGCGCGGCGAGCGCCGCCGGCACCATCTCCCCCACCGGGGCGAAGATGATCGCCGAGTCGAGCGGCTCCGGTGCCGGATCATAGGAGTCCTGCGCGGACGCCGCCCCCAGGCTCAGCGCCAGGTCACGGGCGTCAGGGGCGCGGGTGAACACGTGCACGGCGGCCCCCTGCGCGATCGCGACCTGCGCCGCGAGGTGAGCCGACCCGCCGAAGCCCCAGATGCCCAGCGTGCCGCCGGGCGGGATCTGCGCGCGCAGCAGCGCCCGGTACCCGATGATCCCCGCGCACAGCAGCGGGGCCAGCTCGGTGTCGGAGAACCCCCCCGGCAGCGCGTGCGCGTACGCGTCGGCGACCGTGAGGTACTCGGCGTAGCCGCCGTGGATGTCCCAGCCGGTGTAGACGGAGGCCGGGCACAGGTTCTCCTGGCCGTGCCTGCAGTACTCACAGGTGCCGTCGGTCCTGGCCAGCCAGGCGGCGCCCACCCGGTCACCGGGGGCGAACCGGGCCGTTCCCGGCCCCACCGCCACCACCTCGCCGACCACCTCGTGGCCCGGCGTGATACCGGGCGCACGCGGTGGCAGGTCGCCTTCGGCCAGGTGGAGGTCGGTGCGGCAGACGCCGCAGGCCCGGACCCTGACCAGCAGCTCGCCGGGGCCGGGCTCGGGGATGTCGCGTTCGGTCAGCCGCAGCGGCCCGGTGGCAACCGGGCCGGGCTGGTGAACCACCCAGGCACGCATGAGGCCACGCTAGCGCCGGGGGCCGCACCCGCCGGCAGGTGGCCTGCCCGCCATTGGCGGGCAGGCACGAAGGCGACAAACAACCCTATTGAGGATTGAAGTTAGCGGATTCACACCATGGCCCCAGCACCATCCTGTTACGCTCGCTAGGCCCGGGGGTTTGCGAATCTCCTTCGTAGCAAAGTCGTAACACGTCCGTGTCCGTCCCCGTCACACCCGAGGCCCGAGCAATGAGATGGCGTCTGCGGTCCGTCCGCACGAGAATCCTTCTGCTCGTTCTTGTTCCCGTGCTTTCGCTGGTCGGGATCTACGCGTTCGCCATCAGCACCACGGCCAGAGACGCGGTCAACCTGACCAAGGCCAACACGGTGAAGAACGCTGTCGGCGATCCCATCGCCGCGTTCATGGCGCAGATAGGCATCGAGCGCATGCTGGCGATCGGCTACATGTCCGCCACCACCGGTGCCAACCTCGCCAAGCTGGAACTGCAGGAGACGCACACCAACGCGGCGGTGGCGAACCTGCACTCCGCCCTCAGCTCCAGCGCGACCATGGACAACGCGTCCCCCACCGAGAAGCAGGCCATCACCTCCCTGCTCCGGGACACCGCGGGCCTGCCCAGCCTGCGCGCGCAGGTCGCCGCCCAGATCATCCCAAGCGGGCGGGCCTTCAACGAGTACAACGCCATGGTTCAGGGCGCCAACCAGGTGCTGAGCTCGGCGATCCGCCAGCAGAACAACGCGACGGTGGTCGCCCAGGCGCTGGCGTTCGTGCGGATGGGCCAGTCCGAGGACTTCCTCTCGCAGGAGAACACGCTGCTGCTCGCGGGCCTGAACAGCGGCAAGTTCAACGCGTCCAGCCTCCAGCAGTTCACCCAGCTGGTCGGCGCCCGGCGGGCCTTCTACAACCTGACGCTGCCCGACCTCGACCCCCGCTACCGCATCTACTACACCCGCGCCGTCAGCCCGCGGGCCCTCGCGTCGCTGGGGCTGCTGGAAGACACGGTGATCCACAACACCCGGCCCGGCGCCGTGCCGCCGGTCTCGCCGGTCACGTGGGAGCAGGCGGTCGGGTCGGTCGCCACCGGGCTCACAGCGGCCGGCACGCAGGCCGCGGACGCGCTCACCAGCCAGGCCAACAGCCAGGCCAGCGCCACCTACCTGCGGCTGTTCCTGGTCGGCGGCCTGGGCCTGATCGCGATCATCGTCTCCATCGGCCTGGGCCTGTGGATCGGGCGCCGCGAGGTGCGCGAGCTGTCCTCCCTCCGGGAGTCCGCGCTGGAACTGGCGAACGAGCGCCTGCCCGACGTCGTGACCCGGCTGGCCGCCGGCGAGCAGGTGGACGTGTCCGCGCAGGCGCTGCCCATCTCCGCCAGCTCGGGCTCCGACGAGATCGGCCAGGTGAGGGAGGCCTTCGCCACGGTGCAGCGGACGGCCGTGGAGGCGGCCGTCGGGCAGGCACGGCTCCGCCAGGGCATCAGCCACATCTTCCGCAACCTGGCCCGGCGCAGCCAGTCGCTGCTCCACCGGCAGCTGACGCTGCTGGACGCCATGGAAAGGCGGGCCCGGGATCCGCAGGAGCTTGACGACCTGTTCCGGGTGGACCACCTGGCGACCCGCATGCGCCGGCACGCCGAGAGCCTGATCATCTTGTCCGGTGAGGCGCCCGCCCGCGGCTGGCGGCACCCGGTGCCGCTGGTGGACGTGCTGCGGGCAGCGGTCGCGGAGGTGGAGGACTACACCCGGATCAAGGTCTCGGCGAGCACCCAGGCCTCGCTCGCCGGGCCCGCGGTCGGCGACGTCATCCACATGATCGCCGAACTGGCGGAGAACGCGACCATCTACTCGCCCCCGCAGACCCCGGTGTCGATCAGCGGCAGCGTGGTGGGGCAGGGCTTCGCGGTGGAGATCGAGGACCGCGGGCTCGGCATGACCGCCGCGCACCGGGAGGAGATCAACGCCCAGCTGGAGAACCCGCCCGCGTTCGACCTTTCCGGCAGCGACCAGCTCGGCCTGTTCGTGGCCGGCCAGCTCGCCAAGCGGCAGAACATCCGGATCTCCCTGCGCGCCTCGCCCTACGGCGGCACCACGGCGATCGTGCTGATCCCGCGCTCGCTGGTCGTGCCCGAAGGGGCGTCGTCCAAGGACACCGCTCCCTTGCCGGTTGGCAGCGGAGCGCCGCTGCGGGCCAGGCACGCCATCGCGAGCGGGCAGGATCTGGCCGGTACCGGCGACGGGCCGCCCGGCCCGTCCATCCCCGAGCAGCGGCAGCCCAGCCCGCCCCCTCCTCCCCCCATCCCCGTCCCGGCTTCGGGCCTGCGCGGAGAATGGGGACCCGCCCTGGACTGGTCAGAGACCAGCCCGCCCAGCCCGGCAAGCCCACCCGGCCCGCTCGGGAGCACCGAGCACCCGCCGCTGGGGTACGCCGACGAGCTCACCGCTGGCCAGCCGTCCCGGCCGGCCGGGTTCTCCCTGCTGCGCCCGGGCGGGGGCAACGGGCCCAGCAGCGTCATCCCGGCGGCGGCCGAGGAGACGGCCGGACCCGACTTGGGCGGCACCGACCTGCTGGACGAGTCCGGACTGCCGCGGCGTGTCCGCCAGGCGAGCCTGGCACCGCAGCTTCGCGAGGGCCCGGCCCGGCCCGGCCCATCGGCCGACCTCGGGATGCTCTCCGAGCCGCCGGAATGGCAGCCGTCCGAGACGGCCGCGCCCGAGCGGTCGCCGGAGGAGACCCGTGCCACCTTGTCGGCCATCCAGCGCGGCTGGGAGCGCGGCAGGTCGGTCTTTGACCCGGCCGGCGGCAACGGTGAAGGCGCGCCCGGGCCAGGAGCCGCCCCCAGCGGCGCCGACGCCACCGATACCATGCAAGCCGTGAACACGGGCACCGCGCCGGGTGCGGGCGCCGAGACCGCAGACACGGGCATCGGCGCCGACTCCGCGGCTGCCTGGACGGATGGGAGCGGCGCGAGCACTGAGACGCACCGCCCCGAAGACTGACGCGGGGGGACAACCGTGGCTGAGACCGACCGGCTGGCAGGGCCCGGCACCGATGCCGACCTGGGCTGGCTGCTTGACGACCTGGTCACCCGTGTCGCCCAGATCGACAAGGCACTGATCCTGTCCCGCGATGGCCTCGCCATCGGGGCCTCGCAGGGCTTCACCCGGGAGGACGCCGAGCACCTGTCCGCCGTGGCGGCCGGTTTCCAGAGCCTCGCGCGCGGCGCCGGGCACCACTTCGGCGGCGGGCGCATCCGCCAGACCATCGTGGAGATGGACAACATCTTCCTGTTCGTGACCTCCGCCGGCGAGGGCAGCTGCCTGGCCGTGCTCAGCCCGGCCACCGCCGACGTGGGCCTCATCGCCTACGAGATGGCGATCCTGGTCAAGCGCGTCGGGCCGCACCTGGCCGTGCAGCCCCGGCCCGCCTCGGCCGTGGACGGGGCAGGATAGCTGCGATGACCCCGCCCGAAGACCGCTGGCTCGACCAGGACGCAGGACCCGTGGTCCGCCCCTATGCGCTCATCGGCGGCAGGACCCGGCCCAGCGGGGAATCACTGGACGTGATCGCGATGATCATCGCGGTCCGGGGTGTCTCCCACGACCCGGTCGGCCTGGAGCCTGAGCACCTCGCGGCGCTCCGGCTGTCCTCACTGCCGATCTCGGTGGCGGATCTCGCGGCAGACCTCGACCTCCCGCTGGGCGTGGTCCAGATCCTCCTCGGAGACCTGCGGGAACGCTCCCTCATCACCGTTCACCATCCCATACCGCCAGCCAGGCTGCCCGACCCACAGATCCTCAAGGAGGTCGTCGATGGTCTACGCCGGCTCTGACCGGGCAGCCGTACCGGTCAGCATCAAGATCCTCATCGCCGGTGGTTTCGGGGTGGGAAAGACCACACTGGTGGGATCGGTGACCGAGATCCGCCCGCTGCGCACCGAAGAGCCCCTGACCGAGCCCGGCCGGCATGTGGACGTGCTGGACGGGGTGGAGCGCAAGAGCACGACCACCGTCGCCCTGGACTTCGGCCGGATCACCATCCGCGACAACCTGGTCGTCTACCTGTTCGGGACACCGGGGCAGGAGCGGTTCTGGTTCATGTGGGATGAACTGTCGCGCGGCGCTCTCGGCGCGGTGGTACTCGCGGACACCCGGCGGCTGGCTGACTGCTTCCCGTCCGTCGACTACTTCGAGAAGCACCATGTCCCGTTCGTGGTGGCGGTGAACTGCTTCGACGGGGCACGCCGCTACGATCCGCGGGCCGTCCGGTCAGCGATCGACCTCGACCCGGACGTGCCGGTCGTCCTGTGCGACGCCCGCCAGCCATCGTCGGGCAGGGACGTGCTGATCGCGCTGGTCGAACACGCGATCGCGACGATCCGGCGCAGCACCGAGACGGAAGACAAGGTCCCAGCCCGCTGACCCGTGCAGAGCCGGCGGGCTCTGCACGGGCGCGGGGTGAGGGGTCAGTCCCCGGGCACCTCGGTCATCAGGTCGGCCGACGTCTCCATGCCGGCCTGCCACACCGACCGGGCGATGATCTTGGTGGGGTCGGCGCGGTGCCGGTAACGGGCGGCGACCTCCTTGCCCTCTTCCAGCAGACCTTCCGACAGGGTGGTCGGGTTCAGGCCCAGGGCCAGGAACTGGTCGTTGCGCACGATCAGGTCATTCTCCTCGGCCTCGCGCCGCGGGTTCGGCAGGTAGGCGATCTCCGCCCCCATCGCGTCGGCGATCATCTTGGCGAGGTCGACGAGCCGGTGCGTCTCGGTCATCTGGTTGAGCACCCGCGGCCGTGACGGGTCCTCCGGCGGGTTGGTGATCGCGATCTCGATGCACCGGACCGTGTCACGGATGTGGATGAACGCACGGGTCTGGCCGCCGGTGCCGTGCACGGTCAGCGGGTGCCCGATCGCGGCCTGCATGAGGAACCGGTTCAGCACGGTGCCGTAGTCACCGTCGTAGTCGAAGCGGTTGATCAGCCGCTCATCCTTGCTGGTCTGGTCGGTCTGGGTGCCCCACACGATGCCCTGGTGCAGGTCGGTGATGGCCAGCCCGTCGTTCTTGGCGTAGAACGAGAACAGCAGCTGGTCCAGCGTCTTGGTCAGGTGGTACACCGAGCCCGGGTTGGCCGGGTGCAGGATCTCCCGCTCCAGCTCACCGTCGGGCGTGGGCACCTTCACCGTCAGGTACCCCTCCGGGATCGGGGCGCTGCCCGACCAGCCATAGCCGTACACGCCCATCGTGCCCAGGTGCACCAGCGAGGCGTCGATGCCGGTGGCGACCAGCGCCGTCAGCAGGTTGTGGGTCGCCCGGACGTTGTTGTCGACCGTGTAGCGCTTGGTCTGCGTGGACCGCATCGAGTACGGTGCCGCGCGCTGCTCGGCGAAATGCACGATCGCGTCCGGCCGCAGGTCTTCCAGCACCGCCACCAGCCGGTCGTACTCGGTGGCCAGATCCAGGTTGATGAAGCCGACCTCACGCCCTGATTTCTCGTGCCACACCCGGATCCGCTCACCGATCGGGCGGATCGGCGTCAGCGAGTCCACCTCAAGCTCGACGTCGATCTTCCGGCGGCTCAGGTTATCGATGATGGTGATCTCGTGACCGCGGTCCGACAAATAGAGCGTGGTCGGCCAGCCACAAAAACCATCGCCGCCGAGAACCAGAACGCGCATTCCGACTCCCATCGTGTTCTGCCCAACAAGAGGGACGCCCGTGGCCGCCGCCCCGTGGGCGGGAGCCGGCCCGGACAGGCACCGGCTCAAGCCACGACGTCCCGTAGGCGGATAGTGTACCGGGCGATGCCCCTGGTGTTACCTGCCCGTAGGGGTAGCGGCCAGTACCTGGCCGTCTGATGGGGCAAGTGTTGGGTTACGGGACGGTGCAAGAAGTGCCGATTCTACCGGCTTTTCCACCCCACCGGGCCTGACGTGCGGGAAACGGCACTGTTCAGGACGGGGGGTGTTCCTCATCACCGAAATCCGGGCCCACTGGGCGCCCATCGAGTGCAGCGGTGCCGAGATCCGGGCGATGCGGCAGGCCAGCGTCAT
>Ga0335077_10001966_pt1 | contig 24532 bp, 15 predicted proteins | sample Lox_Sample_31_FD_207151 | JGI IMG/M metagenome (GOLD analysis project Ga0335077, IMG submission 207151) | Soil microbial communities from Loxahatchee National Wildlife Refuge, Florida, United States - Lox_Sample_3.1 | ecosystem: Environmental > Terrestrial > Soil > Wetlands | place: USA... | reverse complement strand
CGCGTGCACACACGGCCGCCGGCCGGCGCCGCGCGTGCTGCCATTGCTCATGCAGAAAACCTACGGCACCGGCCAGTACGTCTACGATCTTCCGGTGAGCACCGAGATCTCGGTGAAGGGCGGCAAAGGCATCTGGGGCATGCCGAAGCATCAGGCCAACCTGGACTTCCTGGTGGACGATGAATGGGTGAGCAGCCAATACGACCTGGACGGGCAGCTCGCCATGCGCATCGACGTGCGACGCCCCGGCAGCGCCTGGCTGCCAGTCAGCACGCGCGGCACGAATTATTGCGCGTTTCGTGGCATGCTGATGGCATCGTACATCTACTTCCAGGGCAAGCTCGGGCTGCATTTCATGCGGCCGGGGTCGGCGCGCTTGACTATCGGCAGCCATCCGCGCGTGCAGCCGCTCAAGGCTCTCGGGATTGAAGAGCAGCCCCTGTTCGCGGGGTTCTTCCCGGAAACGCACGGGGTGCTCGACGATCACTTCGAGTGCTGGTTCGTGAGCGAGGAACGCCTGCCCGCTGCCGAGATGGAGGGCATGCGCAGCGTGGTCGATCTGGGGCAGAGCGAGCAATGGCTGGCGCCGCCAAAACGTTGACGAAATTGGCAGAAAGGGGGGGGCATGAAATCGAAGTGGCTGGTATTCACGAATGCCTACATTTTCTTCGGCACGTCGCTGTACGCCGGAGTGCTGTGGTCGCTGCACTTTTTCTGGTATCCGACCTGGCGCGTGTACACCGCCGAGAATTACTACGACCACTTCATTCCGCCCACCGCGGCGGCGACGCAGTTCTTCACCGTCGTCGTGCCGCTCATGTTCGCGTGCCACGCGATCATGGTCTGGAAGGAGTGGAAAACCGGCATGCGTTGGATCGCGCTGGGTGCGCTGGCCTGCCTCGCTGGCGCCACCTATGTCGGTCAGTTCCACATCATCCCGATCAACAAGATCCTGGCGGGCCGCATTACTGACCCGGCACGCCTCACGGACCTGCTCCAGCAGTGGATGGCGCTCAACGACATCCGCTGGGTCGTGATGACCATCTCCTGGCTGCTGCTGATGTATTACTTCGGATCCAAGGCCTACCGATGGGACACGCGCTCATGAAGCGCCTCGGCTGGCTGGGCTGGCTGGTTGTCCTGATCGCTATTGTCACAGTGCTGAGCGGCGCGGTGCAGGTCGTCTGCCCGGCATTCGTTCTCGGCATCATCGGCAGCGAGACCGGAGCCGCGGCCAGGCATTTCTTCGGCATCGTCGGCATGTTCATGGTGCTGTTCGGCGGGCTCGCCTTGCACGGGGTGTTCGCGCACAGCTCTCCTGCGCTGCTCTGGTCCGGATTGCAGAAAGTGGGCGCCGTGGCTGCCGTCGTCCTGGGCATCCGCCACGGCGTGTTCTCGCTGATCGCGCTGGCGGTGGCCGGGTTCGACCTGGTGTCAGCGGCGCTGATCCTGCTGTACTGGAAGCGAGTGGCACGCGGCGCGGATTGATCGCGCCGGGCAGCGGCGAGCTAGAACCTAGGTTCGAGCATGAACGAGATCAGCCGCACTCCATCTCTGGCCGCAGGCAGCGCAGAGCAGTCTCCGCGCCGCTCGCTCATCCTCGCGGGCGGCGGGATGCGCGTCGCCTATCAGGCCGGCGTGTTGAAGGCGCTGGAGCAGGCCGGCTTGCGCTTCTTTCACGCCGACGGCACCTCCGGCGGGACTATCAATCTCGCCATGCTGTTCTCGGGTCTCTCGCCCGACGAGATGTGCGAGCGCTGGCGGACCCTGCAAGTGCGTGATTTCGCATCGCTGCTCCCGCTCCGCGAGTACGCGAAGGGGCTGCGCGCCCCGGCGCTGGGCGATGCCGACGGCATCGTGGGCAAGGTATTCCCTCATCTGGGCATCGACCCCGGCCGCATCCGCCTCGCCCAGGGCATGGCCGGTACGTTCAACGTGTGCAACTACACGCGGAAGACCAACGAAGCCATTGCTCACACCGATGTCGACCTGGACCTGTTGGTCGCCGGCATCTCGCTGCCCATCTTCATGCCGCCCGTGCGCAAGGACTCCGCGCTATACCTCGACTCGGTCTGGATCAAGGACGCCAACCTTATGCAGGCGGTTCAGCGTGGCGCGGAAGAGCTGTGGCTGGTATGGTGCATCGGCAACACCGCGCAGTATCATGACGGCGTCTTCCGGCAGTACGTGCACATGATCGAGATCAGCGCGGCTGGCAAGCTCAACGAGGAGCTGGATTGGATCCGCGATCTCAACGCCCGCATCGAGCGCGGCGATTCGCCGTACGGGCAGCGGCAGGCGGTCCGGCTGCACGTGATCAAGCCGGCGGCACCGTTGCCGCTCGACCCTGATTTCTATGCCGGACGCATTGACGCCGCCACCCTCATCGACCGCGGCTACGCCGATGCGAAGCGCTACCTGCGCTGCGCGCGCACGGAAGGCGTACCGCTGCAACCCGAGGCCACCAGCATGCAAGACGGCACGACAGGCATCAGCTTCCGCGAAGCGATGAGCGGCCCCTTCGCGTTGGGCGAGACCGACCCGAGAGCCGGCGCTGCCAAGGGGCAGGTGAGTGGAGTGCGATTGACCATGCATGCAACGATCGATGTCGCGGACATCCGCGGGTTCGTATCCGATCCGCAGCATGGTGGCGGCATCAGCGGCCACATCGATTTCACGCCGTTCGGGCAGAGCATTCCCGCCGACGGTGGCGTGTTCCGGCTGTTCGCGCCGAGCGGCGAACCGAGGCTCACGTGGATGGTGTACGAGCTCGGCTTCGAGCACGGCGGCAGGCCCTATTACCTCGCCGGGAAGAAGGAGGTGCGCGCCGGCTCGGTGCTGCGCATGTGGGCCGATACCACCACACTGTATACGCAGCTGCATGACGGGCGAGATTCGAACGGTCCTGTGGTGGGCGCAGGCGTGCTCACGCTGGGCGTGGGCGATCTGCTCCGGCTTCTGGGAACGTTCCACGCGACCAACGCCGAGTCCTGGACGGCTCGTGCGTGCGCAAGCGCGACGTTCGGCGGCTTCTTCGCAAGGCAGTTGTGGCGCACCTATATTCTCAAGCGGTGAGCGAGCGATCGTGACGACTCCACCGGGCTTGCGCCCCGCCACCCAGAGCGATGTGGAGGTCATCGCGCCGGCTGCGATGACCAACTGGTTCGCGCCGGCGCAGCTGATCCGCACCGGAGTCAAAGCGCTGCTCGGCACGCTGTTCGGCAGCTATCTGGACCGCCGCGAGGTCGAGGCGGCGCTGCTGCAAGGCGATCTCGAGGCCGAGCGCATGCGGCTCGATTACTCGGATCGCGACGAGATCTGGATCGACTATGTGGCGGACCTGGGCGACGGCTGGAACTCGACCTACACGATCGCGCTGCTCCTGTCCCGCGCTCGTCTGCGCGTCGGCGATGCGGACGTGCCTCGTGGCGAACTGCTCGTGATGGGGGGTGACCAGGTTTACCCGACCGCGACCGTGGCGGATTACCAGACTAAGCTCAAGGATCCGTATCGCAGCGCGCTGCCGTGGCTAGCGGAGGAACAGCGTCCGCACGTCTACACCATTCCCGGCAACCACGACTGGTACGACGGGCTGACGGCGTTCCTCAAGGTGTTCTGCCAGCAGCGCTCGATCGGGGCCTGGCTGACGCGGCAGTCGCGCAGCTACTTCGCCCTCAAGCTGCCCCATCGCTGGTGGTTGTGGGCGGTCGACATCCAGCTCGAGACCGATATCGACAAGCCGCAGATCGATTACTTCGATTACTTCGCGGGCGCGCTCGAGCCCGGCGATCGCCTGATCCTGTGCACGCCGACCTCGAGCTGGATCGACGCGGGCGACGACGCCGCCGCGGCGCGGGCCGAGGAACGCTCGCACCAGAATCTCAATTTCCTGGAAGACCGCATCCGCAGGCGCGGCGCCTCCATCGTGCTGAATCTGTCCGGAGACCTGCACCACTACTCGCATTACGTGCGGCGTGACGGAGACCGCCACAAGTTCACCGCCGGCGGCGGCGGGGCTTACCTGTACGGCACCAACGACCTTCCCACGCAACTGCACCTGTACGAGGGCAGGGACGCCAAGGAAGAATACCGCCAGGTGGCGGCTTATCCCGATCCTTCTACCTCACGCCAGCTGCGGTTCGGCGCGCTGGGCTTTTTCTACAAGAACCTCGCTTTCTCGATTTTTCTCGGTGCGTTCTATCTCGTCTATGCCTGGCTGCTGCAGAGCGCCAGCACCGTGCCCCACCGCGCTCTGGACGGCCGCACTCTGATGGAGGCGCTGGCTGCCCTTCCGCTGAGCGCAGGGAGGTCGTGGTGCGAGTTGTTGAGCAGCGGGTATGCCGTGCTCGCGCACAGCCCGGCCGCGACACTGGTGACGCTTGTGATGGTGGGAGGGATGTGGGCCTTTTGCGACCGGCAGCCGGGGCTCAAGGGGATGCTCAAGCGCCTGCTGTTCGGCGGGGGCCACGGCGTGTTGCACGTGCTGCTCGCGCTGGTGCTGTTCTGGGCCGCGGCGCGGCTCAATCTCGGGCCTTTCCAGCGCTGGTCAGGATTGGCGAGTGAGGTGTGGCTGAATCATCCGCTGCAGGCAGCACTATTTGCGCTGGAAGTCGTGGGCGGCGGCATCGTGCTTGGCGGGACGCTGATGGGAGCCTATCTGGTGCTGGCAAACGCGCTCGCAGGGCTCCATAGCCAGTTCGTCTTCGCCGCCCAGGCGATGCCCGACTACAAGAACTTTCTGCGTATGCACCTGACGCGCGACAAGCTGACGATCTATCCGATCGGGGTGCGGAAGGTGCATCGCCGCTGGAGGCGCAGCTCGGCCGCTGCGCCGGCGCAACCGCCTGCGGGCGTAAGCCGCGCGCGCTGGGTATTTTCCGTCCCGCGCGAGGATCCCGGTCCGTGGCTGATGCCCGATGACGGCAACGGACAGCCGCTGCTGATCGAACCCCCGGTCGAGATCGTGAGGCGCATATGAGCGCAAATTGGGATGTGATCGTGGTCGGCAGCGGATTCGGCGGTGCGGTCACCGCGTGCCGCCTGTCGGAAGCCGGCCTCAAGGTGCTCGTGCTCGAGCGCGGCCGGCGCTGGCAGACGAAGGACTATCCGCGCGACCCGGACGATGCGTGGCTGTGGGACCAGGCGCGGCCGCAAGCCCACAACGGCTGGCTCGATCTGCGGATCATGGACGACATGTGGGTTGCCCAGGGAGCGGGCGTCGGCGGCGGGTCGCTGATCTATGCCAACGTCTCGATCGAGGCCGAGCCGCGCGCTTTCGCGAGCGGATGGCCGGGCGAGATCACGTACAACGAGTTGAAGCCCTACTACGACAAGGTGGGGCTCATGCTCAATCTCCAGACCCTGCCGGAGAGCCAGCTCACCGAGCGCTACAGGCTGATGCGCGATGCAGCGGCGGCGCTGGGCTTCGCCGACCGTTTCCGCCCGGTGCCGCTGGCCGTGAGCTTCAATCCGGACTGGAACTACGCGCTGCCCGACGCTTTCAGCGATCGTCACTCCAAGACCTGGATCAACGCGCAGGGACAGCAGCAGGGCACCTGCGTTCACTGCGGCAACTGCGATCTGGGTTGCCAGGTGAAGGCCAAGAACACGCTCGACCTGAACTACATTCCGCAGGCCGAGAAGCACGGCGCGGAGGTGCGCCCGCTGCACTTCGCTTACAACATCTCCCAGGAGCGCGGCCGCTACCTCGTGCACTTCAACCGCATCGCGAACGGTCAGGCGACGCCAGGCTACGAGAGCGCCCAGCGCGTGATCGTCGCCTGCGGCTCGCTCGGCTCCACCGAGCTGCTGTGCCGCGCCCGCGACCAGTACCGGACGCTGCCGGCCATCAGCGCGTTTCTGGGCCACAACTGGAGCTCGAACGGCGACTTCCTCACCCCGGCCATCTATTCCAACCGGCGCGTCTCGCCGACGCAGGGGCCGACGATCACGTGCGCGATCGATTTCCTCGATGGCGCCGTCGGCGGGCGGCAGTTCTTCGTCGAGGACGGCGGCTTTCCCAATCTGCTGCGCGATTTCCTGCAGTCGGGCAGCCCGAGCGCCCGCCGCCATTCAGTCATCGTGCGCTGGTTGAAGCATCTCACCACCGACGACCCGCTGAGCGAAGTGATGCCGTGGTTCGGCCAGTCGATGGATGCGGCCGACGGCCGCCTGTACCTCGGGCGCGTCTGGTACGCGCCCTGGCGGCGCAAGCTCAAGCTCGACTGGGATGTGACGCGCTCGGAGCCGACCATCGACGCGATGGTCGAGATGCACAAGCGCCTGTCCGATGCCACGGGTGGCGACGCGAAAGTCCCGCCGACCTGGACCATCCTCAAGAACCTCATCACGCCGCACCCGCTGGGCGGCTGCAACATGGGGGCCACGCCCAGCAACGGCGTGGTAGACCATCGCGGCCAGGTGTTCGGCTACCCGGGCCTGTACGTGGCGGACGCAGCGATCGTGCCGCGCGCGCTCGGCTTGAACCCGTCGCGCACCATCGCCGCGCTGGCCGAGCGCATCGCGGCGAAGATCGTGTCCGCATAGCGCGGATTGGGCCGGGCGTGTCGCCGGGTTGGTGACCTCAAGAGGGAGGATATATGTTCGGATCGGGAGCCATCGATGTCGCAATTGGCTTGGCCTTCGTCTTCGCGCTGTTGAGCTTGATCTGCTCGTCGGTGACCGAGCTGATTTCTCAGCTGCTGGGCTGGCGCGCGCAGACGTTGGAGCAGGGCATCCGCAACCTGATCACCGATCCAGCGACGCGCGAGGCGTTCTATCGCCATCCGCTCATCCGTTCGCTGGGCAACCCGACCAAGAGCGGCGAGAGGGGGCATCCCTCCTATCTTCCCTCGGACATGTTCGCCCTGGTTCTGCTGGACGTGCTGGCCCCATCTCAGACAGATCAGAAGGCGCCGGCCAAAGATCAGGCGGCGGCGGATGAGCTGCGCCGGGCGTTGCAGGCGCTTGCCGGTACAGCAGGGACCAACCTGGACGTCTTGCGCGGCAAGGTCGAAGGCTGGTTTGACGACGTCATGGATCGCGCGTCCGGCTGGTACAAGCGCAAGGCACAGTGGATGTTGCTCGTCATCGCGGTCGTTGTGACCGTTATCGCGAACGCTGACGCCATCAGCCTCGCTACCAGCCTGTGGCAGAGCCCGTCGCTGCGCGCGTCGGTGGTTGAAGCCGCCAGCGCGTACGCCAACGAGCAGGCGGCCAATGGCGAGGAAGCGACCCTGGATGAACTTCGTCAGCACCTCGATGAGCTGGCGAACCGCGGCTTGCCGCTCGGATGGGGCGCAGACAAAGTGCTGTCCACCCGCGAGGCCGGACCCTGGGCGAGCAAGCTCGCGGGATTGCTGCTCACTGCGCTGGCCGCTTCGCTTGGCGCGCCCTTCTGGTTCGATCTGGTGAACAAGCTGATCAACGTGCGCAGCACGGGCAACGTGCCGCCGCGGTCGAACGCGACCGCCTCTCCCGCAGACGAGGCGAGCAGGTAGTCCGAAGATAGGCCGAGTTTCCCGAACAGGAGACTCGGTCCACGTCTCCTAAGGTCTTTTCTCTCTAAGTCCGCCGAAGTCGCTGATCGCGCTGTTTTCCGCGCGCACAGCATTTTGCGGTCGGCGCCGCGCGGGATCAGACGTGCAGCGCGCCGGTCCCCGCGGCATCTGCTTTTCGCCCGCCGCGTTGTGGTGGTGGGCAGTCGCAATGCGCGCCGCCTATAGGGCGAGTCAGCAGGCTCGCCGCGAGCGCGCACTCGCTTGCGCGCAATGACCGGCAAGAGAACCGTCTGCGGGTGTCAAGATGTTGTCAAAACGCCGCCTCTAATGTGAAAGGCGTCGACAATCCGGGGGCTATTGCGAAGGCGGGCGAGAATACGAGCGCATCTGCTTGTCGTAGCGACGGACTTGTGAGAAATTCTGGCCCATAACCATTCAAGGCGGGTGGTCCGTCGCGCGAGTTCCGGGTGGTGGGACTGGCCACGCGAACGAGACTGCAGCCCGCCAAACGCAGGGACCAGAGCAACAATGAAACCGCTGCGGGCGGCAGATCAGGGAGGCACCATCGATCTGCCGTTCAACGAGCACGTCCTCGCTCGCCTGCTGGCTGCGCTCGATGACAGGACCGCGTCGAATCAGGCGCTGGCGGACCTGCTCCTGTGTGACCCGGCGCTCGCCCTCCATGTTCTGGCGAGCGCAGGCCCACTCCCGGCCGCCGCGGAAGCGGCGCAATCGATCTCCGTTCAAGCCTGCGTAGGCGCGCTCGGCCGCGACATGCTCCGGGCGCTCGGCCTGCTGCAGCTTGGCAAGCAGCTTGGCAATGGGACCCTGCCGTATCCGCGCTCGCTGCTCGCACGCATCTGGGGCCGCTCGGTGCTGTGCGCCGAGCTCGCAGGCCGCCTGGCGCGGGCTTTGAACCAACCCGGCGAGCCCGCACAGCTGGCGGGACTGCTGCATCAGATCGGAAAGCTCGTGCTGCTGCGCTCGCGCGGTGAGGCCTACGCCAGGATGCTCACTTCTCTGCGCAAGGACGCAGACCTCGTGCGCGCAGAACGCGAAGCGCTCGACACCACGCACGCGGCGCTCGGGGCAGCCTGGGTGGAAGCGAGCGGGCTGCCGGGTTTCGTCGCCGATGCCCTGCGCTTCCTGCACGAGCCGGCGGAGCGGCTTGGCGACGCGCCGTGCGTCGTGCGCGCGGTGGCCGTTGGCAGCGCGTTGGCGGAAGACGGCGTCACCGAGCTCACAGTGCGCGTCGCTGGACAGCTCACGGGCCTCGCAGCACCAGCGATCACGCGGTTGTTCGAGGAGGCCGTGGCTGCCGCACGCGCCAACCCGGCAGGCGTCGAGATTGCCGAATCGGCGAGCGGTCAGCCCGCCGAGCTCGAACGCGGTTTGCTGGGCGGCGACTTGAGCCTTCAAGCTTCCGCCAATCCCGCTCCGCGCCCCGCCGCGACGGTTCGCGAACTGGTTGCGTCGGTGGCCCACGCCGGCCTGCACGAGGTCATGCGCGAGGCATTGTCGAGCGCGGAAAATCAGTCCGCGGCGCTCGCGCGCATACGGCGCCTCGCGCGCCTGCTGACCGGGATCCGACGGCAGTTCTTCTTTCTCGCCGCCGTTCACGAGCCGCGCCTGATCGGCGTCACCATGCCTGAAGATCCTGCGAGCCTGGCGAAGCTGGCGGTGTCCCTCGAGGGCTCGCCCAGCATGCTCGCGCAGGCGGTGCGCGAGCGGTGCCCGGCTCGAGCGATGGGCCCCGATCTGGAGCGCAGCGCCGCGATCGACCGCGTGCTGGCGCGCATGATGGCAAGTGGCGGTCTGCTGTGCCTGCCGATGACCGACACCACGGTCGTGCTCGGCGTGCTGGTCGTCGGACTTCCGGCGGACTGGCGCGAGCCGAGCGAAGACGAGGCCCTGCTGGCGCGCGTCGCGGCGCTCGGCGGCGAAACATTGGCTCGGATCGGACGCGACACTGCTCACGCAGAGCGCATCCGCAGCGAGCTCACCGAGCGCTTCAGGGCGCTGGGCAGGCGCGTCGTGCACGAGGCCGGAAACCCGCTTAGTATCGTGAAAAACTATCTGAAGCTGCTGAAAGACAAGATTGGCGACACAGGCCAGTTCGGCGAAGAGCTCACGGTGCTCAACGAAGAGCTCGACCGCGTCGGCCGCATCGTCCATCGCATGGGGGATCCCTTCTCCGTCGCCTCGGAGGAGCCCGCGCGCCTCGATCTCAACAACGCCGTGCAGGAGTTGATGCTGCTGTGCCGGGATACGCTGTTCTCCAAGCGCGGCATCGAGGTCGTGCAGCAGCTCGACCCGCAGCTGCCCCCGCTCCACGGCGATGTCGGTGCCATCAAGCAGGTCGCCCTCAACCTCCTCACCAACGCGGCCGAGGCCATGCCCAGCGGCGGCCGCCTCGGCGTGATGACTGCCGACAACGTCAACTTCGGAGGGGAGCTGTTCGTGCTGCTCCAGATCAGCGATACGGGAGCCGGCGTGCCGGCCGAAGTGATGCAGCGCCTGTTCAAGCCGGGCACCACGACCAAGGGAGACGGACACGAAGGGATCGGTCTCGCCGAGAGCGCCTCGATCCTGCAGCGCCTGGGCGGACGCATCCTGTGCCGCAGCAGCCCCGGCCGCGGCACCATCTTCCTCACCCTGCTCCCGCGCCGGCTCTACGCCGCGAGCGCACCGCAAGAGGTGCCGCGTCCGTCGGCGTCCACGCCCTGACGCCCAGCGCGCCATGCATCTACCGACCGGAGAGTCGTTTGTTGCACGCCCACCGGAGCCCGCGCCTCCGGGCCCCCGCATCCTCGTCGTCGACGACGAAGCGCGGTTGCGCTACAGCCTGAAGCTGCTGCTCGAGAGCAGCGGCCGCCAGATCGACGAGTGCGCCACCGGGGGCGAAGCCGTCGCGGCGTTGAGCCGGCAACACTACGATCTCGTGCTGCTGGACTTGAGATTGCCCGACATGACCGGCCTGCAAGTCATGGACCGGCTCAAGACGCGCCTCGCCTCGATGACGGTGATCGTCGTGAGCGCCGACGACGTGATCGATTCCGCGATCGGTGCGCTGCGGCTCGGCGCGTACGATTTCGTGCGCAAGCCGTACCAGCCCGAAGAGCTCCTGAATACGGTCAACAACGCGCTCCAGCGCCGAGCGCTCGAGCAGAGCCATGCCCGCATCAGCGCGCGGCTGGAGCAGTCCGAGCGCCTGCACCGCTACCTCGTCGACCACTCGCCCGACATCATCTACACGGTGAACGAGGATGGTCAGTTCACTTATTTGAATCCGACGGTGGCCGCGATGCTGGGCTACCCGAACGAGGAGCTGATCGGGCGCCACTACTCCAGCATCATCCACGAGGACGACCGCGACCGCGCCCGCTACGCGTTCTGCGAACGGCGCACCGGTGAGCGGGCGTCGCGCAACGTTGAGCTGCGTCTCAAGCGCCGGCCGAGTGGCGCAGCCGGGGAAGCGGAGAATGAAGAGCATTTGACCATCGCGCTGAGCGCGACCGGTGTGTACGTCGAGCAAAACCCCGGAGAAGGGCGGCGGCTGCGGTTCCTGGGCAGCTACGGCGTGGCGCGCGACATCACCGAGCGCAAGCGCGCCGAAGAGAGAATCAGCTTCCAGGCCTATCACGATCTGCTCACGCAGCTGCCCAACCGCGCCTTGTTCAAGGATCGCTTGAGCGTGGCGCTGACGCAGGCGCAGCGCAGCGGCCGCCTGGTGGCGGTGCTGTTCATCGACCTCGACCGCTTCAAGCTGATCAACGACAGCCTGGGTCACGCCGAAGGCGACGAGCTGCTGAAGGGCGTGGCCGGCCGGCTGCAAAGCTGTGTCCGACGCAGCGACACGCTGGCGCGCCTCGGCGGGGACGAGTTCACCATCCTGCTTCCCGATCTGTCCGACCCGGAGGACGCCGCGCTCATCTCGCAGAAGGTGATCGACGAGCTGCGGCGGCCGCTCACCGTCGGCGGACAGGAGGTGCGGGCTACTGCGAGCATCGGCATCGCCCTGTACCCGAACGACGGGTCGGAGGCGGAGAGTCTGGTCAAGCATGCCGACATCGCGATGTACCACGTCAAGACCGCGGGCAAGAACGCGTACGCATTCTTTTCCCCGGAGATGAACGCCGCTTTCCACCAGAAGCTCACGCTGGAGACCGAGCTTCGGCGCGCCCTCGATCTGGGCGAGTTCGAGCTCTGGTACCAGCCGCAGGTGAGCGTCAGCCGGCGGCAGGTGGTGGCGATGGAGGCGCTGATCCGCTGGCGTCACCCGCAGCGCGGCGTTCTGGACCCCATGACCTTCGTCCCGGTGGCGGAGGAGGCGGGCCTCATCGGCCGGGTGAGCGACTGGGTTCTGGAGCAGGCCTGTCAGCAGCTCGCCGCATGGCGCGCCGAGGGCTTCGATTATCTGCGCATGAGTGTTAACCTCTCGCCGCGCGACTTCGACCGGCCGGACGTCGTTGAGCGCGTGCTGGCGGCGCTGCATCGCCACCGGGTGCCGCCCCAGGGGTTGGAGATCGAGATTACGGAGACGCTGATGATGCGCGATGCCGAGTCGGTTTCCGCGGCGGTCAAGCGCCTGCGCGACAGCGGGGTGCGCGTGTCCATCGACGATTTCGGAACCCGGTTCGCGTCCTTCGGCTATCTGCAGAAGTTTTCCGTCACGAGTCTCAAGCTCGATCAATCGTTCGTTCGAGACCTGACCGCGGTCCACCCCTACAGCCCGATCATCGTGGCCATCGTGGGGATTGCGCGCGGTTTCGACCTGCACCTCATAGCCGAAGGCGTCGAGAGCGAGCTGCAGCGCGACGTGCTGCTCGGCCTCGGCTGCGACGAGATGCAGGGGTTTCTGTTCGGCTCGGCACTGGAGGCATCCCAGGCCCGCGCGCTGCTGGCGGGCGATCTGGCACGAGGCATTGCGGGCTGAGCGGTGAGCATCCAGCGCTCGCGCCTGCTCGCGCTCATCGAATACCTGCAGCATTCGGTGCGCAGCCGCACCAAGGTCGTGTCCAACGTGACCGACTACGGCCGCTTCCTCGCGCTCGAGCAGCAGCTCGCTGCGCTGGATGGTGTGAAGCTCAACGACGGCGGTGACGACGGCGACGACGAGCTCTGGCTATCCGTGCCACGCCCGCCCAATCCCGAGCCGCCGCCCAAGGCGGACGATCCCTGGCTCGCTCCGTGGCTCGCAGTCGGCGGACCTCTTCTGCAGGAGCCGAGGCTGGCGCCCGCAGTTGATGGGTGGGACCTGATCGCCGCGGGGACGCACCGCGACGCGAGGCATGAGGTGAACAGCATCGCCGACATCGCGCAGCCGGGGGTGAGCCCCGATGAGCGCGTGCGCCTCTCGGACTACGATTTTAGGCACCAGGTCGAAGCTCAGTTCGCCGCGTACCTGGAAGCCGTCTGGCAGCCCTGGGCGGAGGCCGAGCGGCGGCGGCGGCGGCTCTCACGCCTGTATGTTCAGCTGTTCACGCTGCAACAGGAGCTGGCCGGCGCCATCGTGGAGGGCCAGCTCGAGCTGGTGTGGGGCATCGGCCTCGCCGTGTGGAAGGACAAAGACACCAACGTCGCGCATCCGTTGATCAGCCGGCTGGTGGACGTCACCTTCAACCCTGAGACCGGTGCGGCTGAGGTGCGTCCGCGCGATGTGGACCCGCGGCTCGAGCTCGACGCTTTCGCTGCGCAGGACCACCCTGGCGTATCTGAGGCGGAGCGCCGGGCGAAGGAGTTTTTTGCGAAAGCCACCACCACCCTGTCGCCGTTCGACCCCGGCACCTATCAGCCGCTGCTCTCGATGATCAAGGATCGCCTCGAGCACCACGGGGACGAGCCGCTTCCCGGCGACTTGAGCTTGGCGCGTGGCGAGCACCGCTTGACCGTAACCGACACCTGGGTGTTGTTCGCCCGGCCGCGCAGCGCGAATCCGCTGTTGCGCGATCTCGAGCACTTCATGGAGGCCGTGAGCGCGCGGCCCGACGATGCGCCGCTGCCCGGAGCGGTGAGCGCTCTGGTGACCGAACCGAGCGCCGAGGCGACACCCGTGCAGCTGCCGTCCTTCCGCGGCGTGAGCGCGGCCTACCACGAGCGGGGGCAGGGCGTTGCGGCCGACGATCTGTACTTTCCGCAGCCCTTCAACGACGAGCAGCTCAGGATCGCGCAGCTGCTGGAGGCTTCCGACGGCGTGGTCGTGCAGGGACCGCCGGGGACCGGAAAGACGCACACGATCGCCAACGTCATCTGCCATTGGCTCGCCAACGGCAGGCGCGTGCTGGTGACATCGATGAAAGATCCGGCGCTCGCGGTGTTGCGCGACAAGCTGCCGGAGCCGATCCGGCCGCTCGCCATCTCGCTGCTCGCGAGCGAGCAGGAAGGCATGGAGCGCTTCGAGCAGTCGATCCGTACCATCGCCTCCGAAGTGCAGAGCATCGATCCGGTGTCGACCGCACGCGACATCGCGCAGCTCGAGGAGACCATCAACGGGCTGCACGCCCGGTTGCTGCGCATCGACACGGATGCAAGACGCTGGGCGCGTCTCAACCTGTCGCGCATCGAGATGGAAGGCGAGAGCATCGACCCGGCGGATGCGGCGCAGGAGCTGATCACCCAGAGCGGGCGCTTCGAGTGGCTGCCCGATCCGCTCGGCGTGGGGCCGCAGTTTCGCCCGCGCTTTGGCGTGGAGGACGTCAACCGGTTGCGAGAGGCGCGCCGCCGCCTGGGGCGCGACATCGAGTATGCGGGTTGCAGTCTGCCCGCTGCACTGCCCGACGCGCAGCTGCTCTTGCAGGCGCACCGCGACCTGGCACGCTTCAGGATGCTCTCGGCGGAAACGCGTTCGGGCTCGGTGCCCCGGCTCGCCGACGCACGCCAGCAGAGCTTCGCGCTTTTACGCGAGACGAGTGCGGAGATCGAGCGCATCAACGCGCTGCGCGAGGATGTCGCGCGTGCACACCGGCCGTGGACCGCGGCCCTGCGCGAGCGCTTGCGCGGCGGCGGACTCGCGGAGCAATTCGCGCTGCTCGAGAAGCTGGGGCAGGAGCTGGACCTCGCAGCGGTCGAGCGCAGGGCCTTTCTCGGCAAGCCGGTGGAGCTGCCGCCGCAGGCGGAGCTCGATGCCGAACTCGTCAAGGCGGTGGATAACCTCGCCCAGGGCAAGCGCGCGTTCTCGCTGGCGAGCGCGTTTGGCAAGGGCGGGACGAGAAGGAACCTGGACGCGGTCAGGGTGAACGGTCGCGCCCCGGCCGATGCGCAGGAGTGGCAGCACGTGTCCGACTGCCTGGCGCTAAGGGCGAGATGGGACGAGCTGACGGTGCGCTGGAATACGCTGGCGCCAGAACTGGGCTTCGATCGCGTGCCGGAGACCACCGCGGAACAGAGGATGCCTGGCGGAAGCAGTGCGCCGGGACTGGTGGCGGCAGCGCAATTCGCTCTGTACCGCAAAGTGAAGGCGCTGATTCGCGCAGAGCTGAAGCTCGCCCAGCAGGTGGCCGAACTGTTCCCCGCGTGGCCTGGCAGCCGCGGCGTCGCCGATGATACACAGCTCTTCGGCGATCTCGCGCGCGCGGTGGCGCATCATCTCGCCGTTCATCGCCTGGACGGCGTGTGGAGCGTCAGAGACAGCTTGGGCCAGGCGTTCGAGCGCGCGAGCGGCCCCGTCGTCGATCAGATGCGAAACTTCCTCGCGTCCGTGCTGGGTAACCCTGAGGTGGATGACGCGAGACTGCTGGAATCGTGGTCCGCGCTCACGGCGGAGCTGTCGCGTGTTCAAGGCCTGTCCGCTGCGCTCGGGTGCGTAGAGGAAGTGTCCCGCCTAGTCGCCGAATCGGGCGCGCCGCAGTATGCGCAGGCGCTGCGCCAACCCGTCGAAGGCGAAATCGATCTGCTGCTCCCAGCCGAATGGGCGCAGGCCTGGCGATTGAGGCGCCTCGCCACCCATCTGGCCGCGATCGATGCGCAGGACGAATTCAAGAAGCTGGCGGTCGCGCGCGCCGATCTGGAGCATGACCTGGCGCGCGGTTATTCGGCGGTGGTCGTGAAGCGCGCGTGGCTGAAGCTCACCGAGAGTGCGACCCCCAGCGTGCGCGCGGCGCTGCAGGCGTATCTGAACGCGGTTCAGAAAATCGGCAAAGGCACGGGGAAACGGGCGGTCCGCTACCGCCAGGACGCGCGCAACGCGGCGGCCGAGGCGATTACCGCCGTTCCCTGCTGGATCATGCCGCACTATCGCGTGTCCGAATCGCTGCCGGCCCAGCTCGGATGCTTCGACCTGGTGGTGATCGACGAGGCTTCGCAGTCCGATCTGTCCGCGCTGCCGACCCTGCTGCGTGCCCGCAAGCTGCTCATCGTCGGCGACGACAAGCAGGTCTCGCCAGAAGGCGTGGGCCTGGAGGAGCAGAAGATCAAGGCGCTCATGCAGCGCTTCCTCGCCGAGCAGGTGCCGATCTACCGCGCGCAGATGTCGCCGGAGCGTTCGATCTACGACCTGGCCAAGGTCGTGTTCGCTCGCAGTGGTGTGGTGTTGAAGGAGCACTTCCGCTGCGTCGCTTCGATCATCGAATACTCCAAGCGCGAGTTCTACGATCACGAGCTGCGGCCGCTCCGGCTGGCGCTTCCGTCCGAGCGGCTCGATCCGGCGCTGGTCGATGTGCTGGTGGACGCCGGAAAACGCGAAGGAGGTGTGAACGTCGCGGAGATCGATTTCATCGTCCAGGAGATCGGGCGCTTGACGGCCGACCCGCGCATGCTTGGGCGCTCGATCGGAGTCGTGTCCCTGCTCGGCGAGGAGCAGGCGCTGGCGATCTGGGACCGCTTGAACGACGAGTTCGGCCCGCAGCTTCTGCAGCGCCATCGCCTCGCTTGCGGCGATGCGCGCACGTTTCAGGGACGGGAACGCGACGTGATCTTCCTGTCGCTGGTCTCGGCGCCAAACGACGTAGGCGCGCCGCTGTCCCGCGACATCTTCGCGCAGAGATTCAACGTCGCTGCCTCGCGGGCGCGCGACCGCATGTACCTGGTGCGATCGGTCGGTCTCGATCATCTGTCGGACGGCGACCGCCTGCGCCGCAGCCTGATCGCTCACTTTGCGCGGCCCTTTGCGCAGGATGAACCTCACTCGGACCCGCGCGAGCGCTGCGAATCGCCGTTCGAGCGCCAGCTGTACGACTGGCTGACTCAGCAAGGCTATCGCGCCACACCTCAAGTGCGCGTCGGTGCCTACCGTGTGGATCTGGTCGTCGAAGGCAGCAACGATGCGCGCCTCGCGGTCGAATGCGATGGCGACAAGCGCGAGGGCCCGGAGAAATGGCTCGACGATATCCGCCGCCAGCGCGTGCTGGAACGGGCCGGGTGGACGTTCTGGCGCTGCTACGCCGCCGCCTTCGTGCGGCGCCGCCAGGCGGTGCTCGAAGACCTGCGTGCCGCGCTGTCAGCGCTCGGTATCGAGCCCGCGAGCGCGCAGCCGGCCGCTCCGCGCGCAGCTCAGACGCCCAGGCGTCGCGCAGGCGAACAGACGGAAGCCCGCACGGTGGTGGTCCAGGCTGCGGCGATCCAGTGGGGCGTGCCCGCGCCGGAGCGCAGGTCACCCGACCACAAGCCGGTGCCTACGGAAACTCCGCGCAGCGGAGCGGGGTCCGAGCCCGGTGGTTAATAAGAAGATCCCGCGGCCCTGACCGTTGCCGCAGGCGCGCTCTCGCGCATTTCCGCCACCGCGTTTTTGGCGGCCGTGGCGAGGAAGGCGTTATCGGCGAGCAGCGTCACGAACTGGAAACCGAGCGCGATCATCTCTTTGGCCATGGCGGTTGAGCCGCAGTGGATGCCGGCGTGGATGCCGTGCCGCTTGGCGCCGGCCAGGATGGTCTTGATCGCGCCGAGCACCACCGCGTCGGTGGGCACCGGCGACGGCGCACAGCCGAGCGTGAGCGCCAGATCGTTCGGGCCGATGTAGAGCGCATCCAGGCCGGGCACGGTCAGGATCTCGTCCAGGTTTTCCACCGCCTGCTTGGTCTCGATCATCGCCATCGCGATGATGGTTTCGTTAGCGTGCTTCCAGTAATCCGCGCCGCTGTACCAGGTGGCGCGCACCGGACCAAAGCTGCGATATCCGAGCGGCGCGTAACGGCAGGTCCGCACCAGCGCTTCGCATTCGGCACGCGTGTTGATCATCGGGCAGATGATGCCGAACGCGCCGGCGTCGAGCAGCTTCATGATGATGCCGGGCTCGAGCCACGGCACGCGCGCGAGCGGCACCGTCGGCGTCGTCGACACCGCTTGCAGCATAGTCACCGCGGTTTGATAGTCCACCAGCCCGTGCTGCAGATCGACGGTGAGCGAATCCCAGTTGGCCTGCGCCATGTTCTCGGCTGCTACCGAGCTCGGAATCCCCAGCCAGCCATTGATCGCCGCACCGCCCCGTTTCCAAATCGACTTGAGGTTGTTTTCTCTCACGCTATTCCGCCTGTCATCTTGTCCAAGAAATATTCGGTCGGTTAACGCGCGCTGCAGCGCAGCAGTGTAGTCCGTGGACCGGATGCTCGAACCAGTCTAGGATTGCCGAACGAAGCAGGGATCATAAGCGAAAACGTAAGGAAGTTCTGACCTATTCTCACGCCGGTCGCCGCCACGGGAGGAACCGCAATGACTTCCACCAGGTTAGATCGCCGCCGCTTCCTCGCCGCGTCTGCCGCAGCCGTGGCTGCGCCTTACGTGCGCACCTCTCATGCGGCCGGCAGACTGACAGTAGGCTTCTGGGACCACTGGGTGCCGGGCGCCAACAATGTTCTCACCAAGCTGTGCAACGACTGGGCGGCGAAAGAAAAGGTCGATCTCAAGATCGACTACATCACGTCTCAAGGCAACAAGATCCTTCTGACCGGGACCGCCGAGGCGCAAGCGAAAGCCGGTCACGACATCATGACGTTGCCGACCTGGTACGCCAGCGCACAGGCAAAGAACCTGGAGCCGATGGATGACCTGATGAAGCCGCTGATCGCGGAAAACGGCAATGTGGTCGCCGTCACCGAGTACCTCGGCAAGCAGGACGGGCACTGGGTGGCCATTCCCGCCACACCCGGCAGCCAGGTGAAAAGCCCTTGCGGACGCATCGACGTGTTCAAGCAGCATGTCGGGCTCGACCTCACCAAAATGTATCCGCCTGGAGCGCCCGCCGACAAGGCGCTCACCGACCGATGGACCTGGGATACCTTTCTCGCTGCGGCCGAGAAGTGCTTCAAGGCGGGCTATCCGTTCGGCCTCGGACTGGGCGAAACCACCGACTCGGTGGATTGGGTGGGTGCGCTGTTCGCCTCGTATGGCGCGGAGCTCGTTGACGCGAAGGGCAACATCACGGTGAAGTCCGACGCCACGCGGCAGGCGCTCGAGTACGCGAAGCGGCTGGTGCAATTTCTGCCGCCCGACGTGTTCGCCTGGGATGACGCTTCCAACAACAAGTGGCTGATCGCGGGCAAGGGTGCGCTGATCATGAACCCGCCCAGCGCATGGGCGGTCGCCAAGCGCGACAACCCCAAGGTCGCCGAGCAGTTGTGGACATTTCCGGCTCCGAAAGGCCCAAAGGGGCGCTTCACGCCCGGCCTGCCATTCTTCTGGGGCATCTGGAAGTTCGCCAGCAACAAATCGGCGGGGAAGAGTCTGCTGACCTACCTTTCGCAGCGCGCGGTGGTCGAGCAGCTAGTGACGGCAAGCGGCGGTTACGACATTCCCAGCTTCTCGGGCCTGCGCGATTTCAAGACCTGGGCCGAGGAGGGGCCGCCGAAGGGAACGCTGTACCACTACCCGCCGCGGGGCGACGAGATCGTGTCGATCGCCATGTCGCCGGCGCCGACCGCGATCGCGATGCAGATGTACGCCCAGGCCACGAACACCAAGATGATCGCGAAGATCACGCAGGGCGGCGAGTCGATCGACAAGGCCATCGCGTGGGCCGCGTCCGAGCTCGAAGGCTTCATGCGCGCGTGAACAGGACGGGACACCAATGAGTCAAGCAGTCGCGCGCGACTTACCGGTCGCCGCCGTCCGGCGGGTCGGCAGCGTGAAGGCCTTCGCGCGCCGCAAATCGACCATCGCGTTCGTCATGGCACTGCCGCTCATCCTCACCATCGTGTTGCTGGTGATCTATCCGGCGTTCTATTCCATCTTTCTGTCGATGCTGAACAAGTCGATGGAGCGCTTCGTCGGCTTCGCCAACTACGTCTTCCTGTTCAAGCGCGAGACCTTCTGGATGGTTGTGAAGCAGTCGGTCATCTTCGCGGTGAGCGCGGTCTTCTTCAAGGCCTTGATCGGCTTCTGCGTAGCGCACTTCGTCCACAACGTGCCGACGAAGGGACAGCGCAAGTGGCGCGGCATGCTGCTGGTGCCGTGGGTCATCCCGCCGGCCATGAGCACGCTCGCCTGGCTCTGGCTGTTCGATCCGTCCTACAGCGCGTTCAACTGGGTTCTCGAGCGCATCGGACTGGATGCAGTGCCTTGGCTCGGCAACCCGTACTGGGCGCGCTTCGCGGTGATCCTGGTCAACGTCTGGTTCGGCGCCCCGTTCTTCCTGATCATGTATCTGGCGGCGCTCAAGTCGGTGCCGGAGCAGCTGTACGAGGCCGCCGCCATCGACGGCGCGAACTGGTGGCAGAAGCTGTGGTTCGTCACGCTGCCCATGATGCGCAACATCATCGCGATCACCGTACTGTTCTCGCTCATCGTCACCTTCGCCAATTTCGACATCGTTCGTGTGCTTACTAACGGCGGACCCGTGGATCAGACGCACGTGTTCGCGACCTGGGCTTTCAAGCTCGGCATCGAGAGCGGCGACATCCCGCTCGGGGCGTGCGTGTCGCTGTTCATGTTCCCGATCCTGGCGGTCGCTGCGATCTTCATCCTGCGCGGCATCACGCGGCGCGGCAACGAGGCTTGAGCATGACCGCAGCGGTCGAGACAGCAGTCGGAGCGGTTCGGCCCGCAAAGCAAGGCAGCATCCGGCGCGATCGCCGGCGCGCCCTGTTCTGGTCCTACGTGTTCCTGATGCTGTTCGTCGTGTTCTTCCTGACGCCGCCGGTCTACATGCTGATCACATCGCTCAAGACGAGCGCGGAGATCTCCGCGGCGACCGCGCCGTGGTGGGTCTTCAATCCGACGCTGGGCAACTATATCGAGCTGCTCACGTCGCCAACCTATCTGACGTTTTTCCGCAACTCGGCTCTCGTATCGCTCGCAGTGGTGGCGATCACGATGGTGGTGAGCATCCTAGCGGCATTTTCGCTGTCGAGGATGAAGTTCTGGGGCTCCGCGGCGCTCGCGACCGGTGTGTTCCTGACTTATCTCATTCCCCCCGAGCTGCTCTTCATCCCGCTGTTCAAGACCTTCGCCTTCCTGCGCGATGTCACCGGGATCGAGTTCATCAACCACTGGTGGGTGCTGATCATCATCTATCCCACCCTCACCGTGCCGTTCTGCACCTGGATCATGATCGGCTACTTCGGCAGCATCCCCAAGGAGCTCGATGAGGCGGCGCTGATCGACGGCGCGGGCTACATTCAGCTGCTCACCAGGATTTTCATTCCTGTGGCGCTCCCCGGTATCATCGCTGCGGCCATCTTCGCGTTCACGGCGTCGTGGGCGGCGTTCCTCTATCCGCTGGCATTCACTACCTCGACCGATCAGCTGGTGCTGTCTGTCGGTATCATCACGACGCTCATCAAGGGCGATGTGTTCAACTGGGGACAGATCATGACCGGCGCTCTCCTCGGCGCCGCGCCGCCGCTCATCATCTACGCCTTCCTGATGGACTACTATATTGCCGGACTGACCGCTGGCGCCACCAAGGGTTAGGGAAGCTCTGATCAAGTCTCGCATGCGCGACCGAGGCGATTTGGGCCGAGGGCAAGACGGCGAGGACGCCGTGTAGCCGGTCTACACCAGGAGGAGCCGGTGCAGTCATCGGCCCAAATCGCCCGGTCCCTCGAAAGAGACGAGATGTTATGGGGTTGCGTCAGGTGCGGCGCCTGCTGTGTTGCGGCCGGTGAAACGTGGAGCAGGGGCCCCGCTTGCGGGGATGCGACCGTGGAACCGGACATGAGCGTGTCGTCACCGGCCTTGTGCGTGTCTGCGCGGTCAGATCCCCTGAAGGGGCCCCTCTTCCGCGCTCCGACACGCCTTGCAAAGGTACCTACCTTAGCTGCGTCGCGACGCCTTGCAGTCATCCGCACTTGACGCAACGCGCGTTGTGAGACTTAATCAGAGCTTCCCTAGGCCCGTCATTTCGGGCGCCGCGAAGCGGTGACCCGGAATCCAGAGTATCGATATGTCTCAACAACCTCGCAAAGTGAAAGCCGGATGAACAACGCACCCGTAATCGTTCCCGCCACGGCGCTCGAGCGTCTGGTTGCCGATATCTTCGCAGGCGCCGGCTGCTCGATGGCCGAGGCGAAGCGCATCGGACGCTATCTTGTCGCGGCAAACCTGGCCGGCCACGACAGCCACGGGGTCGTGCGCGTGCCGCGCTACATCCCAATGTTGCGCGACGGGCTGGTCGTCGCCGATCAGACGGTCGACATTCTGGTCGATACGCCTGTGCTCGCGGTGGTGGACGGCAAGTTCGGGTTCGGCCAGACCGTGGCGCCGCAGGCGGTCGAGCTGGGCATCGAGAAATGCAGGCGAATGGGGCTTGCGGCCGTGGCGCTGCGCAACTCGGGCCACGTCGGGCGCGTCGGAGACTGGGCTGAGATGGCGGCTCAAGCCGGGCTGATCTCGGTCCACTTCGTCAACGCCACGGGCAGTGTCATCGTCGCGCCATTCGGCAGCACCGAGCGGCGTTTCTCGACCGCGCCGTATTGCGTTGGCGTGCCGGTGTCGGGCCGTGCGCCCCTGGTGCTCGACTTTGCCACCTCCGTGGTGGCCGAAGGCAAAGTGCTGGTCGCAAGCCAGGGCGGCCGCCCCATTCCCGACGATGCTCTGATCGCACCCGACGGGCGTATCAGCGACGATCCGCATGTGCTCTACGGTGACTACGCAGGCAGTGACCGGCGCGATCCGCGCAGGGGCGCCGGTGCGCTGCGTGCCTTCGGTGGACACAAGGGCTCTGGTCTGGCCCTGATGTGCGAAATTCTCGGGGGCGGGCTCACCGGCAACGGCTGCACCTCACCCGATCGACGCATCGCGAACGGGATGTTCTCGCTCTACATCGATCCAGGCCGCGTCGATCCACAGGGCGTCTTCCCCGACGAGGTGCTGCGCTACGTCGACTACGTGAAGCATGCGAAAGCTGCGCGGCCGGGTGAAGAGACGCTCGTGCCGGGCGAGCCCGAGCAGAGAATGCGCGCGCAGCGGCTGGCGCAGGGCGTGCCGCTCTCGCGCGAGACCTGGTTGTCGATCGTAGAAACCGCGCGTGGCGTCGGAATCGATGCCCAACCGGTTCCCTCTCCCCTCGCGGGATAGCCAAACTAACATCCCTTCTCCCTCCGGGAGAGGGTCAGGGTGAGGGGCTTTTGCCGTGCGGCGTTAGTGCTACATCCGAATTCGCATTTTTCAACCTGGAGCACCGTACCGTGAAGACCAAGAAGAAGCTGCTGTTGCCCGTCACCATGTCGCGCGCCGGCTGGGATGTCATCAAGAAACGCGACGACATGGAGGCGATTGGCTACGAAGTCGACATCGCGACACCGGCGTTTCACGCATTGTTGCGCGACGCGGATGGCGTGGCGCTGAGCCTTACGCCGTTCGGCGAGGCCGAAGTGAAAGCCGCGCCCAAGCTGCGCGTCGTCGCACGGCACGGGGTCGGCTACGACGCCGTCGACGTCGCGGCACTCACGCGGCACAACATCCCGCTGATGGTGACTGGAATCGCCAACTCTCCGTCCGTGGCCGAGCAGGCGCTCTATTTCATGCTCGAATTGGCCAAGCGCGGCGCTGCGCTAGACGCCATGGTCAAGCAGTCGCGCTGGGCCGACCGCCTGGCTCAGTTGCCGGTGGATTTGTTCGGCAAGACCGTGCTGATCGTCGGGTTCGGCCGGATCGGCACGCGCGTGTCGAAGTCCTGTCTCGCGATCGGCATGCACGTCCTGGTCTACGACCCCTATGTGCAGGCTGCGGCGGTCACGGCGGCGGGGTGCTCTCCAGTGAGCGAGCTGAACGGCGCGCTGTCCCGGGCGGACTTCGTCACCATCCACTGCCCGAAGACGGACGAAACGCGCGGCATGTTCGACACCGCGCGCCTGCGTCAGATGAAGCCGACGGCCTATCTCGTGAACACCGCGCGCGGCGGCATCATCGATGAAGCTGCGCTGCACGCGGCCCTGACCGGCGGCGCGCTGGCGGGTGCCGGGCTCGACGTGTTCGACCGTGAACCGCCGTCCCCTGACAATCCGCTGCTGAAGTTATCCAGCGTCATCGCCGCGCCGCACATGGCGGGCGTGACCAAGGAATCGTTCGATCGCATGGCCATCTCGGTGGCAACCAACCTGCTCGAAGTGCTGGACGGCAAGCCGAACATGGACCACGTCGTGAACAAAGAGGTGCTGGTTCATCGCTGAGGCCTGCGCCTCGGCGCTCTCGAGGCAGCCCGGACTGCGTTGCCGCCGACATTCGGATCGCCGCGCTATTGATTGATCAGTAACTGGTTAACGGCGCTGCGACGCAGGGCGCCCTCCAGATCCTGCGCGAAACCCTGAATGCGCTCCGCCTGGTCCAGGGCATTGATGATGCGGCGCGCGTTGAAATAGTCGCAGCCGGCGTCTCCGATGTAGTCGGTGAGCTTCCTGCCGGTGAAGGCACCCTTGCGCATGCCGTAGGACATGATGCGGTAGGCGGTCTGCGGTTCGAGCGCCTTGTCGGGATTGTCGATCAGGCCAGTGCCCAAGTTCAGCGCCTGCCCGAGCTTCGAGTAATTTGCGCGTCCAGTGATCTGCACGTAGCCGCGACCGCGAAAACGAAACCCGTCGCCGGGTTGGGTGTTGCCCAGGCGGATCCCCTTGTCGGTCCCCGCGTTGTACTGATCGAAGTAACTGGGCGACCCTTTTTCCGCGACC
>Ga0335077_10001965_pt1 | contig 24534 bp, 15 predicted proteins | sample Lox_Sample_31_FD_207151 | JGI IMG/M metagenome (GOLD analysis project Ga0335077, IMG submission 207151) | Soil microbial communities from Loxahatchee National Wildlife Refuge, Florida, United States - Lox_Sample_3.1 | ecosystem: Environmental > Terrestrial > Soil > Wetlands | place: USA... | reverse complement strand
GGCCGGAAAGCGAAAGGCCGTCTTGCGGCAAGTATCCGACCGTGACGCCCTTCATGAGGGATTTGGTTCCGCCGTCAAGCCCATCGAAGCCTGCGAGGATCTTCAGCAGCGTGGTCTTCCCCGTGCCGTTGGCGCCCACGAGGCCGGTGCGTTCGCCGGGAGTGACGAGCCAGTCGAGTTCTTCGAAAAGGATTTTCGGGCCGAAGCGCTTAATTGCGCCTGTCAGTTGAATCATCGAGGGTAAAGCGCGAAATCTTTTCTATTTTATCGTGCCGGACGGCGGCTGCTGTTGATAGTGCCGGAAACACAACTGAGCCCCGCCCGCCAGCAGCACAAACCCTCCCGCCAGCTTCACCTCGAAGAGCCAGACCGACGACACTCCGCCTGGCGGAATGAACGAGAGCGCGACCGCCAGCACGGTCACCAACAAGCCTGCGGCACTGCTCAGCCGACAGCCGTACTTCCAGGCCGCCGCGAACAGGTACAGGAAGGGCACAAAGTAGGTGATCACGGTCAGGTCGACCAGAAGCTGATAGCCAATTCGCAAATTCTCTCCCACCTGCATGGCGACGACGAAAACCGTACAGGCTCCACTCAAGATGAGGATGGAGAGATGCGGCGTCCGCCATCGGGGGTGAAGGCGGCTGAAGACCGGAGGCAAATAATGATCGATCCCGATGACAAAGGGCAGGCGGGCGGTTCCCGCGATCCACGCACCGAGCTGTCCTGTCACACCGAGACAGATCGCGAACGCCATCACAAGCGGCAGCCCACCGAATCCCAGGCGTTCGCCCGCTGCACGCGCGGCCTGCACCAAGCCCGTCACGATGCTGATGCGGTCAGGCGGAAGCAACACCAGGAGGGCCAGCGTCCCCGTAATGTAGAACGCGCCGATGGCCAGCCCCGCGATCCACGCCGCGCGCGGCACGTTCTTCTCCGGATTCCGAATTTCGCCGCCCAGGATGGCGCCCAGTTCGAGCCCGCCGAACGCGAAGGCGATCTGCGACCAGAAGTTGAGCTTGTCCAGGTTCCATTCGGGCGTGATGCGGATGGTTGTGGCCGATCCGAATCGCATCCATGCCAGCGCGCCAAGGCCGATGATCAGCGCGCCACCCAGGTAGGTGGAGAGGCCGCCCAGGTTGCCAGTCCATTTCCCAACGGAGAGTCCCACGATGTTCGTGACCGACGCGATCCACAGAATGGCCAGCGAAACGATCACCAGCCAGGTGCGATTCTCGGCGAAACCGAGGGCACTGGCCGCCATGCCGACGCCCGCGAGCAACAGGCTTGGAAAATAGAAGAGGTTGCTCAGCCAGTAACACCAGCCGCAGAGGAATCCGTGCCAGTCGCCGAAACCTCGGCGCGTCCAGACGTAGATGCCGCCTTCTTCGGGAAAGCGCCGCGTCAGAGCCGCCACAGCCACGGCGGACGGCACGAAGAACAGAGCCGCGGCAAGGAGCCACAGGGTAATGGATCCCGGTCCCGTGTGCGCAGCCGCCGCCAGCCAGCGGATGCCGGTCACCGCCGCGATGTTGAACAGGACGAGGTCGCGCAGGCCCAACTCGCGCCGTAACGTGGGAGCCGCACTGTCGCTCAGGCGCGCTCCGCATCGCCAGCAGGCGGGGTTCGAGGTACGCTTTCGAAAAGTGCGGGCGCTACTTTGTGGTTCATGCGCGAACTACAAATGATAGCCCAGCCTGCGAGCGCGAAAAGGAGGGACGAGCGCCGGGCCGCGGGGCCCCGACAAACCTCCGCGGCATCGTCCGGTACCCGGACAGGAGAAGGAAATGGCCTGTCTTTTTATAAAGACGCATGCGGCGGCCATTTGGTTTTAGCCAGTTGTGCGGACTTGGCGCGGCACATCACAGCCAATACTGCCACTGATTCCTTATCAGAACGTATGCGGCTAGACATCCATTGGTAACCGCGTGCGCCAAAATGCAATCCGCAAGGCTCCGCGTGCGCGTCATCCACCAATTGAACAGAACGCCTGCGATCAAACCGACGTCCCAATACGGTCCATGTTCGGTCGCGAACAGCACTGCCACCAGCCAGAACGACTGTGGCGTATAGCTCCCCAGCGGGATCTTACGGAAATCCCTCGCAATCAGCCAGCGCATCAGCCATCCGCGCCAGAACAGTTCTTCCAGAACCGGTACATTCACCACGCTCGAGAGCACGCGAAAGGTGATGAAGAAGATGCTGATTTTTGCAGCCCCGGGAAGGGAACTCTTCGCTGCGCCGACGATGGCATTGTGGAATAGGCGGCTTTCCCGGTATGCCGGCCACAACACATCGGGACCAATCCAGATCGTGAACAGAGCGACGCCGAGGGCCACGCTCCCCCAGAGATTGACGAGCCGCCAGGTCACGATCCGCCGCGCGCAGAAGGTTGTCACCGCGAAGACCAGAAAAAATCCGGCGACGTAGCTGGTCTGGAACAAACCAGGTGGTATGTATCGAGCCAGCGCCAGAAACGCCAGGAACACGGCGAATGGGACAACGTAGGGGAGTGCGGGATGCTCCTCCGCGGATTTGATTCTCATTGGTGCAGGTATTTCCAGTATCGATGTCAGTTAGAGTCTAACTCATCGTACCGGTACTTACTACCAATCCATTGACAGGAAGTCACTTAGTTATCCATCCTAAGAGTAACGAAAAAGCGAACATACGTAACGTGGAAGGGCCAATGGGTTTCGGAGGAATCAGGGCTGGGTGTTCAATTCCGTTTCGACCAACCTCAGTGATCTCGGGCGGCGTGCCGTCTGTACTCGATAAGCGGTAATACCGAAAACCCATAGCGTTGGCTTGGCGCCGGCAGGTCGCACAGCCACTACAGGAGACGTGTACCTTTGAGCCACGCAAATAACTGAGATGCAGAAGCAGGATCAAAGCTCGAGCACGCGGAATGTTGCGGTGGTGATCGCAGCTCTCGCGGCGCCGTTGTTTGTCTCTCTTGTTGCCGGCTTCTACGTACGAGCTAACCGCTACTCGAAAGGCCCCGATGCACCAAGCCCCAGAATCGCCGGCTTCGAGTGGCAAAATGGGGCGGCGCCCACGCTGCGGCCCATATACGCGTTCTCCATCATTCCCGGAGGGGCGTACGACGCAGCCGAACTCAGGGTCAAGTTACGCTCAGATCCGGTGGCGGCGCGCCACTACCAGCAGTTTCAACTGGACCGCGTGCATCGCGTTGCGGCACATTCGCTGTCACGGGTCTACGTCTCCTACCGCAAAGGCGACTCGATTTACTGGACCCGAAAACCCATCCTGCTGGCCAAAGGTGAAACCCTCCTCACCGATGGCATTCTGCTGGCTCGCGCACGCTGCGGAAACCGCATCTCCGCAGCCCCGCAGCAACCGATTGCGGCCATGGATCCGCCTCGCGATATTCTGGATATTCCAAAGTATTGGCTGCCGGCGCTTGGCGATCCTCTGCCGCCTCCGGAGCAGCCTGATGAATCACGGACGCGGGCGTTGGCTGCAGTACCGACAAACCGCCCGGCGGAAATCGGTACCAAGCGAAACAAATGGTGGCTCGCACTGCTCCCGTTACCTGCCCTAATTGGCTTGCACGGAGGCGACCACGGGAGCTCCGTTTTGCCCGTCAAGGGCGGTGGTGGCGGAGGCAATCCGGGCAATCCAGGTAACCCGGGGAATCCCGGCAATCCCGGCAATCCCGGGACTCCGGGCAACCCTGGTACTCCAGGGAATCCAAGTAACCCCGGCAATCCCGGCACCCCAGGGAATCCAAGTAATCCCGGCAATCCGGGTAACCCCGGCAATCCAGGTAATCCCGTTAATCCCGGCAACCCTGGAAATCCCGGCAACCCGGGCAACCCTCCACCGATCCTACCGCCGCCGCCGTTGAAACCGCCTGACGTCACGCCGGTACCCGAGCCCAGCTCAGTAGGAATTCTGCTGGCTGCGCTGGTCACGATGGCGGCGATTCATTACAGGCGTCAGCGATCGGAAAAGTCGCGTTAACTAGCCTGAACAGCTCGCAATACAACGGTTGTTCAGACCGGTTAGCCATATGGCTCTAACAAATGGCAATCTTGCCGTGTCTCTCGATTTGGTGCACACCTAGAGGAGCACCACACGAACCAGCGCCAGCAGAGCATCGGGAGGCTCTGAATGCATTCGAAAGTCGGGAGGCTTTTGCCGTTTCGCCTCTCAAAAACAGCGACAGCGTTGCTACTGGCGTCTTTGTTGCCGGCAAGCTTGCCTTTTGCCCAGGCCGAAGACGTCCTCACCTACCACAACGATAATGCCCGCACCGGCCAGAACTTGAACGAGACCGTACTGAATCTGAGCAACGTCAACTCCAGCTCGTTCGGAAGGCTGTTTACGATTTCGGTAGACGGCAAGGTGGATGCGCAGCCGTTATACGTGTCGGGCGTTGCGATTCCCGCAAAGGGCACCCACAACCTGCTGATTGTGGCCACGGAACATGACAGCGTTTATGCATTCGATGCAGACACGGGCTCGTCGATCTGGCAGGTTTCCATGCTTGGGTCTGGTGAAACGACGTCCGACACGCGCTCCTGCAGTCAAGTCTCGCCGGAAATTGGCGTAACGGCGACGCCAGTGATAGACCGTACGCGTGGCCCAAACGGTGCGATCTACCTGATCGCGATGTCTAAGAATGGCTCCGGGAACTACTTTCAGCGCCTGCACGCGCTGGATCTGACCAGCGGCGCGGAATTGTTTGGCGGCCCTAAGCTCATCCAGGCAACCTATCCGGGCAAGGGAGATAACAGCGACGGCACTAATGTCGTATTCGACGCGAAACAGTACAAGTCGCGGCCGGGTCTGTTGCTGCTCAACGGTGTCGTGTACACAGCGTGGGGATCGCATTGCGACATCCGCCCGTATACAGGTTGGGTCATGGGATACGACCCCGCAACACTTGCGCAAACCAGCGTGCTGAATGTGACGCCTAACGGCAATGAGGGCGGCATCTGGATGTCCGGGGCAGGACTTGCCGCGGATGGATCGGGGAACATCTATGCGCTCGATGGCAATGGCGATTTCGACACGACCCTGAATGCCGGCGGGTTTCCCGCCAACGGCGATTACGGCAACGCTTTTCTCAAGATGTCTACGGCGAGCGGCCTGGCCGTCGCGGATTATTTTGAAATGGATAACGAGGTGTCGGAGAACGGCGCAGATACGGATCTCGGCTCGGGAGGAGCAATGGTGCTACCCGACCAAATGGACAGCGCTGGAAACATCTGGCACCTGGCGGTGGGCGCGGGCAAGGACAGCAATCTGTATCTGTTGAACCGCGATTCGATGGGCAAATTCAGCTCGAGTAACAATAACGTTTATCAGGAGCTTGCCGGTGCATTGCCGGGCGGGATCTGGTCGATGCCCGCTTATTTCAATGGCACGATCTATTACGGATCGGTCGGTCACCCCATCTCTGCATTCCAGTTTGCGAACGCGAAACTCTTGACCACAGCGGTGGCGCAAACGAGCAACAGTTTCGGCTATCCGGGAGCCATACCCAGCATCTCGGCCAACAACAACACCAACGGCATCGTTTGGGCTACCGAGAATACGAATCCTGCAGTCCTGCACGCCTACAATGCGGCGAACCTCGGTGAGCTTTACAACAGCAATCAGGCGACTGGCAGCCGTGATCACTTCGGAGCCGGAAACAAATACATCACGCCCACCATTGCCAACGGCAAAGTGTACGTGGCAACCACAACAGGTGTGGGCGTGTTCGGTCTTTTGAATGCTCCGCCGTTGCCGCCCACATCTCTGAGCGCCGGCTCAGTCGGGAGTGGCCTGGCCCCGTGTGACACGAACAACGACGGAAGTGTCAACGTTGTTGACGTGCAACTGGCGATCGGTATGGATCTTGGATTGTCGACTTGCACGCTGGATGTTGAAGGAGCCGGCCTGTGCAATATCGCCGTCGTGCAGCGGCTGATTAATGCCGCGCTGGGCTTGCCATGCGTCACAGGTCCCGGCGCCACTGCCCACAGCGTGAATTTGAGCTGGGTGGCCAGCGCCTCAGCCAACGTTGCTGGTTACAATATCTATCGCGGAACTGCGTCGGGAGGGCCGTACACGAAGCTGAACTCAACTCAGGTGTCCGGCACGACTTACACCGATAGTACCGTGCAGCCCGGTCAAACTTACTACTATGTGGCCACGGCGGTGGACAGCAGCAACACGGAGAGCGCTGAGCCATCGGCGGTCCAGGCAGTGGTGCCTTCGTCGTAGGTGATTTTGGCGGCTTGCCGTCTAGTAAGCCGTCCCGCCGATTTTGGAAGTGCTGGGCCGGACATGTCCGGACCTACATCGAAGCCATCGTGGGACGAGGCATGCCTCGCCCATTTGTTCGAATCGAACATCGCGAAGCTCTTCTGAGAGGAACACTCCAACACCTGGATGACAGAGAGCGGAATTTGTCGGTTTCGAAATCACAGGGACGCCTTACTGGTTTTTCGGGCAGTGCTGGGCGATAATAAGACCAGCGTATCAACGGGTGGCGAGGCGGCTCAATGAGCGAACAGGCTAATCAGCCAACCGCAGTGGGTCTCGCCGACAGGTCAGGTCCGCGTCGACTCGCGCCGGATGCCTTCGGCAATCCACATCCGCAGTTGCGTCTGGTAGCCGACCGACTTCACCGCTGCGATCTTCTTTGCGGCTGTGATCTGATTGGGGAGCAACCGAAGGGAGATTGGGGACTTTGCGCGTGCGTGCCGTTCCCGAATGACCTTTCCCAAGGCGGCGGGAAGTTTGGCTGGTTGTCCCTCGGGCAGATGATCCCATACGTCTGCGACGGAATGAGCTTCGAAATACTCGGCGGCCCCTTTGTCCGACCGAAACTTCGGGAGAGGTGCCCTCGCGGTAGGTAGCTTACTCTCCATTGTGTTCACCCTACCAGCTTCTTGACCACATTCCCCTCCACATCCGTCAGCCGGAAATCGCGGCCGAGGTAGTGGTAAGTCAGGCGGGTGTGGTCGAAACCGAGGCAGTGAAGGACGGTTGCCTGCAGATCGTGGACGTGTATTTTGTCTTCGAGGATGGTGAATCCGAAGTCATCGGTTTTGCCGACGACCTGCCCGCCTTTGATGCCGCCGCCGGCGAGCCACATGGTGTAAGCGAGCGGATGGTGATCGCGGCCGGCGTTTTCCGGGTCGCTGGCTTTGCGGATTTCGACCATGGGCGTGCGGCCGAACTCGCCGCCCCAGATCACCAACGTCGAATCAAGCAGGCCGCGCTGCTTCAGGTCCTTGATTAAAGCGGCGGCGGGCTGGTCGGTGATGTCGCAGTTCTTCTTGAGCTCACGGTTGAGATAAGTGTGCTGGTCCCAGCTTGCGTGCATCAGCATGACGAAGCGTACGCCGCGCTCCACCATGCGGCGCGCGAGCAGGCAGTTGGTGGCGTAGGGGCGGGTGGGCTCCTTGTTCACGCCGTACATTTCGAGCGTTGCCGGCGATTCCTTCGAAAAATCCAGCAACTCGGGCGCGGCCATCTGCATGCGGAACGCCAGCTCGTACGATGCGATGCGCGAGTTGATTTCGACGTCGGCCGTATCCGCGTAGCGCTCCTGATTCAGTTCGCGGACGGCGCGCAGCGTGGCCTGCTGCGTGTCGCGCGTGATGCCGGGCGGATTTGAGAGGTACAGAATCGGGTCGCCCGAGTTGCGGAACGGCACACCCTGATACGTGGAGGGCAGGAAACCGCACGAGAAATTGGTTTCGCCGCCGCTCGTGCCCACGCCGGAACTCATCACCACGAAACCAGGCAGGTTCTCGGATTCGCTGCCGAGGCCGTACGTCACCCATGCGCCCATAGACGGACGGCCGAACTGCGTGGTGCCGCTCATTAACAGCAACTGGCCGGGATGATGATTGAAGGCGTCGGTAAACATGGAGCGGACGAGGCAGATGTCGTCGGCACAGGACGCGATGTGCGGGATGAAATCGGAATATTCGGCGCCGCACTGGCCGTAAGGTTTGAACACGCGCGGACTGCCCAGCACCGCGGCGTTGGGCTTGATGAAGGCGAGCTTCACCTGCTTGGTCATGGATTCGGGCAGCGGTTTGCCCTGCCATTTCTGTAGCTCGGGCTTGGGATCGAAGAGATCCATCTGGCTGGGCGCGCCTTCCATGAACAGGAAGATGACGCTCTTGGCTTTGGGCGCGAAGTGCGGCGCCTTGGGAGCGAGCGGATCGGTGCGTTTCGGTTGCGCTGCGCCGAGCATTTGCGCGAGCGCGATCATGCCCAGCCCGCCCGCGCCGTTGCGCAGAAAATCGCGGCGCGCCTGAATCCGCTGAAATGCGTCGAAGGTCATAGATCTACTCCCTCGTGATGAACTCGTCCAGATTCATGAGCACGCGGCTGACTCCGACCCATGCGGCCAGATCCGCGCGGCTCACGCCTTCCGGCACGTATGGAGCCACGGTGGCCATGGACTTTTCGTCCTTTTCAAACAGCGCTTTCTGCTTGCCAAAATATTTCTCCAGTTGATCCAGCTCGTGCGCATTCGGTTTGCGATCGAGCGCGAGCTCGAAGGCATAGACCAGCCGGTTTTGAAATCCGTCCGGCGCCTCGCGGAGCGTGCGCTGGGCCAGCGCCTGCGCGGCTTCGAAAAAGACCGGGTCGTTCAGCAGGTTCAAAGCTTGCAGCGGCGTGTTCGAGCGCCGGCGGCGCGGGCAGGAGAGACGGGAATCGGGCGCATCGAAATTCACAAGCTCGGGATAAGGCGAAGTGCGCTGGAAATGAATATAGAGGCCGCGGCGGTACCGGTCGGCGCCCTGGCTCTCTTGCCACTTGAGCCCGCTGCCGTACGTTAGTTCAGACACGCCGGGCGGTTGCGGAGGTTTCACGCTGGGCCCGCCGATCGCCGGATTCAACAGGCCGCTGGCGGTCAGGGCCGAATCGCGAATCAACTCGGCAGACAAGCGCACGCGCGACTGGCGAGCGAGCAGCACGTTGTCGGGATCTTTCGCTTCGAGTTCCTTCCGCGACTTCGACGACTGCCGGTAGGTGGCCGAAGTGACAATCAATCGGTCGATGGTCTTCAGGCTCCATCCGCGATCCATGAATTCGCCGGCCAGCCAGTCGAGCAGTTCGGGATGCGAGGGCTTCTCACCCTGTGTGCCGAAATCCTCGGAGGTGCGCACGATGCCGCGTCCGAAAAATTCCTGCCAGAGACGGTTGACCATGACACGGGCGGTCAGCGGGTTTTCGCGCGAGGCGATCCAGCGCGCCAGCGCCAGCCGCGGCGGCGCGCTGCCGATTCCGAGCGCCGGCAGAACCGCTAGCGTGCCGGGCTCGACTTTTGCGCCGGGAACGCGGAAATCGCCGCCGGTGGCGATGTGCGACTCGGGCGGATTCGTCATCTCGGCCATAGCCGGGGCCTGCGCGTAGGGCGGGAGAGCGGCTTCGAGCGCTTCGAGTTTCTTGCGCGCCTCTTTGAGTTTTTCCTTTGCGGGTTTGTTTTTGTCGATATCAGGCGTCTGGCCGTCCATCACGAAGTAGTCAATGAAGCTGTCCTGGAGCCGCTTGGTGCGATGCGCGGCGTCCGAGTTCATGATCTTCTGCCACGAGTCGTATCCGGCGCGAAATTCGGTGAGCGCGTAGTCCCACTCGACATCGTGGCCGGGATTGAGGTGCGCCTCGCGCAGCTTGGCTTCCCAGGCCGCCGCCAACTCAGGGATGTGATACTCGCTTACCAGCTCCGCGCGCTTCTGCTCATATTCGGGCAGCGCGCGCAAGAATGGGCCGGTTTCACCCGGCAGCGGCGCGTCGATGTTCACCTCTTCAACGGAATTCCAGAAGGCCATCATGGAGTAATACTCACGCTGGCTGATGGGATCGAACTTGTGGTTGTGGCATTGCGCGCAACCGACGGTGAGACCAAGCCAGACGGTGCCGACGGTGTTCGTTCGATTGACCAGCTGCTCGAAGCGGTCTTCGGCGCGATCGACACCGGCCTCGCGATTGGTGAACGTGTTGCGCTGGAACCCGGTGGCGACTCTCTGTTCGACCGTGGCGTTCGGCAGCAGGTCACCGGCAAGCTGCTCGATGGTGAACTCATCGAACGGCATGTCGCGATTCAACGCGTCGATCACCCAGTTGCGATAGCGCCAAGCGTAGGGGCGCGCGGGATCGCGCTCGTAACCGTCGCTGTCGCCGTAGCGCGCCAGATCCAGCCAGTAACGCGCCCACTTTTCGCCGTAATGCGGTGAGGCAAGAAGCCGGTCGACCATCCGCTCGTACGCATCGGAGCGATTGTCGCTTGCGAACTCGGCGACTTCAGCCGGACTGGGCGGCAACCCGGTGAGATCGAGGCTGACGCGGCGGATGAGCGTCACGCGATCGGCTTCGGGCGAGGGCGAGTACCCTTCGGCTTCCAGGCGGGCAGCGACGAAGCGGTCAATCGGATTGCGCACCCACGCGCGTGCGCGCACATCGGGAAGCACGGGACGCGCCACCGGCTGAAACGACCAGTGCCGGCTCTTCGAATTCGCGGCGGAGGCCGGCTGCGAGGCTGGAACTTGTGCGCCTTGATCGATCCAGGCGCGGATCGTGGCGATCTGGGCGGCGGAAAGCGGCTCGCCGACCGGCGGCATGCCGAAACCCTTCTTCGAGCTGGTGACGCGCTCAATCAACCGGCTTGCTGCGCTCTTTCCCGGCTGGACGACGGGGCCGTCGGATGCACCCTTGAGCACGGCTTCGCCCGAATCGACCCGCAGACCGGCCATCTGCTGTTGGGCGCCGTGGCAGCCCTGGCAACGCGACTCGAAGATCGGCTGGACGTCACGCAGGAAATCGATTTTGGATGGCTGAGCGCTGGCGGGGAGGACACTCAGAAAAAGGAACAACGCGCAGCAACGCATCGGTGTATCAGCGCTGAGCGGGAATGCGGCTCAGGCGCTTCGGTGACTCATTTTCTCACAGTGGCAGGAGGCGAGCCAAACCCGTAAGGCGGGACTTCAGATGCGCGGCGCGAGATTCCCGGTGAACTCGAGGCCGATCTGGTAAGTGAACAGGAGCGGCTCGCAGCGGCGGACGTAGGCGCTGCCCATGAGGCCGAGGTCGTGGGTTTGGAGGCAGATGATGGAGCCCGGGTGAAAAGGCACGCCGCATTTGATGAGCGCGCCATCGCCACTCATATCCAGCACTTTGACGCTCTTACTCCGGCTCTTGCCGTGTTTGTCGCGCCATGAGATCTGGAACCGGCAGCCGGTTTGGAATCGCTGGTTGAACCTGTTCTCCTCGCGGGAGGCGCCATGAGTTAGTGGCGCTTCGGGCGCCGCGCCGCGGGGAGAAAGACCAAGGATGGAACGCAACCGCTTCATCTATGTCTGACTCGAATTTCGCATGTTCGCGCTACCGAACGGAATCGGGAAATTCCCTGAGGGATTTTGGATAACGTTGACGGGATGTAAGCCGGAGCGCGGAACGGCGGAAAAGCAACCGGCGTGTCAGGTTCCGAGTCAACTTGACCGGGGTCATCATTAGTGAACAGGGACGGTAAAGAAAAATGTCGAGCCTTTTCCCGGTTCGGATTCGACCCAGATCTTACCGCCGACTCGTTCTACACTGCGCTGGCAGATCGCCAGACCCATGCCGGTACCCGGATACTCGGACCTGGTGTGGAGGCGTTTGAAAACGCCAAAGATCTGCTGATGGAATTCGTGCGCCATGCCAATACCGTTGTCCTTTACGGAAAACACCCATTCCTTACCCTGCATCGCCGCCGCAATCTGTATGCGTGGTGGCGCGCTGCTGCGATAGCGAATCGCGTTTCCGATCAGGTTCTGAAAAACCTGTTCCAGTTGAAAAGCGCGCATGGTGACGCGCGGGAGATCGCCAAAGGTGACCGAGGCGTCACTTTCCTTTATGGCCACCGCGAGATTCTGCAGCGCCTTCTCCACAATCTCGCCGGCATCTATCTCCTCAATCGGCTCCTCGTTCGTTGTCGATACCTCCATGTAGATTCTCAAGTCACGCAACAAATTGTGCATTAGGGTCGAGCCCTCGACGATGCGGCGGATAGATTCGGCACCGCGATCTCCCAGCTTCCCATCGAAGTCCTCTTGCAGGAGCTGGCTGTACGCCGTGACCATGCGCAGGGGCTCCTGAAGATCGTGCGAGGCGGAGTAAGCGAATTGCCGCAAGTCGGCATTAGCTTGTTTCAGCGCGGCCTCCTGCCGGACCCGTTCCGTAATATCGCGTGCCACTTTTGAGGCGCCCACAATGCTGCCTTGAGCATCCTTGACGGGAGAGATGGTCAAGGAGATATTCAGCCGCGTGCCGTCTTTTCGCACACGAACCGTCTCAAAATGATCTACACGCTCACCGCGCCGTAGCGAGGCGAGGATGCGTGGTTCTTCATCGAGGCGCTCGGGCGGTATGAGCAGCGTGATCGACTGGCCGACGGCTTCGGACGCCGTGTATCCGAATAGGCGCTCGGCGCTCTTGTTCCAGCTTGTGATCACACCATCAAGGTCCTTACTGATGATCGCGTCGTCCGAGGACTCGACAATCGATGCAAGCAGGCGCGCGTTCCGGTCAGCCTGTCTTAGTGCTTCGGCCGCCTCCTGGCGGACGCGAGAAAGCTTAACATGCGATTGGACCACAGCGAGCAACTCACGCGAGCTAAAGGGCTTCGTCAGATACTCATCAGCGCCAGCCTGCAATCCCTCGATCCTCGCTTCTTCTCCTGCACGAGCGGAGAGGAGGATAACAGGAATCCCGGAAAGGTGCTGATCGGAACGGATTTCGCGAAGCAGACCGAAGCCATCCAACCCCGGCATCATGACATCAGCCAATACCAAGTCAGGCTTGTGCGTCCGCGCGGCGTCAAGAGCGGTCTTTCCGTCGGCGACGACCTCCAGGTTATATCGGCCATCCAGTAACCGCCTCACGTAGGCCCGCATATCGGCATTGTCTTCCGCCCAGAGGATGCGGGCTTCTTTTTGCTGTTCGCTAACTCTATCCCCGCTCTCATATATGGTCCGGGCGTAGACTACCGGTTCATCTTGTACCCGTTCGTCCGGCAGCCACCGCATGGCTTCCTCCACGAAAGCCGCTGATGTTACCGTGCTAAGTGCAACCTCGTGACCGATGACGACACGATCAAGGTCTAGATGGTTCGCTCCAAGTGGTATTGCCACTCTGAATGTACTGCCGTGGTCAACGACACTTTCCACCCCCACAGTCCCGCCGTGGAGTTTGACAAGTTCCTGCACGAGCGCCAGCCCGATACCGGTGCCTTCATGGGTGCGTCCCCGGCTGTGCTCGATACGATGAAAACGCTCGAACATGTGCGGAAGTTGATTGGACGGAATGCCAACACCGGTATCGCGTACTGTAAGCACGGCCTGCCCATCCGCGGATTCCAGCCGCACTTCGATCTCGCCTTGAAGGGTGAATTTGAAAGCGTTGCTCAGGAGGTTGAGCACGATCTTTTCCCACAGATCAGGGTCAACATAGGCCGGCTCTCCGGACCGAAGCGGTGGGCAATGAACATCCAATCGCAGGCCGGCCTTTTCGCAGAGCGACCGGAAGTTGCTGGCGAGGTCAGCGGTCAGGGTCGCGAGATCGACGGGCTGGTAGGTAGCCTGAGCGCGTCCCGCTTCAATGCGCGAGAAATCCAGCAGTGTGTTGACGAGCTTTAGAAGCCTGAGCGCGTTGCGGTGCGCGGTTGCGAGGTTCGCCGCTGCAACCATTGGCAGTATGCCGTGCTTGTTGGCCAGCGAATCCTCCAGGGGCCCAAGCAGCAGGGTGAGAGGCGTCCTGAATTCATGGCTCACGTTCGAAAAGAAGGCGGTCTTTGCACGGTCAATTTCCGCCAGTGCCTCGGCCCGTCGCCGCTCTTCCTGATATGCACTGGCTGCTGCGATGGCGCTGGAGATATGTCCAGCGACCAGGTCGAAAAACGTGCGGTAGCTCGGGTCCACTCGCTTGTGGGGATTGGTGCCCGCGAGCACAAATCCGATCGACCGTGCCTGGCCAGGCAGAACCATTGGAAGCACCACAGCGGAACGCGCTGGTACGGCCCAAGCGCCGCAGGGTAGCGGCCCCCATATGCTTGCGAGATCCTCAATGAGCGTCAGTTTCGGACTGACTGCGGCATCTGACAGCGGCGGCGGCAGTTCCGATAACCGAATCACCGGCTGCGCAGCGGTTGAACCGGCTTGAATACCGGCTGTTGCAACTAGAGTTGCCGAGGCTCGCGTTTCATCAAACAAATACAGACTGGCAAAAGGAATGCTACGCGCATTCTCTGCGAGCGTCTCCGCGATGGCGATGCAAACTTGCTGTATGTCACGCGCACTGGTGGCGCGCGCGGCCAAGTCGCGCAAGGTTCGCATCCTGCGTTCGTTAATGACCCGTTCCGTTGTGTCTGCAACCGGAGTAAAAACACCCCCGATGTCGCCGGATTCGTCGCGAATCGGACTGTAAGAAAACGTGAAATAACATTCCTCGGGATAACCGTTGCGTTCGAGCATGAGCAATAGGTCGTCGGACCATGTGGCCTCGCCCCGTTGCATTACTCCTTCGAGCATGGGACCGATAATGTGCCAGATTTCCGGCCAGCACTCCCGCCCCGGACGCCCCAACGCATCGGGATGCTTTGCGCCGATGATCTGCCGGTATGCGTCGTTGTACAGCATAACCAGCTCAGGTCCCCACCAGATCAGAATGGCAAATCGGGAATTTAAGCAGGTGCTGACGCTCGTGCGCAGGCTTTGGGGCCACTGGTCGACCGGTCCGAGCACGCTACTCGCCCAGTCGAACGAGCGCATGATCGAGCCCATCTCACCTCCACCCTGCAAGCACTCGTAGCCTTTGCTGGTCGGAGTGGGTCCGACACTTGTAGCCATGGATTCCTCGCCCCGCCACATTGTAATCTGTCTAATTACCCTCGGGCCGGAGCAACTGTACCGGTTCGCACCAAGGTTGCCTTACGTGTTGCACCACAGGTGGAGTCGCCAGTGAACTCCCGCGGCCGGAACGTTTCACTAGCAAATCGTCGGCGACCCCCACATGAGCGAGGAGTCGGAATGGCCCGTCTCACGTCGGAGCGTATGGGCAGCGAAGCCGCGCCCCTTCCCGTTCACCGCACCTTCGGCAAATCCACCGCCGGGTTCCTTGCGAAGAAATCGAAGGGGCGCAGCTCGAATTCGTGCCAGGCGGTGGGCATGATGGGCCAGTCTTCGGGGCGCGTGACGTGGTGGAAGCCGAGCGTGTACCAGACAACAATATCGGTATTCTCGATCGGGCGGTTGGCTCTGGTCCATGCCGGGAGGCCGTCGCCGCCGTGGCTCTGCGTGGGGTAATCGCCGGCCGGGTAGCGTTCGTCTTCGCGGTACGGCGTGACCCAAAGATTGTGCTCGATGAAAGCGGCGCGGCGCTGCGGCCAGTCGTCATCGGTCATTAGCGAGATCGCGTTGTGCCCCGGCGCGATCTCATAGCCCGGCGGATAACCGAGCGGCCCCTTCACGTTCGGATTGATCACGCGCCAGAGCGCCGGGTGCTCCATCATCATGCGGAGCTGGCCTTCTTCTTCCACCTTGGCGATTTTCGGCTCGGTGACCCAGAGACTCTTGCGCGGGTTGCCGGCCGGAAGGCGCTCGGTCTTCAGTTGCTCTTTAAGAAAGCTGTTTTCCGTGCCGTCGATGTCCAGGTCCAGGCGGAAACAGAAATAATGATCGTGGTTGACGCCCACGGTGTTTTCGGCGACGAAGTGCCCGTAGCGGCCATCTTTGCCGTCCCGGTCCTCCGCCGCCGTCCGGCTACGTACGGCTTTCACTTCGACGGTGCCGGTGGCGCCCACGGCGATTTTGATATTGCCGTTCTGGAAGAAAATCCAGTCCACGGCATAGTCGTAGTTGCCGAACGTGGTGATCATGCGCAGCACCAGGTCGCGCTGGCGGCGGCTTTCCACCTGCACACCGCCTCTCGCGTGGCGCCAGGCAAAATCGCCGGCTTCGCGCTCGAACAGACATGCGGTGCGCGGCCACCGCTGCGGAGTGCCGCGTGAGGTTGGGGCCACGGAGTCGAAGTAGACGGCGTTATCGGGACAGTCTGCGCCCGGTTCGAGGATACTAGCGACGCTACCCCAAGTGTTACCCTCGCCCATGTCGATGAATGTGGTGTAATACCAGCCTTCCGCGGGGTCCTGGTAAGGCACGAAAATCTCGGCGAGCGAACCCTCGTAAAGAATGGATCGCGGTTTTCCACCGTCGTTGAACGTCACGTTGGTCACCACCACACCCATTTTGGGATCGACGCGGAAGTGGAAGTTCCAGTTTTGCCAGCTCACCTGGTGGCCGTCCAGGCGAAACCCATGCTCCGGCTGCACCACCGAAATGGCGCCCGGCACCTGGCGGGAGAAAATCGTGGCGGAGTCGTAATCGGTATTTCCGTGGGGCACAGGCACGGCGCCGGTATCGATGACGCGGATCACCTTTTGCTCCTCGGAGTCCCACACCACGATGAGGCCTTCGATGTTATGGCCGGGACCGCCGTTGAATCCCCTGCCGTCGGAGCATTTCACGCGCTGGAGCCTGCGGCCCTGTTCTTCGGAAGTGCCGAAGTAACCGGGCGAATCGCCATCACAGCCCACGGTAGTGAAATCGGTGATGCCCCGTTTGCGCATGGCGGCTTGCCACTGGGGATCGGCCTTCACCAACTCGCCGACGCCCTCGGTCTCATCGGCGATCAGAACCGGCTCGACGCCTTTGACCTCCTTCCAGGAAATCAGCTTGCGGCCGGAGATATCCACTACGGCTTCGAAAGTCTGACGCCCTTGCTTGATGATGGCGAGCGCTTCGCGCCGGAACGGCTCGCCCGGCTTCCAGCGCAGCATTTCCGCTTTGGGCGGCTCATGCAGGTTGATGCCGGCATAGCGGCTGGCTGCATCGAGCTTGCCCGAGGCCTTCATGGTTTCGAAAACACTCCAGTATTCCTGTGAGGTGAGGGCGTCGAGCGGATGAAGCGCGGTCTCGGCGTGAACAGCGGCGGCGAAAAGTATGAAAGCAGGAACCACAAAACGAACCATCATTTTCTCCAGCGAAGATGCGAGCTTATCACAGCCTCGTGGCGGCGCTAGAATCGGAACGTGATCGAGCAGGTGCTGCAGACCATCGAGCGCTTCCGCATGTTCCAAACCGGCCAGCGGATAGGCGTTGCGGTATCTGGCGGCGCGGATTCAGTGTGCCTGCTGCACGTGCTTTTCGAGCTGGCGCCACGGTGGAACCTGCACTTGAGCGTTCTGCACCTGGATCATCAGCTCCGCGGCGAAGAATCCGCCGAGGACGCACGATTCGTGGAGAAGCTGGCCGGCGAGATGGGTTTGCCGTTTGCGCTCGGCCGGGTAGATATGACGATGGCCGCCCGAGAGCGCGGTGAAAATCTCGAGCAGGTCGCCCGCAACGAACGCCGGCGATTCTTTCTCGGCTATCTGGACTGCGGAGCGGCGGACCGCATCGCGCTGGGCCATACACGATCCGACCAGGCGGAAACCGTGCTCTTTCGATTTTTGCGCGGCTCGGGCACTGCGGGCCTGGCGGGCGTCCGGCCGGTGACCGAGGACGGCTTCGTCCGCCCGCTGCTCGGCGTTGACCGTGCCGCCGTCGAGCAATTTCTGCGCGAGCGGAATATTGCATGGCGCGAGGACTCGTCCAACGCGTGTCTCGATTTCGCGCGGAACCGGATTCGCCGCGAGCTGCTGCCGATGCTCGAGCGTGAGTGGAACCCGGCGATCGCCGAGATGCTGGCGCACACGGCGGATTGGGCGCTCGAGGAGGAATCGTACTGGGCGCGGGAGATCGACCAGTTGGCTGCGCAGTATGTGACCGTCCGGCCGCCCGCGGTGTTCTTGCGTGCCGACCAGCTCAGAGAATTGCCGGTAGCCGCCGCTCGCCGGCTCATTCGACGGGCCATCGAAATGGTGAAAGGAGACCTCCGCGGAATCGACTACGGGCACATCGCGGCAGTGCTGGCGCTCGCTTCGCAGAATGAAGGCGACGGGCGGCTCCAAGCTCCGGAAGTCGACATTTACCGTTCATTTGAATGGCTGCGGCTGGCTCCGCCGGGCATGGATCGGCTGGAAAACCGCAATTTCCGGTTCCCAGCGCTGGTGCCCGGCGCGGTACCATTACCAGGCGGGAGTTCCGCAGTCCTTATAGAACTTATTGAAAACAAAAAGACTAGCGAAGCTGTGGATTCCAGATATAATGAATTGATGGATTTGTTAGACTGGGACCGGATCTCCGGTGCGCTGGAAGTGCGCAACTGGAGGCCGGGAGACCAGTACCGGCCGGTTGGTCGTACCGGGGAAGAGAAGCTGAAAGCTCTTTTCCAGCAGGCGCGCATCCCGCTCTGGGAAAGGCGTAGTTGGCCGGTGGTGACGCACGGGGATGAAATCATCTGGTCTCGCCGCTTTGGTCCGGCGGCGAATCTGATTGCCACTCCAGAGAGCCGCATGCTGTTGCGAATTCAGGAGATCTCAGGTTGATGCAGGGAAAGTTGGAATCAATCCGCATGCAGGCAACGTCTATAGCTGTAGAGCCTTTTCTGTCGTAGGTTGGGAGGTAGTGTGAATTCTAATATCAAAACAGCCATCTTTTGGGTGGTGTTGATCTGCGTGGCGGTGCTGCTATGGACCGTGGTACGCACCGGCAAAGGCCCGCGGCAGACGACCATCAACTTCTCCCAGTTCCTCGAGGACGTGGACAACGGCAAGGTGAAGGCGGTCACTTTCAACGGCACCGACGTGACAGGGGATTACAAGGACGTCAACGCCGGATTCCGGACGCAGGTACCGGTCAATTATCCCGACCTCTACAAGAAACTCGAAGACAAAAAGGTCACGATGGATTTCAAGGAAGCGAATTCCGGCAACTGGATTTCGCTTCTGGTAAACGCGTCGCCCTTTATCCTGCTGCTGGCATTCTGGATTTTCATGATGCGGCAGATGCAGAGCGGCGGCAACAAGGCCCTGAGCTTTGGCAAGAGCCGCGCGCGGCTGCACTCGACACAACAGAAGAAAGTGACGTTTAAGGATGTTGCGGGCGTCGAGGAAGCCAAGGAAGAGCTGCAGGAGATTATCGAGTTTCTGCGCGAGCCGCAGAAATTTCAAAAGCTGGGTGGCAGAATTCCAAAAGGCGTGCTGCTGATCGGCTCGCCGGGCACCGGCAAGACGCTGCTGGCGCGTGCGATCGCGGGCGAGGCCAGCGTGCCTTTCTTTTCGATCTCCGGATCGGACTTCGTCGAGATGTTCGTAGGCGTGGGCGCGAGCCGCGTGCGCGACCTGTTCGAGCAGGGCAAGAAAAACGCGCCGTGCATCATCTTCATCGATGAGATCGACGCCGTGGGCCGGCACCGCGGCGCGGGTTTGGGCGGCGGCCACGACGAGCGCGAGCAGACCCTGAATCAGTTACTGGTAGAGATGGACGGCTTTGAATCGAACGAAGGCGTGATCCTGGTAGCGGCGACCAACCGCCCGGACGTGCTGGATCCGGCGCTGCTTCGACCGGGGCGTTTCGACCGGCGCGTGGTGGTGGGCCGGCCGGATGTCGGAGGGCGCGAGGCCATTCTGAAAGTTCATACCAAGAAGATTCCGCTGGGCGATGATGTCGATCTGTCGGTGCTCGCGCGCGGGACGCCCGGCTTGGCCGGGGCGGACCTGGCCAACCTGGTGAACGAAGCCGCGCTGAATGCGGCGCGCCAGAATCGGAAAGTCGTCATGATGATCGACTTCGAGCTGGCCAAAGACAAGGTGCTCATGGGCGTCGAGCGCAAGTCGATGATCCTGAGCGACGCGGAAAAACGCAATACGGCGTACCACGAGGCCGGGCATGCGCTGGTGGCGGCAGTGTTGCCGAATGCCGACCCGCTGCACAAAGTCTCCATCATCCCGCGCGGCATGGCGCTGGGTGTGACCATGCAGTTGCCGATTGACGACAAGCACTCGTACAGCCGGGATTACCTGAACGATCAGCTCGCCATCCTGATGGCCGGGCGGATCGCCGAAGAGATTTACATGAACCACATGACCACCGGGGCGGGGAACGATATCGAGCGCGCCACCGACCTGGCTCGCAAAATGGTCTGCGAGTGGGGCATGAGCGAACTGGGGCCGCTGAGCTTCGGCAAGAAGGAAGAGCAGATCTTCTTGGGCCGCGAGATCGCGCAGCATCGCGATTACAGCGAAGACACTGCCATCAAGATCGATGAGCAGGTGAAGAAACTGGTGCAAAACGGCTACGGCCGTGCCCGCAATGTGATTGAAGAGAAGTCGGACGCACTCGTCCGCGTGGCGGAAGCGCTGCTGGAACGCGAAGTCCTGGATGGCTCCGAAGTGAAACAGATCATCGATGGCATCCCGCTGTCGCCGCGCGCCGTCAAGTCCAAGGACTCTGAAGATCATTCTCAGCAGGTGCTCCGGCCGGAAGGCGGCCGCCGCTTGCCGGGCTTGTCTGAAGGCGAACGTCCGGCGCCGGCCTAGAAGGCAGGTGCCAGGTGTTAGGTGCCAGGTTTCAGGGGACGCAGCGCCTTTGAATCCGCTCAGCCCGCCGAAGTATGATGCCATCCTGTTAGTCGCGTTCGGGGGGCCGGAAAGGCCCGCCGACGTCATTCCCTTCCTTGAAAATGTGCTGCGCGGGCGGAATGTGCCGCGTGACCGGATGATGGAAGTCGCCGAACATTACTACCACTTCGGCGGCGTGAGTCCCATCAATCAACAGATGCGCGAGCTGGTTGCGTTGCTGGAAGCCGAGTTGCGCGAGCGAGGGCCGCGGCTGCCGGTTTATTGGGGCAATCGCAACTGGGCTCCGATGCTTGGGGACACGGTGCGCAAGATGCGCGACGACGGTGTGCGACGGGCGGCGGCGTTCGTCATGTCGGCGTACAGTTCGTACTCGGGATGCCGGCAGTACCTGGAAGACATCGCGCGTGCACGGGAAACGGCGGGTGTGGGTGCGCCGGAGATCGACAAGCTGCGCCTCTTCTTCAATCATCCCGGGTTTATCGAGCCGGTGGCGGACCGTGTGCGCGCGGCGTTGGCGAAATTGCCGAATGCATCGCTGGTGTACACAGCGCATAGCGTGCCGGTTTCGATGGCCGCGACTTCCCAGTATGAAGCGCAGTTGAAGGAAGCTTGCCGCCTGGTGTCTGAAAAACTGGAACGCCGAGACTGGCGACTGGTGTACCAGAGCCGCAGCGGTCCTCCTTCTCAGCCCTGGCTGGGGCCGGACATTGGCGAGTATCTGCGCGGGCTGCCCGCTTCGGGGGCGCGCGAGGTTGTGGTGGCGCCGATCGGATTCATCTCCGATCACATGGAGGTGCTGTACGATCTCGATACCGAAGCCAGCGCTCTCTGCAGGGAGCTGGGGTTGCACTTCGTGCGCGCGGCGACCGTCGGCAACGACCCTGCGTTCGTCAGCATGATCCGCGAGCTAGTGCTGGAACGCATGAGGGAACTGCCGCCCCGGTGGCTGGGAAACGGCGGGCCGAGCCGCGACGCGTGCGAACCAGACTGCTGCGCGCCGCCGCGGCGGCCCATTAGATAGACACTGGGGCAGTTTAGCCGACGTGGAACACACCTGTAGGCTGGGGAATGGCGGCCAGCTCCGGACGCGTGCGAGTCTGACTGCTGCGCGCCGCCGCGAATCTCGCACCGAACCGCGAGCGTGAGCGAGCATTCACCACTGCGCCTCATATACCGCCATCCGCTCCCCCTGTTCGCAGATTACATAGCGAACGGCCGCCGATACCGCTTCCCTGGTCCAGAGGTACCGTGTGCTTCCGTGGCGGGCCCAGCGCCGCCGGCCGGGAGAGTCCACTCCCAATTGTTCGAGCGCACGGCTGGCATAGCACTTGAACGCGTTCATCACGCGCTCGGGGGTCTGGCAGGCTTCCACCACGGCATGCACATGACTTGTTCGCACATGCGAGGCCAGCAATGTCCATTCGCGATGCGAGCAGACCTCAGGGAAGGCCGCCAGAACGACCTCGCGGCGCACGGCATCCAACACATAAGGTGCCTGCCTCATTCTTCCTCGCGCCTCCGCTTCTCGATCCGCGTCCGGTGCGGGCTTTCTGCTGCCCGGCACATTATGGAAGCGATCCACCGCCCCTACAGTGCCCGGCAGCCGGGACCCGTAGCACACGAAGGTGATGAGATATGTCGACGGAAGCGCTCGCTCACGCTCGCGGTTCGGTGTTGCTGTGCTCGCCATACGCGTACTATGGCAGTGCACGTTATATGTCACTGTTCTCACGCCTTCGCGGCGCTCAGCTTTTCAACCAACGGTCGAACCATTGAAAGGCTTGGGCCTGCATTTCGTGGTCGAACTTGTGCGGGCCGGGGTAGAACTTCATGCGATAGTGATCGTCGGCGCCTGCCCGGTGGTAGACGTCGCGCAGGATTTGGTCGGCGCGTTCCATTTCCGGAACGGTGAACAGATCGTCTTCGCGATTGTTGAGCACCATGATCGGATTTGGCAGGTTGAGGCCGAGGATTTCCGGGTAATCGAGATCACGGCTGAGGCCCGGGATGTAAATCATCCAGGTGTGCGTGTAGCACTTGTTCAAGAGATAGTCGCGCCAGGTGGTCATCATTCCCACGCAGCAGGAGCAGCGGATGCGCGGGTCGAGCCCGGTGAGAAAGACGGTCCGCAACCCTCCGCCGGATAAACCGCAGCAGCCGATGCGCGATGGATCTACGTCGGGACGCGAGTAGAGGTAATCGAGGGCTCGCTGGTCTTCGGCGGTAAAAACTCCCGGCCACGTAGTACCGGCGCAGAACAGGCTTTTTGCCACCAGATGTTCGTGGTTGGCGGCGAAGTTGTTATAGCGCTGGATTTCCTCCTCGGATTCCGGATCGCGTTCCACCAAGTGGTTGGTGATGATCTCCGGCAGATCGGCAAGCCGGACCCGACGGCTGCCGAACAGAAACGCGTCGTGAACCAGCACGACGTAGCCGCGCTTGGCCAGCTCGTTGGCCCAGGGGACGCCGCCGTAGTAATGTTCCTGGTGCTTCACCATCAGCGGGTGCGGGTCTTTGCTCATGCGCGTGATCTTGCGGAGACCGAAGTATTTGTTGCCGCCGTGATCGTGCAGGCCGACAATTCCGGGAAGGCGTCCGGTGGCGCCGGCAGGCTTCAGGACCAGCGCCTCAGTGGGAGGGCCGTAGGGTAGCTGCCAGTGCAAATGATCAATCGCGAGTCCATCGAACTCGATATGGTGCTGGATCACTGCCTTCGGCGTGCCGCCGGTATCGGGCTGGAGCAGCGCCTCGCGATAACGCTGGCGGGCTTGGCGCTGCCAGTTCTCGACGCTTTCCCATCCGGGGCGGCGGAAAGACAGGCGAGGCGGGTCGCTCACAAGCTGCGCCGCCCAATCTCCATATTCACCGAGCATGTTTGGCAAGGACTGGACCTCCTTTCAGGCCGGCTCGCATAAGAGTAGCAGAGCTGCAGCAGCCCTGAGCATGGTGAGGTCACGAATCCCGGTTCCGCTTGCCCAGCGGCTCTTGGGACGACGATGGCATAATGCTGGCGGTAGCGTGATGCGCGGATCTGCGCTATCCCTGGATACTATGCCCGATACGATTCGCCGTCAGAGCGGAATCACCACCGCAGAGTGAGCATGCGGCGCAACCCGTACATGGTGGCGCTGGTGCTGCTGATCTTTTTCGTCATCTCGCTACTGAGCAATATCCTGGGCCCCATCATTCCGGATATCATTGACGGCTTCCAGGTGAGCCTGACAGCCGCCGCGGTCCTGCCGTTTGCATTCTTCATCGCCTACGGAGTCATGTCCATACCGGCGGGTGTTCTGACGGAACACCAAGGCGAGAAGAAGGTGCTGCTGGGCGCGTTCGCGCTGGCTGCGGCCGGGGCGCTGAGCTTCGCGCTCACGCCTGTCTATTCTGTGGCCGTCGGTTCACTCTTCCTGATCGGCGCCGGCATGGCCGTTCTGCAAGTAGCCATCAATCCGCTGCTCCGCGTGGCCGGAGGAGAGGAGAACTTTGCCTTCTTTTCCGCCTTCGCCCAGTTTGTCTTCGGCTCAGCATCTTTCTTGAGCCCGCGCATCTACTCCCACCTGGTCCGCAACCTGGGCAGTCTGCCGAGAGAAGCGGGGCCGGTGCTGCGAATTCTGGCCCGGCTGACGCCGCGCGCGCTGCCCTGGGTATCGCTGTACTGGATCTTCACGCTGGTGAGCGCACTCATGATCGTCGTACTGGCGGCTTCGCGCTTTCCAGTGGTGCACCGTAAGGAAGACGAGCAGGCCGGCACCTGGGGCATCTATCGCGAGCTGCTGCGAAATCCGGTGGTCCCGCTGTTTTTCTTGAGCGTGTTTGCGTATGTCGGCTCCGAGCAGGGGACCGCGGACTGGATGTCGAAATTTCTCGCCCAATATCATGGTTACGACCCCCACACGACCGGCGCCACGGCGGTTTCCTGGTTTTGGGGACTCCTGACCGCCGGCTGTTTTATCGGAATGTTGCTGCTGAGGATCTTTGATAGCACCAGGGTGCTC